>Ga0335075_10000118_pt1 | contig 155899 bp, 169 predicted proteins | sample Lox_Sample_24_FD_206723 | JGI IMG/M metagenome (GOLD analysis project Ga0335075, IMG submission 206723) | Soil microbial communities from Loxahatchee National Wildlife Refuge, Florida, United States - Lox_Sample_2.4 | ecosystem: Environmental > Terrestrial > Soil > Wetlands | place: USA... | reverse complement strand
GGCTGGGGGGGGGGGGCCCGGGCCTCGCGTGGGGGCGGGCCCGCCGCAACGCGGCGGTAAACCGCCGCGCCCCTCCACCGCGCTCCGTGCGGTCCCCCTCCCCTGAAGAGGAGGAATAAGTGGCTGACCGCGCCGTCTCCGACAATCCGCGCGTCCAGGCCCAGCTCGACCGGCTGGCGTCGCTCTCCCCCGGCGCCGACATCCTCGGGCTGGAGCGGATCGAGTCGCTGCTGGCGGCGCTCGGCAATCCGGAGCGGTCGCTGCCGCCCGTCCTCCATGTCGCCGGCACCAACGGCAAGGGCTCGACCTGCGCCTTCCTGCGCGCCGCGCTCGAGGCGGCGGGCCTCAAGGTCCATGCCTATACCAGCCCGCATCTGGTCCGCTTCAACGAGCGCATCCGCCTCGCCGGCCGGCTGATCGGGGACGAGCTCCTCGCCGATCTCCTCGCGGAGGTGTTCGAAGCCGCCGGCGCGATGGAGCTGAGCTTCTTCGAGGCGACCACCGCCGCCGCCTTTCTCGCCTTTGCCCGCGCGCCGGCCGACGCCTGCATCGTCGAGGTCGGGCTCGGCGGCCGGCTCGACGCGACCAACGTGATCGCGGCGCCGATCGTCTGCGGCATCGCCCAGCTCGGCCACGACCATCATTTCTTCCTCGGCGACACGCTGGAGGCGATCGCCGGCGAGAAGGCCGGGATCGCCAAGGCCGGCGCCCCGCTCGTCACCCTGTCCTATCCGGACACGCTGGAGGCGGTCATCCGCGACCGGGCCGAGGCGGCCGGCGCTTTGTGGCTCCCGCGCGGCCGCGCCTGGCATGCGGAGGTGCGCGACGGCCGCCTCCATTATGGCGACATTCACGGCAGCCTCGCGCTTCCCCTGCCCCGCCTCGCCGGCGCGCATCAGGCGACCAATGCCGCGCTCGCGGTGGCGATGCTGCGCCACCAGGCGGGGCTCGCCGTCCCCGAATCCGCGCTTCGCGCCGCCATGGGCTGGGCGGAGTGGCCGGCGCGGCTGCAGCCCCTTTCGCCCGGCCCGGTCCGCGACCTGCTGCCCCGGGACGCCGAGCTCTGGATCGACGGCGCCCACAATCCCGCCGCCGCCCGCGCCGTCGCCGATCATTTCCGGGGCGCGGTTCCCGCCGGCCGCCCCTTCCACATCGTCTTCGGCCTGCTCGCCAACAAGGACGCGCCTGGCGTGCTCCACCCGTTTCGCGGCCGCGCGCTGACCGTCCACACCATTCCCGTCCCCGGCCACGAGCATCATGGCCCGGAGGCGCTGGCCGCCATGGCGCGCGAAGCGGACCTCTCCGCCATGCCCGCCGCGGACGTCGCGGACGCGCTCAAGTGGATCGCCCGCCATGCCGACCGCGAAAAGCCGCCGGTCGTGCTGATCATGGGCTCGCTATATCTCGCCGGCGAGGTGCTGCGGGCGAACGGGGAATTCCCCGCTTAAGCCCGGCCGGCCTCGGCTCAATCCTGGTTCGGCCGCTCCGCCCGAAGCTGGGCTAGCGTCTCGGCGGCCCAGCCGTACATGTCGGGATCCTTGGCCAGCTCATGCCGGTCCATCTTCTTCACCCGCCGCTCCACCTCGGCCAGCGGCGCGATCGCCTCCTGCCCCCGGCCGAGGCTCAGCAGCAGCCCGGCCTCGCGGCATTGCGCCTCCGCCCCCGGCAGGCGCACGCCGACATCGGCATAGACGGCGAGCGCCCTATCGCTGTCCCCGTCCGCCTCCAGCATCCGCGCGAGCAGCAGCGCGGCGCGGTCATTGTCGCTCTGCAGCGTCGACGGCGGCAGCGCCTCCAGCAGCGCCCGCGCCCTTTTCGCCTGCCCGTCCTCGAACAGGGCCCTGATCAGCTTCAGCCTGATCCGGCGGTCGCTGCCGCCCGGCGCCTTCGCCTCGGCCTTCTCATAATGCTGGATGGCCTCGAGCCAGATGGTGCGCGCGGCCAGCGCATCGGCATAAGCGGCGTGATTGGCGGCGGTGTCGGCGACCTCCAGTTGCTCGCGCGCATGCCGGAGGTCCCGGTCCGGATCGAGCTGCTGCACCGCCTTGGCCCGCGCCTTGCCGACGGTGCGGGTCACGCCCGAGCCGGGCAGGACCTCCATCACGACATAGGCAAGGCTGCCGGCGACCGGGAAGACGAGGATCACCATGATCCAGATGCCGCCCCGGCCCGAGCGCGCGCAATGCACCGCGCAGGCGATCTGGAGGGCGACGATGGCGATGATCAGCGGCACGGCGTCAGCCCGAGACGGGCGGGGGCTTGCCCGGCGAGGCGTCCGCGCGGGCGTCGCCTTCCCCCGTCTTTCCGGCGCTGCCGATCGAGGCGTCGATCAGCCCGGCCCGGGCCATCCACCAGAAGAGGAGGATGCCGGGCACCGCCGCGGCGACGGTGAGCCAGTAGAAGGAGACGAAGCCCATCTGCTCGACGATCGCGCCGGCGGTCGTGCCGGTCAGCAGCCGCCCGACGATGCTCGCCGCCGCCGAGATCAGCGCATATTGCGAGGCGGTGAAGCGCAGGTCCGTCAGCGCGGAGAAATAAGCGACGAGGCAGACCCCGCCGATGCCGCTCGCGATATTCTCGAACGCCATCGTCGCCGCGAGGCCGATATTGGTGTGGCCGACCATGGCGAGCACGGCGAAGCTCGCATTGGAGACGCCCATCAGGACGAGGCTCAGCAGCACCGACCGCTTCAGGCCGAGCGAGCTGTACAGCCAGCCGCCGATGAAGATGCCGATCAGGAAGGCCCAGAAGCCGACGCCGACGTCCCAGATCGCGATCTCGTCATTGGTATAGCCCTGCGCGTCGAGCAGCAGCCGCAGCACCAGGTTCGCGAGCGTGTCGCCGATCTTGTGCAGCAGGATGAACAGCAGGACGATCAGCGCGCCGCTGCGCTTGAAGAATTCCGCGAACGGCCCCCAGATCGCCGTCACCGTCTGGGCGATGCCCTTGCGCTCGCTGATCTCCCGGTGCCGCTCCGGCTCGCCGACGATGAGCCCGGTGAGCATCGCCGGCAGCGCGAACGCCGCGCAGGCCAGATAGGCCATCTGCCAGCCGACCCGGGCCGCCAGCACCAGCGCCAGGGCGGCCGCCAGCGTCGAGCCGATCCGCCAGCCATATTGCGACATGCCCGCGCCGACGCCGAGCTGGCGCGGTTCGAGCAATTCGATCCGATAGGCGTCGATGACGATGTCGAAGGTCGCGCCCGCCGCGCCGACCAGCACCGCGGCGATCGCGGTCTGGAAGACGTTGGCCGCCGGATCCTGGAAGGCGAGATTGGCGACCGCCGCCATCACCAGCACGCCGGCGACGAGCAGCCAGGACACCCGCTGGCCGAGCCGGTGCAGGAGGGGGATTTTCACCCCGTCGATGATCCACGACCACAGGAATTTGAGGTTGTAGACGAGGAAGGCGAGCGCGAAGGCGGTGACCGTCTTCTTGTCGATCCCGTCCTGCGCGAGCCGCGTGGTCAGCGTGGCGCCGATCATCGCATAGGGAAAGCCCGACGAAACGCCGACGAAGAAGGACGCGATCGGCGCCTTCTCCGTATAGGCCCGAAAGCCGGCGGGAAGCTTGTCGCGCCAGCTGCGCGGGGCGGAGGGGACGGCGTCGCTCATGCCGTGCTTGTAACGACTCGTACGGGGCCGAAAAGCCCCCGCCGCTTGCCTTACGTTCGCGTAAGGCGCAGACATGCGCCATGGACATGCCCGCCAGCCGGCGGCCGACCGAAGGCCAGCTGAACCTCGCCCGCGTCCTCGCCTTGGGCGAAGCGACGATGGGCGCCGGCATCACCAGGGTGGCGGCCTCGGTCTATACCGATCCCGCCCGCTTCGCCGCCGAGAAGGCGAAATTGTTCGATCGCCTCCCCACGGTGATCGCGCCCTCGGCCCTGCTGCCCGAGAACAATATGGCCGTCGCCCATGACGGCTTCGGCCTTCCCCTGCTGCTGACCCGGGACAAACAGGGCGTCGCCCATGTCTTCTGGAACGTCTGCCGGCATCGCGGCACGCGGCTGATCGAGGGCGGCGCGGTGGCGAAATGCCCGCGCATCGTCTGTCCCTATCACGCCTGGACCTATACGCCCGACGGCGCCCTCGCCGCCCTTCCCCGCCCGGATACCTTCCCCGGCCTGGACAAGGCGGACCACAAGCTCGTCGAGCTGCCCAATGTCGAGGCCGGCGGGCTGATCTGGTTCGCGCGCGAGCCCAGCGACTTCGCCGACGCGATCGGCCTCGCGCCGGAATTCGACGCCTTCGACCTGGCCGGCCACCATCTCTTCCGCCGCCGCACGCACGACGTCGCGTCGAACTGGAAGCTGATCATGGACGCCTTCCTCGAAGGCTATCACGTCCAGCGGCTGCACGCGCAGACCATCGCCCGCTTCTTCACCGACGGGGTCAGCGTCGCCGACACGATCGGCATCCACCAGCGCTCGGCGGTCGGCCGCAACGAATATCAGGTCGAGATCGACCATGAACACTGGCCGGAGCTGCGCGCGGTGATCACCTTCGCCTACCAGCTCTTCCCGGCGACGGTGATGATCATGAGCCCGGATTATGTGAACCTGATGGTGCTGATGCCGCAGGCCGTCGACCGCACCCTGGTCGAGGACTTCATGCTGATCCCGACCGCGCCGAAGACGCCGGAAGAGGTCGACCATTGGGAGCGGAGCTGGACCCTGCTCGACGAGGGCGTGTTCGGCGCCGAGGATTATCGCGCCGCGGCCCTGGGCCAGGAGGGCCTGGCCTCCGGCTCCATTCAGGAACTCACCCTCGGCACGCTGGAAACCGGCATCCGCCACTTCCACGACACCGTCGAGAAGGCGATCGCCTAGTCAAATCCTCCCCGGAACGGGGAGGGGGACCATGCGCAGCATGGTGGAGGGGTCGCGGCGGTGAAACCGTCGCGGTGCGACGGCCCCTCCACCACGCCGCTTCGCGTCGCGGTCCGCCTCCCCAGCCGCTAGCTGGGGAGGAACCCCGCGGTCAGCACCTCGCCCGCATCCGGCTCCTGCACGATCACCGCATAACGGTCCGCGCCCGGCGTGCGCAGCCGGCCCGGGGCCAGCTTCAGCCGCAGCGGCCCGCCCCGCCAGCTGCCGATCACGCCCTCTGCGACGACGATGTTCACATAGTCGAGCATCATCCCATGATTCTCACCGCGACCGACCGGCACGCGCGCATGGCCGCGCAGCGCCAGCAGCCTGATCTCCGCCGGCCGCGCCGCGGCGCCGTCGAGGAGCACCGCGCCCCCCTCGAAACGCAGCCGCGGCGCCGGCCCGGCGGCGGCGCGATATTCGTCGATCGCCCGGTGCACCGCGCCCTCCCGGCCGCCGACCAGCATCACCCGGCCCTGCACCACCGCCTGCGGCATATAGCCCTCCTCGCCATGGCGGCGCCCATAGGCCGCCTGCAAAGCGGTATTCTGCTCGCGTCCGAACGTGTCGCGCCAGCCGAGCCGGTCCCAGGAGGTGACCGGCCGGCTGATCGCGACGATCTGCCGTTCGCGCGCCAGCCGGCCGAGAAACTCGTCGGCCGGCGGACAGGCGGCGCAGCCCTGGCTGGTGAACAATTCGACGAGGACCGGCCGCAATGCCGCCGTCTCCGCCTTTGCCCGCGCGGGGGCTGGCGCCGGTTCCGCCCGCGATGTCTGGGCCGCCTCGGGCGCGCGCTGGCAGGCCGCCAGCAGGATCAGCAGGAACAGGCTCGGCCGCCGCATGAGCGGCTTCCTATCATGCCTGGACGTAGAGCGTCAGTTCCTCGGGCACGCGGCGCGGCGAGCGCCCCTGCAGATGCTGGTCGACCGCGTCGAGCGTGCCGAGCAGCACGCGCTCCGTATAGGGCTTGGTCAGGCAGCCCACGGCGAGCGCCTTCGCCTCCGCGGTGCAATTGCCGGTGACGAACAGGACGGCGATGCCGCGCGCCGCCGCCGCGCGGGCGACGTCGAGGCCGTCGCCTTCGCCCGCCAAGGCGATGTCGGTGAGGATGAGGTCGATCGCCTCGCGCCCGATCACGTCTGCGGCGTCCGCATAATTGTCGACGGTTCCGACCACCTCGTAGCCGGCATCCTGCAGCATATTCTCATTGTCGAACGCGATGAGGGGCTCGTCCTCGACGATGAGGATCCGGCTGATCCGTCTTTCGCGCCTGCCGAAGAGCATGTAGGGGCCACCCTCCCGTTTGAGCTTGCGTCAACGGATTATCTGGGTGCTGGTGCCCGGCCCCGCAATCGCCCGGACGCAAATATCGTTCGCGCCGCCGATGGAATGAGAGAAATGGCCGCCAAGGAGCCTCCGAAGACCGGACAGCGCACCGAACAGCGCCCCGAACAGCGTATCGCCAAATTGCTGGCCAGGGCCGGCATCGCCTCGCGCCGCGAGATCGAGCGGATGATCGAGGAAGGCCGGATCGCGATCGACGGCAAGCCGGTCGAGAAGCCGGCGACCCTGCTCGCCTCGCTGCACGGCGTCACCGTCGACGGCAAGCCGGTCCGGGCCCCCGCCCCCGCCCGCCTGTTCCGCTACCACAAGCCCGCCGGCCTGCTCACCACCGAGCGCGACCCGAAGGGCCGCCCGACCATCTACGACCGCCTGCCCAAGGGCCTGCCGCGAGTCATGCCCGTGGGCAGGCTCGACATGAACACCGAGGGGCTGCTGCTCCTCACCACCGACGGCGAGCTCAAGCGGCAGCTCGAACTGCCGGCGACCGGCGTCGAGCGCAGCTATCGCGCCCGCGTCTTCGGCGACGTGAGCCAGGCACAGCTCGAGGAGCTGATCCACGGCGTCGAGATCGACGGCGTGCGCTACGGGTCGATCGACGCCAATCTGGAACGGCGGACCGGCCGCAACGGCTGGGTCGAGATGCGCCTGCGCGAAGGCAAGAATCGCGAGGTCCGCCGCGTGCTGGAATATCTCGGCCTCCAGGTCTCCCGCCTGATCCGCACCGCCTATGGCCCGCTGACGCTGGACGGCCTGCCGCCCGGCGCGGTCGACGAGGTGCGCCAGCACGATCTGGTCCTGTTCCGGAAGGAATTGGGCCAGAAATCCTCCCCTGCTTTTGCAGGGGAGGGGGACCGCGCGAAGCGTGGTGGAGGGGCGGCGGGTCACCGCCGGACGGCGGCCCCTCCACCGCGGCGCTCCCCGCCGCGGTCCCCCTCCCCTCGAAAACGAGGGGAGGACTAATGCGCATCATCTCCGGCGCCTGGCGCGGGCGCCCGCTCGACGCGCCATCGGGCCAGGCCACCCGCCCGACCAGCGACCGGGCGCGCGAAGGCCTGTTCTCGATGCTGGCCAGCCGCCTCGGCAGCTTCCAGGATCTCGCCGTCGCCGATCTCTTCGCGGGCACCGGCGCGCTCGGCCTCGAGGCGCTTTCGCGCGGCGCCGCCCATTGCACCTTCGTCGAGAAGGATCGCGCCGCGCTCGACACGCTGAAGCGCAACCTCGCCAAATTCGGCGCGACCGGGCAGGCCGACGTCCGCGCCCAGGCGGTGGAGCAAGCCCCCGCCCCGCCGCGTCCGTTCGACCTGATCATGCTCGATCCGCCCTACGGCGCCGGCCTCGCCCAGCCCGCGCTCGACCATGTCGCCCCCTGGCTGGCCCCCGGCGGCTGGCTCAGCGTCGAAGTCCATGGCGAGGCGCTGACCGTCCCGGCCGGCCTCGAACAAGATACGGAGCGCCGCTTCGGCAAGGCGACCTTGCTGTTGTTCAGGCGCCCCGCCGCCTGAATACTTGATTCGAGCCCCGAAATAGCTTTCTCTTCCGCGCGCCCGGCAAGTCATTCCGGCTGTCGGTCAGAAGAGGAACCAGATCATGCTGGAACCGAAACCCAAGGAAGAAGGCGGCGGCGGCGCCACGGGCGGCAATACGTCCGACGCGAAGAAGACCGGCAAGAAGCCCGCGAAGAAGAAATAGCCTCCCCCACTCCGCCCCGTCGGGCCAAAGGCGGGGCGGCTCAGCCGTGCCGGCGCAGCGCGATCAGCGCGATCAGGCTGATCGAGGCCAGGCCGGCGAGATAGAGGCCCACCCAGATCAGTCCGCCCGGCTGCGCCGCGAGCCAGACCGCAGCGATCGGGGTCAGCGCCCCGCCCAGCACGCCGGCCACGTTGAACGTCACCGAGACGCCCGTATAGCGCACCCGCGCCGGGAACAGGCCGGGCAGCCAGGCGCCGAGCGGCCCGTAGACGAAGCCCATCACGAACAGGCCGAAGCTGAGCCCGGCGAAGATCGTCGGCAGCGAGCCCGATTCGAGCGCCGGCGCCAGCGCCAGCCCGGCGACGATCGCGCCGACGCAGCCCCAGCGCAGCACGTTGCCGGGGCTCGTCCTGTCCGACCACCAGCCGGCCAGCACGATGCCGAGCGCGGTGAACAGGATCGCGCCGAGCTGCATGAGCAGGAAGGTCTGCCGGTCGATGCCGAGCGTGGTCGTGCCATAGCCGAGCGCGAAGGCGGTCGCGAGATAATAGACGGCGAAGCAGGCGATCGCGCCGAACGTGCCGCCGAGCGTGATCCAGCCATGCCTGCGCAGCAATTCCGCGAACGGCACGGTCGGCGGCGGCCCTTCCTCCAGCATCGCCGCGAAGGCCGGCGTCTCGCTGAGCTTCAGCCGCACCCAGAGGCCGATGCCGACCAGCACGATCGAGAGCAGGAACGGGATCCGCCAGCCCCAGGCCATGAACTGCTCGCTCGTCATCATCGTGCCGAGCAGCAGGAACACGCCATTGGCGGCGATGAAGCCGACCGGCGCGCCGAGCTGCGGCACCATGCCGAACCGTCCGCGCCAGCCCGGCGGCGCATTCTCCACCGCGAGCAGGGCCGCGCCGCCCCATTCGCCGCCGAGCCCGAAGCCCTGGCCGAAGCGCAGGATGCAGAGCAGCAAGGGCGCGATCCAGCCCGCCATTTCATAGGTCGGCAGGAAGGCGATCAGCAGGGTCGAGCCGCCCATCATCAGCAGCGAGGCGACCAATGTCGACTTGCGCCCGATCCGGTCGCCATAATGGCCGAACGCCCAGGCGCCGAGCGGCCGCGCGATGAAGGCGACGCCGAGGCTTGCATAGGAAGCGAGCAGCTGGATCGAGGGCGAATCCGCCGGGAAGAAGAGCGGCCCGAAGACCAGCGCCGCCGCGGTCGCGTAGATGTAGAAATCGTAGAATTCGACCGACGTGCCCACCAGGCTCGCCAGCAACACCCGCCTGTTCGCCCTGATCATCCACGCCTCCCCTGCCGCCCAGCCTTAGCGCGGCGCCGCGCGGACCGGAAGGCGTGAGGCCAGCCCCTTGGGATCCTTGCGGAAAAGGCCTAGGATCGCCCCGAAGATGTTCCTGGACTCGCCTCCTCAGGACCGGCTCAGGGCCGCCGCGCCCGTGCTGGCGGTGCATGCCCTTCTCGCCTTGCTGATCCTGCGCAGCCTCGGCTTCACGCCCGGCCTGGTCGCGCCCGAGACGCTGCAGCTGGTCGACATCCCTCCGCCCCCGCCGCCGATCCCGGTCGTCCGGCCCCTCCCGGAACGCAGCGAGGGCGGCCGCCGCGAGGGCGCCGCCGCCCCGGCCAATCGCGAGGCCCGGCCCACCGAACTCGTCGCCCCGCCGCCCGTGCTCCCGCCGGTCAATCCGCTCCCCGCCGCGCCGGTCGCCAGCCCGGGCATCGCCCCGATTTCGGGCGCCACGCCGCTTGCCGGCCCGGGCACGGGCGCGGGCGGCGTCGGCAGCGGCACGGGCAGCGGCCGCTTCGGCGACGGCCCGGGGCGCGGCGGCGACGGCGGCGGCGACGGCACCGGTTATGGCGACGGCGACGGCGGCGGCTATTCCCCGCCCCGCCGGATCCGCGGCCGCATCTCGGACCGCGACTATCCGCGCGAGGCGGGCGACGCCGGCGTCGGCGGCATCGTCTCGGTCATCTACGCGATCGAGCCGGACGGCCGCGCCACCGATTGCCGGATCACCCGCTCGAGCGGCAGCCGCGCGCTCGATCTCACCACCTGCCGGCTGATCGAGCAGCGCTTCGTCTTCGAGCCCTCGCGCGACCGCCGCGGCCGCCCGGTCCGCTCGCGCATGGTGCAGGACCATTATTGGGAGGTGGAGGATCTGCCGCCCGACCCGGAGGAGCCGCGCCGCCGCCGCCGCTTCGGCTTCTGACCCGCGCCTAGAGGAAGTCGCGCAGCGCGATCTCCGTCCGGTGCGCCTGTCCACCCCGCCGGTAGCTCACCGGGATCCGGTCGCCGACGCGCCCGCCGAGCCGCGCGATCAGCGCCTGGAAACCGATCCCCTCGATCTCGTCGCCCGGACGCAGGCCCGCATCGGCGGCGGGGCTGCGCGGGCTGACCAGGGCGACGACGACCTTGCCCTGCCGCTCCTCGAGCCACGTCCCCGCCATGCCGTAGCGCTCGGGCCGCGCCGGCAGCCCGCTCGCCTTCGCCCAGATCTTCCCGGCCCCGATCTCGGTCGACCAGTTCATCCGCTCGATCACGCCGATGCCGAGCAGGCCGTCGCTCGGCAGTGCGTCGCGCGAGTCCGGATCGGTCAGCGAGACCAGGGGCCGCTCGAAGCGCAGCGAGCCGATCCGTATCTCAGGCGCCCGCACCAGCCGGCTCGCCGCGCCGACCCCGCCGATCCCGCGCCGCTGGCCCGGCGAATAAGGCGTCGCATCGTTCCACAGGCCGCTGCGCCGCGCCGCCCGCGGCCAGAGCAGGACCTGGCCCGGCGCGCCCGTGTCGACCTGCAGCCGGTAGGTCTGGCCGCCGATCGCCGCCTCGACATGCATCGTCGCCGCGCCCACCCGGGTCACCGCGCGCGAGATTTCGGACTCCAGCCGCTCATAGCCCGGCCGCGCGCCGCGCCCGTCCGGATAGATCCGCCACTCATTCTGGCTGAAATCGAGCTCCGAATCCGCCACCGTCAGCACGGCGGTGGAGAGCGCCCCCATCGCCTCGCGGTGGATGCCGAGATCCTCATGCTCATAGGCCGCGAAATCGAGGTCGCCGATAGTGGTCGTGCCCAGCGCGATCGCGCGGCCCTCGTAAAGGCCCATCTGGTGGCTGCCGCCGACGCCGCGCAAGGTCTGGTCGCCGATCTGGCGCAGGCCGAGCTCGCGCACCAGATCCCGCCGGATCAGATTGGTGAAGGCGCCGGTGTCGATGACGAAGGCATAAGGCCCGCGCGGTCCGAACTTCACCTGCATCCAGACGCGATTGTCGAGCACCACGATCCGCGCCCCGCCCACGCGCCGGTTCTGCGCGCCGAGCCGGCCGCTCCCCAGCAGGGGCAGAGCGGCCAGGGAACCGAGCAGGGCGCGACGCGACAACATGTTGATCTTCCTCCGAATCAGTCGCCCCGCCCCTAGCGCCCGCCGGTTTCGCCGAAAAGACGCGGCTCAACCCGCGCGCGTCAATTCCGCCGCCATAAGCGCGACCAGCGCGTTCAGCGCCTTCAAGGGCCGCACCATCACCTTGAAGCGCGTGATCCGCCCGCTCTCGTCCCACCAGATCATGTCGACGCCGTTGACGATCAGCCCGTCCACCTCGCTCTCGAACTCCAGCACCGCCTTGTCCGCGAGCACCCATTCGTCCAGATAGCGGAAGCTCTCATTGTTCAGCACGACCAGGGCCGCGCCCAGATATTTGAGCGTGATCGCCTTGCCCTCCTGCGGGCTGTGCACGGCGGGCGACTGGAAGACTACGTCGTCGGCCAGCAACGCCGCCAGCAAGGCCGGATCCTTCCGCGCCACCACCTCATGCCATTGCGCGATCACGTTCATGCCGCCCTCTCTCCTGTTGCCCTGAAGCCCTGCGTTCCCTACCTGTTCGCCGGTGACGCTGCCATCCCCCACCGATCAGGACCCGCCCTATCTCGCCGGCCTCAACGCGCCGCAGCGCGACGCCGTGCTCACCACCGAAGGCCCGGTCCTCGTCCTCGCCGGCGCCGGCACGGGCAAGACCGCGGCGCTCACCGCCCGGCTCGCCCATCTCGTCTACACGCGCCGCGCCTGGCCCTCGGAGATCCTCTCCGTCACCTTCACCAACAAGGCGGCGCGCGAGATGCGCGAGCGCGTCGGCCGGCAGATCGGCGCGGCCGTGGAGGGCATGCCCTGGCTCGGCACCTTCCACTCGATCGGCGCGAAGATGCTCCGCCGCCATGCCGAGCTGGTCGGCTTGCAAAGCAATTTCACCATCCTCGACACGGACGATCAGCTGCGCCTGCTCAAGCAGCTCATCGCCGCCGCCGACGTGGACGAGAAACGCTGGCCCGCCCGCGCTTTGGCCGGCCTGATCGACCGCTGGAAGAACAAGGGCTGGACCCCGGATCAGGTCGATGCCGGCGAGGCGGAGGCCTATGCCAACGGCAAGGGCGCGAAGCTCTACGCCGCCTATCAGGCGCGCCTGCGCGAGCTGAACGCCTGCGACTTCGGCGACCTGCTCCTGCACATGCTGGTCATCCTCAAGACCCATCGCGACGTGCTCGAACATTACCAGCAGCGCTTCAAATATATCCTCGTCGACGAATATCAGGACACCAACCAGAGCCAGTATCTCTGGCTCCGCCTGCTCGCCCAGGCGCGCAAGAACATCTGCTGCGTCGGCGACGACGACCAGTCGATCTATTCCTGGCGCGGCGCCGAGGTCTCCAACATCCTGCGCTTCGAGAAGGACTTTCCCGGCGCCAGGATCATCCGCCTCGAGCAGAATTACCGCTCCACCCCCAACATCCTCGCCGCCGCCTCCGGCCTGATCGCCCGGAATAGCGGCCGGCTCGGCAAGCAGCTCTGGACCGAGCTGGACGAGGGCGAGAAGGTCCAGGTGATCGGCGTCTGGGACGGGCCCGAGGAGGCGCGCCGCGTCGGCGAGGAGCTGGAGACCATCCAGCGCCGCGGCGACCATGGCCAGCCCGGCCGGCTCGACAGCTGCGCCATCCTCGTCCGCGCCCAGTTCCAGACCCGCGAGTTCGAGGACCGGTTCATCGCCATCGGCCTGCCCTATCGCATCGTCGGCGGCTTCCGCTTCTACGAGCGCGCCGAGATCCGCGACGCCCTCGCTTATCTGCGCGTCATCGCCCAGCCCGCCGACGACCTCGCCTTCGAGCGGATCGTCAACACGCCCAAGCGCGGCCTCGGCGACAAGGCGGTGGCCAAGCTGCACCAGCTCGCCCGCGCCGAGGAAATCCCCCTCTCCGTCGCCGCCGCCCGCATCCTCGACACGGACGAACTGACCGGCGCCGCCCGTCGCAGCCTCGGCAACCTCGTCGGCGATTTCGCCCGCTGGCGCTCCCTGCTCAATTCCTCCCCTGCCTTTGCAGGGGAGGGGGACCAGCCGCAGGCTGGTGGAGGGGCCTCTTCCAAGACCGCCCTCTCCCACCCCGAACTCACCCGCCTGCTCCTCGACGAATCCGGCTACACCGCCATGCTCCAGGCGGACCGCTCGGCGGAGAGCGCCGGCCGCCTCGAAAACCTGGCCGAGCTCGCCCGCGCCATGGAGGAGTACGAAACCCTCGGCGCCTTCCTCGAGCACGTCTCCCTGGTCATGGACAATGACGCGGACCGCGAGACCGACAAGGTCACGATCATGACCATCCACGCCGCCAAGGGCCTGGAGTTCGACAATGTCTTCCTCGCCGGCTGGGAGGAAGGCGTCTTCCCCTCGCAGCGCGCGCTCGACGAAGGCGGCAATGCCAGCCTGGAGGAGGAACGCCGCCTCGCCTACGTCGCGATCACGCGCGCGCGGCGGAAATGCTTCATCATCCACGCCGCCAACCGCCGCATCTACGGCCAATGGACCAGCTCGATCCCGAGCCGCTTCGTCAACGAACTGCCCGCCGCCCATATCGACACGGAAAGCAGCATGACCGGCGGCGAGAGCCTCTGGCGCGCCAACTGGTCCGAACGCGCCGACCCCTTCGCCAACCTCGCCCGCGGCGGCACCCGCGGCCCTGGCTGGCAACGCGCCGTCGGCAGCGGCGCCTTCGACCGCAACGCCGTCAAGGGCGTGATCGACGTCAAGGCGAGCGCGATCAGCCTCGGCAATCCCGGCCGCGGCGACATCGCGCTGGGCCAGCGCGTGTTCCACTCGAAGTTCGGCTACGGGACGGTCGCCGAGATCGAGGGTAACAAGCTGGAGATCGACTTCGAGAAGGCCGGGCGAAAAAGGGTGCTGGATAGCTTTGTGAGCGTGGAGTGAACTCCCCCTGCCCGGGGCTGCACCGCTACTCTAATTATCTCGCGCAAAGACGCAAAGGCGCAAAGTGGCGTCAGTCCTTTCATTCGCGAAGCGCATGAACCCGAGATCATGAACGACGCGGCCTTGCCGGAAAGGCACAGACTTACCGCTCCCTCGGCACCTTCGCGCCTTTGCGTCTTTGCGCGAAACAAATCAGCACCCTTGCACAGCACCGGCGCTTGAGACGGCTCGCGAAGATCTGTGGTCACCATATCCGTTCACCGCGCGCTTGACCCCCTCTCGCAAGGTCGCCCCGCCGAAATTCATCAGCAGGCCAAGCGGCAAATCCATCAGGCGCAAATAGGTTATAAGCTGTTTCATATGAACGGGCGCAATGCGCTCGACGGATTTCAACTCGATGAGTAATCTTCCCTCGACGAGAAGGTCCGCGCGAAACCCTTCATCGACGGCTATGCCGTCAAAGGAAATCGGGATCGCGCGCTGGCGCTCGACGGTTAGACCTCGCCGTACCAGGCTTTGCTCAAGCACCGCCTCGTAGACGGACTCAAGAAGCCCCGGTCCAAGCCCTTTGTGGATCCTGAACCCGCAATCGACCGCGACCCTCGCAATGTCCTCGATCCCCATGCCAGCCCCTTCGCGTCTTTGCGTCTTTGCGCGAGATAAAACTCAACCTCTCTCCCACCTCGGCGAACGAGGTTATCTATCACATTCTCGCAAGAGAACAAAAATAGAACTTTCCTACACGCCCCGTCCGACATCATAAGCTCATAGATGAGCGACTTCCCCTCCGATCCCCTCGCTTTCACCCCCGTCCCGTCCGCCCGTACCCGCCACGACGGCTGGACAGCCGAACGCCAGCGCGGCTTTATCCATGCCCTCTCCAAGATCGGCGTCGTCGCCTTCGCCGCCGAATGCGTCGGGATGAGCCGCAAGTCGGCCTACGCCCTCCTGAAGCGCGCCGGCCCGGAGAGCGGTTTCGCCCGCGCCTGGCGGGAGGCGCTGATGGGCGGGCGCGCAAACACCTGGTTCGAGACCGTCCGCCGCGCGGTCGAGGGAGTCGAGGAGCCCTATTTCTACCGCGGCATCCAGCGCGGCACGCGCCGCGTCTACAATGACAAATTGCTGATCGCCGCCTTCCGCGCCATCGAGCGCGTTCAGGGCGCCGATCCGTTCGGGCCGGACGAATGACGCCCGCGCCACTCGGTTCGTCGAGGTTGGCGCGCGACGTACCGGCACCTTTGTCACCTTTGCGTCATGCTTGCCTGCCCGCGATGCATTTTGCACTAACGCCCCATGACCGCCGCCACGCCTTCCGAGCGCATCGCCCGGGCCCGCGCGCTGCACCGCAGCCGGATCGGCGCGCTGCTGCGGCTGGCGGCGCGGCAGACGGTGGCCGCGGCCAATGCGGCGCTGGCGGACCATGGCCTCACGCTGCCCCAGCTGGAGGTGCTGGCGGGCGTCGCCGCCTTTCCCGGCGAGGACCAGCTCTCCATCGCCTCCCGCCTCGGCATGGACCGCTCGACCATGGCGACGCTCGCGGCGGGGCTGGAGGCGACGGGACTGCTGGTGCGCACGGCGGGCGCGGACCGGCGGCGCAAGCTGCTGCGCCTCGGGCCCACGGGCAAGGGCCGGCTCGGCCGCGGCCTCGCCGCCGTCCGGGCGGCCGAAACCGCCCTGCTCGCGGACACGGACGGGACCTTGGCGGCCCAGCTGGAGACACTCGCCGCCCGGCATTGCGAGCTTGCCGCCGCGCCGGAGCCGCTCCGCGACTCCGCCACCTTCCTGCTCCGCCGGCTGGCCCAAGCCGCCAATGCCCTGTTCGTCGCCGAAGGCGGCGCGGACCGGCTCGGCGGCCTCGATTATTCCATCCTCACCTTGCTCGCCGAGGGCGTGGCGGACGATCAGGCCTCTTTGATCGAGGCGATCTCGACGAGCCGCTCTTCCACCCTCCCCGCCATCGCCCGCCTGCAGCGCGAGGGCCTGATCGCGCGGACCGAGCCCCCGGGCGACCGCCGCCGCAAGCCGCTCGCCATCGCCCCCGCCGGCCGCGCCCGGATCGCGGCGCTCGCGGACGCCGTGACCCGCTACGAACAGGCTTTCCTCGCCCCGCTCGCCCCACCCGCGGCGAAGCGCCTTCACGCCGCTTTGGTCCACCTGACCGAGAGCATTGCCTGACACAAATACGTACGTTACTGATCATCAGGAACGTACGTATATTGGAGAGGCCGATCATGTACCCCTTCCCCGAAGGCTGCTTCGCCGTCCGCAACGCTTGGTATGTCGCCGCCTGGTCCAGCGACGTCACCCGGACCCCGCACGAGCGCTGGTTCCTCGACGAGCCGGTCGTCCTCTACCGCCGCGAGGACGGCAGCCCCGTCGCCATGGCCGGCCGCTGCCCACACCGCCATTTCCCGATGGCCGCCGGCCGGCTGGAGGGCGACACGCTGGTCTGCGGCTATCATGGCATCGCCTTCGCCAGCGACGGCCGCTGCACCCGCATCCCGACCCAGGACCGGATCCCGCCGGCCTTCTGCATCCGCACCTATCCGATCGCGGAGCGCTGGCAGTGGCTGTGGATCTGGATGGGCGATCCCGCGCTCGCCGACGAGAGCCTGATCCCCAACCATGCCGCGCTCGATCTCGCCAATCCGGATTTCTCGTCCGAGCCCCTGCATTACCATCTGGTCGAGGGCCGCTATCAGCTCCTGAACGACAATCTGCTCGATCTCTCCCACCTCGCTTATCTCCATCAGAGCCGGATCGGGATGGAGGAGGTCGCGACCCAGCAGGACGAGGTCAGCTATGGCGACGACTGGGTGCGCAGCCGGCGGATGATCCTCGACGCCGCCCCCGCCCCGGTCACCCGCGAGCGGCACGGCGACATCCGCGTCGACTTCCTGATCGACTTCACCTTCCATGCCCCGGCCCTCCATGTCGGCGCGAACCTGACCTGGAAGACCAGCCCCGAGGGCCCCTGCGAGGGCGTGCTGCTGATGAACAACACCGTCTATCATGCGGTCACGCCGGCGACGAAGCACAGCGCCCATTATTTCTTCGCCCGTACCGCCATCCACCCCGCCGACACCGACAACCAGCAGGCGGCCAAAGCGGCGATCGCCCATGTCATCGACGAGGACATTTTTGCCACCCGCGAGATCGAGCGGCTGATCGCCAATATGGACCGCCCGCGAGACCTGCTCACCCGCGGCGACCAGGCGGTGACGCGGGGCCGGCTGATCCTGCAGAAGATGATGCAGCGGGAACGCGAGGCCGAAGCGGCCAAAGTCAGGCCGGCGCGCGCGCCCGAAGCGGCCTGAGGCCGGCGGTCGAACCATTTCGGCCCCGGCGCGTTTCCGGGCGATGATCAGCTACGCCACCCTCTCGCCCCGCGCGCTCGAGGCCGTGATCGAGGGCCGGATCACCAAGGAGGACGTCCACGCGGCGTTCGAGCGGATGGACGCGCTGATGGCGGCCGCGCCCAGGGTCGACATGCTCGCCGACGTGCGCGGCGACGTGACCATCGATCTCGCCGCGATCGGGGAGGAGCTGCGGCATCTCTCCCATCTCGGCCGCATGCTCGGCCAGATGGACCGCATCGCCCTGGTCGCGGATCCGGCCTGGATCCGGACCATCGCCAGGATCGAGGCCCATCTCCTCCCCGGCATCGACTATCGCGTCTTCACCCGCGACCGGGCCGAGGCGGCGCGCGCCTTCGTCCTTCGCCAGGATGAGACGGCCGCCGCCTGATCGCGGGCTCGTCGCGTCGCGCGCGACCTTGGTCGCTCTTTCCGTGCCTTCCCGCGCCGCCCTGTTACGTCCGAGCGGGGACTCTTCGAGTCGAGGACAAGGCCATGCTGGTCACCAATGCCGAAACCGGCACCAACATCTGCGAGGTCGGCGACGGCCTCTACCGGATCAACACGCCCGTTCCGATCCCGGGCCAGAGCTTCTCCTTCAACCAATATCTGCTGCTGGCGGACGAGCCCCTGCTCTTCCACACCGGCCTGCGCGGCCTCTTCCCGCACGTCCGCGACGCCGTCGCCGCGATCATGCCGGTCGAGCGCTTGCGCCACGTCTCGTTCAGCCATGTCGAGGCCGACGAATGCGGTTCGCTCAACCTCTGGCTGGAGGCCGCGCCGCACGCCGTCCCGCTCTGCGGCGGCATCGCCGCCATGGTCTCGATCAACGACCTCGCCGATCGCGCGCCGCGCGCCTTGGCCGACGGCGAGACGCTCGACCTCGGCGGCCGCACGGTCCGCTGGCTCGACGCCCCGCATGTCCCGCACGGCTGGGAATGCGGCTATCTCTACGAGGAGACGGCCGGCACGCTCTTCTGCGGCGATCTCTTCACCCAGCCGGGCATCGGCGAGGTCGCGCTGACCGAAAGCGACATCCTCGGCCCCAGCGAGCAATTCCGTGCGATGGACTATTACGCCCACGGTCCCAACACGCGGGAAGTGCTTGAGCGGATCGCCGCGACCGAGCCGGAGACGCTCGCTTGCATGCACGGCAGCGCCTGGCGCGGCAAAGGCGGCGACCTGATCCGCGCCCTCGCCGATGCGGTTGCCTGAGACGGCGCCGGTTGCCTGACGCATCCGCATCGCGCACTAGCGGGGCGTGACCGAAGGCCTGCCCTTTCCCCGCCGCCTCTGGGCCATCGCCGCCATCTCCTTCGGGACGGCGCTGGTGGTGATCGACGGCGCCATCCCGACGGTGGCGCTGCCGACGCTGGCGCGCGATCTCGGCGTGGACGAATCCGCTGCGGTGCTGGTCGTCACCGTCTACCAGCTCGTCCTGGTCATGACCCTCCTGCCCTTCGCGGCCCTGGGCGACCGGATCGGGCACCGGCGGATCTACCAGCTCGGCCAGCTCACCTTCGTCGTCGCGACCATTCTCTGCTTCTTCGCCGAGAGCCTGCCCTTCCTGCTCGTCGTCCGCGCCGCCCAGTCGCTCGGCGCGGCCGCGGCGCTCAGCGTCTCCTCGGCGATGTTGCGCGCCATCTATCCGGCGAACCAGCTCGGCCGCGGGCTCGGCATCAACAGCGTCATCGTCTCCTGCTCGATCGCGCTCGCGCCCACGCTCGGCGGGCTGATCCTCGCCTTCGGCTCCTGGCCCTGGATCTTCGCCGCATCCGTCCCCTTCGGCATCGTCTCGCTGCTGCTCGGCCGCCATCTGCCGGAGCCCGAGCGGCACAGCGACGATTTCGACATAATCGGCGCGGTGCTCTGCGCGGCGACCTTCGGGCTGATCATCGTCGGGCTGGAAAGCGCGGTCCATGGCGACAGCCCCGTCGTCTCGGCCGCGATCGTCGCCGCCGGCGCCGTCGTCGCTGTCTATTTCGTCCGCCGCGAGCTCGGCGAGCCGCGCCCGATCATGCCCGTCGACCTGCTCGGCCAGCCGGTCTTCGCCCTGTCGGTGCTGGGCGCCTTCGCCGCCTTCATCGCCTCGATGACCGTGGTCCTCTCCATGCCCTTCCGCCTGGAGCAGGGCTATGGCTTCGGCCCGGCGGAGGTAGGGGCGATGCTCGCCCCCTGGCCGCTGACCGTGCTCGTCGTCGCGCCGACCGCCGGCGCGCTGTCGGACCGGGTCCCGGCCGGCCTGCTCGGCGGCATCGGCATGGCGGTGGCGACCGTGGCTCTGCTGCTCATCGCCTGGCTGCCCGCCGCGCCGAGCTGGTTCGACGTGGGCTGGCGGATGGCGCTGTGCGGCGCGGGCTTCGGCCTGTTCCTCTCGCCCAATGCGCGCCTGATCATCGGCTCCGCGCCGCGCCACCGCGCCGCCTCGGCCGGCGGCCTGGTCTCGACCACGCGCATGACCGGGCAGACGCTGGGCGCCACCCTGGTCGCGGCCCTGCTCGCCCTCAATCTCGGCGGCGGCGCCGCCCCGGCCCTGGTCGCCGCCGGCCTCGCCTTCCTTGCCGGACTCTGCAGCCTCGCCCGCCTCAACCCCGCCCTGCGGAAGCCCGCCGCCGAGGAGGTGGACGACAGCCAGCCCGGCGCGCAGGTCCGCTAAGCGCCGGCCGTCAGAACACCGCCCGCGCCGGGCCGCCCATCATCTGCGCCCTGACCAGGGGAATGGGCGGGCCGCCGAAGCTCAGGAAACGGTCGTGGAACTGCTTCCAGGCGCGCCGGCCGCCCCGCGTCCGGGTCCAGTCGTCGCGCAGCCGGCGGATCAGCAATTTGCCCATCGTATAATTGAGATAGGCGGGATCGTAGGTGCCGCGCGCCGCCTGCTGGCGGGCATTGCCCTCGTCCTGAAAGCATTGCTCGCGGAACATCCGGAAGCTCTCCTCCTGCGTCATCCGCCCGGTGTGCATGCCGATCGCGGAGAGGAAGCGGCAATCGCGCAGCAAGGCGTTGGAGAGCTGGCCGATATGCACTTCGGGATCGCCGTCGCCGAGCCCGGCATCCCACATCATCTCCTCGCTATAATGGGCCCAGCCCTCGGCGAAGGCATAGCCGACGAACACCCGCCCGAAGAGGAAGGGCGAGCGGTTGGAATGCAGGAAATTGAGGAAATGGCCCGGCCAGACCTCATGCACCGAGGTGAAGAGCAGATCGGACTCGCCGGGGATGAAAGCCTGCTGCACCTCGCGGGACCAGCTCGGATCGGGCGGCGCGATATAATAGACGCTGGGCAGGCCGCGCTCATAGGGGCCCGGAATGTCGATATAGGCGCTGTTCTGCCGGTTGTAGGGCGGCGCCTCCTCGACCTGCGCCTGTTCGGTGCCGGGGATGGAGACGAGGTCGTGCTGCTCGATGAAGGCGCGCAGCCCCGCCAGCTGCCGCCGGGCGCCGGCGACTGGGCCGCCCTCGGGCTTGTCCGCGTTCATCCGCGCCATGCAGTCCGGCACGCTCGCTCCCGGCGCATAGCGCGCGCAGGCGCCGACCAAAGCGCGCCGGTTGCGCTCGAGATCGGCGCGGCCGATCGCCTCCAGCCGCCCCAGCGGCAGGTCGACCATCTCGGTGTCGCGCAGCATCTGGGCGAAGCGCCCCGCGCCGAGCTGGAAATTGGTGGTCGCGGTCCGCCGCTGGCTCTCCAGCCAGTCGGCCAGGCCCTGCATCGCCCGCGCGGCGTCCCGCGCCGCCTCGCGCAGCTCCGCCTGCAGCCGCGGATCGCGCACCTCGGCGAAGGCGCGGGTGCCGTCGCCCGGATAATATTCGGCGAAGCCGGCAAAGGCCGCCTTGCCATAGTCGATGAAGCTGACCGGCATCGGCGTCCTGAGGTTCGCGCGGATCTGGCGGGCGGCGCGCGGAATCTCGCGAAGATAGGCGATGAACGCCCGCATCCGGGTCGCCGCCGGCGCATAGGGCCGGGTCACGTAGACCGACGGGTCCAGCCCGTTGTCCATATAATAAGCCGGATTGGTGTGCGGCTGATCGGCGACGTCCAGCCAGAACAGGGAGCCCCGCGCCTGCGCGATCAGATAGTCGCGCTCGAAGCGCTGCTCGCGGGTCAGGCTGCGCGGGCTGAACGCCTGGGCCGTGGCGATGGCCGAGCGCAGCCGCATCTTCTCGTTGTTCAGCCCGGTCTCGCTCCAGTCCGGCAATTGCCCGTCATAATCGTGGCGGCCCTGATAGACGGCGAAGCCCGGATTGGCGCGGAACTCGCCGTCGATGAAGCTTTGCAGGAACGCCGCCCAGTTCTGACGCGTGGCGGGCCGGCTCGGGCGCTGGGCTTGCGCGGCTTCGGCCTGTCCCGCCGGGAGCCCGCTGCCGGGAAGAGTGAGGACGGCCGCCATGGCCGAGACGAGCATCAGGGTGAATCGAGGCGCCATACGCTTCCTCCGCGCTTAGTCCCCGCCCACCGCGCATCGTTCTGCACCGAAAACAGCGCGGGCGCCAGCAGGACGCGTCATCGATCCGGATCGGGTTCCGGAGCAATCGCGCGCTGACCGGCCTCGCATAATCCTGCTCAGCAAAGCGGGCGGACGGGCATGAACTTGCCCTGTCCGCCCGGCCGGCGGCAGAACGGCGCTTTCCCGTCACGGGAGTTGCGGGGCCTTCCGCGCCCGCCTAGGTGAGCCGGGATGGCCGAAGGATCGCCTTTCCAGTTCCGGGACTATCGCGCCTTCTGGGCGGCGCGGCTGGCGAGCACGATCGGCAACACGATGCTGGTCGTGGTGATCGGCATCCACGTCTACGACATCGCCCGCGCCTCCGGCATGAGCATCGAGGCGGCGAGCTTCTGGCTGGGCATGATCGGCATCGCCCAGTTCCTGCCGCTCTTCCTGCTCACCCTCGTCGCCGGCTATGTCGCCGACCGGCTGGACCGGCGCTGGATCGTGCGCGTCTTCATCGGGCTGGAGATGGTCTGCGCCGCGTCGCTCGCCGCCCTGGTCTGGCTCGACGCGATGACCCTCGCGCCGCTCTTCGCGGTCGCCGTCCTGCTCGGCATCGGCCGCGCCTTCGCCGGGCCGGCGCTGTCCGCCATCGCCCCCAATATCGTGCCGCCCGCCCTGCTGCCGAGCGCGATCGCGCTGAACTCCATCGCCTGGCAGGCGGGCGCCATCGTCGGACCGATGCTCGGCGGCTTCGCTTATGCCTGGTCGCCGAGCCTGACCTACGAGGCCTCGGCCCTGCTCTACGCCGTCTCGCTCGGCTGCATGTTGCTGATTCGGCCGATCCCGCGCGGCAATGCCGCGGCCTCGCGGCCGCTGCGCGCGGTGATCGAGGGCCTCGCTTATGTCCGCGACAACAAGATCGTGCTCGGCGCGATCAGCCTTGACCTGTTCGCCGTGCTGCTCGGCGGCGCGACCGCGATGCTGCCCGTCTATGCGCGCGACGTCCTCCACGTCGGCTCGGAAGGTCTCGGCGCCCTGCGCGCCGCGCCCGCGGTCGGTGCCGCGCTCACCGCGCTCTGGCTGGCCCGCCATCCGCTGAAGCGCCATGTCGGCGTGAAGATGTTCGTCTGCGTCGCTTTGTTCGGCGTCGCCACCATGGTGTTCGGGGAAAGCCGCTGGATGTGGCTTTCGCTCGTCGCCCTGTTCGTGATCGGCGCGTCGGACATGATCAGCGTCTATGTCCGCACCTCGCTGATCCAGCTGCACACGCCGGACGCGATGCGCGGCCGCGTCTCCGCCGTCTCCGGCCTGTTCATCTCCGCCTCCAACGAGCTGGGCGAATTCCGCGCGGGCCTGGCCGGCGCCGCCTTCGGGCCGATCCTCGCCGTGGTCGGCGGCGGCGCCCTCTCCGTGCTCGCCACCGGCTTCTGCGCCTGGGCCTTCCCATCGCTGCGCAAGGCCGACCGGTTCGTGCAGCCCGATCCCGAAATCCTCGCCGAAGCCTCCGGCAAGGACATTACCGATGTCGAACTCCCGGCAATGGTCGCCGGACTCAAACCCGAAGCTGAAAGGGCAAGGTCATGAAAGCCGCCAACATCCTCGAAACGATCGGCAACACGCCGCACATCCGCATCAACCGCCTGTTCGGCGACGCGGAGGTCTGGGTGAAGTCGGAGCGCTCCAATCCCGGCGCCTCGATCAAAGACCGCATCGCCCTCGCCATGGTCGAGGACGCCGAGAAGAGCGGCAGGCTCCAGCCCGGCGGCACGATCATCGAGCCGACCTCCGGCAATACCGGCATCGGCCTCGCCATGGTCGCGGCGGTCAAGGGCTACAAGCTCGTCCTGGTCATGCCGGAGAGCATGAGCCTGGAGCGCCGCCGGCTGATGCTCGCTTACGGCGCCAGCTTCGATCTCACCCCGCGCGAGAAGGGCATGAAGGGCGCCATCGCCCGCGCCGAGGAGCTGGTCGCCGAGACCGAGGGCGGCTGGATGCCGCAGCAGTTCGAGAATCCCGCCAATCTCGAAGTCCACCGCCGCACCACCGCGCAGGAGATCTTGAGCGACTTCGCGGACTCGCCGATCGACGTGCTGATCACCGGCGTCGGCACGGGCGGCCACATCACCGCCTCCGCCGAGGTGCTGAAGGCGGCCTGGCCGAACCTCCAGGTGTTCGCCGTCGAGCCGACCCTGTCGCCCGTCCTTTCCGGCGGCGCCCCCGGCCCGCACCCGATCCAGGGCATCGGCGCCGGCTTCGTCCCCGGCATCATGGACACGAGCCTGCTCGACGGCATCGTCCAGGTCGATCCCGCCGACGCCAAGGACTATGCCCGCCGCGCCGCCCGCGAGGAGGGCATCCTCGTCGGCATCAGCTCCGGCGCCACCCTCGCCGCCATCGCCCAGAAGCTCGCCGAGCTCGGCGCCGGCAAGCGCATCCTCGGCTTCAACTACGACACCGGCGAGCGCTACCTCTCGGTGCCCGACTTCCTGCCGGAGGAATGAACTCCAGCTCCTCCCCGGCACGGGGAGGGGGACCGCGACGCGCAGCGGCGTGGTGGAGGGGGCCCGGGTCGCGCCGCACAATTGCCGGGCCCCCTCCACCAGCCTGCGGCTGGTCCCCCTCCCCGTGCCGGGGAGGAATTCTAGCGCCGGGCCCGCATCGCTTCCCTCAATCCGGGCACATGCTCCGCGCCCTCCAGCACCTCGCCGCTGGACCGCGCCAGATCGCCACCGATCGGCTCCGCCCGCCCGCCGAGGCATTGCGCCAGGAAGGCCTCGGCCACCGCGAAGAAGCCCATCCGGTTCTCCGGCCGGTTGAAGCCGTGCCCCTCGTTCGGGAAGTTCAGATAGGTGACGGGGAGCCCGCGCGCCCGCATCGCCGCGACCATCCGGTCCGATTCCGGCTTGGTGACGCGCGGATCGTTGCCGCCCTGCCCGACCAGCAACGGCGCAGTGATCCGGTCCACCCGGGTGATCGGCGAGCGCGCCAGCATGTCCGCGCGGTCGGCGGGCACGGCCGGATTGCCGACGAAGCGGTACCAGCCGAGTTCGATCGACGGCCGCCAATAGGCCGGGAAGCTCTCGATCAGGGTGACGAGGCTGGAGGGCCCGACGATGTCCACTCCGCAGCGGAAGCGGTCCGGCGTGAAGGTGAGCCCGACCAGGGTCGCATAGCCGCCATAGGAACCGCCCATGATCGCCACCCGGTCCCGCGTGGTGACGCCTTGGGAGATCGCCCAATCCACGCCGTCGATCAGGTCGTCGTGCATCCGCCCCGCAAATTCGTGCCGGGCGGCGAGCGCGAACGCCTTTCCGAAGCCGGCAGAGCCGCGATAATTGACCGACAGCACCGCATAGCCGCGATTGGCGAGCCATTGATGCATCGAGCTGTAGCCGTGATAGTCCCGCACGCCCCACGGCCCGCCATGAACCTGCACGACCAGCGGAACCGGCCGTTCCGGACGTCCGTCGCCATTGCGGTCCGCGCCGGGCGGGAGGGTCAGGTAGCTGACCAGGGGCAGACCGTCGCGCGAGCGCAGGACCAGCGGCTGCATTGGCTGCAGGGGCTGCCGGTCCATTTCGGGCCGCGTGCTGAACAACGGCTCAAGGCGCTGCCGGCGCCGGTCGTAGAGATGATAGGCCTGCGACCGATCCGACCGGGATACCCAGACGATCATCCGGTTGCCGTCGCTGGTGATCGAGCGCTCGTCGTCCCCGGCGGAGAAGAGGAATTCCGCCCGCCCCGGAAAGCTGCGCCGCAGGAAGGCGATATCGCGGCGGAAGCCCTGGCCCAGCGGATGCCAGACGGTGAGCTGGTGGTTCACCGAATAGGCGACAGACTCGAACGTGACCGGATCGGTGAGCACCGCCTCGACATCGGCGACCTCGCTCGCCGCCAGCACCGTCCGCCGCCCGGTCTCCGGATCGAGCCGCACGAGCGCCGCCTTGTCGCGTCCCTCGGCATCGATCATATAGGCGGCCGTGCCGTCCCGGTTGAAGCCGAGGATCCGGGCGCTGCGATTGTCCTCGTTCGACTCGGAAAAGAGCAGACGCCAGCCGGCGCCGCCCGGCTCGGGCACGAAATAGCCGACCCGTCCGCCCTCGACGCTCCTGATGCCGATGCGCACGCGCAGCCGGCGGTCTACGACCAGGTCGAGGAAGTCGGTGTTCCGGAAGACCTCCCGGCTCGCGCCGCTGCGATAATCGACCTCGAACAGGTCGAACTGCGCCGGGTTTCGCTGGTTGTGGGCGATCAGCACCACGTCCGGCCGCAACGGGCTGGTCCCCACGATCTCGGCGCGGATACGGGCGCCCTCGGGGCTCAGCGCGCGCTGCTCGCCCGTCTCGACACTCACCGCGTGGACGCGGAAATTCTCGTTGCCGCCGCTGTCCTGGCCGAAGAAGAGGTGGGCGCCGTCGGGCGACCAGCTGTAATCCTGCAGCGGCTCATGCGCGTCGGTGACCGCCCGCGCCGCCGCGCGATTGCCGACCGGCGCGACCCACAGGTTCATCACCCCGTTGCGCGGCGCCAGCCAGGCGAGATGGCGTCCGTCCGGGCTGATCTTCGCGCGATTCTGCACCGCATTGCCGAACAGCAGGGCGCGGGGAATGAGCGGCGCCTCCGCCGGCGGCCGCGGCGCCGGCTGCGCGGCCGCCGCGCTCGTCATCAGGATCAGCGCCAAGGCAATCGCATGCATCTCTTTCCCCCCTCTTGCGGCGCGGACTATAGGGCGGCGCATCATGCCGTCTAACCGCAACGCCATCAGCATCCTCGTCCCTGCAGCGAACGGCGCCTATGGCGGCTCGCGCTGGCCCGAGGTGCTGGCCCGCATGACCGCGCCGCTCGCCGCGGCCGGCCTCGCGGTCGAGGCGGCGGACTGGACGACGGGGGCGAATCTCACCGGCTTCGGCCTCGTCCTGCCCTTGCTCGCCTGGGGCTATCATCGCGACGGCGACTGGGGCGGCCAGCTCGACCGCTGGGCGGCGGCGGGCGTGCGCCTGCAAAATGCGCCCGCCGTGCTGCGCTGGAATGCGGACAAATTCTATCTCGCCGCGTTCGAGGCGAAGGGCGCGCCGATCGTGCCCACCGCGTTCGTCGACCGGATCACCGACACGGCGCTGCGCGAGGCCGCCGCGCGCTTCGGCACGGACCGGCTGATCGCCAAGCCGCGCGTCTCGGCAGGCGCCTATCGGACGATCCGCTGGTCGCCCGGCATCGCGCTGGACGATGCTCCCGTCGACGCGGCCATGATCCAGCCCTTCCTCCCCGACGTGCTCGACGGCGGCGAGCTCTCCCTCCTCTATTTCGGCGGCCGCTTCAGCCACGCCTTGCGCAAGCGGCCCCAGCCCGGCGACTTCCGCGTCCAGCCCGAATATGACGGCATCATCACCCCGCACGATCCCGCGGCCGACGAGCTGGCCGCCGCCGAAGCCGCCCTCGCCGCGGCGGGCGAGCCCCTGCTCTACGCGCGCGTCGACCTGGTCCGCGACCTGGCCGGGCGGCCCGTGCTGATGGAGCTGGAGGCGGTCGAGCCCGATCTCTTCCTGCAATACGATCCCGCCGCCCCCGCCCGCTTCGCGGCGGCCGTCGCCGCGGCGGCGCGGCGCCCTTAACCCTCTCCGTCCGGAACCGCGCTCGTTGCGGTCGCGTTCTGGGCGCAACGGAAGAGGATCAGCGTCATGGACGAACGCGACGAGCCGGTCAGGCACGAGACCACGATCATCAATACGGGCGAGCGGGGCGGCGGCGGCGGGGCGACCATGCTCGCGCTCGTCATCGCCCTGCTCGTGGGGATCGGCGCCTTCCTCTATTTCGGCGGCTATCTCGGCGGCGGCGACCGCGACATCAACATCAACATCAAGGCGCCGGACATCAACCTCGACACCGGCGGCGGAAACAGCGCCCGATGAGCCTGTTCTCCGGCGCGCCCGCGCCGCGCAAGGGCATGCCCGAGGTGAAGCTGGACGAGGCGGAATATAAGCGCCGCTTCCGCGCCCAATATACGGATCCGGCCTTCGATTCCCTCCAGACCGAGCTCGAGCGGATCGCCGATGCCGCCTGGGACGGCTACAGGAACGGCCGCAAGGCGCCGCGCACCCGCAAGGCCGGCGAGGGCTATGACGATCCCGATTACGATCTCGCCACCGACTGGCTCGCCGCGAAGGACGCGATCGACCGGGCCCGGCGCGAACATGACGATCCGGACGAGCCGCCCTGCATCCTGATCGTCAACGGCTCCTCGCGCTCGGAACATACCTGTCCTGGCGAGATGTCGAAGAGCTGGCGCCTGCTGGAGATCGCCTCGGAGATCTGCGGCGTGGACGGCGTGAAGGTGGAGGTGCTGAATCTCTCCCGCCTCGCCAGCGAGTACGGGAAGCACATCCACCCCTGCAAGGCCTGCTTCTCGACCGCCGCGGCACTCTGCCACTGGCCCTGCTCCTGCTACCCCAATTATTCGCTGGGCCAGGCGCAGGACATGATGAACGAAATCTACCCGCTCTGGGTCCGGGCGCACGGCATCATGCTGATCACCCCGGTCAACTGGTACGCCACCTCCTCGCCGATGAAGCTGATGATCGACCGGCTGGTCTGCGCCGACGGCGGCAATCCCGATCCCACGTCCACGCAGGGCAAGGATGCAAAGAAGGCGAAGGAGCTGGAGCTGGCCGGCTGGCCCTATCCCCGCCATCTCGAGGGCCGGCTCTTCTCGATCGTCGTCCACGGCGATGTCGAGGGCGCGGAGAATGTCCGCCGCAGCCTGGCCGACTGGCTGCGCTTCATGCACCTGGTTCCCGCCGGCGTCCCCGCCGAGCTGGACCGCTATATCGGCTATTGGGAGCCCTATGCGACCAGCCATGAGGCGCTCGACAAGGACGACAAGATCCAGGGCGAGGTCCGCAACGCCGCCCGCACCCTGCTCGAGGCGGTGCAGGCCAGACGCGCCGGCCGGCTGGTCAGCGCGGGCAGCGACCTGGAGCCTGCGCGGGAGAAGTGACCGCCCAGGACCTTGGGCAGAGCGGGACGAACCGTGCCTGTTGATCGACGGGCGGAAGCCGGCAGCGCCCCGCCCCGTTAACCGCTTCCCAACCCCCGCTCGGTAGAAACCGTCCCGAAAAAGAGATCGGGCGGAACTGTCTATGCGTTATCTTGTGGTCGCGGGCTTCGGCCTGCTTGCAGCCGTCGCCGGAGCCCCGGCTCATGCCGGTGGCGCGGCGGAGCCCTATAGCGCCAGCCGCGACCCGGCCACCTTCGAGCGGTCGCTCCAGTGCCTGACCGAGGCGCTCTATTATGAAGCGCGCAGCGAATCCGAGGCGGGGCAGCGGGCCGTCGCCCAGGTCGTGCTGAACCGCGTGCGCCATCCGGCCTATCCGAACACGGTCTGCGGCGTCGTCTATCAGGGCTCGCAGCGCACCACCGGCTGCCAGTTCAGCTTCACCTGCACCGGCGTGATGGGCCCGATCGGCGAGCCCGCCGCCTGGCACCGCGCCCGCGCCATCGCCGCCTCCGCGCTCAGGGGCGCCGTCTACCGCCCGGTCGGGCTGGCGGTGAACTATCACACCACCGCGATCCGCCCCTATTGGGCGCCCAGCCTGGTCACCCAGACCACGGTCGGCGCGCACATCTTCTACACCCGTCCGGACAGCCGTTCGGTCGAGGCGTTCAGCCAGGCCCCGGGAAATTACGAACCGGACACGTTCGGCCGGATGCGCGGCGAGCAGCGCTATGAGGACGTCCGCGTCGAGCAGCCCGTCTCCGCCCGCCCCGGCCGCGAGCGCCGGGTCCCGGGCCGCGACCGCTATGCCCCGATCCAGATCGCCGAGATCCCGGTCCCGCAGCAGCGGCTGGTCTATCGCACCTACGGTCCGGGCCCGACCCGGAGCGCGACGCCCGCTTCGTCGATCGATCAGGCCCGTCCGCAGCAGCGCCAGGCCTCGGCTGCCCGCAGCGGCCCGCGCGTGGTCCGTCAGAGGAACGGCATCCGCATCGTCTATGGCGGCGGCCCCTCCTGAACCGCCGGCTCAGTTGCGCGGCGCCTGCCGCCTGTAGCTGAGCGCCTCCGCGACATGGACCCGGCCGACGCCCTCGCTCCCGGCCAGATCCGCCACGGTGCGCGCCACGCGCAGCACCCGGTGATAGCCGCGCGCGGAGAGCCGCATCGCCTCCGCCGCCTGCGCCAACAATCGCCGCCCCGGCTCGTCGGGCGTCGCCACCGCGTCGAGCAGGTCGCCGTCCGCCTCGGCATTGGTGCGTAGGCCCTGTCCCGCATAGCGCCGGGTCTGCACATCGCGCGCCGCCGCCACGCGGGCGGCGACCTCCGCGGACCCCTCGGCGGGCGGCGGCAGCACGAGATCGGCCGCGGCGACCGCGGCGACGTCGACATGGATGTCGATTCGGTCGAGCATCGGCCCGGAAACCTTGGCCTGATAATCGGCTGCACAGCGCGGCGCGCGCGAACAGGCCAGCGCCGGGTCGCCCAGATGCCCGCAGCGGCACGGATTCATCGCCGCGACCAGCTGCACCCGGGCCGGAAAGGTCACATGCGCATTGGCCCGCGCCACCTGCACCGTCCCGGTCTCCAGCGGCTGGCGCAGCGAATCGAGGACGCTGCGCTGGAATTCCGGCAGTTCGTCGAGGAACAGCACGCCGAGATGGGCGAGGCTGACCTCGCCCGGCCGCACCTTCAGCCCGCCGCCGACCAAAGCGGGCATCGAGGCGCTGTGATGCGGCGCGCGATAGGGCCGGGTCCGGACCAGCCGCCCGTCCTTGAGCTCGCCGGCGACCGAGGCGATCATCGATACTTCCAGCGCCTCGGCCGGGGTCAGCGCGGGCAAGATGCCGGGCATGCAGGCGGCGAGCAACGACTTGCCCGCCCCCGGCGGCCCCGACATCAGCAGATTGTGCCCGCCGGCCGCCGCGATCTCCAGCGCGCGCTTCGCGGTCTCCTGCCCCTTCACCTGCTTCAGGTCCGGCCCCGCGGCGGGGGGATCGGCCTCGCCCGGCCGTGGCGGGGCGAGCGCCGCGCCGCCGCGCAGATGGTTCATCAGCGCGATCAGGTCCGGCGCGCCGATCACCTCCACCTCGCCCGCCCAGGCCGCCTCGCTGCCCTGCGCGGCCGGGCAGATCAGGCCGAGCCCCTGCGCCGAGGCATGGATGGCGGCGAGCAGGACGCCCGGCGACGGCGCCACCCGCCCGTCGAGGCTGAGCTCGCCCACCGCGCAATAGGCGGCCAGGGTCTCGCGATCGACCGCGCCCATCGCCGCGAGCAGGCCGAGCGCGATCGGCAGATCGTAATGCGAGCCTTCCTTGGGCAGGTCGGCCGGCGACAGATTCACGGTGATCCGCTTCGGCGGCAGCGACAGCCCGATCGCGGCGAGCGCGGCATGGACCCGCTCCCGGCTCTCCCCCACCGCCTTGTCCGGCAGGCCGACGACCAGGAATTTCGGGATCCCCGAGGCGATCTGCACCTGCACTTCGACGGCGCGCGCCTCGAGCCCCAGGAACGCCACGGTGGCGACATGCGCGACCATCTTCCCCCACCCGTCGCTTTCCGTCCACTTCGGCGGAAAACCCATTCATTTTGAATGGGTCGAAGACGGGAGTCGAGGGAGAAGTTGGCTCCCTCCCGGCGGCAAGTAAACCGTCGTGCTCTGGAGCCCCTCTTGCGGGCCCCCTCAGGAAAGTCCGCGCACCGTTCGGGCCCGCCGGTCCTGGCCGATGGCGACGAAGGTGAAGCGCGCCCGCGTCACCAGGTTGACGTCGTCGGAATGGCGGTCCCGCCGCCAGGCCTCGACCGCGACCTTCATCGAGGTCCGCCCCACCTCGTCGAGCGAGGCGAAGACCGAGACCTCGTCGCCGACGAAGACCGGCCGGTGGAAGGTCATGCCGTCGACCGCGATGGTGACGGCCCGGCCGGCGGCGTGGCGCGACGCGACCGAGGAGGCGGCGAGATCCATCTGGCTCATCAGCCAGCCGCCGAAGATATCGCCATAGACATTGGTATCGGCCGGAAGCGCCGTGACCCGGATCGTCGGCTGGCCATCGGGCATGGTGTCATCGGTCATCATCTTACCCCTAAATCGGGCGGATGACCGGCATGCGCACGGCCACGGGCACGGCGACGCCGCTCCCGGTCCGCAAGCCGCCTGCCCGGTCACCCCGCCGGAGGACGTCTGTGCCGGGGCAGGTCTCCTGGCTCGCGGGTCGCCGCGCCGGCCTGGCCTTCCCGGAGGCATCGCCTCCAGTGGCACGCAATGGCCGTCGCTCGCCGCTTACAGTTGCGGGGGCAGCGCCGGCATCGCACCGGCTTCCCGTCTTAGCTCCGCCGGCGCGAACCGGCGGAGAACCTCGGCATGGCGGGCTGTGCGGCCCGCATCTCGAGAAGTCAATTCGGCGTGCTGCGGCCCTTCGACTGCCTGCAAGGCAGGCGCTCAGGATGAACTTCAGCCAAAGGCTGAAGGCCGGAGCGTTGCGAGCCGCGCGCCGATCTTGTCGGCCGACGCTCCGGCCTTCGCCGGAGCACGATACTGGCCGTGCAAGGCGATCCCCTTCCCTGCATGGGAGGGGAGTTCGCCGTGATCAGCCCCAGACCTCCTCGGCCACCTCGACGACCAGGCGCATCTTCGCCGCCTGCTGCTCGATCTCGATGTCGTTGCCGTGGACGGTGGAGGAGAAGCCGCACTGCGGGCTGAGCGCCAACTGGTCGAGCGGCACGAACTTCGCCGCCTCGTCGATCCGGCGCTTGATCTCGTCCTTCGTCTCCAGCTCGCCGAGCTTGGTGGTGACCAGGCCGAGCACGACGATCTTGCCCTTCGGCACGAACCGCAAAGGCGCGAAGTCGCCGGAGCGGGGATCGTCATATTCGAGGAAGAAGGCGTTGATCTTCAGCTCGTTGAACATGACCTCGGCGACCGGCTCGTAGCCGCCCTCGGCCGCCCAGCTGGAGCGGAAATTGCCGCGGCAGAGGTGCACGGCGGTGAACATGTCGGCCGGCGCGTCCGCGATCGCGTCGTTGATCATGCCGGCATAATGGCGCGGCAGGTCGTTCGGATCCATGCCGCGCTTGCGGGCATTTTCGCGCTGCTTGTCGTCGCAGAGATAGGCGAGGTTGGTGTCGTCGAGCTGCAGATAGCGGCAGCCGGCATCGACGAGGTCGGCGACCTCGGCCCGATAGGCGGTGGCGACGTCGGCGAAGAAATCGGCCATGTCCGGATAGACGGCCTCGCTGATCCCCTCGCGGCCGGCGCGGAAGTGCAGCATGGTCGGCGACGGGATCGTGATCTTCGGCGTCTCGCCGACGACGCCGGCGAGGAATTCGTAATCGGCGCGCTGGATCGCCTTGGAATGGCGGACCTTGCCGGTCACCACCATCTTCGGCGGGGCGAAGTTCACTTCCTTGCCCTGCGCATGCTGGAACGCGACCTCCATGCCGCCCTGCTCCTCGATGCCGTCGAGCTGGAGCAGGAAGTCGGTGTGGAAGAAGGTGCGGCGGAACTCGCCGTCGGTGATCCCCTTGAGACCCAATTGCTCCTGGAAACGGACCACGTCGCGGATCGCGACATCCTCGGCGGCGCGCAGTTCCTCGGCGGTGATTCGGCCCTCCGCCCGCGCGGCGCGCGCGTCGAGCAACGCCTTGGGCCGGAGGAAACTGCCCACATGGTCGGCGCGAAACGGGGGACGGACCTTGTCGATGGTCGTGGCGGCCGGCTGCTTTTCTGCCTGCATGATCGCGAATCTCCTCTGCGGCAGCCCGAGCGGATGCCTGTTGGGCAGAGGCCCATATGGTATGCGACACCTACGGTCAATCTGGATATAAAGACATCTTTATATCCGTATATGCATTCCCTCTCGAAATGGATTCGGCCGGCCGCGATTGCACTTCGCCCCGATTGCCCCAACATGTCCGTCATGACCCGGCGACGAAAGCGGATCCCCTTCCTCCGGCAAGGCCTGTTCTTCCTCGGCTGCCTGCTGATCGTGATCGCGCCTCTGGTCGGCGTGATCCCGGGGCCGGGCGGCGTCTTCGTCTTCGCCGCCGGCCTCGCGCTGGTGCTCAAGAACAGCGAATGGGCGAAGCGCCAATATGTGAAGTTCAAGAAGCGTTGGCCGAACAAGGGCCGCTGGGTCGACTGGGGGATGCGCCGGCTGAGCGCGCGCCGCCGCGAGGAACGGCTCAAGCGCGAACAGGCGGCGGAGGCGGAAGCCGGCAATGCGCCCGTATCCGATTGACTTTCGCCTGACCTTTCCCTATCCGCGCCACCAACGAGGCCGCCCGTTACGGCGGCCGTTTTCTTTAGACTTCGAATTACGAGGAATGAGCGATGAAGCGCACCTTCCAGCCGAGCAATCTCGTGCGCAAGCGCCGGCACGGCTTCCGGGCCCGGATGGCGACCGTCGGCGGCCGCAAGGTCCTGGCCGCGCGCCGCAGCCGCGGCCGCAAGAAGCTGTCGGCCTAACAGCGGACCCTATCGGCAAGCTCACCCGCCGCGCGGATTTCCTCGCGGCGAACGCAGCGTTGCGCGCGCCGACCCCCGGCTTCGTGCTCCTCGTCCGCCCGCGCGGCGACGGCGATCCCGCCATGCGGCTCGGCCTCACCGTCTCCAAGAAGGTCGGCAACGCCGTCACCCGCAACCGCATGAAGCGCCGGTTCCGCGAGCTCGCCCGCGCGATCCTGCCCGAGGCCGGCCATGCGGGCGCCGACCATGTCCTGATCGGCCGCCAGGCGGGCATCGAGCGGGACTATGCCTTGCTGGCGGAGGAACTCAGAAAGGCTCTGACCAAGTTGAAAGGGAAAACCGTTCGGACTGAGCCTGTCGAAGCCCTTCCCTTCTCTTCCCCTGCCAAGAACGAGAGGCCTTCGACAGGCGCAGGCCGAACGGGTGAGGGTGACGGGGCGCACCGATGATCGCCAGATTGCTCATCCTCGTCGCCCGCGGCTGGCAGCTCGGCCCGTCGCGAATCCTGCCGCCCAGCTGCCGCTACAGCCCGAGCTGCTCGGCCTATGCAATCACCGCCCTTTCCCGCTATGGCGCGCTGCGCGGGAGCTGGCTGGCATTCCGCCGTCTCTGTCGTTGCCACCCCTGGGGGGGATCCGGCCACGATCCTGTGCCTTAGAGGGAAGATTAAGTGAGCAACGACAATCGCAACATGATCCTGGCGGTCGTCCTGTCGGCATTGGTGCTGTTCGGCTGGGCCGGCATCAGCGAGTATTTTTTCCCGACGCCCGAGCCGGCGGCCCAGAATCAGACGGCGCCCGCCAACCAGGCGCAGCCGCAGGGCCAGCCCGCCCGGCCCGCGGCGCAGGCCACCGCCTCGGCGGGCGCGCCGGCCCGGACCAACCGCCCGGTCGCCGCCGTTCTCGCCGAGGGCCAGGCCCGCCGCATTCCGATCCGCACGCCGCGCCTCGAAGGCTCGATCAACCTCGTCGGCGCCCGCCTCGACGATCTCGTCCTCACCACGCATCGCGAGGGGCTGGACCGCAACACGCCGCCGGTCCGCCTCTTCTCGCCCTTCGGCTCCGCCAATGCCCAGGGCCAGCCGATCGATTATTACGCGACCTTCAGCTGGAGCGGCCCCGGCGACAATGCGCGCCCGCGTTCGGACACGGTCTGGACCGCCAGCGGCGGCGCCGCTCTGACCCCCGAGACTCCGCTCACGCTCAGCTGGGCCAATGGCCGCGGCCAGCTCTACCGGATCGTGCTGCGCGTCGACGACGGCTATCTGTTCACCGCCGAGCAGACCATCGTCAATGCCGGCCAGCCGATCGGCGTCTCCGCCAACGCGATCATCAACCGCTACGGCATCGGCCTCGACCACGACAATTGGCAGAGCCATGTCGGTCCGGTCGGCGTGTTCAACGGCGTCGCCAATTACGACACCGACTATCCGACCCTCGCCGACGCGCCCGATCATGCGGTCAGCCATCAGACGCGGGGCGGCTGGCTCGGCTTCACCGACAAATATTGGCTGGCGGCGGTGGTCCCGACCCAGGGCTCGACCGTCACCGCCGTGTTCCGCCGCATCGGCGAGCATAATTACCAAGCCGATTTCTCCTCCGCGGAGCGGGTGATCGGCACCAACCAGCAGTTCAGCAACACCTCCTACCTCTTCGCCGGGGCGAAGGAGATCCACTATCTGAATCGCTACACCGACTCGCTCGGCACCGATCTCGGCCGCTCGATCGACTGGGGCTGGTTCGACTTCCTCATGAAGCCGATCTTCGCCTTGCTGACCTGGCTGTTCGCCCTGATCGGCAATTTCGGCGTCGCCATCATCTGCCTCACCATCATCGTCCGCCTCCTCCTCTTCCCGCTCGCGCAGAAGCAGTTCAGCTCGATGGCGAAGATGAAGGTGCTGCAGCCGAAGATGAAGGCGTTGCAGGAGCGCTACAAGGAGGACAAGCCGCGTCTCCAGCAGGAGATGATGAAGATGTACAAGGAGGAGCAGGTCAATCCGATGGCCGGCTGCCTGCCCATCTTCCTGCAGATCCCGGTCTTCTACGCGCTCTACAAGGTGCTGCTCATCTCGGTCGAGATGCGCCACCAGCCCTTCTTCCTCTGGATCCACGATCTCACCGCGCCGGACCCGCTGACCCCGGTCAACCTGTTCGGCCTGCTGCCCTTCCAGCCGCCGGGGCTGCTGCTCATCGGCGTCCTGCCGATCCTGGTCGGCGTGACCATGTGGGCGCAGCAGAAGATGAACACCGCGCCCATGGATCCCATGCAGCAGAAGATTTTCGCCTGGATGCCGTGGATCCTGGTGGTGATCATGGCGCCCTTCGCGGCGGGCTTCCAGGTCTACTGGGTGACCAACAACCTGATCTCGATCATCCAGATCTGGTTCCTGAACCGCAAGCTGGGGATCAACAATCCGCCGCCCGCCGCCGCTCTGGCCGCGCCGGCGCCGACCGAGCCCGCGCCCGCCGGCCCCTCGCGCCAGGTGACAAGGGCGGCGACGAACAAGGGGCGGACCCGCGCGCCCCGCAAGAAGTGAGCGACCCCGAGACCGGCGGCGACCTGACGCTCGAGGAGGCGGCCCGGAAGCTCTTTTCCGGGCCCGCCACCTTCCTGAAGTCGGCGCCCGAGCTGAAATTCCTGCCCGACGCGACGGTCCCCGAAATCGCCTTCGCCGGCCGCTCCAATGTCGGCAAGTCGTCTTTGCTCAACAAGCTCACCAACCGCTCCAGCCTGGCGCGCACCTCCAACACGCCGGGCCGCACGCAGGAGCTGAACTTCTTCGAGATCGGCGATCCGATCCGCCTTCGCCTCGTCGACATGCCGGGCTACGGCTTCGCCAAGGCGCCGAAGGACGTCGCCCGCAAGTGGCGCTATCTGGTCAACGACTATCTGCGCGGCCGCCAGGTGCTGAAGCGCGCACTCGTCCTGATCGATTCGCGCCATGGCGTGAAGGAGATCGACCGCGAGATCATGAAGATGCTCGACGACGCGGCCGTCTCCTACCGCCTGGTTCTCACCAAGGCCGACAAGATCAAGGCGACCGAACTGACGGCGGTCACCGCGGCGACCGAGGCCGAGGCCCGCAAGCGCCCCGCCGCCCATCCGGAGGTGATCGCCACCTCGAGCGAAGGCGGCCTCGGCATGGACCGCCTGCGCGCGGCGGTGCTGGAGGCGGCTCTGGTCTGAAGGCGAGGCCTCGGCTCGGCCACGGCCCGTCATGCTGAACTTGTTTCAGCATCCAAGCTTGTGCCACGCTCTCATCCTCGCCATGAACCCGCACACGGTCGTGCCGCTCGACCCTGGGCCCTGAAACAAGTTCAGGGTGACGTTTGGAGGAACCCGGACCTTGCTCAAGCTCATCATCGGCAACAAGGCCTATTCCTCCTGGTCGCTGCGCGGCTGGCTGGCCTGCAAGCATAGCGGCCTCCTCTTCGAGGAGATCACCGTCCCCATGTTCGACGAGGCCTGGGGCAAGCGCACCGAGGGCGACGAATTCGCCCCCTCGGGCGGCAAGGTGCCGATCCTGTGGGACGACCAGACCGTGATCTGGGACAGCCTCGCGATCATCGAATGGCTGGCCGACAAGACGGACCGCGCCCGCTACTGGCCGCGCGACGACACCGCCCGGGGCATGGCCCGCTCGATGGCCGCGGAGATGCACTCCTCTTATCCGAATCTGCGCCGCGAGCTCTCCATGAACGTGCGCAAGCAATTCCCGACCCGCGAGCTGGACGAGCCGGTGAAGCTGGAGGTGCTGCGCATCCTCGAACTCTGGGCCCAGGCCCGCGCCCGCCACGGCTCGGGCGGCCCCTATCTGTTCGGCGATTTCGGCGCGGTCGACATCATGTTCGCCCCCGTCGTCACCCGCTTCGTCACCTATTCCGTCCCGGTCCCCCGCTTCGCCGCCGCCTATATGGAGACGATCCTCGACCATGCCTGGATGAAGGAATGGATCGAGGCCGCGCAGGAGGAGCCCTGGGTGATCGAGCAATATGAGGCGCGCCAGGCGTGACCGCCTTCGCCGCCGTCGCCGCGTGCCTGCTCGCCGCCGGACAGGACGTCCCGGTCGAGACCCTGCGCGACCTCGCCGATCGCTTCGACCGCGCCCAGATCGAACAGAACCGCGCCGCCATGGAGGCGATGACCGCGCCGGACCTGGTCTTCGTCGGCAGCGACGGCCGCCGCCAGGACCGCGCCGCCTTCATCGCCGGCTGGATGGACCCCGGTACGCGCTACCAGCCGATCCAGGTCACCGACCGCTACATCCTCCCGCTCGGCCCCGATGCGGGCGTGGTCGGCGGCGACGTGGTCGTGCGCGGCACCTCGAACGGCCGGCCCTTCGCCGTCCGCATCCGCTTCTCCGACACCTTCCGCCGCACCGCCGGCCAGTGGCGCGCCGTCCACATCCAGGCGACCCGGGTGCCGGAACCGGCGACGACGCCCTAAATCTCGCTCTTCCTGACAAATCCGCGCGCTGCATCGAGGTGCATGTCGATGTCCGGATAATGGCAGTCCGTGTCCGACGGTTTCCCCACCGCCACGAACACGCAGGGCTCCTCCGAGCGGTTCACCAGCTGATGCCCGTTCGGCACGCCCTTCGGAAAGGCGGCGACGTCGCCCGGCCGCATCACCGTCTCGCCCTCGTCCTCGATCAGCACCGCCTCGCCCGCGAGCATCACGACCAGTTCGTCCTCGCCCTCGTGCCAGTGGCGCTGCGACGAGATGCCGCCCGGGTCGAGCACGACATGGCTGACCCCGAAATCCTCCAGCCCGCCCGCCGGGGCGAGCCGCCGGTAATGGCGCTTGTCCATCGGCGCATCGTAAGGCGGCGGATAGCCGGTCCGGCTGGTCTGTTCGATCGCCTCGAGGTCGAGCTTCGGCATTTCACTCCTCCCGGCCGCGATGCTAGGCCGAGCGCATGACCGCCGCAATCGACCCCGTCGCCCTCGCCTCCCGTCTCATCGCCTGCCGCAGCATCACGCCCGCGCGCGGCGAGGTGTTCGACGTGCTGGAGGCGGCGCTCGTTTCGATCGGCTTCGCGGTGCACCGCTTCGTGACGGGCGAAGCGCCGGACGGCCCGGTCGAGAATCTCTACGCCTCGCGCGGGACGGGCGGCCCGCATTTCGGCTTCGCCGGTCATCTCGACGTCGTCCCGCCCGGCGACGGCTGGCAGACCGATCCGTTCCTGCCCGAAATCCAGGGCGAAATCCTCTACGGCCGCGGCGCGGTCGACATGAAGGGCGGCATCGCCGCCTTCGTCGCCGCCGCCTCGACGACGGCGCATGCGGGCACCATCAGCCTGATCATCACCGGCGACGAGGAAGGCCCGGCCACCTTCGGCACGCCGGCGCTGATGGACTGGATGGCGACACGCGGCATCAAGCCGGACATGATCCTGATCGGCGAGCCGACCTCGGAGGCGCGGCTCGGCGACATCGTGAAGATCGGCCGGCGCGGCTCGGTGAACCTCTGGGTGACCGTGCCCGGCACGCAGGGCCATGTCGCCTACCCCCACCGCGCCGACAATCCGATCCCGAAGCTCGCGAAGGTCGTCGCCGCGCTGGAGGCCCTGCACCTCGACGACGGCAATGACGCCTTCCAGCCTTCCAATCTCGAATTCACCGCGGTCGACACGGCGAGCAGGGCGACCAACGTCATCCCCGGCGCGGCCCGCGCCCAGCTCAACATCCGTTTCAACAATCTGCAGCGCGGCGCCGACCTGGTCGAGCTGGTCCGCCGCACCGCCGAGGCGGCCGCGCCCGGCGCCACGGTCGAAGCGAAAATCTCCGGCGAGGCCTTCCTCTGTCCGCCCGGCCCGATCTACGACATCGTCTCCGCCGCGATCGAGGCGGAGACCGGCGTGACGCCGCGCCTCTCCACCCATGGCGGCACCAGCGACGGCCGCTTCCTGATCGCGCTCTGCCCGGTCGTGGATTTCGGCCTCCCCAACGCGACCATGCACAAATTGGACGAGGCGGCGGCGGTGGAAGACCTGCGCGCCCTCAGCCGCATCTACGCCCGCGTGATCGAGGCGGCTCTGGCCTGACAAGGATTTGTGCTCCGGCCAACGCCGCAGCGCGCGAACCATGGAAGCAATGAAAGCAGGGTTAGGCCCGCGTCACCCTGACCTTGTTTCAGGGTCTAACGTGGTTGCGGCACTGAGTTTGACGGACAGGCCCAGCAGCGGTCTCGACACTGGACCCTGAAACGAGTTCAGGGTGACGATGTCATACCTCAAAAACTCGTGCTCCGCGAAGGCCGGAGCGTTGCGAAGCCAGGCGCGATCGCGGCCATCGCTCCGGCCTTCGCCGGAGCACGATCGTTCCACGGTAAAGCAATCTGGTCAGGCGGCGTCAGCGCCGCCGCCTCAGCACGATATACAGCGCCCCCGCCCCGCCATGCCGCGGATGCGCGCCGCGCACCGCCGCGATGTCGCCCGCATAAGGCGAGGCGGCGAGCCAGTCGCCGACCGCCGCCCGGATCGCGCCGCGCCCGCTCTTCGCGTCGCGCGGCTTGCCGGTGATCAGCAGCAGCAGCCGGGCGCCCTCCGCCACCGCCTCGCCGAGCCGGCGGCCGAGCAGATCGTAGGCGGTGGCGAGATTGTGCCCGTGCAGGTCGAGGCTTCGGTCCGGCTGGACGAGGCCCCGCGCCAGCCGCCGGTCCCAGCCCGCGTCGAGCGTCGTGCCCAGTCCAGGCTTGCGCGACGGCTCCGGCGCCGGCGCCTGTTTTGGGGACACGTACTTTTTCTTCGAAAAGTACGTGTCCCCTGTCTCGACAATCGGCGCGACTGCCGCCGCGGGCAGCGGCCCGTGCAGCGGCGTCACGCTCTCCACGACCCGGCGCCAGAGCGCCGCCTCCTCAGCGCTGAGCCGCCGCATTCCGGCTCTGGATCCGCGCCAGTGCGCCGCGCGGCAGCAGCAGCACCGCCCGCCCGCGCGAGGCCATGCCGCCGGCGATCAGGGCCGCCTCCTCGCCGGCGCCCCAGAAGGTGTCGACCCGGTTGGGCCCGCGGATCGCGCCGCCCGTATCCTGTGCCACCCACAGGCCGTCGGCGCGCGCATTGTCCATGTTGCTGAGCACGACCGGCGCGCCATAGGGAATGAATTTCGGGTCCACGGCGACCGAGGCCCGCTCCGCCACCGGCACGCCGATCGAGCCCAGCGGCCCCGGCCCGGTCAGCTCGCGGAAGAAGACGTAGCTCGGATTCTCGCGCATCATCGCCGCGCCGCGCTCGCGATCCTCGTGTAGCCAGGCGACGATCTTCTGCATGGTCACCGGCGGCACGATCAGCCCGCGCTCGCGCAGCAGCCGGCCGATCGGCACATAGCCGCGCCCGTTCTGCTGGGCATAGCCGATCCGCATCACCCCGCCGTCGGGCAGCCTGAGCCGTCCCGAGCCCTGGATCTGCAGGAAGAAGAGGTCGACCGGATCCGCCGCCCAGGCGAGTTCCAGCCCGCGCCCGGCCAGCGCGCCGGTCTCGATCTCGGTCCGGTTGTAATAGGGCACGAAGGCGCCGCTCGCGTCGCGCCGGCCGCGCGCGGCGGCGCCGGTGGCCGGATTGGTCTCGAGCAGGTCCGGCGGCCGGCGGTAGACCGGCACCTCGCAGCCCGGCTGGCGGGTGCGGCAGCCGCGAATCTCGGGCTCGTAATAGCCGGTGGCGAAGGCGGCGCCCTCGCCGACCTGCACCGCCTCGAACTGGCGCTCGAAGAAGCGGGCCATCGCCGCCGGATCGGTCAGCGCGGGGCCCGCGCAGGCGTCGCGCCAGTCCTCGGGCCGGGTCAGCCCGCTCGTATCCTGCCGGGTCGTCGCCGTGCGGCAGGACAGGCGGAAGGCGCGATAGGCGCGCGCCGCCTCCTCCGCGCCCAGCCTGACCGGCGGCGCGGCGCGCACGCCGGCGGCGAGGGCATTGGCGTAATCCGGCACGGGCGGCGGGGTCGGCGCCGGCGGCGGGAGGGGCGCCGGGGTCGGAGCCGGAGGCGGCACCGGGGCCGGCGGCAGCGGCGCGGGCAAAGGGGCCGGGCTCTGCGGCGGCGGCACGACGCGGGCGCAGCCGCTCGCCGCCAGGATCAGGCCGGTCAGGAGGAGCAGGCGCCGCCCAGGCCTCACAACCAACAACCGCGTCAGGCGGCTTCGTCGGTCTCGACGAGGAGCCAGTTCGGATCCCGGCTCTTCAGGTCGCGCTGGAAGGTCCAGAGATCCTTGGTCGGCACGGCGTCGCTGAGCGAGCCGGCGACGACCTCGCCCTCCTTGTTGCGGGTCACCGCGGCGATGAACGCCTCGAAGCGGATCTCGACCTCGGCGACCTTGCCGTTCAGGCGGGCATCCTCGATCGTCGCCCGCTCGATCCCGACCAGCCTATTCTCCAGCGTCTCGCCCGCCGCCTCGCGCGCGTCGATCGCGCTCTCGAAGGCGCCGCGCACCTCGGCATTGGCGAGATAGCCCAGCTCCTCGCGGTCGCCCTTCCAGAACGCCTCGAGCGTCATCCGATAGGCGGCCTGGGCGCCCTCGACGAAGCGGGCGACGTCGAAGCTGGGATCGGCGGCGATGATCGCGCGGATGCCGGCGGCGGCGCCCTGGTCGTAGGCGAGCCCGCTCGGCTCGGCGGCATTGGCGGGAACGTCGGCGACCGGGGCCACCGTCTTCTTGGTCTCGGGCGCGGTCTCGGGACGGAGCACCGGCTGCTGCTCGTGGCCGGTCCTTTGGCCCAGCACGGCATAGAGTCTGAGCCCGACAAAGAGGGCGATCATGGCCAAGAGGACGATCTCGACGGTCAACCAAATTCTCCCGGAAAGTTTTTCCTACATAGGCGCGATGCGCCCGACTTTCAAATAAGCATTAAACATGAACGAACCATGGGTGGGGATGTTGCGCCCCGCCGCGCCCCCTGCTACCCGCCCGCGCAACCTTTGCGCCCCGGCGCCGGGACCCCGATCACCCTTGTTTTGAAAGACGATAGAGATGTCCGACGCAGGCGTTCCCGATTTCATCGACACCAATGCCGGCAATGGCAGTGACGGCCTGCCGCAGGTCGGCATCCTCGCCCAATATGTGAAGGATCTCAGCTTCGAGAATCCGAACGCGCCGGCGGTCTTCCAGTGGCAGGGCCAGCCGCAGATGGACGTCCAGGTCAATATCGGCACCCAGGGGGTCGGCCAGGACGTGCACGAGGTCGTGCTGAAGGTCGAGGTCGAGGCCAAGGGCGACGAGGGCACCGCCTTCCGCGTCGAACTGCTCTATGCCGGCCTGTTCGCGCTCCGTAACATCCCGGAGGAGCAGCTGCAGCCCTTCCTGCTCGCCGAGGCCCCGCGGCTGATCTTCCCCTTCGCCCGCCGGATCATCTCCGACACGGTGATCGACGGCGGCTTCCCGCCCTTGCTGCTCGACCCGATCGACTTCGCCGGCCTCTACATGCAGAGCGCCGCCCAGCAGCAGGCCGGCGCCACCGGCGGCCAGGTCGGGGATGCCGGCCAGGCCTAAAAGCGACGACCTCTGAGACCGCAAAGCCGTTCGCCCTGAGCGTGTCGAAGGGCCTTCCTTTCTGCTTCCCTGCGAGAAAGGGAAAAGGAGGGCTTCGACAAGTTCAGCCCGAACGGTATTGGGGTTCCGGGAGGGCCCTCAACGCGTGAATCTCGTCCGATCCTTCTCCTCGATCGGCATCCTCACCCTGGTCAGCCGGGTGCTCGGCTTCGTGCGCGACATGCTGATGGCGCGCTTCCTCGGCGCCGGCTTCGCCTCCGACGCCTTTCTGATCGCCTTCCGCCTGCCCAACATGTTCCGCGCCCTGTTCGCCGAGGGCGCCTTCGCCTCCGCCTTCGTGCCCAGCTTCAACCGCAAGGTGGGCGAGGATGACGGCAGGCTGGACCGCGCCCTGCTGTTCGCCGAGCAGGCGCTGGCGATCCTCCTGCCCTTCCTGATCCTGTTCACCGGCCTGCTCATGCTGCTCGCCGGGCCGGCCGTTTTGCTCCTCTCGGGCGGCTTCAACGACGTCACGCCGGACCAATTCGCCTTCGCCACCGAGCTGGCCCGGATCACCTTCCCCTATCTGCTCTTCATCAGCCTCGTCTCGCTGCTGGGCGGCATCCTCAATTCGCTCCACCGCTTTTGGGTGAACGCCGCCGCGCCAATCCTCCTGAACCTCACCCTGATCACTGCCTTGCTCTTCTTCCACGGCACGGACGACCAGGGCTACGGCACCGCCCGCGCCCAGGCCTGGGGCGTCACCATCTCCGGCGTGCTGCAATTCCTGTGGCTCTGGCTCGCCTGCCGCCGCGCCGGCGTGAAGCTGAAGCTGCGCATGCCCCGCCTCAACGACGACGTGAAGCAACTGCTGAAGCTGATCTGGCCCGCCGCCGCCGGCGCCGGCGCGATGCAGATCAACCTCGTCGTCTCGACCATGCTCGCCGCGCGCTTCCTCGACGAGGGCTCGGTCTCCTACATCTATTATGCGGACCGGCTGAACCAGCTGCCGCTCGGCCTGGTCGGGATCGGCCTCGGCACCGTCCTCCTGCCCACCATCGCCCGGATGCTCGCCGGCGGCGACGAGAAAGGCGCGATGGACTTCCAGCGCAAGGGCCTGCAGCTCGCCCTCTTCCTCGCTCTGCCCGCCACCGCCGCCTTGATCGTCGGCGCCGAGCCGATCATCCGCGGCCTGCTCCAATATGGCGCCTTCACCGAGGCCGACGCGGTCGCCACCGCCTGGGCGCTCGCCGCTTTCTCCACCGGCCTCCCCGCCTACATCCTCGCCAAGGTGCTCACCCCCGGCTTCCACGCCCGCCAGGACATGAAGACCCCGCTCAAATTCGCGCTCGTCTCGATGGTCGTGAACCTCGCGCTCAACTTCGCCCTGATCTTCCCGCTCCAGCATATCGGCCCGCCGCTCGCCACCGCTACCGCCTCCTGGGTCAACGTCACCCTGCTCTATCTGACGCTCAGGAAGCGCGGCCATTTTACGTTGGACCGCAAGCTCGCCTCCCGCATCGCCCGCCTCGCTCTGGCCGCGGCGCTCATGGCCACCGCTCTGTTCGCGGCCACGCCCTGGATCCGCCCCTTCCTCGCCGGCAATTTCGAGCATCGCGTGGCCGGCCTGGCCTTGCTGGTCGGCGGCGGGATCATCGTCTATGCGGTCGCCGTCTTCGTCACGCGGGCCTATTCGCTCGCCGAGCTGCGGACGTTCCTGCGGCGCAAACCCAAGCAGAAAGCGGACTGACCATGCGCGTTGTTTCCGGCATCCAGCCGACCGGCAATCTCCACCTCGGCAATTATCTCGGCGCGATCCGGCGCTGGGTGCGGATGCAGGACGAGATCGAGTGCATCTTCTTCCTCGCCGATCTCCATGCCGTCACCGTCTACAACGATCCGGCGGAGCTGCGCGCCAACGTCAACGCCATGGCCGCCGCCCTGATCGCCTGCGGCATCGATCCGGACCGGTCGGTGCTGTTCAACCATGCCCGCGTGCCCGCCCATCCGGAAATGGCCTGGCTGCTCTCCTGCACCGCCCGCATCGGCTGGCTGAACCGGATGACCCAGTTCAAGGAGAAATCGGGCAAGAATCGCGAGGGCGTCAGCGTCGGCCTCTACGCTTACCCGGTCCTCCAGGCCGCCGACGTCCTGCTCTACCAGGCGACCCATGTCCCGGTCGGCGAGGACCAGAAGCAGCATGTCGAGCTGATGCGCGACATCGCCACCAAGTTTAACACCGATTACGGGGTGGAGCTGTTCACCCTGCCCGAGCCCCATATCGGCGAGACCGCCGCCCGCATCATGTCGCTCCGCGACGGCAATGCGAAAATGTCCAAGTCCGACCCTTCCGACATGAGCCGGATCAACCTCTCCGACGACAGCGACACGATCGCGCAGAAGGTCCGCAAGGCGAAGACCGACCCGGAGCCTTTGCCCGACAGCATGGAGGCGCTGGCCGGCCGCCCCGAGGCGCTGAACCTCGTCACCATCTACGCCGCGCTCACCGACGTGGCGCCCCTGGCCGTCCTCCAGCAATTCGCCGGCCAGGGCTTCGGCCAGTTCAAGCCGGCCCTCGCCGACCTCCTCGTCGAAACCATCGCCCCGATCCGCGCCCGCCTCCGGGATTTCGAAGCCGACCCGGCCTCGCTCGAGGCGATCCTCGCCAAGGGGTCGGCCAAGGCGAGCGAGCTCGCCGCGCCGACGCTGGAAGGCTGCTACCGGGCGCTGGGCCTGCCGCGCTGAGCGGCGGGACGTCCACCGCAACCCCTCCCTTCGCATGGCTTGTCCCGTGCGGGCCGCGCGCGCATTGCGGTTCCGGCCCGGCCGCGGCGTCACAGCAGCGACGGGATTGCGTGCGAAAGGACCGGTTCGACCCGTAAAGCGATGGTTCAGCGCGCCTTTGTAAATCGGGTCAACGCGTTCTATATACAGGACAAAGCTCCGCTCCCCCGGCGGGCTTTCAGATGCAAGGGCTGGATGCCATGTCGTTCAAGAGACTGCTCATTTCGATCGCCGCCCCGGCGGCTCTCCTCGGCCTCTCCGCCTGCGCGACCGGCCTGCCCACCCAGGTCTCCCGCTTCCAGGCGATGCCGGCGCCCGCCGGCCAGACCTTCGTGGTCCGCGCCGAGGATCGCGACAAGAATGGCGGCCTCGAATTCGGCAGCTACGCCGCTCTCGTCCGCGAGCATCTCGCCGGCCTCGGCTATCGCGAGGCCGCGGCGGAAAGCGAGGCGAGCCTGATCGTGACTCTGGATTACGGCGTCGACCAGGGCCGCGAGCGCGTCGTCGCGACGCCCGATCCCTTCATGGATCCCTGGGGCTATCGCGGCTTCGGCTATCGGCCTTATTACAGCCGCTTCGGCTATGGCGGCTTCGGCCGCTATCGCAGCCCCTTCTTCTGGGGCTGGCACGATCCCTTCTGGGGCGGTTACGACGTGTCGAGCTACACGCTCTACACCTCCTATCTCGAGCTCGACATCCGCCGCGCCAGCGACGGCCAGTCCCTGTTCGAGGGCCGTGCCCAGGCCCGCAGCCGCACCAACGAGCTGCCGCGCCTGATCCCGAACCTGGTCGAGGCGATGTTCACCGGCTTCCCCGGCAATAGCGGCGAGACCCTCAGGATCACCGTCATGCCGGAGCGCGAGGGCCAGAGCCGGAACTAGGGTCCGCTGCCTGCCGATGCTGGGGACAGTTACTCGTAACTGTCCCCTGTGCTCCGGCAATGCGGCGCAGCCGCCTTTCAAACCCACGCAACCAGCAAGCGTGCAAGGCGGCGCGACCCGCTCAGGCACCTTCGCGTCTTTGCGTCTTTGCGTGAAACAAAGCGGCTTTCGTGCCGCGCGGACGCACCCGGACGGACAGGCCAACCGAACAGCCCGCGCTCCGGCGGTCGATTGTTGGATCAATGTTGGAAAACATCTGATCCATACTGGCGGATGACGAACCCTCAACGCCGCGGCGCCGGCGAAAGCGCGCCAACCGCCCCGGCCTTCGCGCCGGTGAAGCTCCGCTACCGCCATGACGGGCTGACCCCCGCCCGGCAGGTCGCGCTCGTCCAGGCCATGGCCGCCTGCGGCTGCATCCGCGAGGCCTGCGCGAAAGTGGGCGTCTCGGCCGAGGCGGTCTACCAATTGCGCCGGCGCCCGGACGCGCAGAGCTTCCGCTGCGCCATGGACCTCGCGTTGGACGGCGCCGCCGACAGGGTCGAGGACGCGGTCTTCAGCCGCGCCATCGAGGGCGTCGAGGTACCCCATTATTACAAGGGCGAACTGGTCGGCACCCACCGCCGCTATGACGACAGGCTGGCTCTGTTCATCCTGCGCTACCGCAAGCCGCATCGCTACGGCCGGCACCTGGACCGCCGCGAGGGCGCCCCGCATCCGGAACGCGCGGCGCTCGGCATGGCCGACCTGCTCACCTGGGTCGGCGCGGACGCCTTCCGCGACGAGGCGGGCGAGCCGCGCCATGTCTCGACCGCCGTGCTGGATGAGGAGGACGAGGCGCCATGGAGCCGGACCAACCTGTTTCGCTGGGGCCCGGCCGTCGCCTCGCCGGCGGAGGAGGCGTTGCGTCGGCTGCAAGAGGAGGAGGAAGAGGATTTCGACGGCGGGGAAGACCCGCCTTCCCGGGACGTGCCGTCAACAACGTCAACTTCCACACGCACCCGCAACCGCCGCCTGCGCCGGAAGGCGGCCGCCAAGGCCCGCAAGCGATGACCGGGAAACGCCGAACCCGTCACCCTGAACTCGTTTCAGGGTCCAGGGTCGAGGCCCGCCGCCACGTCTGTCCATCCGGCTCGGCGCCGCAGCCAGCCTGGACCCTGAAACAAGTTCAGGGTGACGGCAGCGAGTGGCGCCCGAAATTGGAGCAAATGTGCTCCGGCGAAGGCCGGAGCGCTGGCCGCTTCCGTGCCGGGTTTCGCAGCGCTCCGGCCTTCGCCGGAGCACGAGTTTACGTCGTGAAAAGCGAACCCCAGTCCCCAATCCCGAGACCCCAGTCCCGAAGCCTCAGCTCTCCAGCTGCCGCGTCAGCAGGCGGATGTCCGCGTCCAGTTCGGCGTCGAGCGCGCGCAATTTCTCGATCTGCCGCACCGCGTGGATCACCGTCGTATGGTCGCGCCCGCCGAAGCGGCGGCCGATCTCGGGCAGCGAGCGCGGGGTGAGCTGCTTGGAGAGGTACATGGCGACCTGGCGCGGCCGCGCCACCTCGCGCGCCCGCCGCGCCGAGGTCATCTCGGCCTTGCGGATCCTATAATGGTCGGAGACGCGGGTCTGGATCTCGTCGATCGAGATGCGGCGCTGGTTGGCACGCAAGATGTTGGCCAGCACCTCGCCGACGAAGTCGAGGTCGATCACCCTATTCTGCATCGTCGCATAAGCGGCGATGCGGTTGAGCGCGCCCTCCAGCTCGCGGACGTTGGAGCTGATCCTTTTGGCGAGGAACATCACGACGTCGTCGGGCACCTGCACGTCGGGCAGGGCTTCCAGCTTCTTGGTGATGATGTTGAGCCTGAGCTCGAGGTCGGCCGCGTTGATGTCGGCGACGAGGCCCCAGGACAGCCGCGAGAGGATGCGCGGCTCGAGCCCGTCCAGATCCTGCGGCGCGCGATCGGAGCTGATCACGAAGCGCCGGCCGGCCGAGATGATCTCGTTCATCGTGTGGAAGAATTCTTCCTGGGTCGATTCCTTGCCGGCGATGAACTGGACGTCGTCGATCATCAGCAGGTCGGCGGAGCGCAGCTGCTGCTTGAACTTGAAGGTCTCGTTGGCGCGGAGCGCGGCGAGGAACTCGACGGTGAACTTCTCCGCCGACATATAGATGATCTTCGCGCGCGGATGCAGGCGATGATATTCATGGCCGATGGCGTGCAGCAGGTGGGTCTTGCCGCGGCCCGTGCTGCCGTGGATGAACAGCGGATTGAACGCGACCTTGTCGCTGTTGGCGAGGGTCTGGGCGGCGCTGAACGCGACCTCGTTCGCCTTGCCGACCACGAAATTCTCGAACCGGTAGCGGGGCTCCAGCGCGACCGCATAGAGGCCGGGCGCCGCCTTGGTCTCCTTCTCCACCGCCGGCGCCGGGATCTCGACCAGGGCCGCGGTGTTCGGCGCGCCGGGGCCGACCCCTATCCGGATCTGGCGGACCTGCGGGAGCTTCGCCTTCCAGGCGAGGGTCAGCCGTTCGGCGAAATGGGTCTGCACCCAGTCGGCCATGAACTGCGACGGGAGCTGCAGCCGGAGCGTGCCGCTGTCAGCGTCGAAGTCGCCGAGGGCGATCGGGCGGAGCCAGCCGTCGAAGGTGCGCGCGCCGCAGTCGCGGCGCAGATTCGCGCGAATCGATTCCCACGCCGCGGCGATGATGCCGCCCACGTCCGTCTCCGCCTCCAGACCGCCTTCCGCCATTCTCTGCACCGCCCGCGCACCCCTCAATCTCTCTCGGCCGCCCTGCCGGACGGCTCATTCTTCAAAGCGCAAAATTCCCCCTGCGCGGATAGCCTCCCTCGGCCAGCCGCAGGCATCATTGATTTTGCTGTGCGCCGGCCGGGAGATTCGCCCGACCGGAAGATCGTTTTGGAACCGAGGTGCGTGGGGATCAAGCTGAAAAAAAACTGTCACGGCAATTAAATATGTTGACGGCCAGAAAATGGCGGAAATCCGTCACTTCGAATAAAAGACCAATAAAACCAATATCTTAACTTTGTTACTGAATCGCAACATTGCCGTCGCGAGAATGCGAATCGCGGGAAATCCTAGGGTTTTTGAAGGCCCGGTTTTGGGGCACGAAAAAACCCGCCGGAATGGACCGGCGGGTCTGATTTTCGGCGCTGGTAAAGCGCTTAGGCGAGCGTCGTGAGACGCCGCGTGAGCCGCGACAATTTGCGGGCGGCGGTGTTCTTGTGGAGCACGCCGCGGGCGACGCCACGGGCCAGTTCGGGCTGGACGCGGGCGATGGCCGCCTTGGCCTCGTCCTTGTTGCCGGCGGCGAGCGCCGATTCGACCTGCTTCACGAAGGTGCGGATGCGGCTGATCCGGGCGCCGTTGATCTCGGCCCGCTTCGTGTTGCGAAGGATGCGCTTCTTTGCTTGCGGCGTATTCGCCATCGTCAGTGCCTCGTCGGTAAAAAGAAAAGGGGCGCGGTCTTGTACCGCACCCGCTCAGGGGGCGCCCTCTACGTGGCGAGAGGCGCATCGTCAAGTATCAGCGCTGGCATTTCGGGCAGTAAAAGGTCGATCGCCCCGAATCCACCCGGCGCCGGATCGCGGTCGCGCAGCGCGGACAGGGCAGGCCCTCGCGCCCATAGACCCGCCACTCCTTGGAGAAATAGCCGAGCTCTCCGTCCGGCTGGACATAGTCGCGCAAGGTCGAGCCGCCCGCGGCGATGGCGGCAGTCAGCACGTCCTTCACCGCGGCCGCGAGCCGGTCGAGCCGGGCATGGGCGATCTGCCCCCCTGCCCGCCCCGGCGCGATCCGGGCGAGGTTGAGCGCGTCGCAGACATAGATGTTGCCCAGCCCCGCCACGACCCTCTGGTCGAGCAGCAGCGCCTTGATCGGCGCCGAGCGCCCGTCCAGCGCCGCCGCCAGATAGGCCCCGTCGAAATCCGCGCCCAGCGGTTCCGGCCCCATCTTCACGAACGGCCCGTAGGCGGCGAGCACGTCGGTCCGCACGATGTCGAGCGAGCCGAAGCGGCGATGGTCGTTCAGCGCCAGCCGCCGCCCCGCATCGGTCAGCAGCACGACATGGTCGTGCTTGCCGAGCTCCGCCGGATCGATCCGCCAATGGCCCGACATGCCGAGATGGAAGATCATCGTGTCGCCGCGGTCGGTGTCGATGAGGCCGTATTTCGCCCGCCGCCCAAGCCCGGTCACGACCGCGCCCTGTACGCGCTGGCGAAGGTCCGGCGGGAACGGCCAGCGCAGGTCCGCGCGGCGCAGGTCGAGCGATTCGATCCGGTGCCCCGCCAATATGGGACGCAAACCCCTGACCGTGGTCTCGACTTCGGGAAGCTCAGGCATGTTTCACCATGCTCGTTCCCCTGCTAGAGCCCGCGCCGATGGACAAGGTCTCTTTCGGTCACGAGCAGGTTTCCCCGGAGGAAAAGACGCGGCGGGTGCGCGGCGTCTTCTCCAGCGTCGCCGCCAGCTACGACATCATGAACGACCTGATGTCGGGCGGGCAGCACCGGCTGTGGAAGCACGAGTTCGTGCGCAAGGTCCGCCCGCGCAAAAGCGAGGCGATCCTCGACATGGCCGGCGGCACCGGCGACATCGCCTTCCGCATGGCAAAGACTGGCGCGCGGGTGACGGTGGCCGACATCAATCCGGAAATGCTGGCGGTCGGCATGGAGCGCGCGGAGACACGCGGGATCGAGGGCCTCGCCTGGTCGGAGCAGAATGCCGAGACTTTGACCTTCGCCGACAGGAGCTTCGACGCCTACACTATCGCCTTCGGGATCAGGAACGTCACCGACATCCCGGCGGCGCTCAGGGAGGCGCGTCGGGTGCTGAAGCTGGGCGGCCGCTTCTACTGTCTCGAATTCTCGCAGACTCAATGGCCGGGCTTCGCCACGCTCTACGAGAGCTATTCGCGCCGCGTCGTCCCCAGGATCGGCAAGCTGGTGGCGAAGGACGAGGACAGCTACCGCTATCTGATTGAATCGATCGAGCGCTTCCCCGACATGCCGAGTTTCGCCCGGATGATCGAGGCGGCCGGCTTCCACAACGTGAAGGCCGAGCCGATCCTCGGCGGCCTCGTCGCCATCCATTCGGGCTGGGTCGTTTGACCGCTTCGATCACCCATGTCTGGCGGCTGCTGAAATGGGGCCGGGTGCTGGCGCGGCACGGAGCGCTGCGCGGCATTGAGCGCGATCCCAATACGCCGCCGCCGGTCCGCCGGCTTTGCCGCCTCGCCCGCTTCGGCGCGCGCATTCCCGACGTGCCCAAATATGCCGAGGCCTTCCAGGCGATCGGCCCGGCCGCGATCAAGCTCGGCCAGGCGCTCGCCACCCGCCCGGACCTGGTCGGCGCCGAGGCCGCGCACGATCTCGCGCGGCTGCAGGACAGCCTGCCCCCGGCCCCGTTCGAGCGGATCAGGCCGGCGATCGAGCAGGCGCTCGGCCGGCCGATCGAGGAGATGTTCGCCGAGATCGATCCGGTCCCGGTCGGCGCCGCCTCCATCGCCCAGGTCCACCGCGCCGTCACCACCGAGGGCAGGACCGTGGCCGTGAAGGTGCTTCGCCCCGGCATCGAGGAGGATTTCGCCGAGGCGATCGAGACCTATGAATGGGCCGCGGCCCAGGTCGAGGCGATGGGCGGCGAGGCGGCGCGCCTGCGCCCGCGGCTCGTCGTCGCCACCTTCCGGCAATGGACCAACCGCGAGTTGGACCTCAGGCAGGAGGCCGCCTCCGCCTCCGAGCTGCGCCAGAATCTGATCGCCGAGACCGGCTTCTTCGTGCCCGAGATCGACTGGAGCCGCACCTCGCGCCGGGTGATGACGCTCGAATGGATCGACGGCATCAAGCTCACCAACCGGGCCAAGCTGATCGAGGCCGGCCATGACGTGAAGGCGCTCGCCGCCACACTCGTCCGGGTCTTCCTGCGCCAGGCGGTGGTCGACGGCTTCTTCCACGCCGATCTCCACCAGGGCAATCTCTTCGCCCTCCCCGACGGCCGCCTCGCCGCGATCGACTTCGGTATCATGGGGCGAATCAACCGCCAGGCCCGGGTCTGGCTCGCCGAGATTCTCTACGGCCTGCTCACCGGCAATTACCGCCGCGTCGCCGAGATCCACTTCGAGGCGCAATATGTCCCGCCGCACCACAATCTCGACGAATTCGCCACCGCGCTCCGGGCGGTCGGCGAGCCCATGCGGGGTCTCGCGGCGAAGGAGGTGTCCCTGGGCCAGATGCTCGAGGGCCTGTTCAAGATCACCCGCGACTTCGACATGCCGACCCAGCCGCATCTGCTGCTCCTCCAGAAGACGATGGTGATGGAGGAAGGCGTCGCCACCTGGCTCGATCCCGACAGACGGCCGAGCCCTTCCTCACCGAATGGGCGCGCAGCGAGCTCGGCCCCGAGGCCCGCATCGCCGACGAACTGATCCGCGGCGTCCGCCTGCTGCGCAAGCTCCCCGACCTGATCCGCCGCATCGATTATTATTATCCGCCGCCCGGCGCCGCCCCGCCCTTGCCGCCCTTGCCCGACATCCCCCTGGTCCGCCCGCACCGCGCCTGGCCGCTGGTGCTGACGGCCGCGCTCTCCGCCGCGGCCGGCGTGGCGGCGACACTCTGGCTGACTTGATCCGCAACGGCCATGCGCATATGTTATGCGCATGAACATCCAGCCTCGCAGGCTTGCCGCAGCCAAGCGCGCAACCAACGTCTCGCTTCGCTCGGACCTTATCGAGGAGGCGAAGCAGCTGGGCATCAACATCTCCGAGGCCTGCGAACAGGGCCTCGAGAAGGAAGTCGCCAGGACCCGTGCGGAGCAGTGGCTTAAGGAGAACCGCGCCGCGCTTGAGTCCTCGAACGCCTATGTCGAGAAGCATGGGCTTCCACTCGCGCGTTACCGCCAGTTCTGATGGCTCGGTTCGATGTTTATCGACGGCGCGAAGGCGATGGCTATCTGCTGGATTGTCAGGCCGACATCCTCAACATCCTGAATACCCGGTTTGTGGTGCCTCTGCTTCCGCCCGACGAGGCGCCGCTCGCCGGGGCGCGCCTCAACCCGTCCTTCTCGGTCGAGGAAGCACCGGTTGTGATGTACACCCAATTTGCTGCATCGGTGCCAGCGAAAGAGCTGGGCGATCATGTCTGCTCCTTGTCGAACGAGCATAGCGCGATCATGAACGCCCTAGACATGCTGCTGACGGGATATTGAGGGGATGAACGGCAGGAAGATCCTCCTCATCGTCGGTGGCGGCATCGCCGCCTACAAGGCCTGCGAGCTCATTCGGCTCTGCCGCAAGGCTGGAATAGACGTGCGCTGCGTGCTGACCGCGGGGGGCGCCCAGTTCATCACGCCGATGACGCTGGCCGCGCTCTCCGAACAGCAGGTGTTCACCAGCCTGTTTGACCTCAAGGATGAGGCCGAGATGGGCCATATCCAGCTCAGCCGGGAGGCGGACTTGGTCGTGGTCGCGCCCGCCACGGCCGACCTGATGGCGAAGATGGCGGCGGGGATCGCCGACGATCTCGCCACCACCTTGCTGCTCGCCACCGACAAGAAGGTGCTCGCTGCCCCGGCGATGAACGTGCGCATGTGGCAGCATGCCGCGACGCGGCGCAACGTCGGCCGGCTGCGCGCCGACGGCGTGACCGTTCTCGAGCCCGACGAAGGCGAGATGGCCTGCGGCGAATATGGGCCGGGACGGCTGCCCGAGCCCGAGGCGATCCTCGCCGCCATCCAGGCCGAGCTCGGCGCGCCCGGACCGCTGACCGGCAGGCATGTCATCGTCACCGCCGGTCCCACCCACGAGCCGATCGACCCGGTCCGGGTGATCGCCAACCGCTCCTCGGGCAAGCAGGGTTTCGCCATCGCCGAGGCGCTCGCGGCGCTCGGCGCGCGGGTCACCCTGGTCGCCGGTCCGGTCAATCTCGACGCCCCGGCCGGCATCGTCCGGCGCGACGTCGAGACCGCGGCGGAGATGGAGCGGGCGGTGCTCGACGCTTTGCCCGCCGACGCCGCGGTGCTGGTGGCGGCGGTGGCCGACTGGCGGGTGGCGCCGGCCCCGGAGAAGCTCAAGAAGGAGGCCGGTCCGCCGGCGCTCGACTGGCAGCGCACGCCCGACATCCTCGCCGGCCTCGCTACCCTCGCCAACCGCCCGCGGCTCATCGTCGGCTTCGCGGCCGAGACCGAGAATGTCGCGACCGAGGCCGCCGCCAAGCGCCTCCGCAAGGGCGCGGACTGGATCGTCGCCAACGACGTGTCGGGCGACGTGATGGGCGGGGATGCCAATGAAGTCCACCTGATCACCGGCACCGACGCGGAAAGCTGGGACCTCATGTCCAAGGTCGACGTCGCCCGCCGCCTCGCGCAAAGGATCGCCGATGCCCTCGCCTGACATCCGGATCGCCCTGAAGCGGCTGCCCCATGGCGAGGGCCTGCCGCTGCCGGCTTATGCGACCGAGCATGCCGCCGGCATGGACGTGGTCGCGGCCGAGGACGTGACCCTTCGGCCCGGCTGGCGGCATGCGGTGGCGACCGGCTTCGCCATCGCCATCCCGGAAGGCTATGAGGTCCAGGTGCGGCCGCGCTCCGGCCTCGCGCTCAAGCACGGCATCACCTGCCTCAACACGCCGGGCACGATCGACGCCGATTATCGCGGCGAGGTGAAGGTCATCCTCGCCAATCTCGGCAGCGCGGTGGTTGAGCTGGCGCGGGGAGAACGGATCGCCCAGCTCGTGCCGGCGCCCGTCCAGCGCGCGACCTTCGTCGAGGTCGAAGAGCTCGACGAGACCGCGCGCGGCGCCGGCGGCTTCGGTTCAACGGGGAGATAGACGATGAAGATTCTGCTTCTGCTCGCGCTCGCCCAGGCCGCCGCCCAGCCGGCCGCCCCGCCTTTGCCGAGGGACTGGTCGACCTTGCCCGAAATGGAGCTGGGCCGTCGCGCGCGGGCGGCCCCCGAGGACAATAGCGCGATCATCGATCTGGCGCGGCGGCAGCCGGAATGCCGGGCCAGCGTCGGCCCCCTGGTCGGCGACGACGCCGCCATGTACGGGGTGCGCGTCGACCTCGCCGTCTTGGTCAATGCCGACGGCAGCTTCCGCAGCATCGTCGCCAAGCAGGGCCCGTGCGACGCGATCCGCAACTATGCCCGCTCGATCGTGAACACCCGCTACCGCGGCCATGTCACGCCGCCCGCCGGGCCGGGGCCCGCCTGGTACGGGACGACGCTGACCTTCTTCGGACGGCCATGAGCCTCTCCGACGACCAACTCGACCGTTATGCCCGGCACATCGTTCTCAAGGAGATAGGCGGCGAAGGGCAGCGCAGGCTGCTCGCCGCGGAGATCGCGATCATCGGCGCGGGCGGGATCGGCTCGCCCGCCATCCAATATCTCGCCGCCGCGGGCATCGGCGCCTTGCGCGTGATCGACGACGACGCGGTGGCGCTCGACAACCTGCAGCGGCAAATCCTGTTCGGGACGAACGATGTCGGCCGCGCCAAGACCGACGTGGCGGCGGATGCGGTGGCGCGGCTCAACCCCGACGTCCGCTTCCGCGCCCGGCGCGAACGGCTGACCCAGGCCAATGCCGCCGCCTTGATCCACGGGGCCGATCTGGTGCTGGACGGCTCGGACAATTTCGCCACCCGTCTCGCCGTGTCCGACGCCTGCACCGAGGCGCGCATTCCTTTGGTCTCGGCCGCGATCGGCCAGTTTCAGGTGCAGGTCGGGACGTGGCGCGGCTGGGAGCCGGAGCGGCCCTGTTATCGCTGCTTCGTCGGCGACGCCTTCGATGCGGACGATTGCGACACCTGCGCGGAGCTGGGCGTGCTCGGCGCCATGGCCGGGCTGGCCGGCACGTTCGCGGCGCTGGAGGCGGTGCGCGCATTGGTCGGGTTCGGCCAGAGTTCCTCCGGCCGTCTCCACCTGTTCAACGGGCTCACGCCCGAAATGCGCTCGATCCGCATCGTCAAAGACCCTTCCTGCCGAGGCTGTTCATCGCGCTGAGGGCGGCGCGCTCGCCGGTTTCGAAGGCGCCGTGCGCCGTCGAGAAATCCACCGCCGAACAGGCCTCGCCGGCGAAGAAGATCCGGTCCTCCACCGGCGCGGCCAGCACGGCGCGGGCGCCGGCCTGGCCGGGCAGCGCGTGGCTGTAGGAGCCCATCGCCAGCGGCTCGGCGCCCCAGCGCGATTCCGCCAGCGGGCGCAGCCGCCGCCGCATGTCGCTGCCGAGCAGAGCCACGAGCTGGGACACGGCGAAATCCAGCGCCGCGCCCTCCCCCTCCGCTTCCAGCGCCCGCGCGCCGGCACCGCCGAAAAAGCATTCGATCGCCGGCCGGCCGAACGGACAGAGATAATAAGCGCCGGTGCCGGGATCCTTCGGATTGCCAAGCATTTGCGTGTCGGCCTCGAACGGGTCCGGCCGGTCGAGCCCGAGAAAAGCCTTGTTGGCGAGGCCGAGCGGCAGCCGCTGGGCCGCGTCCAGCTTGTCGCCCAGGGGCGGCGTGAAGCGCAGCCGCTCCCGCGCCAGCATCTCGGTCGGCACGGTCACGATCACGGCCCGCGCCTCGATCTCGCCGGCGGGGCCCCGCGCCTTCAGCAGCGGGCCGCTGCGGTCGATCTCCTCGATCGGCGTCTCGAAGCGGATCGGCAGGGCCGCCGCCTGCGCCGCGATGAACGCGCCATAGCCGCCGGGGAGGCGCCAGTTCACGCCGCTGTCCGCCTCGTCATAAGCGAGGAAGTCAGTGACGGAGAGCTGCTCCAGCTCGGCGCCGTTCATGAAGCCCGACAACGCCTCGAGATAGCAATTCCACGCATCGCCCGGCGGCATCGCGTCCGAGGCGCGATCGCTCGCCGGCGGCGCCTCACGCAGCCGCCGCCCGAATTCGGCGAAGGCGTCATGTGCCGCCTTCTGCTCCGCCGGCGTGAAGCCGAGATCGGCGAACTGGCTGCGCCAGGCCGGCGGCGTCCGGTCGATCTCGACGCCCTGTGCTTCCGCCAGCCCCGCCCAGGGATTGCGGTCCGCCGAATGCAGCCAGCCGCAGCCGAGGTCCAGGCACATGCCGTCGAGCGAGACGCTGTGTGCCCGTCCGCCCGGCCGCGCCGCCGCCTCGACGATGAGCAGGTCGAGCGGCGCCCCGGCGAGGCGAAGGCCCGCCGCCACGCCGGCGGCGCCGGCGCCGATGATCAGGATGTCCACCATATTCAGCCGGCAATAGCGCGCCAGAGCTGCGTGGCGAAGCGGGTCGTCGCCTCGGGCTGCGCCGCGAAGGAGAAGGCGATCCCGGCCACGACGGTCAGCAGCAGGAACTGCCAGCTCAGGATCCGCCCGAGCAGGGATGGCCCCCGCTGACGCCCGCGCGGCGCGGCCGGCACGAAATGGACGGGCGTCACGCGCGGCGGGTCGCCCAGGATGAGCAATTTCTCCGCCGCGAATTCCTCCGGGGTCAGCGCGCCGAGCTCGTAGAGCCGGACCAGCCGCTCCATCGCATCCAGCCTTTCGTTGACCGCCTGATAGTCGCGCGACGGCGGCACGGCCTCGGCCGCGGCGGGCAAGGCGGGCGGCACGAGCGCCAGCTGCGGCGGCGCCTTGTCCTCCGTCTCCTCCCGGCGATGGCCGCGGCTGATACTGAGCCTGCCCGTACGCATCCTCTTGCTCTAGCGGGCGCGCGTAAAGCTTGTCGGAGCAGGAAGGGTGAACGGGCCGTCAACCATGACCGCCTCTCCGCCCGGTCCCGTCATTGCGCTGGGGGCGCAATTCCGATCAGGTCGATGGTGAAGACCAGGGTCGCCCCGCCCGGGATCGGTCCGCGCCCGTTCGGGCCGTAGGCGAGCATATAGGGGATGGCGAATTCGTAGCGTTCGCCGACCCGCATCAGCGGCACGCCTTCCTGCCAGCCGCGGATCAATTGCGGCAGCGGGAAGGTCGCCGGCTCGCCCCGCGCGACGGAGGAATCGAACTCCACGCCGTCGGTGAAGCGGCCGACATAGTGGATGGTCACCGTATCGGTCGGCGCCGGATGCGCGCCCCGGGTGGCGCGGCCGACCCGGCGATAGCGGATGCCGCTGATCGTCCGCTTCCAGCCCTCGCGCGGCTCCAGCCGGTTGAGATAGCGGAAATGATAGTCGGAACGGTCGACGCCGGGCGCCGGCGGCGCCGGGTCCTGCGCGGCGGCCGCGCCAAGAAAGGTGAAAGCGAGCAGCGTCGTCAGGATCATGTCTTGGCGGCCTTCTTCTTGGCGGGAGCTTTCTTGGGCGACGCCTTGCGGCCCCGGCCCTTCTTCGCCGGCGGCCCCTTGGCGGCGCGCTCGTCGATCAATTGCGCCGCTTCCTCCAGCGTCAGCTGGTCGGGCGCGAGCGTCTTGGGGAGTGTCGCGTTGGTGGTGCCGTCGGTGACATAGGGGCCGAACCGCCCCTCCATCAGCTTGATCTCGGCTTCGGTGCGCGGATGCGGGCCGAGCACCTTGAGCGGCTCGCGCGCACCCCGGGCCCGGCCGCCGCCATTGGCCGCGTCGGCGAGCTTGGCGACCGCCGCGTTCATGCCGACCTCGAACACCTCGGCGGTCGAGGCGAGCTTCGCATATTTGCCGTCATGGGCGAGATAGGGCCCGTAGCGACCGATGCTCGCCATGATCTCCTTGCCGGTCTCCGGATGGTCGCCCACCCGGCGCGGCAGCGACAGGAAGCGCAGGGCAATCTCCAGGTCCGCGTCGGCAGGCGGGACGTCCTTGGGCAGCGACGCGCGCTTGGCCTCCTTGCCGTCGCCGAGCTGGAAATAGGGCCCGAACCGGCCGGAGCGAAGGGTCACCTCCTGCGCGCTCTCCGGATCCTGGCCCAGCAGCTGCGGCCCCGTATCCTCGCCTTGCTCGCCGGCCTGGCCGAAGCGGCGGGTGAATTTGCAGTCCGGATAATTGGAGCAGGCGACGAACGCGCCGAACTTGCCCCCGCGCAGTCCGAGCCGGCCGACCCCACAGGACGGGCAAAGGCGCGGGTCCGTGCCGTCGCCTTTGTCGGGGAAGAGGAAGGGCGCGAGGAACTCGTCGAGCGCAGCGGTGATCTCCGACGGCTTCTGCTCCATCACCTCGGCGGTCTTCGGCTTGAAGTCCTTCCAGAACGCCTCGAGCACCTTCTGCCATTCGGCCCGGCCACCCGAAATGTCGTCCAGTTCGTCCTCGAGATGGGCGGTGAAATCGAACGAGACGTAGCGCTCGAAGAAGCGCTCGAGGAAGGCGGTCAGCAGCCGCCCGCTCTCCTCGGGATAGAAGCGGTTCTTCTCCAGCCGGACATAGTCGCGGTCCTTCAGCGTCTGCAACGTCGCGGCATAGGTGGACGGCCGGCCGATGCCGAGCTCCTCCATCCGCTTGACGAGCGACGCCTCGGAATAACGCGGCGGCGGCTGGGTGAAATGCTGCTCGGCCGTGACCTGCTTCTTCGCCGGCGTGTCGCCGTCGCGCAGGCGCGGCAGCCGGCGGCTGTCCTCGTCCTCGGCATCGTCGCGGCCTTCCTCGTAGAGCGCGAGGAAGCCCGGGAAGAGCACGACCTGCCCGGTCGCGCGCAGCGCATGCTGGCCCGTCGCGTCGGCCAGCTCGGCGGTGGTCCGCTCCAGCCGCGCCGAGGCCATCTGGCTGGCCAGCGCCCGCTTCCAGATCAGCTCGTACAACCGGCCATGGTCGCCCGAGCCGGCGCGGTCGCGCGAGAAATCCGTGGGCCGGATCGCCTCGTGCGCTTCCTGCGCATTCTTCGCCTTGGTCGCATAATGGCGCGGCTTGTCCGGCACATAGCCGGCGTCGTAGCGCGCGGCCACGGCGCGCCGTGCGGCGGAGATCGCCTCCTCGGCCATCTGCACGCCGTCGGTCCGCATATAGGTGATCGCGCCATCCTCGTAGAGGCTCTGCGCCACCCGCATCGTCTGGCTCGCCGAGAAGCCGAGCTTGCGCGCCGCCTCCTGCTGCAGCGTCGAGGTGGTGAAGGGCGGCGGCGGGTTCCGGGTCAGCGGCTTGGTCTCGACCGAGACGACCGAGAAGCGCCCCTCCTCCACCGCCTGCTTCGCGGCCAGCGCCGTGCCCTCGTCGCCGATGGTCAGCCGATCGATCTTGTCGCCCTTGTAGCGGACGAGGCGGGCCTGAAACTCCGTGCCGTCCGCCTCCATCAGGGCGGCGACGCTCCAATATTCCTGCGCTTTGAACAGCTCGATCTCGCGTTCGCGGTCGACGATCAGGCGCAGCGCGACGGATTGGACCCGGCCCGCCGACTTGGCGCCCGGCAGCTTGCGCCAGAGCACCGGCGAGAGCGTGAAGCCGACCAGATAGTCCAGTGCGCGCCGCGCCCGGTAGGCGTCGATCAGATCCTCGTCGAGGCCGCGCGGGGCGGCCATCGCCTCGGTCACCGCGCTCTTGGTGATCGCGTTGAAGGTCACCCGCTCGACATGGGCGGGCAGCGCCTTCTTCTTCGCCAGCACCTCCTGCACATGCCAGGAGATCGCCTCGCCCTCGCGGTCTGGGTCGGTGGCGAGGATCAGGGCTTCGGCGCCCTTCGCCTCGTCGGCGATCGCCTTCAGCTGCTTCGCCTTGTCCGCATAGGTTTCCCATTGCATGGCGAAGCCGGCGTCCGGATCGACCGAGCCGTCCTTGGGCGGCAGGTCGCGGACATGGCCGTAGGAGGCCAGCACACGGTAGCCGCTGCCCAGATATTTTTCGATGGTCTTGGCCTTGGCCGGCGATTCGACGACGACGAGCTTCATTGAGTCCGTTTTTCCCTCACGCGTACGCGTACAGGGTGACGAGAGGTTCGCGGGTCCGTCAAGCCGCGCATTCTCACCGCGGAGGAAGCCGTCCGATCCGATCGCCGGCGACCGTGCTTGTTGCCGGAGCCCCGTCCTCCCTCAATGCCGTGCGGGAGGACGGACGCGTTCGCCCGCCGATATCAGCAGTCTTCGATATCGAACGTCCAGATGAAGGTCGCATAGGGCCAGCCCATCAGCACCGGCTGCTTGTGGCCGTTCTCGCAGGTGATGTTGTGCAGCACGCCCTGCCCCTCCAGCTCTTCCTGCTGAAGCGCCTTGGCGATGAAGTCCTTGCCGTGGCTGCCGCCCTCGATGGCCACGCGTACCGTGTCGAAGAAGGTAATCTCCGTCCCGCAATCGGCACAGAAATAAGGCGGAATTTGTTCGAGCGTGCTGTTGAACTTGAACTTGAGATCATCGTCGCCGATCAGTTTGCGGATCTTGTCCTTCGTCTCGTCGCTGATCGGCCAGACGAAGCAGTTGCGATCGCCCCGCACGACAACCTTGCAGGGCTTGAAGTCCAAAGACACCAGTCCATCGCTACAATTGTCCATGATTCCCTCCCGAGTCGACGTCGGATTATTTCTGACATCTTCGGCCATCGGAGGCAATCTAAACCAATTCTTCTCGACATAAACAGTGACAGATCGTGAAGAATCTTTGAATCCGTATTGTATTGACGGTCATTATTTGTGAAGTAATTGCGACACAATCGCGCTACAATCTTGGAAATCAACGATAAGACCGGAATGTTTACTGGAGACGGCCGGCGCGGCGCGGCCGATCCGTCGGCTCAGCCCTCGCGCGTGCTCCGCCAGGCATGGAGGAAGGCGAAGGCCAGCAATGCGTCCAGCGAGGCGAATTCCAGCGTCAGCGCCGGCACCCTCTCCCGCAGATAGAGGACCAGCACCGGCACGAAGAAGGCGAGCTTGGCGAGCGCGGCGATGGGCATCAGCGCGCGATAGCGGACCGGATCGCGGCCGATCGTCAGATAGACGAATTGCATGACCAGAGCGGCGCCAAGGAAGCCGTAATAATATTCGGGATGGCTGAGGCCGCCCGGGCTCAGCCGCGCGATCACGCTTTCCAGGAACAGGAAGGGTGCCAGCACGATCAGGCCGTAAATGCCGGCGATGGTGAAGATCAGGCGGGCATTCCTCATGGCAGGCTGACCTTTCCGCCGGCATGGCGTTCGAGCCGGCCGGCCAGCTCGAGCTCGAGCAGGATAGTGGGCACCAAAGCCGGCGCGAGGCCGGACTGGCGGATAAGCTCGTCGACCGGCACCGGCGTCGGCCCGAGCAATCCGGCGAGCGCCCGCCGGTCCGCCTCGTCGGCATCGGCCGGAGGCGTCGCCTGCTGGCGGACTATCGGCTGGCGGGGCGGCGGCGCGACGCCGGGTGGCCGGATCGCCTCCAGCACGTCCGCCGCGTCCTGAATGAGGGTCGCGCCCTCGCGGATCAGCAGGTTGCAGCCCTGGGCGCGCGGATCGAGCGGCGAGCCGGGCACGGCCATCACCTCGCGGCCATAGTCCGCGGCCAGTCGCGCGGTGATCAGCGAGCCGGATTTGGGCGCGGCCTCGATCACCACCGTGCCGGTGGCGAGCCCGGCGATGATCCGGTTGCGATAGGGGAAGTGACGGGCGCGCGGCTCCGTTCCCGGCGGCATCTCGGCGATCAAGAGGCCGCGCTCCGCCACCGCCCGCTGCCGGTCCGCATTTTCCGGCGGATAGACCACGTCGATCCCGCCCGCGATCACCCCCGCCGTGCCCGTCGCCAGCGACCCGTCATGCGCGGCCGAATCGATGCCCCTGGCCAGCCCGGAGACGACGAGCAGTCCCGCCTCGCCCAGCGCCTGGGCCAAGCCGCGCGCATAGCGGCAGGCGGCGGCCGACGCGTTGCGGGCGCCGACGATCGCGACCGTGGGCCGGTCGAGCAAGGCGAGATCGCCCTTCACCACCAAGGCCGGCGGCGCCGCTTCCAGTTCGGCGAGCAAGGGCGGATAATCGCCCTCGCCGAGAAACAGATAGCCCGCGCCGAAGCGCGCCACCTCGGCCATCTCCCGCTCCACGTCGGCGGCGGCGGCGATGCGGGGCGCCCGCCCGCCGCCGCGCGCGGCGAGCTCCGGAATGGCATCGAGCGCCGCCTGGGCGGAGCCGAAGCGCGCCAGCAGCTGGGCGTAGGTGACCGGGCCGATGCTGGCCGAGCGGATCAGCCGCAGTCTCGCGACCCTGTCCGCCGCCGCGCCCATGTCAGGACGCCTTGCTCCGTCCGACCTTGGGCTCCTCGCCGCGCGCCAGCCGGCCGATATTCTCGCGATGCTTCCAGAGCAGCAGCAGCGCGAAACCCACGAACAGGATGGCGAGATCGACCCGGCCGAACAGGAAGGCGGAGACCGGCGCCGCGATCCCGGCCAGCATCCCGCCGAGCGACGAGTAGCGGGTGACCAGAAGGGTCAAGATCCAGACACCCGCGACGACGAGCCCGCTCGGCCAGTGCAGGGCCAGCACGATCCCGACCAGGGTCGCCACCCCTTTGCCGCCCTTTAAGCCGAGCCAGACCGGATAGAGATGGCCGATAAAGGCGCCGATCGCGGCAATCCCCGGCGCCTGCGGCAGGTCCGGCCAGAGCCAGAGCGCGATCAGCACCGCCGCCGCGCCCTTGGCCGCGTCGAGCAGCAGGGTCGCGGCCGCCAGTCCCTTCCGCCCGGTCCTCAGCACATTGGTCGCGCCGATATTGCCCGAACCGATCTTGCGCACATCGCCGAGCCCGGCGGCGCGGGTCAGCACCACGCCGAACGGAATCGCACCCAGCCCATAGCCGAGCAGGAAGCACAGGACCGGCGGCAGGAAAATCTCAGGCGTCACATCCACCCCCAAGCGCCTTTGCCTAGCCACAGCGGAACATTGTCGCAACAGATTGCGCGGCCATCCCCTCGGTAGCGCTCGTCTTCGTCATTCCCGCGAAAGCCGGAATCCGGTTTCTTTCCGGGGGCGCCACGAGCTACAGCCGGCGCCGATGGCCCGTCCCGACCAGCCCCTGCTCATCCTCGATTCCGGCGTCGGCGGCCTGTCGGTGCTGAACGAGATTCGCGCGCTCCTGCCGCAGGCGCCGATCGTCTATGTCGCCGACAATGCGGGCTATCCCTACGGGACGAAGAGCGCCGCCGAGATCGAGGCGCGTATCCCCGCTCTGCTCGGCCGCCTCGCCGAACGCTACGATCCCGCCTTGATCGTGATCGCCTGCAACACCGCTTCGACCATCGCGCTCGATCCGGTCCGCGCGGCGCTTCACCTGCCGATCGTCGGCACCGTGCCCGCGATCAAGCCCGCCGCCGCGCTCTCCAGGACCCGGGCCATCGGCGTGCTCGGCACCGACGCGACCATCGTCCAGCCCTATGTCGACCGGCTCGCGGCCGCGTTCGCCGCCGACTGCATCGTCGTCCGCCACGGCTCGGCGGAACTGGTCGATCTCGCCGAGGCGAAATTGCGCGGCGAGGCGACCGATCCGGCCGCCTGCGCCCGCATCCTCGACGGCCTGCTCTCCCGCCCCGGCGGCGACAGGGTCGACACGATCGTCCTCGCCTGCACCCATTTCCCGATGGTCGAGGCGGAGCTGGCCGCGGCGGCGCCGCGCCCGCTCGCCTTCGTCCACGGCGCCGCCGGCATCGCCCGCCGCACGCAATTCCTGCTGCGCGACCATGGCTGGCCGGACACACCCGGCGATGGCCTCGCCGTCTTCACCGCGCCCTCGCCGTCGATCCAGGCCTATCTCGCCGGCCTTGCGGGCTTCGGCCTGACGCGCACGGAGACGCTGTAAAACAACCTCTTATTGAGAATCGTTCGCACTGGCCTTTCGCGGCCCAAATCCTTTATTGGACCCCAAAGAGACCCGGGGAAGACACTTGGACTATCAGCGTATCTTCGCGGAAGCGATCGAGCGGCTGCACGCCGAGGGCCGCTATCGCGTGTTCATCGACATCCTCAGGAACAAGGGCGCCTTCCCGAACGCCCGCTGCTTCCACGGCCATAACGGCCCGAAGCCGATCACCGTCTGGTGCTCGAACGACTATCTGGCCATGGGCCAGCATCCCGACGTGATCGGGGCGATGGAAGAGGCGCTGCACGATGTCGGCGCCGGTTCGGGCGGCACCCGCAATATCGGCGGCAACACCCATTATCATGTCGAGCTGGAGGCGGAGCTCGCCGATCTGCACGGCAAGGAAGCGGCGCTGCTCTTCACCTCGGGCTATGTCTCGAACGAGGCGACCCTCTCCACCATCGCCAAATTGCTGCCGGGCTGCATCATCTATTCGGACGCGCTGAACCACGCCTCGATGATCGCCGGCATCCGTTCGTCAGGCTGCGAGAAGAAGGTCTTCCGCCACAACGATCTCGCCCACCTCGAGGAATTGCTCGCCGCCTCCGATCCGGCAGCGCCCAAGCTGATCGCCTTCGAGAGTGTCTATTCGATGGACGGCGACGTCGCCCCGATCGCCGCGATCTGCGACCTGGCCGACAAATATGAGGCGATCACCTATCTCGACGAAGTTCACGCCGTGGGCATGTACGGCGCCCGCGGCGGCGGCATATCGGAGCGCGATGCGGTCGCGCACCGGGTCACCCTGATCGAGGGCACGCTCGGCAAGGCGTTCGGCGTGATGGGCGGCTATGTCGCCGCGGACAAGAACATCATCGACGTGATCCGCTCCTACGCCCCGGGCTTCATCTTCACGACCTCGCTCTCGCCCGTGCTCGTCGCCGGCGCGCTGGCCAGCGTCCGCCATCTGAAAGCGTCCAGCGTCGAGCGCGAGGCGCAGCAGGCCCGCGCCGCCGAGCTGAAGGCGATCTTCACCGAGGCCAGGCTGCCGGTCATGCCCTCGACGACGCACATCGTGCCGCTGCTCGTCGGCGATCCCGTGAAGGCGAAGCGGATCAGCGACATCCTGCTCGCCGAATATGGCGTCTACGTGCAGCCCATCAATTACCCGACCGTGCCGCGCGGTACCGAACGGCTGCGCTTCACTCCCGGTCCCGCCCACAATGCGGAGATGATGCAGGATCTCGCCAACGCGCTGGTCGAGATCTGGGACCGGCTGGAGATGCGCTGGGCAGCGTGACCGCTCAGGCGTAGGCCACCCAGCCCCGCCAGGTGAAGGCGGCGTAGAACAAGGCGACATCGGTAAAGCCCGCTTCGCGCAAAAGCGCCTCGTCCTCCGCCGGATCGAGCATGGCGAGATTCCCTTCCACCGCGTCGAGCATCGTCTCCGCCTGCGCCGGATCCACACCCGAGCGGACGGCGAAGGCCGCATAGCGCCCGAGCCAGCGCCGCCGCGCCCCGCCCTCCTGCGGAAAACTCGAATGGACGACGACCAGCGGCGCGCCGGGCCTCAGCCTGTCGTGAAGCGCGCGTAGCGTACGCAGGCGCTCCGCGGCGGGCAGGAAATGCAGCGTCAGCAGGCAGGTCGCCGCATCGAACGGCCCCGGCGGCGCGTCCTCGACATAGCCCTCGATCAGCTCGGCGCGATCCGCGTTCGGCCCGAGGGTGCGCGCGGCGAGCTTCAGCATCTCTCCCGCCGGATCGACGCCGCAGAAGCGCCAGCCGGGTTCCGCTTCGGCCAGCGCGCTGAGCTCGAGTCCGCCGCCGGCGCCGAGCACCAGCACATTCGCCTCCGCCGGCGTCCGCTCGGCAAGCAGGATCGCCGTCATCTTGTGGATGTCGCGGAAGCCCGGCACGAAGCGCGGCGGCCCCTCGGCATAGCGCGCGACATGGTCGGGGTCGGAAAAGGGCCGCAGCAGCGCCTCGTTCACCTGCTCGTCTCCTGATGATGGACCTCGGCGGGCGGCAGGCCATCGCGCGCCGCCAGCCGCGCGTGGAAGTCCGCGCTCAGCCGGGCCAGGCTGACTTCGCCGAGCCGCGCCAGCAACAACGTCTCCGCCGCCCGACCGGCTTCGTCCAGCGCCGCGTTCACCGCCTGCTCGACCAGGCAGCCCGGCGCCTCGGTGCGGTGGCCGAGCGCCAGCAAGGCGGGCGCGCCGAGCGCCTCATGCACGTCGCGCAGGCTGATGTCCGCCAGGTCCCGCGCCAGCCTCCAGCCGCCGCCATGGCCTTTCTCCGACTGGACATAGCCCGCGTCGCGCAGCCCGCCGAGGATGCGGCGGATGACCACGGGGTTGGTGTTCATCATCCGAGCCAGGATTTCGGAGGTCACGGGGCGGTCCTGCTCCGCCATGTGCAGCAACACGTGGAGCACCCCCGACAGGCGGCTGTCTCTCGTCATGTAACTTCATATGTTACATGTCAGCCGCCAAAACAAGGCGTTTGCGCGTATCGCTTGCATAGTTCCGGTTGCCAGCGCCCGCACGGTCGGGTGAAGGCTCGGTCATGATCTCCGCCCTGGACCTCGTCATCCTCTTCCTCGCCGCGATCGGCGCCGGCTTCTTCAACGCGCTCGCCGGCGGCGGCTCGATCTTCACCTTTCCCGTCCTGATCGCTGTCGGCGTGCCGCCGGTCACCGCCAACGTCACCAACACGATCGCGCTCTGCCCCGGCTATTTCGGCGGCGTGATCGCGCAGCGGAAGGATCTCGCCAATCAGGAAGGACGGCTGCTGGCGCTGCTGCCGGTGGCGGCGCTCGGCGGCCTCGTCGGCGCCTGGCTGCTGACCCGGACCAGCGACGAGACCTTTCGCGGGCTCGTTCCCATCCTCGTCCTCGGCGCCTGCCTGCTGCTCGCTTTGCAGGACCGGCTCCGCGCTTTGCTCCAGCGCCGGGTGGCGCGGGTCGGGCTGGCCTGGGCGATCCCGCCCGTCTTCCTCGCCGCCATCTATGGCGGCTTCTTCGGCGTCGCGCTCAGCGTCATGTTCCTCGCCATGGTCGGCCTCGCCATCGACGACAGCCTGACCCGCCTCAACGCGCTGAAGCAGGCCATGTCGCTCGCCTGCAACCTCGCCGCGGCGCTCTATTTCGCGATCGGCGCCACCGTCGTCTGGAGCGCCTGCGGCGCGATGGCGGCCGGCGCGCTTGCCGGTGGCTGGCTGGGCGGTCGTCTCGCCAGCAAGGTCCAGGCGGGCACGCTGCGCATCGTCGTCATCGCCATCGGCCTGATCATCGCGGCGATGTTTGCTTTGGGTTGGTAGAGGCTGGCGAATCCCGCGCCGACCGCCTAGGTGGAGCGCCATGCGCATCGCCATCGCTTCCGATCATGCCGCCCTGCAGCTCAAGGCCGATCTCGCGGCCTGGCTGGCCGATCTCGACCATGAGGTGAACGACCTCGGTCCGCAGGGCATCGAGTCGGTCGACTATCCCGATTACGGCTACAAGCTGGCCGAGGAGATCGCGGCGGGCCGCGCCGATTTCGGGGTCGCGCTCTGCGGCTCCGGCATCGGCATCTCCATCGCCGCCAACCGCCACCCCGCCTGCCGCGCCGCGTTGGTCTCCGAGCCGCTTTCCGCCCGCCTCGCCCGCGAGCATAATGACGCGAACGTCGTCGCCATGGGCGCGCGCCTGGTCGGCATCGAGATGGCCAAGGCCTGCGTCGAGACCTTCCTCGCGACGCCTTTCACGGGCGGCCGCCACGGCCCCCGCGTCGAAAAACTGAGCCACCCGCCTTTCGCCAAGGAGCCCGCATGAGCAGCCGCCCCCTCGAGACGCCGGATGGCTTCTTCACCGCGACCCTTGCCGACGCCGATCCCGAAATCGCCGACGCGATCCGGCTGGAGCTCGGCCGCCAGCGCGACAAGATCGAGCTGATCGCCTCGGAGAATATCGTCTCCCGCGCCGTGCTTGAGGCGCAGGGCTCGGTGCTCACGAACAAATATGCCGAGGGCTATCCGGGCAAGCGTTATTATGGCGGCTGCGAATATGTCGACATCGTCGAGGAGCTGGCGATCGTCCGCGCCAAGCAGCTCTTCGGCGCCGGCTTCGCCAACGTCCAGCCGAACAGCGGCAGCCAGATGAACCAGGCGGTGTTCCTCGGCCTGCTGCAGCCGGGCGACACCTTCATGGGCCTCGATCTCAACGCCGGCGGCCATCTCACTCATGGCTCGCCGGTCAACATGTCCGGCAAATGGTTCAACCCCGTCTCCTACGGCGTGCGCCGCGACGATCAGTTGCTCGACATGGACGAGATCGCCCGCACGGCGCGCGAGCACAAGCCGAAGTTGATCATCGCCGGCGGCACCGCTTATTCGCGCATCTGGGATTTCGCGGCCTTCCGCGAGATCGCGGACGAGGTGGGCGCCTATCTGATGGTCGACATGGCCCATTTCGCCGGCCTGGTCGCGGGCGGGATGCATCCCAATCCCCTGCCCCACGCCCATGTCGTCACCACCACCACGCACAAGTCGCTGCGCGGCCCGCGCGGCGGCATGATCCTGACCAACCATGAGGACATCGCCAAGAAGATGAACTCGGCGGTCTTCCCGGGCCTGCAGGGCGGCCCGCTGATGCACGTCATCGCCGCCAAGGCGGCGGCGTTCGGCGAGGCGCTGCGGCCGGACTTCAAGGTCTATGCGAAGAACATCGTCGACAATGCCCGCGCGCTGGCGGATTCGCTGAAGCAGGCCGGCCTCGACATCGTCTCGGGCGGCACCGACAATCATCTGATGCTGGTCGATCTCCGTCCGAAATCGGCGACCGGCAAGGCGACCGAAAAGGCGCTCGATCGCGCCGCCATCACCTGCAACAAGAACGGCATCCCCTTCGATCCCGAAAAGCCGTTCGTCACCTCCGGCATCCGCCTCGGCACCCCGGCCGGCACCACGCGCGGCTTCGGCCCCGCCGAGTTCCGGGAGATCGGCGGGCTGATCGCCGAGGTGGTCGAGGGTCTGCGCAAGAATGGCGACGCCGGCGACGCCCAGGTCGAGGCGTCGGTCGGGAGCCGCGTTGAAGCGCTCTGCGCCCGCTTTCCCATTTATCCGGAGCTGTAATTGCGCTGCCCCTTTTGCAGCCATGAAAACAGCCAGGTGAAGGACAGCCGTCCCACCGAGGACGGCTCCGCGATCCGCCGCCGCCGCCAGTGCGAGGATTGCGGCGCGCGCTTCACCACCTTCGAACGCATCCAGCTGCGCGAGTTGACCGTGGTCAAGTCGAGCGACCGCCGCGAGCCGTTCGACCGCTCCAAGCTCGAACGCTCGATCGCCACCGCCTGCCGCAAGCGCCCGGTCTCCGCCGAGCGGATGGAGCGCCTCGCCTCCTCGATCCAGCGCCAGATCGAGACGAGCGGCGAGAGCGAGATGCCGTCGCACCGGATCGGCGAGATGGTCATGGAAGGCCTGCAGACGCTCGACCCGGTCGCCTATATCCGCTTCGCCAGCGTCTATAAGGATTTCCGCGAGGCCAAGGATTTCGAGGACTTCGCGGGCAGCGTCGCCGAAGCGGGCAAGGAGTGACCGCCCGGCCGCCCGCGATCGTCCTCGTCCGCCCCCAGCTCGGCGAAAATATCGGGAAGGCGGCGCGGGCGATGCTCAATTTCGGGCTGACCGACCTGCGCCTCGTCGCGCCGCGGGACGGCTGGCCCAATCCCTCGGCCGGCCCCGCGGCGTCCGGCGCCGACATCGTGCTGGAGAAGGCGCGGGTGTTCGACACCGTCGCCGAGGCCGTGGCGGACTGCGCCTTCGTCTATGCCACCACGGTGCGCAAGCGCGGCCTCGTCATTCCGGTGGTCTCGCCCGAACAGGTGGGACGGGAAATCCACGGCAATGAGGGCCCCTCGGCCATCCTGTTCGGCGCCGAGCGGTCCGGACTCGAAACGGACGAGGTGGCGCTGGCCGGCAAGATCGTCACCGTCCCCGTCAACCCCGACTTCCGCTCGCTGAACCTTGCCCAGGCGGTGATCCTGATCGCCTATGAATGGTCGAAACATGTCGCTCTGGCCGTGCCGACGGAGAGCGACGAGGCGGAGCCACGGGCCACCCAGGCGCATCTGGAGGGCCTGATCGGGCAGCTCTACGACGCGCTGGAGGACGCGCATTATTTCCATCCGCCGGACCGCACGCCGGCGACCAAGAACACGCTCCGCACCATCCTCACCAAGGCCGGCTGGTCGGCGCGCGAAATCCAGGCGATGCGCGGCGTGATCCGCGCGCTTGTCGAGCCCGGCGGCAGGCCGCGTCGCCCTTGAAGGCGCGTTTGTCGGATGATAGACGTCAGCGGGACTGCGGAGCACCATTCCAGACGGGAGTAGTCCCATGAAGCTGACCGCCATCGCCGCCGCCATCGCAGTCATCGCCGTGCCGATGGCCGTCCAGGGCGCGCCGGCGCCGACCAAGGCCGCGCCCTCCACCAAGCGGATCTGCACCATCACGCCGACGATCGGCAGCCGGGTCAACAACACCCGCCGCTGCCGCACCGAGGCGGAGCGGGAGGAAGCGAAGCAGGAGGCGCGCAACGTCACCGACCGGGTCCAGCTGTTCAGGCCCTGCAACAGCAATGCCGCGTTCGGCCAGGGCGGCTGCTGAGCACGCTGCGAGGACGTCCTTCATGAAGCTTCCAGCCATCGCCGCCGCCATCGCGGTGGTCGCCGTTCCGATCGCCGTCCAGGGCGCGCAGGCGCCGACCAAGGCGCCCGCGGAGAAGCGGATCTGTACCGTCAACCAGACCCTGGGCAGCCGCGTGAACAATACCAGGCGCTGCCGCACACGATCGGAGCGGGAGCAGGAGAAACTGGAAGCGCGGCGGACCGTCGAGAAGGTCCAGTCGATGAAGGCGACCGTCTGCGCGCCGACCATTCCCTGCTGACCGGCCGATGGAGCCATCCGCGCATCGCACGGCGATGGCGACCTACTTGACTATTACAGTCCCGCCGCGCCATCTGGCGCCGACTGCATCCCTTTTCGAAGAGTGAACTCCCATGAAGAAGTCCCTGTTCTGCATTGCGTTGCTCATGTCCGGCGCCGCCTCGGCCCAGCCCGGTTCCGGCAATGCGTCACCCAATGGCGCCGGCGCCTCCGGCAACGATCCCAACCAGATGATCTGCCGCAGCATCCGCGAGACCGGCTCGATGCTGAGCCGCAGCCGGGTCTGCAAGACCCGGGCGCAGTGGGAAGAGGAGCGTCGCCAGACGCGCCAGAATATCGACCGGTCGCAGACCAACCGCATGGGCCCGGACAACCAGTAGTCCGTTCGCGCCGATAACGTTGACTTTCGCGGGCACATTCGCCATGTGCCCGCCTTCGCAATTGGCCCCGCACCCCTGGTGAAGCGGCGGCCGCGCCGGACGTGCCCGACAGAATCGGGACTGGTCCGGCGGTGCGGCCCAGGGAAAATCAGCGGAAACGCTAGAGCAAATTGGAGTGTAATGTCATGTCGAAGCGCACCAGCGCCAAGTACAAGCTCGACCGCCGCATGGGCGAGAACGTCTTCGGACGGCCCAAGAGCCCGGTCAATCGTCGCGAATATGGTCCCGGTCAGCACGGCCAGCGCCGCAAGGGCAAGATGTCGGACTTCGGCATCCAGCTGCGCGCCAAACAGAAGCTGAAGGGCTATTATGGCGACGTCACCGAGAAGCAGTTCAAGCGCGCCTATAGCGACGCCTCGAAGATGAAGGGTGACACCGGCCAGAACCTGATCGGCCTGCTCGAGCGCCGCCTCGACGCAGTCGTCTACCGCGCCAAGTTCGCGCCGACCATCTGGGCCGCGCGCCAGCTCGTGAACCACGGCCACATCCGGGTGAACGGCAAGAAGCTCAACATCGCCTCCGCCAAGGTCAATGTCGGCGACGTCGTCGAGCTCGGCCCGAAGGCGCAGGAAATGGCCCTCGTGCTCGAGGCGCAGGGTCTCGCCGAGCGCGATATCCCCGAATATATCGTTCAGGACGGCGCCACGAAGATCGTCTTCAACCGCGTCCCGTCGCTGGACGAGGTCCCCTATCCGGTCCGCATGGAGCCGAACCTGGTCGTCGAGTTCTACTCGCGCTAAAAGTTCGGCCCCCGGGGCTGACGAACAGGCGGCTCCCTTCGCGGGGAGCCGCCTTTTTCTTTGCCTAAGGCCGCGGCGCCAGGCTGGTCTGCAGGAAGGCGCCGATCCGCCGCAGCATCTGCGTCCGCGCCTCGCTGTCGGCCAGATCATGCTCGAGACCGGCGAAGCTCACCAGCTCGACCGGCTTGTTCGCGCCCCGGAGGGCCGAATCCATCCGCCGCGAGTGGATGATCGGCACGTTGAGGTCGCGGTCGCCGTGGAAGAGCAGGACCGGCGCGCGGATCGCGGCGATATTCTGGAGCGGCGAACCGTCGGCGATGTGCTGGCCGGAGCCGATATAGTCGGCCTGGTTGCGGGCGTTGGTATATTGCCGGAAGTCGTCCTTCGCCTGCTGCAGGTCCGTCACGGGGGCGATGGCGACCAGGGCGCGGAACAGGGCGGGCTCGGCCACGCCGGCCTGGAGCGCCGCATAGCCGCCATAGGACCAGCCGAGGATCGCCATCCGCCCGGCATCGCCGATCCCCTGCGCAGCGAGCCAGCGGGCGCCCGCATTGATGTCGCCGATCGAGGTCCGCCAGCCGCGGAAGCCGTTTCTCTGCAGCCAGGCATCGCCATAGCCCGACGACCCCCTATAATTTGGCTGCAGCACCGCATAGCCCTGATGCGCCAGATATTGAGCGAGCCAGTCGAAGCCCCATTCGTCGCGCGCCGCCGGGCCGCCATGCGGCAGCACGATCGCCGGCAGGTTCCGCGGCTCGCGCCCGGGCGGCAAGGTGAGATAGGCCGGGATCTGCACTCCGTCACCGGCTGGATAGGTGACGTGGCGGACGGCGGCCAGCTGGACATGTTCGAGCTGTGGCCGCGCGAGCAGCAACTCGTTCAGGTTCCGCGTTGCGCGATTGTAGAGATAGTAACGGCCCGGATCGGCGTCGCTGCCGGCGTGGACGATCACGAGATTGCCGTCCGCGCTGGTCGCGCCGAAATCGATCAGCGGCAGGCTGGTGAGGGCCCGCGACAGCGTCCGGTGCAGGGCGGCATAATCGGGATCGAAATAGACGGTCCGCCTCTGTTCGTCCGCGAAGGTCACGCCGATCACCCGGGCGCCGCGATTGGCGGTGACGACGCTGTCCACGTCGACCTGTTCGTTGGCGTAGACCAGCTCGGTCGCGAGCGTCCCGTCGAGCTTCACCCGGTACAGGGCCATGCGACCGTTCAGCTTCTTCAGCACATAGACGGCGTTCAGCGCGGGATCGACGGCGAGCGGGATCATCCCCTCGCCACCGTTGCCGTCATAACTGCCGAGCGGGCGCCAGTCGCGATTGTCGGTGGTTCGATAGAGGAAATCGATGCGCGAGCCGAGCATGCCGGTGCCGCGGGCCTCGGGAACGACCATGATCCTGACATTCCCGCGGCCATCCGTGATGTAGCGGCTGGCCCGCCGGTTCGGCTGCTCGACGCGCGACGTGCGCAGGCTCTGCACATCGATCCGCTCGACCGCGAGGCCATCGTCGGTACGCGCGAGATGGGTGCCGATCCTGCCGGCCTCGGGCACCAGTTCGCGGGCCATCAGCACCGTCCCGTCGGTGCCCACGCCCCAGTCGAGCACGGCGCCATCGAACTGGCGCACGCGCGCGTCATAATAAGAGGAACGCTGGCCGAGCAGCTTCAGATCGCCGCCGCTGGCGTCGAGCGAGACCAGCCGCGAGAAAGGCAGCAACAGACCGTCCGCTGCGCTCATGCCCACCGCCTCACAGACCAGCCGCGCGTTGGTGACGAAGCGGCACCAGCGCAGGCGCTCGGGGCTGCCGCTGGAGCGGAGGGCTTCGGTCGGGGCCCCGCCCGCCGCGAGGTCGTGGACATAAAGAATGGTCGTGCGGCCCGGTCCCGGCTGCAGATAGGCGACGCGGCGGCCGTCCGGTGAAAGATCGATCTGCTCGACACTTTCGCGCATCCCGAACAATTGGGCCGGTTCAACGGCTGCCTGCGCGGCGGGCGCCGCTGCCTGCGCCGTGGGCTGCTGCGCCTGTGCGATCCCCGCCGCAAGCAGCGCGACAGTAAAGACAAGTTTCTCCATTTCGGAAATTCCCCCTGTTCAAAGTAATTTAGACCCGCCGGCGGGGAATGATCAAGGCGTCCGGCGCGCGCTTGCGCCGCCGCGCCGCCGCTGCCAATAGAACGGCACTCGCCTTTCTCTTCGCTGGAGCCGTCCATGCGCCTTCGCCTCGCCGCTTTGCCCCTCGCCTTGCTCGCCGGCTGCGCCACCGCCGGGACGACCACCACGGCGCCGGCCGCGCCGCAGATTTCGCTGCCGACCCTGCAGCGCGTCACGCAGACGCTCTCCTCCGACGAGTTTCAGGGCCGCGCGCCGGGCACGGAGGGCGAGACCCGCACGGTGGAGCTGCTCGCCCGGGAGTTCCGCCGGGCGGGACTGACGCCGGGCAATAATGGCAATTGGTACCAGGACGTGCCGCTGGTCGAGATCACGCTGCAGGGCACGCCGGCGCTGCGCGTCACCGGCCCCAACAATACCAATCTCAATTTCGCCTATCGCACCGACTATATCGGCGCCTCCTATCGCGCCCAGCCGCGCGTCGCGGTGAACGACAGCGACGTGGTCTTCGTCGGCTATGGCATCAACGCGCCCGAGCTGGAGTGGAACGACTATGCCGGCGTCGACGTGCGCGGGAAGACGGTGGTCATCCTGATCAACGATCCGGATTGGCAGAGCCAGGGCTTGGAGGGCCGGTTCAACGGCCGCGCGATGACCTATTATGGCCGCTGGACCTACAAGTTCGAGGAGGCGGCCCGGCAGGGCGCCGCCGCCGCGCTCATCGTCCATGACACCGCGCCGGCCTCCTATGGCTGGATGACGGTGGAGAACAGCTGGTCGGGCCCACAGCTCTATATGCAATCGGCGAGCAACGGCGCGGACCAGACGGCGATGAACGGCTGGCTGCAGAACGCCGCCGCCCGCCGGCTACTCGCCGCCGGCGGCTACGATCTCGATGCCCTGGTCCTCGCCGCGCGCGAGCATGGCTTCCGCGCCGTGCCGCTGACCGGGCTCAAGGCCTCGGTGGCGATGGACAACACGCTCCGCAACGCCGCCTCGCGCAACGTGATCGGCATCCTGCCCGGGCGGACGCGGCCGAACGAATATGTGCTCTACACCGCGCACTGGGATCATCTCGGCCTCTGCGCCGAGGCCGGCGAGGACCGGATCTGCAACGGCGCGGTGGACAATGCCAGCGGCACCTCGGCCCTGGTCGCGCTCGCCGAGGCGCATGTCCGCGCCGGCCGCGCCGACCGCACCCTGGTCTTCCTCGCGGTGACGGCGGAGGAATCGGGCCTGCTCGGCTCGGCTTATTATGCCGCCCATCCGATCTTCCCGCTCGCCCGGACCGCGGGCGGCTTCAACATGGACTCGCTGAACCTGACCGGCGCGGCGCGCGACTTCGTCTCGATCGGCGGCGGGAAGTCGGAGCTCGACGCCTGGCTGCAGCGCGCCGCCGAGCGGGCCGGCATGCGCGTCTCGCCCGAGCCGACGCCCGAGGCCGGCTATTATTTCCGTTCCGACCAGTTCAGCCTCGCCAAGATGGGCGTGCCGATGCTCTACGGCCGCGGCGGCGAGGATCTGGTCAATGGCGGCACCGCCGCGGGCCGCGCCGCCGCCGAGGAGTATCGCCGGGCCCGCTATCACGGCGTCGAGGACGAATATAATCCGAACTGGGACTGGGCCGGCGCGCTCGCCGACGTGCGCATCTATTACGATGTGGGCCGCGCCCTGGCGATGTCGACCGAATGGCCGAACTGGCATCCGACCGACGCCTTTCGCGCGATCCGCGACCGCTCCCGCGCGGGACAGTGAGCGGGCCGATGACTCCCCGCCAGCCTCCCGAATGGGCGCCGCACGCCTTCGTCTGGATCGGCTTTCCGAGCCATGGCGAGCTCTGGGTCGAGGATCTGAGTCCGGCCCAGGCCGAGGTCGCCGCCTTCGCGAAGGCGGTCTGGGCGAACGGCAAGGGCGAGGAGGTGCGCCTGGTCGCGGCCGATCCGGCGTCGGCCGAGGCGGCGAAGGCGGTCGCGCCCTTCGCGACCGTGGTGACGCAACCCTTCGGCGACATCTGGCTGCGCGACACCGGCCCGATCGTGGTGAAGGGCCTGGCCGGCCTCTCGGCGGTCAGCTTCGGCTTCAACGGCTGGGGCGGCAAATATGATCTGCCCGGCGACGACACGATCGGGCGCCGGCTCGGCGAGGGCGCCAGCCTCCCCGTCCGCCGCGCGGACTGGATCCTGGAAGGCGGCGCGATCGACGTGGACGGCACCGGCCTCGCTGTGACCACCGAGCAATGCCTGATGAACCCAAACCGCAATCCCTATCTCTCCCGCCAGGAGATCGAGGCGAAATTGCGCGCTGACCTCGGCATCGACCGCCTGCTCTGGCTCGGCAGCGGCCTGATGAACGACCATACGGACGGCCATGTCGACAATCTCGCCCGCTTCGTGGCGCGCGGGACGCTCGCCATTCCGGAGCCCGCCGAGCGCGACCCCAATGAAGCCGTCTATCGCGACGCCGCCAGCCGCGCGCGGCGCTTCGGCCTGTCGGTCGCGCTCGTCCCCTCGCCCGGCGAGGTGGTGCGCGGCGAAGAGATCATCCCCGCCTCCTACATGAACTTCTACATCGGCAACGCGTCGGTGGTCGTGCCGCAATATGGCGCGCCGAACGACGCGGCGGCGGTGGCGGCGATCCAGGCCCTGTTCCCGGACCGCAAGGCGGTCGGGCTGCGCGCCGATCATATCCTGACCGGCGGCGGCAGCTTCCACTGCATCAGCCAGCAGGTGCCGCGCTGATCCGCGAGACCGCGTAGCAGACCAGGAGGGTCAGCAGCAGAGCCGTCTCCAGCCAGCGCCGGCGGGCGAAGATGACGCCCACCGAAAGCGCGGTGAAGACCAGGTTCTTGACCAGCACGCCCACCGGCGGAAAGCTGCCCAGCAGCAGGCCGCTGCACGTCCCGAACAGCAGATTGGCGGCGATGATGCCGAGGATCACCTGCGCCTTGTGGCGGACGAAATAGGCGTCGAGATCCGACCATTGGTCCAGATCGTGCGGGAAGAGCACGGCGGCGGAGAGATAGTAGATGGCGGCGATGGCCGTGCCCGCGAGCAGGGTCCAGAAGCTCGGCGGGATGACCTGGCGCAGCTCCCAGGCATTGGCCCAGAAGGTCACGAGATCGATGATCAGCAGGATGCCGAGCAGCGGCGTCGACCAGCCGAGCCTGACCTTGGGCCGCGCCCGCAGGACCCGGGCGAAGCCGGCCATGACCTCGACGATCGAAAGCCCGAAGACCAGTCCGAACAAGGACAAGGCGAATTCGAAATTGGTCATGCCCACCCCCGCGCCGAACATCCGCCAAGCCGCGATGCGTGACAAGGGGGTGGCAAGCGGCCCGCCGCGCCTTATGTGAAGCCGCATGACCACGCTTCCTGTCGCCGCCCTGCAGCTCGCCTTCACCGCCGACCTGCAGGAGAATATCCGCAACGTCTCCGATCTGGTCCGCGAGGCGGCCGGCAAGGGCGCGAAGGTGGTGCTGCCTCCGGAGCTCTTCGAGGGCCCCTATTTCTGCAAGACGCAGGACGAGGCCCTGTTCGCCACCGCGAAGCCCGTCGATGCGCATCCCGCCGTGCTGGCGATGCGGGACCTCGCCGCGGAACTCGGCATCTTCATCCCGACCAGCTTCTTCGAGGCGGACGGCCACCATCATTATAACAGCCTCGCCATGGTCGATGATCGGGGCGCGGTGATGGGCATCTACCGCAAGAGCCACATTCCCGACGGCCCCGGCTATTCGGAGAAATTCTACTTCCGCCCCGGCAATACCGGCTTCCGCACCTGGCCGACCCCCGGCGCCACGCTCGGCGTCGGCATCTGCTGGGACCAATGGTATCCGGAGACCGCCCGCGCGCTGATGCTCGACGGCGCCGAGATCCTCTTCTACCCGACCGCGATCGGCACCGAACCGCACGATCCGGACCTCGACACGTCGCGGCTGTGGCGCCGGGCGATGATCGGCCATGCCGTTTCCAACGTCGTCCCGGTCGTCGCCGCCAACCGGATCGGCACGGAGGATGGCCAGCGTTTCTACGGCCACAGCTTCATCTGCGACGAGCGCGGCGACATCCTCGCGGAATTCGGCGCGACCGAGACCGGCGTGCTCACCGCCGAAATCGACCTCGAGCAGGCGAAGCGCCACCGCGCCGCCTTCGGCTTCTTCCGCGACCGCCGGCCGGAGCTTTACGGGCGGCTGACCCAGGACATCTAGGCCAGCGAGCCGATCCTCAGGGTCCAGCGTCCGATCCGCTCGGTCACGAGGATGCCCGACGCCGTCCACGGATCCTCCGCCAGCCAAGCCTCGACCGCCTCCGGGCTCTCCGCGCGGACGACGATCAGCGCGCCTTCCTCGTCGATCGGTCCGGCCAGCTGGACGACGCCGTCCGCCTGGCCCTTCACCATGAAGGCGGCATGGCCGGCCCAGTCGGCCTGCGCCTCGATCGGTTCGCCGTCCCGCCAGCCCGCCTCCCGGCGGCGCCAGATCGCATAAAGCTCCATCATCCGCTCCTCAGCGCGAGCGCCCGGGCGAACACCGCCTCGAACATCGCGGCGGTCAGCCGCCCCGTATTCTGGTTGTAGCGCGAACAATGATAGCTATCGAGCAGGATGCGGCCGTCCGGCAGGCGATGCTCGGCCTTATGGGCGAACGGATAATCGGCGAGGCGGAGGCCCGCGCTGCGCAGCGCATTGTCGTGCGCGATCCGGCCGAGCGCGACCAACACCCGCACCGCCGGCAGCAGCGGCAGCGCCGCCGCGTAATAGCGCCGGCAGGTCGCGACCTCGGCGGGCGTGGGCTTGTTTTGCGGCGGCAAGCACTTGACCGAATTGAGTATCACCACCCCGCTGAGCCGCAGGCCGTCGTCCGGAGTCTCGCGATAGTCCCCGGTCGCCAGCCCGAATTTCCGCAGCGTCTCGAACAGCAGATGGCCGGCATGGTCGCCGGTGAACGGCCGCCCCGTCCGGTTCGCGCCCCACATGCCGGGCGCCAGGCCGACAATGGCGAGCCAGGCGCCCGGATCGCCGAAGGCCGGCACCGGCGCGTTCCACCAGTCGGGATGCGCCGCGCGCATGCCCATCCGGAATTCGACGAGGCGCGGACAGAGCGGGCAGTCGCGCGGCGCTTCGACTTGGGGAACCGGGGACAACATGGCGCTTCATTCCGTTCGGGCTGAGCCTGTCGAAGCCCACCCCTTCTCTTCGTCGGCGTAGAAACTAAGAGAGGCCCTTCGACAAGCTCAGGGTGAACGGAATTGGGAAAGCAACCGAGCCTCTATGCGATCGCGCTCGGCTCCAACCGGCGCAGCCGCCACGGCGGCCCGGCGGCGACGTTGCGCGCGGCGCTGGCGCGGCTGCAGCCCGTCGCCGTCTCCCGGACCCACGCCACCCCCGCCCTCGGCCCGGCCGGGCGCGGCTTCGCCAATGCCGTCGCCATCGTCGAGAGCAGGCTGGCGCCGGACGCTTTGCTCGTGGAGCTCAAGGCGCTGGAGCGCGCCTTCGGCCGCCGCCCCGGCCGCCGCTGGGGGGCGCGGGTGCTCGACCTCGACATCATCCTCTGGTCGGAGGGGCCGTGGGGCGGCCCCGGCCCCATCGTGCCCCATGCCGCGTTCCGCGAGCGCGCCTTCGTGCTGGAGCCGCTGGCCGAGGTGGCGGCGGACTGGCGCGATCCGGTGGGCGGCCTGACCGTCCGCCAGCTCCTCGCAAGGCTGCGCCGTCCGCAGCCCGCCTAGCCGCCGGGCCGGACCGCCCGGCCCGTCGCGATCCGTCATGGAAAGGTCAGGCAAAGGTCAGGCCAGTGCGCAGCGGGGGTGCGCGCTGCCGGCGGCGAATGGTCCCAATGTTCGCACTGGCCATGGGGGTCGGCGCGCAGCGCGTCCGGATGCGCGTTTCGACCGGCGCTCCGGCCTTCGCCGGAGCCCGCAACCGGGCGGCGCGCGTGAGCCATGAGCGGACGATGGGAATGAGCCGATGCGGCCGGAACCGCGAGTCGGCCGAGTCTGACAGCTCAAATCCGACATGTATCCAACAATCGCCGGATGGGGATCGCGCGCGGGCCAGCAACCGCCGGCGCGCCCCAAGCGCGGTTGACCGCACCCCTCCCGCAGCATAGGTGGGCGCCTTGGTCGGGCCTATAGCTCAGTCGGTAGAGCAACTGACTTTTAATCAGTAGGTCGCTGGTTCGAATCCAGCTGGGCTCACCATTTCGCCTTCGGGAGGGGATAAGGGCCGGCAATCACCAACGGCTCCGATCTTGTTGAAGAACAACTTCGTAGATCGGCTTGAAGGCTAGTCGCGTCCGCCAGAGCTTCACATCGGGAGCGAGATCGCCGAGCAGGTTTTGCAAATCGAGACGCGTGACCCTCGACCCTTCGCCAATTAACACTTCTCGGAGCCGAAGATCGGGGCTGAATGGTTGATACCAGTTGCCGTCCACATCCTGCTCGGAGGGATCGAGCAGAAGCTCCGCACGCCACTCCTGCTCGTAGGCCCAATGCTCGAACTTCACATTTAGCCACCGTTGAATCTCGGCGTGACCAGATTCCATGTTCGTAAAGAGCCGCTCCATATCAACAATAGGTCGCGTCGATATGTATCTGACCTCCCGAACATGCTCCTTCGGAATGTCGAAGCCAAAGCACATACCTTTATGGCCCTCGGCATAATGACTCCATAGGACCGGGTTCTTCCTATCTTTGCTGAAGCAAAGAAGCCCGATGGCATCATGTGCACGCTGCTTGAAATCCCGGATCATGTCGCGGCCCTTGCGGTCCGGGCAGGCAGGGAAGAACTCGAATGGGTCGTTAAGGTCGTTGATCCGGGCGATCTTTAACCGCCGATGCTGAAGATCAAGCAGTCCGTACTGCTCTTTGACGAAGTGATAGAGCCGCATCGACCGCCCTCCCTCGCAGCCGCTTAATCCGCCCGCGTCAGCCGGTACATCGGATAACTCCCGTACCCCTTGGCCAGCTGGATCCGCCCCACATAGCGGCAGTCGAACCGGTCCGGCGCCTCCAGCGCGAGGATCGCGGCGAAGGGTTCGGTGACGAAGACCGCGCCGGTCGGGGTCACCGGCTCGATCCGCGCCGCCTTGGAGACCTCGTTGCCGTAGAAGTTCAGCCGGCCGGTGATATGGTCGATCGCGCGATAGGCGGGACCGTAATGGGCGCCGATCCGCATCCGGCCGCCCTTCCCTTCCAGCCCGAGCGCGGAATAGTCGAACTCGTCCAGCGCGTCCTGCAGCTGCAGCGAGATTTCGGCGGCCGCGGGAGCGCTGTCGATCACGCCGTAGAGCGCGTCGCCCCAGGTGTTGCGCGCCACGACCACCTCGCCATGCGCGTCGAGGATGTCGCCGATGATCCGCATCACCCCGTCCCAGAAAGCGGGCAGCACGGTCTCGTTGAGCTTGGAGAAGCCGGCGAAATCGGTGAACAGGATCGCGGCCAGCGCCCGCTCGGCGGTGGTAACGATGCGCGGGTCCGGTCGGGCGAGGCCGCGGCTCACCTGCCCCGGATCGACCGTCCGCGTGCGCCCGCCCGCTTCCTGCCAGGCGAGCACGTCGGCGCCGGTGCCGGCCGGCCCCTCCGGCGCGATCCCGTCCCAGATGGCGAGCTGGATCGCCTCGGCGGCGAGATGCTCGGCGCGCAGGCAGGTCAGGCCCATCGCCATGCGGCTGGCATAGCCATATTGGTCGGGATTGCCGAAATAGGCCATCGGGCTGGCGTGAAGCACCCGTTTCGCCCGGCGCAGGCAGTCGCGATAGCGTTCCTCCCAGCCCGGCCCGCCCGGCTGCACCGATTGCTCGAGAAAGTCCTGCTCGTCGAACGGCATCACCACGTTCAGCTCGACGCCCCGGTCGAGCAGGGCCTCGGCGATGACGAGATCCGCCCCGCAGGCGAGCGCGCCATAAGCGAAGCCGACCTCCTCCTCGTCCAGCACCGCGTCGACGGTCGCGCGGATCCGCGCCTCGTCCGCCGCGTCCTCGCCGAACATATGGCCGCAATAATGGAGCACGCGCGGCGGCCGCAGCGGCGCGACCAGAGCGGCGCGCTGATGCTGGTTCATCCCCAGATGGGCGCCGATCATGCCGAGCTGGCGCAGGGTCGAGGAGCGGCCGCCGAGATCGGCGCTGCCGCGCACCGCCTCGCTCGTCAGCACCTCGGTCACCTCCTCGGTGCGGCCGAGCAGCAGCAGCGCCTCGGCCCGCGTGGCGGCCTTCCAGTAATCGGCCGGCGCGGCCACGTCCGGGGCGGCGAGCAATGCCTCCGCCAGCGCCCGCGAATCCGCCTCGCGCCCGGCGAGCAGGGCGAGGGTCGCCGCGTTGATCCCGGGGAAGCTGTCATGGGTCGCCCGGTAGACGTCGTGATAGGCCTCGAACGCCCGCTCCATCGCCGCCTGCCGGGCCGGGCCCGCCGGGGTGTTGAAAGCCCGGTCCTTCCAGATGCGCGCGCCGATCGTGCGCTCGTCGACATTGCTGGAGCCCTCCAGCCCATATTCGGCGAATTTCTCCATCGCCCGGTCGGTGTCGCCCATCCTTGCCAGGGCGAGGATCTGCTGGTGGCGGATGGCGCCGCTGTCGTCGCCGGCCTCCATCGCCGCGACGGTGGCGTCATAGGCGCCGATCAGGTCGCCGCGCGACAAGGCCTTCCGGGCGATCTGGGCGGCTTCGCTCATGCCGCGCCTTATGGCCGGTGAGGGAGGCGGAGACAATTGGCGACAATCGGCGACACACTGAGGCTGGCGCGGCGCCCCGCTGTGCCTCTAAGAGCCACTCTATCATGGCTGGCGATCCCCATATTCTCCTGGTCGACGACGAGCGCGACATCCGCGATCCGCTCGCTTCCTATCTGTCGCGCAACGGCCTCAGGGTCACCAAGGCCGAGAATGCGGCCGTCGCCCGCCAATTGCTCACCGCCTACGCGATCGACCTGGTCCTGCTCGACATCATGATGCCGGGCGAGGACGGGCTCAGCCTGGCCGGCTATATCCGCGCCACCACCACCACGCCGGTAATCCTGCTCACCGCCAAGGTCGAGGAGATGGACCGGGTCGTCGGGCTCGAGATCGGCGCCGACGATTATGTGACCAAGCCCTTCTCCCCGCGCGAACTGCTCGCCCGGATCAAGGCGGTGCTTCGCCGGGTCGGCGAGAGCGGCCAGCTGGTGCGCGCGCCGGACACGGACAGCTACGGCTTCGGCCCCTGGATCCTCAAGAGCGGCGAGCGCGAACTGGTCGGCGAGGACGGCGTCGCCACGCCGCTCTCCACCGGCGAATATAATATCCTGCACGCCTTCGTGACCCATCCGCGCCGGGTGCTGACCCGCGAGCAATTGCTTGATCTCTCGCAGGGCCGCGAGCTGGCCGCCTTCGAGCGCAGCATCGACAACCATATCAGCCGGCTGCGCAAGAAGATCGAGGTCAATTCCTCCGATCCGAAGCTGATCAAGACGGTCTGGGGCGGCGGCTACATGCTCGCCGCCGACGTGAAGAAATTGTGAGGCGCCTGCTCCCGAGCAGCCTGATCGGGCAGCTCGCCCTGGTCATGGCGCTGGCGCTGCTGGTCGCGCAATCGATCAATTTCGGGATCGTGTTCAGCGAGCGCACCCGCGCCGTCCGCACCCAGGTGGAGGGCCCGGCGATCGCGCGCTTCATCGCCTTCGCCCAGCGCGCCGCCCCCGTCCCGTCCGCGCAGCGCCCGTCCCTGATCGAGGATCGCGGGCGCCGCCGCGGCCGCTTCTCCTTCGATCCGGACGCGATCGTGCCGGCGCCGAGCAGCGACGAGCGGATCACCGCCAGGATCCGCGAGCAGGCCAATGAGGTCGGCCTCCAGATCCGCGACGCGCGCGCCATGCTCAGCGACGATCCGCCGCCCCCGCCGCGCCTCGAGCCCGGCGAGGCGCCGCCGCGCGGGCGCGACCGCGGCCCGCCGGGCGGCCGCGAACTGACCTTCCAGACCTTGCGCCTCTCGGTCCAGTTCGCCGACGGCTCCTGGCTCAATGGCCGCATCGTCACGCCCCGGCCCGATCCGTGGATCTGGCTGAAGCTCGCCGCCTCGACCCTGCTCATCTATCTCATCCTGCTCGGCGCCGTCGTGCTGATCGCGATCCGCCTCGGCCGGCCGCTGAAGGAGCTCACCGCCGCGGCGAAGAGCTTCGAGGGACGCGGCGAGGCGCCGAAGGTCGAGGAGCGCGGGCCGGCCGACGTGCGGCGCGCGCTCGTCGCCTTCAACGCGATGAGTGAGCGGGTGTCCGCCATGCTCGACGAGAAGGACCGGATGCTGGGCGCGATCGGCCACGACATGCGGACGCCCCTGGCGTCGCTGCGCATCCGCATCGAGAGCATGGAGCCCGCCGCCGAGCGCGAGAAGGTGATCGAGACGCTCGAGGAGATGAATGCGATGCTGGAGGAGACGCTCGCCCTCGCCCGCGCGGGCCGCGCCACCGAGAATGTCCGGCCGCTCGATCTCAACGCCCTCGCCGACGCCGTGGTCGAGGAGTTCATGGCCCTGGGCCAGCCCGTCGAGATGCAGGCCGGCGAGCGGGTCGTCGCCGAGGTCCAACCGAACCTGCTTCGGCGCGCGCTCAGGAATCTGATCGAGAATGCCGTCCGCCATGGCGGCAGCGCCAGCGTCTCCGTCCGCGCGCTCGGCGACAAGGTGGCGCTGGACGTCGCCGACAACGGCCCCGGCATCCCCGAGGACCAGCTGGCGCGGGTGATGGAGCCCTTCGTCCGGCTCGAAGCCTCGCGCAACCGCGAGACCGGCGGCTCCGGCCTCGGCCTCACCCTCGCCCGCAGCGCCGCCCAGGCCCATCGCGGCGCGCTGGTGCTGGAGAACCGCCCCGAGGGCGGCCTGCTCGCCCGCATCCTGGTGCCCGCGCGAACCGCCTGACGCCTTAGCCGGCGGGCTTGCCGGGCGCGACCCGCTCGGCGGGCCGGGATCGTGAGATCCTAGCGTGTCGCGGGCAGGGTTTTCACCTTGCGCTTGCCGCACCAAAGCTCCAGCGCCTGCGGGCCGAGATGGGCCTCGGCCAGGCGCAAAGCGGCGACGTCGTCCTCGGCCTCGATCTCCTCGAAGCCCACGAACTTGCCGCCCGGTTCGGCCAGCCGATAGAGCCTGTAATAGGCCATGGTCCCCCCACCTCTCCCTTCAGTCCCGGAGAAGTCCGTTCTCTGTCGCACAAATGGCGCCGAAACGACTTGCGCTGGATCAAGTCGGTCAGGCGCACCTACAAAAAAGCGGGCCCCGCATAGCGGGACCCGCTTCCGACCGCCGGCTGGGCTTACCGGGCAGAATTGGGCGCGCCCGGGCCGCCCGGGCGCGGGCCGAAGCGGCCGTGCCGGCGATGGCCGCGCTGGGCCTGCCGCTCGGCGACGGTCACCGTCCCGTCGCGATTGGCGTCGGCGCGGTCGAACCGCGCCAGCGCCCGTGTGCGGAACTGCTCGGCGGTGATGAAGCCGGCCTCGCCGAACAGGCGGCCGCCCATACGCATGCCGCCCATGCCGCGTCCCATACCGGGGCCGCTATGGCCGCGGCCGCGCCGCCAGCCGGGGCCGCCCGGCGGCGGACCGTCGGGACCAGCGCCGGCCATCGGCCCGGCCGCGCCCGGACCGCGCGCGCCGCGGCGGCCCTGCGCGAATTCCTCGCGGGAAAGCTGGCCGTTATTGTCCGCGTCGAGCCGCTCGAACATGCGGGTCGCGCGCTGTTCGCGCTGCTGCTAGCGCAGCGCCTGCGCCTCCTCGCGGGTGAAGCGGCCGTCGCGATTGGCGTCGAGCCGCGCGAAGGCGGCATCGCTGCGCTCGACGGCCTGGGCGCGGGTGACGTCGACGGGTCGCGCCGGCGACTGGGCGGTCGAGACGGTGCTGGCCGCGAGGCCGGCGGCGGCGATGCCGCCCAGGATCAGGAAATGTTTCATCGGGATGGGTCCTCCAATTGCCCTTGCTCGGACCGTGCCTCCTCTGCGGCCCGTCTGTCTCTCCTGTTTGTCACGGAATCAAAAAAGTGTCGCCGATTGTCGCGCCAGCGCCGAAGCGAGTGCTTCGCGCGGTGAGGCGTGTTGATATACTATATCACAATCCGCAGATGGAGCCGAACGAACAAAGGTAATCTCGTGCTCCGTAACCTTCTCCTTGCGGGCGTCGCCCTCGCGACCCCTTCCATCGCTTTCGCCCAGACCCCCGATGTCGCGCCCGCGCCCCTTACCGGGGACGGCCAAGGCGGCGCCGCGCGCCAGGAAGGCGCGACGCCGCATTCGTCGCGGGCCGGCGAGCCCGGCGATCTCCATGCCGAGGAAAGCAACGACATCGTCGTCACCGGCTTCCAGCGCGCGCGCGGCGATCTCCTGTCCGGCACCTCGGTGGTCAGCGGCGACGAGCTGACCCGCGATCTGCGCCCGTCGATCGGCGAGACGCTGGCGCATCTGCCCGGCGTCTCCGCCACCTCCTTCGGCCCCAATGCCTCGCGCCCCGTGCTGCGCGGCTTCCAGGGCGAGCGGGTGCGCCTGCTCACCGACGGCATCGGCAGCCTCGACGTGTCCAACACCAGCGCCGATCATGCGGTGGCGATCAATCCGCTGACCGCGGACCGGATCGAGGTGCTGCGCGGCCCGAGCGCCCTGCTCTTCGGCTCCTCGGCGATCGGCGGCGTGGTCAACGTCATCGACAGCCGCATCCCCCGCCGCGTGCCCGACGAGCCCATCCATGTCGACGGCATCCTCACCTACGGCTCGGCTGCGAACGAGCGCTCCGCCAACGCCTCGGTCGACGTGCCGGTCGGCGGCAATTTCGTCATTCATGTCGACGGCAATTATTCGAAGACCGACGATCTGGAGATTGGCGGCCATGCGCTGACCCCGGCGCTCCGCGCCCAGGCTCTGGCCAGCCCCGATCCGGAGATCCAGGCGCTGGCCGACATTCGCGGCCGCCTGCCGAACAGCGCCGCCCGCACCTGGGACGTCGCCGCCGGCGCCGCCTGGATCGACGGCGAGAACAATGTCGGCTTCTCGGTCAACCGCTATGACAGCCTCTACGGCGTGCCGATCCGCTATTCGCTCGATCCCGCGGTCGAGGCCGAGGCGCCGCGCATCGACATCGCCCAGACCCGCGCCGACTTCCGCGCCGAGATCGACACCGGCTCCGGCTTCCTCGATTCCATCCGGCTGCGCGCCGGCTATTCCGACTATCGCCATTTCGAGCTCGAGGAGACGGGCGAGATCGGCACCCGCTTCGATTCCACCGGCTATGAGGGCCGCGCGGAATTCCGCCAGTCCAATCGCGGCGGCTGGGGCGGCGGCTTCGGCGTGCAATATTTCCACCGCGACTTCGCCGTGGACGGCGAGGAGAAATTCCTGCCCGCCAACCGCACCAGCCAGCTCGGCCTGTTCGTCCTACAGACGCTGGACCTGGGCGCCTTCAAGGCCGAGGGCGGGCTGCGCTACGAGCATAGCTCGCTGCGCGCCGACGCCGATGCGACGATCGGCAATCCGGACCTGCGGCGCAGCTTCGATTCCTTCACCGCCTCGGCCGGCGCCTCCTACGCCATCGCCCCGGGCTGGCGGATCGGCCTCAACGCCTCGCGCAGCGCGCGCGCGCCCTCGGCCGAGGAATTGTTCGCCAACGGCCCCCATGCGGGCACGCAGAGCTTCGAGGTCGGCGATCCCGATCTCGACACCGAGCGGAGCTGGGGCGTGGAAGCCACGTTGCGCGGCGCCGGCAACGGCTATTCGCTGAGCGCCTCGGTCTTCCACAGCTGGTTCGACGGCTACATCTACGAGACGCCGACCGGCGCGATCGAGGACGACCTGCCCGTCTTCCAATATTTCCAGGCCGACGCCCGCTATTACGGGATCGAAGTGGAAGGCTCGGTCAAGCTCGGCACGGTCGGCGGCTTCGACGTCAACCTGGACGGCGTCGCCGATTATGTCCGCGCCACCATTCGCGGCTCCGGCCCGGCCCCGCGCATCCCGCCTTTGCGCCTGCTTGGCGGCCTCGAAGCCCAGTCCGACCGGCTGAACGGCCGCGTCGAGGTGGAATGGGTGAGCGACCAGGACCGGATCGCGGCCTTCGAGACGCCGACCGACGGCTATACGATGGTCAACGCCTCGCTCGCCTTCCATCCCTTCGGCGGCAACAACAGCGCGATCGTGCTCTCGGCGAACAATATCTTCGACGTCGTCGCCCGTCGCCACGCCAGCTTCCTCAAGGACTATGCCCCGCTGGCGGGCCGCGACCTGAGGATCAGCGCCCGCTTCACCTTCTGAGGATTCGGCCCGCCGCGCCGGCGGCACGGCCCGTCTCTCGGCGGATTCCTTCAAGCTGACAGCGACTCCTTGCCGGTTATGATTCAAGGACTTGGGGCGAAGGTCTTTGGAGGCATGATGCGGGGCGGGACGATGGGCGCGCGAATGGCATATCTGGGCGCCGCGCTGTTCGGCGCCGCCGCGGCGCAGGCGCAGCCGCCGTCGCTTCGTTCCTCCGAGCGGCCCGTCGCCGACAGCGCCGCCGAGCGCCCGCTCCAGGCGCGCATCCGCGAACTCGGCCGCGCCTTTCCCGGCCAGGTCGGCATCGCCGTGCGCGAAGTGGACGGGCGCGGCGCGATGCTCGGCAGCTGGAACGGCAGCCGCTTCTTCCCCCAGCAGAGCGTCAGCAAATTCTGGGTCGCGCTCACCGCCTTCTCCCGGGTCGACGCCGGCGCGCTCGATCTCGACCGGCGCGTGACCATCACCCGCGCCGATCTCACCCTCTTCCACCAGCCGATCGCCGCGCAGATCGGCCGCGGCGGCTATACGACCACGCTCGGCAGCCTCCTCTTCCGCGCCCTCACCCAGAGCGACAATACCTGCAACGACATCGTCCTCCGCCATGCGGGCGGCCCAACCGCCGTCCGTTCAATGCTGGAGCGCAACCGGCTCGCGGGCGTGCGCTTCGGCCCCGGCGAGCGCCTGCTCCAGGCCGGGATCGCCGGCATGCGGTGGAACAACGCCTTCTCGGTCGGCCGCGGCTTCGAGACCGCGCGCAGCCAGGTGCCGGCCAGCCGCCGCCGCGACGCCTTCGAGCGCTACATCCAGGATCCGGTCGACGGCGCGACGCCGGACGGGATCACCAGCGGGCTGGTCCGCCTGCGGCGCGGCGAACTGCTCTCCCGCGCCTCGACCACGCGGCTGCTCGCGATCATGGCGCAGACCCGCACCGGCCGGCAGCGGCTGCGCGGCGGGCTCGCTCCGGGCTGGACGCTGGCGCACAAGACCGGCACCGGCCAGGTGCTGAACGGCGTCCAGGCCGGCTATAACGATATCGGCATCCTCACCTCGCCCGAAGGCCGCCATTATGCGGTGGCGGTGCTGATCGGCCGGACCTCGACGCCGAACCTCACCCGGATGCAGCTGATGCAGAACGTCACCCGCGCGGTGATCGCCCATGACGAGGCGCGGCGCGGCCATGACGATCGCCCCCGGCGCCCCTATGAGGAGCCGCGGCGCGACCGGGAAACGGGCGATTCCACCTACTGAGCTAGCCCTTGCCCGCGCGGCGGCGTAGAATGGGGGCATGGCCCGGCCGCAATCGCCCGATTATGACAAGCGCCGCGCGGCGATCCTCGAGGCGGCGGCGGCGCTTTATGCGCGCAACGGCTTTCCGGGCGCGTCGGTGGCCGATCTCGCCAAGGCCTGCAGCAGCTCCAAGTCGCTCATCTACCATTATTTCCCGTCCAAGGACGACATCCTCTACGCCGTCATGGCGGAGCATCTCGACGCGCTGACCGAGGCGGCGGAGGCCGCCTGCGAGAGCGGCGGCGCGGAGGACAGGCTGCGCGCGCTGACGGTGGCCTTCATGCGGCTCTATGCGAGCGCGCAGAACCATCACAAGGTGCTGCTCAACGAGCTGGATCGACTGCCGCCCGAGCGGCGGGCGGACGTGGTCGCCAAGCAGCGCCGGATCATCGCCGCGGCCGAGTCCGTGATCGCCGAGATCGCGCCGGGCGGCGGCACGCGGGTCAACACGATGCTGTTCTTCGGGATGATCAACTGGACCCACACCTGGTTCGATCCCGCCGGCCCGTTCATGCCGGAGGCGCTGGCCATGCGCGTGGTCGAAATCATGCAGCGCGGGGTCACGCCTCAGGCGTCGTAATCGAGCTCCACGCCGTCGCCCTTCGGCACGGACTGGCAGGTCAGCACATAGCCCGCCGCCACCTCCTCGTCGGTGAGGCCGTAGCGCGCCGCCATTTCCACCTCGCCCGAGACCACCTTGGCCCGGCAGGTCGCGCAGACGCCCGCCTTGCAGGCGAACGGCGCCGGCAGGCCCGAGGCGCGGGCGGAATCGAGGATGTTGCCGGCGCCGGCATCGAAGGCCACGCGGCGCTTCCGCCCGTCCAGCGTCACCAGCATCGAGAGGCCCGCGGCCTCTTCGGTCAGCGCCTGCATCTGCGCCGCGAGCGCCGCCGAGGGACGGCCCGCGGTGAAGCGCTCGAGATGGATCAGCTCCTTCGCCACGCCGCTCGCGCGCAGGCTCTCCTCCGCCGCGTCCATCATCGGCCCGGGGCCGCAGATGAAGAAGGCGGCGACCTCGGCCGGATCGACCAGGGTCGCCAGGATCTCGTCGCATTTGGCGCGGTCGAGCATGCCGTTGAACAGCGCGAACTCCTCCGCCTCTTCCGCAAGGAAATGATGGACTTGCAGCCGGTCCATGAAGCGGTTCTTGAGCTGCGCCAGCGTCTCGAGGAAGATGATCGAATTGCTGTCGCGATTGCCGTAGAAGAGCGTGAAGCGGCTGTCCGGCTCGGTCAGCAGGGCGGTCTTCAGCAGCGAGAGGACCGGCGTGATCCCCGAGCCGCCGGCGAAGCCGACATAGTGATTGGCGGCACCCGCGCGGAAATCCCAGGTGAAGCTGCCGTGCGGCGCCATCACCTCGATCGCGTCGCCGGGCCGCAGATTGTCATTCGCCCAGTTGGAGAAGGCGCCGCCAGCGATCCGCTTCACGGTCACCATCAGCTGGCCGTCATGCGGCGCGACGCAGAGCGAATAATTGCGCCTCACTTCCTCGCCCGCAATCTCAGCCTTGAGCGTCAAATGCTGGCCTGGCTTGAATGAAAAGGTCTCGCGCAATTCCTCGGGAACGGCGAAGCGGATCGACCGCGCCTCCTCCGTCTCGTCCACGATCTCCGCGACCGTCAGGCTGTGGAAGGACACGCTCATCAGTGGCACTTGAACCGGTCGAAGGGCTCCAGGCAGGCGCGGCAGCGCCATTGCGCCTTGCACGGCGTCGAGCCGAAGCGGCTGACCTCCTCGGTATCGGTGGCGCCGCATTGCGGGCAGGTCGCGGTCCGCGCGTCGCTTGGCGGAGCGATGCCATAGGCATGGAGCTTCGCCTTGCCGCTCGCGCTGATCCAGTCGGTGCTCCAGGGCGGCGACAGCACGGTCTCGATCGCGACGTCGCGATAGCCGGCCGCGTCCAGCGCGGCGCGGACGTCGCGCTCGATCACCTGGGTGGCGGGGCAGCCCGTATAGGTGGGGGTGAGCGTCACCCGGTCCTCGCGCACGTCGCGGACGATGCCGAGTTCGACCACGGAGACGACCGGAATCTCCGGATCCGGCACGCCGTCCAGCACCTGCCACAGCGCCTCGCGATCGATCACCGCCATCATCACCACACCGCATCCGGATAGGTGCGCGGCAGGAACTGCATCACCGCCAGCACATGCCCGAGATGCTCGCTATGGTGCCCGCGCCGGCCGCCGAGGATCGGGCGCTGGTCCTTCGGCGCGTCCAAGCTCGCCTCGGCCAGCACCGCCCGGATCCGCCGGTCATAATCCTCGCGGAACAGGCCGACATCCGCCCCGATCCCGCGCGCCGCGGCCTCGGTCGCCAGCGCGTCCATCTCGAACAGCTCGGGGACGAAGCGCCAGTTCCAGTCCAGCCCCTCCTCCATCCGTCGCCGGCTCTCCTCCGTGCCGTCGCCCAGGCGGATCACCCACTCGGCCGAGAGCTCGGCATGATAGCGCACCTCCTTCACCGCCTTGGCGGCGATGGCGGCGACGGTCTCGTCCGCGGAACCCTCGAGATGGCCGAACAGCATCTCCTGCCAGGTCGAGAACAGGAATTGCCGCGCCATGGTCTGGGCGAAATCGCCGTTCGGCTGCTCGACCAGCCAGCAATTGCGGAAATCGAGCACGTCGCGGTGAAAGGCCAGCGCGTCGCCGTCGCGCCCCTGCGCTTCCGCCGCGCCCGCGGCGTTGAGGAACAAGGTGGCCTGACCGATCAGGTCCAGGCCCATATTGGCGAGGCTGAGATCGACCTCCACGCTCGGCGCATGGCCGCACCATTCGCCGAGCCGCTGGCCGAGGATCAGGCTGTCGTCGCCGAGGCGCAGCAGCGTTTCGAACAACAGGCTATCGGTCGCGACGGTCGCCATCAGATGTGGGTCACGTCGTCGGGAATGTCGTAGAAGGTCGGGTGGCGGTAGATCTTGTCCTGCGCCGGATCGAACATCGCCGCATCGTCGCCCGGATCGGACGCGACGATCGAGGCCGACGGCACGACCCAGAGGCTCACGCCTTCCATCCGCCGCGTATAGGTGTCGCGCGCGTGGCGCAGCGCGATCTCCGCGTCCGGCGCGTGCACGCTGCCGACATGCCGGTGCGACATCCCGCCCTTGGCGCGGACGAACACCTCCCAGAGCGGCCAGTCCCTGCTCATGCCGCCGCCTTCCGCGCCTTCTTCCCGGCATAAGCGGCGGCGGCCTCGCGCACCCAGGCATTGCTCTCCCAAGCCTCGCGCCGCGCCTTCATCCGCTCCCTGGCGACCGGGCCCTCGCCCTTCACCACCGCGTAGAACTCCTCCCAGTCGACCGCGCCGAAATCATGGCCGCCCTTGGCCTCGTTCCATTTCAGGTCCGGGTCCGGCACGGTCAGGCCGAGCGCGTCCGCCTGCGGCTTGGTGATGTCGACGAACTTCTGGCGCAGTTCGTCATTGGTGTCGCGCTTGATCCGCCAGCGCATCGACTGGGCGGTGTTGGGGCTATTGTCGTCGGACGGGCCGAACATCATCAGCGACGGCCACCACCAGCGGTTCAGCGCGTCCTGCGCCATCCGCTTCTGCGCCGCGGTGCCGGCGCACATCGCCATCATGATCTCATAGCCCTGGCGCTGGTGGAAGCTCTCCTCCTTGCACACCCGGACCATCGCCCGCGCATAGGGCCCGTAGGAGGTGCGCTGCAGCGGCACCTGGTTCATGATCGCGGCGCCGTCGACCAGCCAGCCGATCGCGCCGATGTCCGCCCAGGTGAGCGTCGGATAGTTGAAGATGGTGCTGTATTTGGCCCGGCCCGAATGCAGCGCCTCGATCATCTCCTCGCGGCTCGTGCCGAGCGTCTCGGCCGCCGAATAGAGATAGAGGCCGTGGCCCGCCTCGTCCTGCACCTTGGCGAGCAGGATCGCCTTGCGGCGCAGCGACGGCGCCCGCGTGATCCAGTTCCCCTCGGGCAGCATGCCCACGATCTCGCTATGCGCATGCTGCGAGATCTGCCGCACCAGGGTGCGCCGATAGGCCTCGGGCATCCAGTCCTTGGGCTCGATGAACTCGTCCGCCGCGACCCGCGCCTCGAAGGCGGCCAATTTCTCGGGATCCTCGGTGGAGACGACCTGCGCCGTCTTCTGCATCTCGGTGGTATACATGCAGCCTCCTGATGACGCGGCTTTACCATTAATCGACCGATCGGTCAACGAATTCGCCCGCGGCCTTCGTTTCCCGATCCGCCGCTTCGCGCTATAGCAGAACGGGGAGGAAGCGCCGATGTTCAAACGGGTGGCGAAGCAGAACGCATGAACGGGATGAACCGGACGCATGTCGTCATCGCCGCCATGGGCGCGGCGATCGCCATCCTCGCCATCGTGCTGGCCTTCGTGCTCGGGCGGCAGTCGGCCGCGCCGTCCGCTCCGCCCGCGCCGGTGAACCAGGCCGCGACCGCGCCGCCCGCGCCCGCCGCGCCCGCGAACCGGAACGCCACCGCGCCGGCCCCGCCGGGCGATGCGGACGACGCGCTGAGCCGCTGGCTGGCCGGCGGCTGGGCCGAGGAATCGACCCAATGCCTGACCGACACGGGCGATTATTACGATCCGAGCGGGCGCTTCGGACGGTCCGGCGCGGAGGGCATCTGGCGGTTCGAGAACGGCCAATTGGTCGTGACGATCACCCATGAGGCGGTCGGCGACCCGCTGGCGCACGAATTTATCGGCCTGCCCAATCCGGAGGTCACCCGGTCCCGGGTCACCCGCGACGGCCCGGACCGGATGACCCAGGTGATCGACGGCCGGCCGGTGCGGATGCGGCGCTGCCCGATGGCGCATCACGACTTCGCCACATGAGCCGCGTCGCGGCGGCCATGGCCGCGCTCGACGCGCTGGGCGAGGCCAAGGTCCGGGACGGCATGGCGCGTTACGGCATCGTCACCGCCGAGCGCGTGCTCGGCGTCTCGATGGCCAATATCCAGAAGGTCGCGAAGCAGGTCGGCCGCGACCACGCGCTGGCCGAGGCGCTCTGGGAGACGCGCGTCTACGAGGCGCGGCTGCTCGTCGCCTATGTCGCCGATCCAACGGCGCTGACGCCGGCGCAGATGGACGCCTGGACCCGCGACATGGACAATTGGGCGACGCCGGACACGCTCGCCTTCAAGCTCTTCGACCGGAGCCCGCACGCCTTCGCGATGGTGGACCGCTGGGCCGACGATCCGGGCGAATGGGTGAAGCGCATGGCCTTCGCCTTGCTCGCCAGCCTGGCCCTGCACGACAAGAAGCGCGTAGACGAACCTTTCCTTGAACGTCTCCCCTTGATCGAGGCGGCGGCCACGGACGGGCGCAATTTCGTGAAGAAGGGCGTCAGCTGGGCGCTGCGCAGCATCGGCGGGAAAAAGAGCCCGGTCCTGCGCGCGGCCGCCCGGGAATTGGCCGACAGCCTGGCGGCATCATCCGACAAGACGGCGAAATGGATCGGCCGCGACGCGCAGAAGGCGTTCACGAAAGCCGGCTAGGGTTCAGACTCAATTCGACTTGAGGTGGATCGGTCAAAAGAGTCATCCCGGCGAAGGCCGGGACCCATGCACACGGAAAAAAACGAAGAAAGTCGATTGTGTTGGTCACTCTTTTGTCGGCCAATCGTGTGCATGGGTCCCGGCCTCCGCCGGGATGACTATGAAATCACACGCAAATCAGCTGTGGCTAATTGAGTACGGACACTACACCCGCTCGATCACCATGGCGATGCCCTGCCCCACGCCGATGCACATCGTGCAGAGCGCGTAGCGGCCGCCATTGCGCTGCAGCTCCTCCGTCGCGGTCAGCGCCAGCCGCGCGCCGGACATGCCGAGCGGGTGGCCGAGCGCGATCGCGCCGCCATTGGGGTTCACGTGGGGCGCATTCTCCGGCACGCCGAGCTGGCGCAGGACCGCCAGGCCCTGCGCGGCGAAGGCCTCGTTCAGCTCGATCACATCCATCTGCGCGACCGTGAGCCCCAGCCGCCCCAGCAATTTCTGCGAGGCCGGCGCCGGGCCGATGCCCATGATCCGCGGCGCCACGCCCGCCACCGCCGCGCCGAGGATGCGCGCGCGCGGGGTCAGGCCGTTGCGCGTCGCCGACTCCTCCGTCGCGACGATCAGGGCCGCGGCGCCGTCATTGACGCCCGAGGCGTTGCCGGCGGTGATCGTGCCGCCTTCCTTCACGATCGGCTTCAATTTGCCCAGCGCCTCGACCGACGTCTCGCGCGGATGCTCGTCGCGGTCGACGACGACCGGATCGCCCTTGCGCTGCGGGATCGAGACCGGCGCGATCTCGGCGGCGAGGCGGCCATTGGCCTGGGCGGCGGCGGCGCGGCGCTGGCTCTCCACCGCGAACCGATCCTGGTCGTCGCGGTTGACGCCGAATTGCTCGGCCACATTCTCCGCCGTCTCCGGCATGGAATCGACGCCGAACTGGGCCTTCATGAGCTTGTTCACGAAGCGCCAGCCGATCGTCGTGTCGTACATCTCCGCCTTGCGGTCGAAGGCGCTGGTGGCCTTGGCGACGACGAAGGGCGCGCGGCTCATGCTCTCGACGCCGCCGGCGAGGATCAGGCTCCCCTCCCCGCTCCTCAGCGCCCGCGCCGCCATCGCCACCGCGTCGAGACCAGAGCCGCACAGCCGGTTCAGGGTCACCCCGCCCGCCGTCTCGGGCAGGCCGGCGAGCAGGCCCGCCATCCGCGCGACGTTGCGATTGTCCTCGCCCGCCTGGTTGGCGCAGCCGTAGATCACGTCCTCGACCTCGTTCCAATCCACGTCCGGATTGCGTTCGATCAGCGCCCGGATCGGATGCGCGGCGAGATCGTCGGCGCGGACCGAAGAGAGGCTGCCGCCGTAACGGCCGATCGGGGTGCGGATGGCGTCGCAGATGAAGGCGTCGGTCATGGTCTCACTCCGTCATGCTGAACGTGTTTCAGCAATGTCATGCTGAACTTGTTTCAGCATCCAATTCGCTGAAGGTCGCGGATGCTCGAACCTGGACCCTGAAACAAGTTCAGGGTGACGTTAGAAGTCATCCGCCACGCTCCAGCACGGGGCCGCCGAGCGTCCGGCTGTAGCCCTGAAATTCCGCGATGACGCGGCCGCCCTCGCCGCGGACGGCCACATTGTAGACGCCGGAGCGCCCGGCGAGCGCCGCCTCCCGCGCCTCGGCGACCAGCACCTCGCCTTCCCGCGCCGAGTCGAGGAAGACGATCGAGGCCTGCGCCGCCACGGTGACGACGTTGCGGCTGTTGCAGGCATAAGCGAAGGCGGTGTCGGCGAGCGCGAAGATCATGCCGCCATGGGCGATATTATGTCCGTTCAGCATGGCGGCGGTGAGCGTCATCCGGATCCGCGCATAGCCCTCGCGGGCTTCCTCGATCTCGATCCCCCAGGCCGCGCCCGTGCCCTCGTCGGCTCGCATTTTCGCGGCTATGCTGGCGGCGAGATCGTCGGCGTTCACCACTGCCCTTCCCATTCCTCGACCGATCGGTCTATGAATTGGCCATGACCTACGAAACCATCGACTTCAAGCTCGAAAGCGGGATCGCGCGGCTGACCCTCAACCGTCCGGACCGCCTTAACAGCTTCACCGTGCGGATGCATGAGGAGGTCGCCGACGCGCTCGGCCGGCTCGGCGAGGCGCGCTGCCTGATCCTCACCGGCGCGGGCCGCGGCTTCTGCGCTGGGCAGGATCTGAGCGATCGGGCGGTGGCGCCGGGCCAGGCCGTCGATCTCGGCGAGTCGGTCGAGCTGCGCTACAACCCGCTGATCCGCAGGCTGGTGAGCCTGCCCATGCCCGTCATCGCCCGGGTCAACGGCGTCGCCGCCGGCGCGGGCGCCAATATCGCCTTGGCCTGCGACCTCGTCATCGCCGCGAAATCGGCCAAGTTCATCCAGAGCTTCGCCGCCATCGGCCTGATCCCGGACAGCGGCGGCACCTGGGTGCTGCCCCGCCTGGTCGGCCAGGCCCGCGCGCTTGGCCTCGCCCTCACCGGCGAGCCGATCGAGGCGGAGCGGGCGGCCGCCTGGGGCATGATCTGGAAGGCGGTGGAGGACGACCAGCTCGATGCCGAGGTCGACGCGCTGGCGGCTCGCTTCGCCGGCGGCCCGACCCGCGGTCTCGCGAAGATCAAGCAGATGCTGCGCGAAAGCTGGGGCCAGAGCCTCGACGCCGAGCTGGACCGCCAGCGCGACGCGATGCGCGAACTGGGCTTCAGCGACGATTATCGCGAGGGCGTCGCCGCCTTCATGGAGAAACGGAAGCCGAATTTCACGGGGACGTGAGCCCCGCCGTCATTGCGAGCGAAGCGAAGCAATCCAGTCCGACTGCCGAGACCCGCTGGATTGCTTCGTCGCCTCGGTCCTCGCAATGACGGCAAGAGAGGAAGATCGATGAAAACGCTGAAGCTCCTCAATTACGCCCAGGACGGCTGGATCGCGGGTACCGGCGATCTCGAGCAGGTCCGCTCCGCCGTCACCGGCGACGTCGTCGCCGAGACCGGCGCCAGGGGCCTCGATTATCCGGCCATGCTCGATCACGCCCGCAAGGTCGGCGGCCCGGCGCTGCGTAAGCTCAGCTTCCACGAGCGCGCGCACAGGCTGAAGGCGCTCGGCAATGCGATCATGGCGCGCAAGGAGGAATTGTACGACCTCAGCTACGACAGCGGCGCGACGCGCCAGGACAGCTGGATCGACATCGAGGGCGGCGCGGGGACGCTTTTCTCCTTCTCCTCCAAGGGCCGGCGGGAGCTGCCCAACGGCCAGGTACTGATCGACGGCGCGATGGAACCGCTCTCGCGCGGCGGGACCTTCGTCGGCCAGCACGTCTTCACGCCGCTGCAGGGCGTCGCCGTCCACATCAACGCCTTCAACTTCCCGATCTGGGGGATGCTGGAGAAGCTCGCCCCGACCATCCTCGCGGGCGTCCCGTGCATCGTGAAGCCGGCCAGCCAGACCGCCTGGCTCACCGAGGCGGCCTTCCGGATCATGATCGAGGCGGACATCCTCCCCCCCGGCGCGATCCAGCTGCTCGTCGGCATTCCGGGCGACCTGCTCGCGCCGCTCACCTGCCAGGACGTGGTCAGCTTCACCGGCTCGGCGGCGACGGCGATGAAGCTGCAATCGCACCCGGTGATCGGCCGCGAGTCGGTGCGCTTCGTCGCCGAGCGGGACAGCCTCAACGCCTCGATCCTCGGTCCGGACGCCGCCCCCGGCATGCCCGAATTCGACCTGTTCGTGAAGGAGGTCGCGCGCGAGATGACCTCCAAGGCGGGCCAGAAATGCACCGCCATCCGCCGCGCCATGGCCCCCGCGGCCTATCTGGACGCGGTGCAGGATGCGCTGGCCGAGCGGCTCGCCAGAATCCGCATCGGCGATCCGCGCGAGGAAAGCACGCAGATGGGCGCCCTCGCCAGCCGCGCCCAGCTCGACGCCGTCCGCGCCGCCGTGGCGGAGCTCTCCAGATCCGCGCGCATCGTGTCCGGCGATCCGCACGCCCAGCCGGTCGCCGGCGACGGCGCCTTCATCGCGCCCATCCTGCTGCGCGCCGACGATCCCTGGGCCAGCGCCGCGGTGCACGACGTCGAGGCGTTCGGGCCGGTCTCCACGCTGATGCCCTATCGCGACCTGGACGACGCCATCGCTTTGGCCAATCGCGGCATGGGCAGCCTCGCGCTCTCGCTCTTCACCCATGACGGCGACGCCGCGCGGGACTTCGTGCTCGGCGCCGGCGCCTATCACGGCCGCATGGTGATCCTGGACCGGACCAGCGCGAAGGAAAGCACCGGCCACGGCTCTCCCCTCCCCGTTTTGGTCCATGGCGGCCCCGGCCGCGCCGGCGGCGGCGAGGAGATGGGCGGCGTGCGCGGCGTGAAGCATTATATGCAGCGCACCGCACTCCAAGGCTCGCCCGCGGTGCTGGCCAGGATCATCGGCCAGTATCTCCCCGGCGCCGAGCAGCTGCCCGCCGAGGTCCATCCCTTCCGCAAGCGCATGGCGGAGCTGGAGATCGGCTACACGCTGAAGACCGCGAGCCGGGTCGTCACGCTCGCCGACATCGAGTATTTCGCCCATTTCACCGGCGACACCTTCTACGCCCATATGGACGAGGAGGCGGCCAGGGCGTCGCCCATTTTCGGCGGCCGGGTGGCGCACGGCTATCTGATCCTCAGCTTCGCCGCCGGCCTGTTCGTCGATCCCGCTCCGGGCCCGGTGCTCGCCAATACCGGTCTGGAGACGCTGCGCTTCCTCACCCCGCTCTCTCCGGGCGATTCGATGCGGGTCGAGCTGACCGTGAAATCCAAGTCGGTGCGCGACGCCGAAAAAGGCGAGGTGCGCTGGGCGGTCGCCGTGTATAACCAGAAGGACGAGCTCGTCGCGACCTACGAGCTGATGACGATGAACGTGCCTTGAGGGGCACGAAAGGGGGAGCATGATCGACCTGATCGCCGCCGCCGCGCTCGTCGCCCAGGCCCCGGCGCCCGCCGCCTCCGAACTGGGCGAGGTGCGCATGCATCTCTTCTCCAACCGGACCGGCGGGCTCTCGAACGACATTTCGGAGCCGGACAGCGGTTTCGCCGGCTTCAACACCCTGTTCGAGGCGGACGACCTGGTCGTCGTCGCCGAGGTGCGCACGACCGGCGAGCAATTTATCGAGCGACCTTTGCGCATCGTCGTGCGCGGCCCGCGCAACCGCATCCTCGGCCAGCGCACCTTCCGGGCGATCCTCACCTCGGATGCGGGGCGCGCGTATTTGCCGCTCTATCTCAACGACATTACCTGCGCCGGCGCCATTCAGGTAATCGTCACCTACGGCGCGCAAACGCGCACCGAGCGACTGAACTTGCTTTGCGGAGAATGACCTTGGCCCTGGCCCGCCCGTTGCTGCTCGCCCTCGCCCTTTCGCTCGGCACGCCCGCCTGCGCTGAGCAGGCCGCGCCCGCGGCGCAGCCCGCCAACGGCGCCGCACAGGCGACGCCCGCGCCCGCGCCGATCCTCTATTCCTACCGGATCGTCGCCACCTATCCGCACGATCCGCGCGCCTTCACCCAGGGTCTCTTCTACCTGAACGGCCATCTCTACGAGAGCACCGGCCAGGTCGGCCAGTCGACCATCCGCAAGGTCCATTTCGAGGACGGGCGCGTGCTCCAGTCGGTGCCGATCCCCGCCGGCAAGTTCGGCGAGGGCATCGTCAACTGGAACGACCAGATCATCTCGATCACCTGGCAGGGCGGCGCCGGCTATCGCTGGGACCTGGCGACGCTGCGCCGCACCGGCGAATGGCAATATTCGGGAGAGGGTTGGGGACTCACCCAGAACGGCACCGACATCATCATGTCGGACGGCACCTCGGCGCTGCGCTTCCTCGACCCCGCGACGCTGCAGGAAAGGCGGCGGATCACCGTCACCTTCCGCGGCGAGCCGCTCGACCAGCTCAACGAACTGGAATGGGTGAACGGGGAGATTTTCGCGAACGTCTGGCAATCGCCGCGCATCGTCCGCATCGATCCGGCCACGGGCAACATCACCGGCGTCGTCGATCTCTCCGCGCTGGCCGCGCAGAATGGCGACGATACGGACAGCGTGCTGAACGGCATCGCCTACGACCGGCAGGGCGACCGCCTGTTCGTCACCGGCAAATATTGGCCGCGGCTCTACGAGATCGATCTGGTCCGCGCGAACTAGCCGGCCGCCGCCGGCCGGGCGCGGTCGCCGAGCGCCTCGAGGATCCGGCAATCGGCGATCTGTCCGCCCTCGCATCGCGCGAGCATGTGGCGGAGTTCCTTGCGGAGCAGCTCGAGCTGCGCGATCTTCCGCTCGACGGCGGCGAGATGGCCGCCGGCGATCCGGTCCACCTCGCCGCAATCCCGCTCAGGATCGCCGCCCAGGTCCAGCAGCGAGCGGATGTCGGCGATGTCGAAGCCGAGGCCGCGGGCGTGGCGGATGAAGTTCAGCCGCTCGACATGGCCGGGCGCATAATCGCGATAATTGCTCCCGGTACGCCCCGGCTTCGGCAACAGCGCGATCCGCTCGTAATAGCGGATCGTCTCGACATTGGTGCCCGTCGCCTGCGACAATTCCCCGATCTTCATCTAACCCTCCTTGACCCTGTAGCGACTACAGGGTTCATAGCCCGGTCACTCCGATTCGGTCGAGGTGACAATGGCCTGCAAAAGCTGCGCAACGGAACCGGGACGGGCGATCGTCGACCCGCGCTGGACGCGCGCCCTGTGGATCGCCCTCGTCGTCAACGCGCTGATGTTCGCGATCGAGCTCTATGCCGGCGCCGCGGCGGACAGCCATGCGCTTCAGGCCGACGCGCTCGATTTCTTCGGCGACGCCGCGAATTATGCGATCTCGCTGCTTGTCGCGGGCATGGCGCTGACCTGGCGGGCGCGCGCCGCCCTGCTCAAGGGCGCGACGCTCGCGCTGCTCGGCCTCTACGTCCTCGGCGCCACCCTCTGGTCGGCGCTGCACGGCTCCGCGCCGGAACCTCGGGCCATGGGCGTCATCGGCGTCGCCGCCCTGATCGCCAATTTGGCGGTCGCGCTGCTGCTGTTCCGGTTCCGCACCGGCGACGCGAACATGCGGTCGGTCTGGATCTGCTCGCGCAACGACGCGATCGGCAATCTTGCCGTCGTGGCCGCCGCCGCCGGCGTGTTCGGCACCGGCACCGCCTGGCCCGATCTGGCCGTCGCGGCCATTCTCGCCGTCCTCGGCCTCTCGGGCGGCTGGCAGATCGTCCGCCAGGCGCAGGGCGAGCTTCGGCTCGAACGCGCCGGGGGCTCGCTGCGGCCGGCGGAATAGCCGCCTCGCCGCCCCACCGGCCGCCGCCGGCGCTCATCCTCACGCAACCGTGGAACGCCCAACCTGATGTCTCGCCAAACCCCTGCCTCGCTTCTCCTGCTCGGCTCCGCCGCATGTCTCGGCCTGGTTCCGCCGGCCTCGCCCGCATTGGCCCAAAAGGCCACCGCGCCGGAGGAGGAACATGCGCAGGAGAGCCATGCCGGGGATGAGGAGGAAGCGGAGGACATCATCGTCCAGGGCACGCGCTCCGACCGCCGGCTGCGCGACGAGCCGATCCGGGTCGAGGTGCTGAACCGCGAAGAGATTGAAGAGAAGCTGCTGATGCGGCCCGGCAATATCGCCATGCTGCTCAGCGAGACGGGCGGCGTCCGAGTCCAGGTCACCGCGCCCGCGCTCGGCGGCGCGAACGTTCGCATCCAGGGCATGGACGGCCGCTTCACCCAATTGCTGGCCGACGGGCTCCCGCTCTACGGCGGCCAGGCCGCGTCGCTCGGCCTGCTGCAGATCCCGCCCACCGATCTCGGCCAGGTCGAGGTGATCAAGGGCACCGCCTCGGCGCTCTACGGCGCGACCGCGCTCGGCGGCGTCGTCAACCTCATCTCGCGCCGACCGGGCGATGCCTTCGAGGCCGAGGCGCTGCTCAACCTCACCAGCCGCGACGGCCAGGACCTGACCGGCTATGTCGCGGGGCCGCTCGGGGACGGCTGGAGCGCCTCGCTGACCGCCGGCGCCCATCGACAGGGCCGCAGCGATCTGGACGGCGACGGCTGGCTCGACATTCCCGGCTACGAGCGGCTGACCGCGCGGCCGCGTCTGTTCTGGCAGGATGCCGGCGGCGCCAGAATCTTCGCCACATTCGGCGCGATGACGGAGCGACGGGAGGGCGGCACCCTGCCCGGCCGCGTCGTGCCGGACGGCGCGCCCTTTCCGCAGGCGCAGGACACGGACCGGTTCGACGCCGGCCTCGTCGCCCGGATCCCGGCGCCGGGTCTTGGCATCGTCCATCTGCGCGCCTCGGGCATGACCCAGGCGCATCGCCATCTCTTCGGCGGCCTGGTCGAGAATGACCGGCACGGCGCGCTCTTCGCGGAGGCCTCGCTGGCCGGCCAGGCGGGCTCGACAACCTGGGTCGCCGGCGCGGCCTACCAGGTGGACCGCTTCCGCTCCCGCACCTTCCCGGCCTTCGATTACACCCATCGCGTCCCCGGCCTGTTCGCGCAGGTGGAGCAGGCGCTGCGCGAGGATCTGACCCTGGCGGCGAGCGCCCGCGTCGATGTCCACAGCGACTATGGCACGCGCTTCAGCCCGCGCCTCTCCGCGCTCTACCGGCCCGGGCTGTGGACGATCCGCGCCTCGCTCGGGCGCGGCTTCTTCGCGCCGACGCCGTTCGTCGAGGAGATCGAGGCCGCCGGCCTCTCCCGGCTGGAGCCGCTCGGCGACCTCGACGCCGAGACGGCGGAGACCGCCTCGCTCGACATCGGCTATGCCCGGGGTCCGTTCGAGGCGAACCTGACCCTGTTCGGCTCGCGCCTGCACCACGCCGCCCAGTTGCGGCCGGTCGCCGCCGACCGGGTGCGGCTGGTCAACGTGCCCGGCATCACGCGCATCCAGGGGTCGGAGCTGCTGCTCCGCTACCGGCGGCACGGCTTCACCGTCACCGGCAGCTACGTCTTCATCGATGCGAGCGAGCCCGATCCGTCGGGCGCCGGGCGCCGGCGGATGCCGCTCACCCCGCGGCACAGCGCCGGGCTGGTCGCGATGTGGGAAGCGCATGACAAGGGCCGGATCGGCGTCGAACTCTATTATACCGGCCGCCAGTCGCTCGAGGACGATCCCTTCCGGACATCGAGCCGACCCTATGTCGAGCTCGGCATGATGGGTGAGATCGTCCTGGGCAGCGTCCGGCTGTTTCTCAACGCGGAGAATATCCTCGGCGTGCGCCAGTCCCGCTACGATCCCCTGCTCCGCCCGGTCCGCGCGCCCGACGGCCGCTGGACCGTCGACGTCTGGGCGCCGACCGACGGCTTCACGGTCAATGGCGGCATCCGCCTGCGCTTCGGCGGAAGCGCGCACTGAGGCGGCGGCTCAGCGGACCGCGACATCCTTGTCGGCGCGGTAATTGGCGAGGTCGCCTTCGCCCCCGCATCGTCGTAGAGGAAGGGCAGGAAGGCGAAGCGCCGCCCCTTGGTCACCGGCATGGCCTGGTGGAGCAGGGAGCAGGAGAAGACGATCGCCCCGCCGGTCGGCGCGCGATAGGTGCGCGGGCCATATTCGGGGAAGAGCAGATCGCCCCCCTCATAGTCGCCGGCATTGAGGTTGATCGTCACCGCGAAGCGGCGATGGGCGGTGCCCTTGGAGGTGTCGTCGCGATGCGCGCGGAAATGCCCGCCCGTCTCGGCCTCGTAGCAGCCGACCAGCAGGCGCTCGACCCGGGTCGCCTCATATTGGAAGGCGCGCTTTACCATCGGCAGCAGCCGGTGCATGATCCGGAGATTGAGCTGCCGGGCCAGCGCCGGCTCCTCGACCAGATAATCGCGCCGCACCTTGTGGCGCGAGTCGACCATCAGTTTGGTCATCCCGTCCACGTCGCGCATGAAGCCGGATTCCTCGCCGCCGTCCGCCTCGTAAAGGTCGATCAGCTTGCGGCAGAGCTGCGGCTCCAGCACGTCCGGGACGGCGACGACCGGCGCCCAGTCCGGCACCGGCGGCGTCGCGGCGAGCCGGGCGGTCGCCTCCAGCGCCGCCTCGCCGTCGGTCAGCGGGAAGCGGCCCCGCACCCGGAGCGTCCGGTCGAGCAGCAGCCAGTGGCCGAGATAGGCCTGGGACGGCTCCGGCTCGATCGCCCCGAATATCCGGCTGACGTTGCGGTCATAATCGAGGAAATAGCGGATGCCGGGAAGCTGGCGCTGGATGCGCTTCTGCTCGGCGTCCGCCGGGTCGATGGTGACGCCGAAAAAGGCGGCCCTCTTGTCGTCGAACAAGTCGCGCTTCGCCTGCAGCGCCGCCAGCGCGCCCTGCACCTCCGGGTTCGAGGCCGTCCCGAAGAACAGCAGCAGAATCGGCCGGCCTGCGGCGGTGTCGAACGTATAGGAGGGGCTTCCCTCCAGCGTGGGCGCGTTGAACCAGGGCGCCGCTTCGCCGAGGCCGAGGGGGAATTTGCGTGCCTTGCTCATGCGCCACGCCTAGCCCCTTCGGCCGAGACTGGCAATTTTCGCTGCGCGCGCCATAGTTTGCCGCATGATCGACGGTTTCGAGCTGGACCCGGCCTGGCCGCGCATGACCATCGCCGAGGTCAATGCGGCGCTCACCGCGCCCGGCGCGCGCTTCGAGATGGAGGAGGTCGCGATCCGCGGCGTCCCGACGCGGGTCTGGAAGAACGCGCCGCCTTCCCTGCCGATGCTCGCCCGCTTCTCGCGCCTCCATGGCGAGCGGCTGATCACGATCTTCGAGGAGGAACGGGTCAGCTTCGAGGCCAATTTCCGCGCAACCGCCGCCATCGCCGCGGAGTTGCAGCGGCGAGGCATCGGCAAGGGCGACCGGGTCGCGCTCGCCATGGTCAACCTGCCCGAATGGCCCGCCTGCTTCTTCGCGATCACCGCGCTCGGCGGGATCGCCGTGCCGCTCAACGCCTGGTGGACGGGCCCCGAGCTCGCTTATGGCCTGGCGGATTCGGGCGCGACGGCCCTGCTCTGCGACCGCGCGCGCCACGAGCGGATCGCGCCGCACCTCGCGGCCCTGCCGGACCTCGCGCACATCATCGTCAGCCGGGCGGCGCCCGGCGCGCCGGGCGTGGACCGGCTGGAGGAGCTGATCGGCCCGGCGAGCGGCTGGAAGGACCTTCCCGCCATCGATCTGCCCGAGGCGGACGTCCTGCCCGACGACGCGGCCACGATCTTCTACACCAGCGGCACCACGGGCAAGCCCAAGGGCGCGCTCGGCACACACCGCAACCTCACCACCAACATCCTCTCCACCGGCTTCACCAACGCGCGCGCGGCGATGCGGCGCGGCGAGGCGCCGGCCATGCCGACCGCCAAGGTCGGGCTGATGGTCATCCCGCTCTTCCACGTCACCGCCTGCTCGGCGAGCCTGATGGGCTCGATGGCGGTGGGCAACACCACCATCTTCATGCGCAAGTGGGACACGGTCGAGGCGATGCGGCTGATCGCGCGCGAGCGCGTGCAGGTGACCGGCGGCGTGCCCACCATCGCCTGGCAGATCCTCGAACATCCGGACCGCGCGAACCACGATCTCTCCAGCCTCGAGCTCATCACTTATGGCGGCGCGCCCTCCGCGCCCGAACTGGTCAAGCGGATCTGGGAGGAGTTCGGCGCCCTGCCGGGCAATGGCTGGGGCATGACCGAGACGATGGCGACGGTCACCGCCCATCTCGGCGAGGATTATCTCAACCGCCCGGACAGCGCCGGGCCGCCGGTGCCGGTTTCCGACCTCAGGATCATGGCCGCGGACGGCGTCACCGAACTGTCCACGGGCGCGGTGGGCGAGCTCTGGGCGAAAGGGCCGCAGATCGTCATCGGCTATTGGAACAAGCCCGAGGCGACCGCCGAGACCTTCGTCCAGGGCTGGGTGCGCACCGGCGACCTGGCCAAGCTGGACGAGGACGGTTTCCTCACCCTGGTCGACCGCGCCAAGGACATGATCATCCGCGGCGGCGAGAACATCTATTCGATTGAGGTGGAGAACGTCCTCTACCAGCATCCCGCCGTGATCGACGCGGCCCTGATCGGCATCCCCCATCACACGCTGGGCGAGGAGCCGGCGGCGGTCGTCCAGCTCGGCCCCGGGACATCGGCGAGCGAGGCCGAGTTGAAGGCCTGGGTGAAGGACCGCCTCGCCATCTTCAAGACGCCGGTGCGGATCGTCTTCCTCGACCATCCCCTGCCCCGTAACGCCAACGGCAAGATCCTTAAGAAGGATTTGAAGGCGCTATTTGTTTAAGGTTGAGACGGCGAAGCATCAGAGACGATACTCTCGCGCTTCGCCGTCGAATTCCGCGACAATCTTGAGCGTCCCGCCCTTCGCATGAACCAAGCGGCTGAGAACCGACACACCTGTATCGGGCCGAACCTCCATCTTCGATACATTGGACTGCGACGTCTTCAAAATCTCTGCGACTTCTACCTGGGACAGGCCCAGCAGCTCCCGAAGTGAGCGAAGGATCGATATAGACGGTTCAAGCTGACTACGAAGCTGATTGTAATATTCTAGATCCTTCCCCTTCCATTCCGGACGCCACTCGACCAGGTCGGGGTCGAGCTTATGATCGGTCATAAAAACTCCGTTACATGGGCGCGACGCGTTTCAGATGTCGATAACAAAGACATCTGGCGTCCGTGCCGCTAGGGTAAGAGGCTGGTATTGACCTCTTATCCTCATCCAAAAACTGACCTTGCTGATGTCACCTGCTTCATCCGTTGTTATCGTGTCTGACATGCAGGCTGAATTACCGAAGACCGCGTAGAAGCCGTGGCTTCTGACCAGTCCTTGGAAGACATCAATCTCGATCTGGTTATCCGTGTCCCATTTCATCACCCGACCGTAGAGCCTGGTGGTGAGAAAAACCCGGTTCATGGTCCCTCCTTATCGCATCGCCATGATGCGGCTGACCAGCAGCCATCTTCTTCTTCGAAAGCATTGAAACCTCCCAGCTAAAAAGACCTCCAACGAGGGCCTCATTCCCATATGGAATATTCCGAAACGGAATGCAAGGCCCTTGACTACTTCGTAAGCCTGTACTAACCGTTAGCCATGACTAACGCACTTGCCTTCGCCGCCCTCGCCGAGCCGATGCGCCAGGCGATCGTCGAGCGGCTCGCCGCGCGGCCGATGGCGGTGGGCAAGCTGGCGGCCGGGCTGCCGGTGACCCGGCCGGCCGTGTCGCAGCATCTGAAGGTCCTCAAGGAGGCCCGGCTGGTGCGCGACGAGGCGCGGGGCACGCGCCGCATCTATTCGATCGACCCGGCCGGCCTCGGCGCGATCCGCGCCTGGCTCGACCGATTCTGGGACCTGGCGCTCGCGGCTTATGCCGAGGCGGCCGAAAGGGAGGACAAGGCATGACCATCGAAGCCCGGCGCATCACGGCGGCACCGATCCGCAAGACCCTGCGCGTCAAGGCCAACCGGCAAAAGGCGTTCGACACCTTCGTCGCCATGGGCGGCTGGTGGCTGAAGTCGCACAGCCTCGTCGAGGGCCAGAAGGACGTGATCATCGAGCCCCGCGCCGGCGGCCGCTGGTACGAGATCGCCGCTGACGGCAGCGAGCAATCATGGGGCCGCGTCATCGCCTATGAGGCGCCGGAGCGCCTGCATCTGATCTGGGCGCTGACCGCCGACTGGCGCTACGATCCGGACTTCGAGACCAATGTCGAGGTGCGCTTCGCCGAGGATGGCGACCACACGATCGTCACCTTCGAGCATCGCGATCTCGACCGGTTCGGCGACCGGGCCGAGGACACACGCAACGGCATGGACGCGGGCTGGGGCGAATTGCTCGCCGGCTTCGAACGGGCGGCCGGGGCGTAGCGCCCCCGCCGCCGTCCGCCGGGCTCAGCGGGGTCCGGCGGCGCCCGACGGACCGAAGCCGCCCTGCCGCGGCTGGATGCCGGCGTTGAGATCCTCGGGCGCGGCCCGCGCGCGAAGCGCCTCATAATCGTCCTGCACGCCCGACGCGCCGGTGAGATGCTGACGCCAGTCGGGGCCGAGCGCCTGGCGCCACTCGTCGGGCGTGCGGCAGACCCGGCGGGGGCCCATGCGCGAGCCGGCGCGGCCGCCGCTCACCTGCGTGCACACGCGCCGCTCGCTCGCGCCCTCCCGCGCCGCGGCACTGGTAGCGAGCACCGGCATGGATGTCGCGATCAGCGCGACGGCAACAATCACTTTCATATTTCCTCCTCATTCGTCCCGCCGCCGGCCGGGACACGCAACATCCTGACAGGCGGACTCAGAGCGGGCAAGGGCCGGCCCGCTCGCGCGCGGAGGCGACGCCGACCGCCTCGTCTTCCGGAGCGGCGCGCACCTGCACCGAATCGTAATCGGCCTCCACGCCACGACCGCCGCCGAGATGCTGGCGCCAGTCCGGGCCCAGCGCCTCGCGCCACTGCGCCGGAGTGCGGCAGATCCGCCGGGGCCCCATGCGCGAGCCGGCGCGGCCGACGCTGACCTGGGTGCAGATCCGGCGGTCGGTGGAAGCGGAAGCGCCGTCGCGCGCGAGCGCGGTCGTGGTGAACATGGGAGCCGAGGTCGCGACCAGGGCGACAGCGATCAACGTCTTCATGCGTATTCCCCTCTCTCGCCGGCGCCAGCCGGATTCGGAACAGTCACGCACAGGGCCGCAAGCATAGCCGCAGCCATGCTAACCCGTTCCAACCGGCTTGAAAAGCCTCAGGCGATGCCCGCGGGCTGCTGGCCGCGCAGGGCGGCGGCGGCGCCGTGGAGCCGGGCATGATCCTGCTGGGCATAGGCGATCGGCACAGGCTCCAGCGCCTTTCGCATCCGCCCCTTGCCGGTGAAGGCGGCGCGGAAGCTCGGATCGCCGAGCGCCGGGAGCACCGCGCCGATCAGCGGGCTCACCAGGAAGACACCGTCGAACGTGCCGGTGCTGAGCACGATATTGCCGGTGAAGCTGCCGAGGATGCGGGCGAAGATCTGCACCGCGCGCCGCGCCGCCGCGTCGCCCCGCTGGGCGGCCGCCGCGATCTCCTCGGCGCCCGGGCCGTCGCCCGACGGGCGCTCGCTCACCCAGGCGTGGATGAACTGCAGCCCGAAGCCGGCGAGCAGCCGCTCGAACGAGACATGGCCGTGCTTCTCGCGCAGCGCGACGAGCAAGGCATCCTCCTCGCCATTTTGCGGCGAGAAGCTGGCATGGCCGCCCTCCCCAGCGATCACCCGCGTCTTGCCGTCGGCGTCGATCGCCAGGATCGCCATGCCGAGCCCAGGTCCGGTGCCGACGACGAGGAAGGTGCCGCCGGGCGCCACCGGCCGCGGCGGCACCGGCCCGATCGTCCTCAGGCGGGCCCCCTCCAGCCCGAGCAGCGACCAGGCGATGGATTCGAAATCGTTGAGCACCAGCGGCGGGTGGGCGAGGAAGGCGCGCAGGCCGCTCACCGAAATATACCAGCGGCAATTGGGCAGGCTGATCGTGTCGCCGCGCGTCACCCCGGCGACGGCGATGCCCAGCGGCAGCCGCGCGGTCGAAATCCGGTTGGCGCGCGTATAGGTCTGCAGCGCGTCGGTGAAGGTGGGGAAGTCGCTGGCCTTGTAGAGCCCGACCGACGAGAGGCGCACGTCGCGGCCGTCCTCGACGATGCCGAAGGACACGCTCTCCCCGTCTATTGCCGCGACCAGTTTCGGTTCCACGGGCAATCCTCCCCTGGATGTTATCGCTAACAGACCTGTGCGGCGCGGGCTAGGGGAATGCGCGGGACGGCCTATTCGCGGGTGGACGCCAGCTGGATCATCCGCCAGCCCGCCGCGTCGCGGCGCCAGGTCTCCAGCCAGGCGAAGCGGGTTTCCGTCACCGCGCCACCGGCCCCGGCGGCGCGGGGCACCGCGCGCACCAGCTTGGTCACCACCACCGTCGCCAGCCGGCCGTCCGGCGACACGACAATCACCGGCGGGTCGATATCGTCCCAGGCCAGGAAGCGCATCGTCTCGAAATAATGGCGGAAGCGGCGCAGGCTTTCCGCGCGGGTCGGGCGCGTCACACGGCCCCCGTCGATGACGACGAAATCCTCGGCGAACAGGTTCACGAGCAAAGCGGCATCGTAGTTGAGATGCGCGGTCCGCTGCAGCGGGATCAGCGCCCGCAATTCGTCGAGCGCGGACGGCGCGGCCGCGGCGGGCTGCGCGAGGACCAGCGCCAGCGCGACGATCGGGTTCAGCATGCCACGTCTCCCCTCGAACGCAGGCGCATGGCCGGCCGCGGGCAGCGTAGCGCAGGGCTCAGTCCTTCGGCCAGCTTTCCAGGATCTCAACGAAGCGGGTCAGCCAGGCATTGGTCTGGTGGCCGTCGACGACGCGATGGTCGATGGTCAGGCTGACATAGGCCAAGGGACGGATCTGGATCGTGTCCTGCCCGTCCACCTCGCGGACGACGACGCGCTTCTCCAGCTTGCCGACGCCGAGGATCGCCGCCTGCGGCTGGTTGATGATGATCGGCGCGGCGAAAAGCGAGCCGGAGACGCCGTGATTGGAAATGGTGAAGGTGCCGCCCTTGATGTCGGCGCCGGTCAGTTTCTCGCCGCGCGCCTTCTCGACCAGCTCGTCCAGCTGCGCGGCGATGCCCTTGAGGCTCAGTTCCTGCACCTTGCGCACCACCGGCACGATCAGGCCCTTGGTGCCGAGCGCGGTGCCGACGCCGATATTGATGTCGTCGAACAGCTCCAGCCGGTCCGCATGCCAGCGGCTGTTGATCGCCGGCGCGACCTTCATCGCCTCGGCCGCCGCGGCGACCAGATAGGCGGTGTAGGTGAGCTTCACGCCCTTCTTCGCGAACGCCGCCTTGTGCGCCTCGCGATGCCGCATGATCGCCGAGAAATCCGCTTCGAACACGGCGGTCACGTGCGGCGCGTCGGTGACCGAGCGATGCATATTCTCGGCGATGCCGAGCCGCATCCGGTCGTGCGGGACGAAATGGGAGCGGATGTCGGAGGCGGCGGCGGGAATGACGCCCTCGACCGGCCGGGAGACCTTGGTCGCCTCTTCCACCGCCCGGTCGACATCGTCCCGGGTGATCCGCCCGTTGCGGCCCGTACCCTGGATATGCTCCGGATTGAGGTCGTGCTGAAGCACGGCGCGCTTCACCGAGGGCGACAGGCGGTTCTCCCGGTCCTCACCCGTTCGGCCTGGGCCTGTCGAAGGCCGCTCCTTCCTTTCAGGCTTCGCGACCAGCGGCGGTTGCGGCACCGGCGCGGCCACCTCCACCTCGTCCTCCACCGAGATCCGGCCGAGCACCGCCCCCGGCGCCGCGTCCGCGTCGATGTCGAGCACGATCTCGCGGAGCACGCCGGACGCGGGCGCCGGCACCTCCATCGCCACCTTGTCGGTCTCGAGCTCGACCAGCGGCTCATGCGCCTCGATCCGCTGGCCCACGGCCTTCAGCCAGGTGCGCACCACCGCCTTGGTGCCTTCCTGCTCGACGGGGACGAGGATGTCGATCATTGCCTAGAAGCCCAGCAGGTCTTCGGCCTTGGCCCGGATCCGCGCCACCGACGGCACCGCCCAGTCGAGCAGCACGGCATTATGCGGGCTCGGAATGTCGGGCATGGTAAGCCGCGCGACCGGCGCGTCCAGATCGAGAAAGGCCTCGTCCGCGACCACGGCGGCGATCTCCGCGCCGAAGCCCCCCGTCCTCAGATCCTCGTGCACGATCAGGCAGCGCCGCGTCCGGGCGACGGACTCCAGTACCATCTCCCGGTCCCAGGGCAGCAGAGTCCTGAGATCGATCACGTCGGCGGAGAGCCCCTCGACCGCCGCCTCGCAGCGCGGCACCATCGCGCCCCAGGTGACGATCGTCAGCCGGTCGCCCTCGCGCGTCTTCCGCGCCCGGCCGAAGGGTAGCACATAATCGTCGCCGGGCCAGGGCCGCCGCGCCCAGGCATCGTCGAGCATGGCGCGATGCTCGAAGAAGACCGCCGGATCGTTGCCGCGCAGGGCCGCGCGCAGCAGCCCGACCGCGTCCTCGGCATTGCTCGGCGCCGCGACGTGCCAGCCCGGATTGTGCACGAACTGCACTTCGTTGGTCTGGCTGTGCCAGGGATCGCCGCATTTGAAGAAGCCGATCGGCATCCTGAGCACCATCGGCGCCGCGAAGCGATTGTCGGTCCGCCAGCGCATCGTCCCGCAATCGTTGATCTGCTCGAGCGCGGGCTCGGCATATTTGCGGAACTGGATCTCGGGCACGGGCAGCAAGCCGGCCAGCGCCAGCCCGACCGCGCGGCCGACAATCCCCTCCTCCGACAGGCTGGTGTCGAACACCCGCTCGATCCCGTATTTCTCCTGCAGGCCGAGCGTCACGCCATGAACGCCGCCCTTCGGCCCGATATCCTCGCCGAACAGCAGCATCCGCGGATTGGCCGCCAGCTCGTGGTCGAGCGTGCGCCGGATCGCGGTGGACATGTTGATCCGCTGGCCCTCAGGCCGCGGCGTCTCGGTCGCGGGCGGGGCGCGATAGCCCTTGGTCCACTGCCCACCCTGCTGCTGCATCTCGCCATCGTAGAAGACGTTGGCCGTCACCCGCTCGGGATCGGACACCGGGCGCGCCTCGGCCGCCGCCCGCGCGGCCTCCACCGCATCCTCGGCCTCGCGCCCGATCGCCGCCCATTCCGCCTCGTCGAGCAACGCGCCGACCAGATAGGATTTGAGCTTGGGCAAGGGATCCCGCGCCCATTCCGCGGCGACCACCTCCTCGGACTTATAGGCCTGCGTGTCCTGGAAGCTGTGCCCCTGCAGGCGCGGCACGGTGAGCCGCAGCAAGGCCGGCCCCTGCCCGCTCCGCACATGCTCCGCCGCCTCGGCGATCAGCCGCGCGGCTTCGGCCGGCTCGGTGCCGTCGCCCGAGAGGACGTGGAGATTGCCGAAATTCGACAGGTTGCGGGCGATGTCCCCGCCCGGCGTCTGGTAGGTGGACGGCACCGAGATGCCGAAGCCATTGTCCTCGACATAGAAGAGCATCGGCAGCTTCTGCGTCGTCGCGATGGTGAGCGCGGCCCAGAAGCCGTTGGTCGAGCAGCTCGCCTCGCCGCCCAGCACCACCGCCATCGCGCCGCGATAGCGCTCGTCCTTCAGCACATCGCGATAATAAGTGATCGCCTGCGCCCAGCCGGCGGTCGGCGTATATTGCGCGCCCACCCCGCCGCACATCGGCAAAGCCGGGCAGCCGTCCGGATTGGGATGGTTGAAGACCACGCCGATGTCGCGCCCGTCCGAATAGCCGCCCGCGCGCCCCATGGCGGAGCCGAGCGCATCCTCCAGCTCCACGCCGAGCGAGAGCAGCAGGGGCCGCGAGCGATAATAGCCGCAGGCGCCGTCATGCGGCCGGTCGAGCCGGCTGCCGAGCATGATCTGCGCCATGTCGTGGCCGCGCGCGCTGAACTGGTAGAGCACCTTGCGCTCGGCGATGAGCACGGTCTCCTCGAGCCGGTCCAGCGCCCGGCTCACATGGACGAGATAGGCGATCCGCCGCCAGTCGAAGCTCGGGTCGGGCGCATTGGCCCGATTCTTCTCCTTGCCTGGCGTGCGGACCCGCGTCTCAGCCATCGATCACCTCGAGTACGGACCGGGCGAAGCCCTCGACCTCGGTGTCGGACAGACCGACGATGTTGAACCGGCCGGAGCCCGCCATGTAGATGCCCTTCTCCTCGCGCAGCTTGAGCACCTGCGCCGGGCTCAAGGGCATCATCGAGAACATGCCCTTCTGCCCGCCGATGAAGGCGAGGCGCGGATCGACCGCGGCGAGGCGCGCGCGGATCTCGCGGATGCGCGCGCCCATGAGGTCGACCTCGCGTTCCCACATGGCGCGCAGTTCCGGATCGTCGAGCACGATCCGCGCGACCGCGGCGGGATGGTCGGGCGGCATGGACCACATGGTCCGCGCCAGGATCATCAGGTTGCTGAACGCATTCTCGGCGGCCTTCGCGCTCGAGCCCTTGACCCAGAGCGAGCCGAGCCGGTCGCGATAGCAGGAGAAATTCTTGTCGCAGCTCTGCGCGATCAGCGCCTGCTCGGCCGCCGCAACGACGACGCGCGTGCCCCAGGCATCGTCCTCGAGCCCGTCGCCGAGCCCCTGATAGGCGATATCCACGAAGGGCACGAGGCCGCGCGCCGCGACCAGCTCGGCCACCGCCGTCCACTCGTCGCGCGACAGGTCCGCGCCGGTCGGATTGTGGCAGCAGCCGTGCAGCAGGACGAGATCGCCCGCATTGGCGGTGCCGAGCGCCGCCATCATCTCGTCGAACAGGATGCCGCTCTCGCCCTTGCGATAATAGGGATAGGCGACCTGCTCGATCCCGGCGGTGCCGATCAGGGGCTGGTGGTTCGGCCAGGTCGGCTCGCCGACGAAGATCCGCGCCGCGGGGTTCGCGCGGGCGACCAGCTCGGCGCCGAGCCGCAGCGCGCCGCAGCCGCCCGGCGTCTGCAGGCCGACCAGCCGGTCGCCCGGATCGGCATCCCCGAACACGATCGGCCGGATCAGCCGCACGAAGCGCTCGTCGCCCTGCGAGCCGAGATAGGATTTGGTCGCCTGCGTCTCCCAGAGCCGCTTCTCGGCGATCTTGACGCACTTCAGGATCGGCGTGTTGCCGTCGCTGTCCTTGAACACGCCGACGCCGACGTCGATCTTCCCGGGCCGGGGATCGGCGGCATAGAGGCCGATGAGCGCGAGAAGAGGATCCGGCGCCTGCGGCTCCAGCCGGTCGAGCAGGATCGGGTCCGCCTTCACCATCACGTTCAGATCGTCACTCATCGAAGCCACCTCCCTGTTTGGGAGTGGCGATAGTCCTAGCGGCACGGACGCGCAAAGACTTACCAGAGTTCACGCGACGAACGCCTTTGATGAAACATATATTTCATGATATGCGAAAATCATGAGCGAAGAATTTCATCTCGATGCGGTCGACCGGCGAATCGTCCGCGCCCTGCAGCGCGACGCGAGCCAGAGTCACGCCACCTTGGCGGAAAGCGTCGGCGCCTCCCCCGCCTCGGTCTGGCGCCGAGTCCGCAACCTGGAGCGCGCCGGCGTGCTCGGCGCCAATGTCCGCCTCGCCGATCCGGCGATGCTCGGGCGCAGCGTCAACGTGCTCTGCCAGGTCCGCATGAGCCGCCAGACGATGGACGCCCGCGCCGAGTTCGAGGCGTTCATCGGCGCGCGCGAGGAGATCGTCGAATGCTACGCCATGTCCGGCGAGTGGGACTATCTGCTGCGCATCGCCGTGAAGGACGTGGCCGATTATGACCGCTTCATCAGGCAGGGCGTGCTGGCCCATCCGAGCGTGGCCAATGCGGCGAGCAATTTCGCGCTCAGGCAGGTGAAGTATACTACGGAGATTCCCGTCTAGAACCGCTTCAGTCGCGTCCTAGCGTCGACGAGGGCGCGACGGGCGGAAGATGTCGTCCAGAAGACGATGCAGACGGGTCGCGGTCACGCTCCAGCAGCTTTCATTGTCCGGCGCGCTGGCGCCGTAACGCCCGGAATTCCTTAGACGGAGCGCTCTTTGGCCGCCGTTGCTCAGGACGAGATTCTCGGGCAGTCCGCCGTTTCTGCAGGCCCGGCTTTCCAGCCCCTCCCGCCAGGCGTTGTCATAAGCGACCTGAATCGGTGCGAGTTCGGGCGCAGTGAGCGTCCCGCGTCTGCTCCTGGCGGGCCACGCCTGCCGGCGACACCTCCGCCAGCCATGCGGCGCGGTTACGCTGTAATGGCCGGTCATGAGGTTTAACCGCAACGTCCCGGGTGAACACCATTCCGAATGCCCTACGCTGGCGACGATAAAGGCGTGATCGGAGCGTTGGCGACCAGAAGCCGGCGTTCCAAAGGATAAGGCGGCCAAAGCCAAACAGCTCGCAAAGTTCAGTCGCTTGCGCATGAATGCAATTGTGCCGGACTCGGGAGCGGGTCGCAACGCCTGACAGGGATAGCGGGCTGGCCGGTGGGAACCCTCGCCGCCCCCACGATTTGAATCGCCCGCGATACGATCTCTGGAGGCACTGCCCATGGCCGCGCGGCCTTATTGGAAGGGACAGATCAGGCTGGCCCTGGTCTCGATCCCGGTGGAAATCTATTCGGCGACCCGCTCGGGCGCGACCGTGGCGTTCAACCAGATCCACGAGCCCAGCGGCAAGCGGATCAAATATGAGAAGGTCGTGCCGGGCATCGGCGCGGTCGAGCCCGACGAGATCGTTAAGGGCTATGAATATTCGAAAGGCCATTATGTCCTGCTCGAGGATGACGAGCTGGAGGCGGTGAAGCTGGAGTCGAAGAAGACGCTGGAGCTCACCCAGTTCGTCGACGCGCATGAGATCGACCCGCTTTATTACGAGAAGCCTTATTATGTCGTCCCCGCCGACGATCTCGCCGAGGAGGCCTTCGTCGTGCTGCGCGAGGCGCTGCGCGAGACGAAGAAGGTCGCGCTCGGCCAGCTCGCCATGCGCGGCCGCGAATATGTGGTGAGCCTCAAGCCCTGCGGCCGCGGCATCCTCCTCGAGACGCTGCGCTATGCCGACGAGGTCGTGAAGGCGCAGGGCTATTTCCGCGACATTTCCGACGCCAAGCCGGACAGCGAGATGCTGGAGCTGGCCGAGGCGCTGATCGACAAGAAGGCCTCGAAGTTCGATCCGGACAAGTTCCACGACCGCTATGTCGACGCGCTCCGCGACCTGATCGAGAAGAAGCGCAAGCTGAAGGGCGCGAAGATCGAGACCGAGGAAGCGGACGAGAAGCCGAAGCGCGGCTCCAACGTCATCGACCTGATGGCGGCGCTCAAGCAGTCGATCGAGAAGCCGAAGGCGAAGGCCGGGGCGGCGCCCGCGAAGAAGGCGCCGGCCAAGGCGACGGCGCGCAAGGCGCCGGCGAAAAGGAAGGCGGCCGGTGCACGATAAAGCCGTCACCCTGAACTCGTTTCAGGGTCCAGGGGCGGACCACGCTCTGCGCTCACCCGATAACCCGGTGCAACTGCCAGCCTGGACCCTGAAACACGTTCAGGGTGACGGGTAGAGCCATGGCGCGCGCCCCCGCCAAACCCCCCGACCCCCTCGCCACCTACAACCGCAAGCGCGATTTCGCGAGGACCGCGGAGCCGGCCGGCACGCTCGGCGCGAAGCGGGCGAAGGACCGGATCTTCATGGTCCAGAAGCATGACGCCACCCGGCTCCACTACGATTTCCGCCTGGAGCTGGACGGCACGCTGAAGAGCTGGGCGGTGACGCGCGGCCCCAGCCTCGACCCGGCCGACAAGCGCCTCGCCGTGCGCACCGAGGACCATCCCATGTCCTACGCCACCTTCGAGGGCACGATCCCAAAGGGCGAATATGGCGGCGGCACCGTGATGCTGTGGGACCGCGGCACCTGGGAGCCCGTGCCCGGCAAGGACCCGTCGAAGACGCTCGAGGAGGGCCATCTTCATTTCACCCTCCATGGCGAGCGGATGCAGGGCGAATGGGTGATGTTCCGGCTGAAACCGCGCGGCAAGGAGCGCGGCGAGAACTGGCTGCTGAAGAAGGTGGACGACGCCTTTGCGGGGAGCCCCACCGGGCTGACCGACACCTATCTGCGCTCGGTGAAGACCGGCCGGACGCTGGACGAGATCGAAGCGGGGAAAGCTCCTCCCCGGCACGGGGAGGGGGACCATGCGAAGCATGGTGGAGGGGGCTCCAGGACTCGCAAAGGGCCCCCTCCACCACGCCGCCCCGCGGCGCGGTCCCCCTCCCCGTCCCGGGGAGGAGCGAGATTCCCCAAGTTTCGCGAACCCCAGAAGGCGACGCTCGTCGATTCCGTCCCCGCCGGCGCCGGCTGGCTGCACGAGATGAAATATGACGGCTATCGCTGCCTGCTCGCTCTGGCCGGCGGCAAGGCGAAAATCTACACGCGCACCGGCCTCGACTGGACCGACAAATTCCCCGAAATCGCGGCGGCGGCAGCGCGGATCGACTGCGCCAGCGCGCTGCTCGACGGCGAGATCGTCGCTCTGGACGACAAGGGCAATACCAGCTTCTCCGCCCTTCAGCAGGCGATCTCGGAGGGCGGCAGCGACCTCACCCTCTTCCTGTTCGACGCGCTGGAGATAGACGGCGAGACGCTGGAAAAGCTGCCGAATCTCGAGCGCAAGCAGCGCCTCGAAGCGCTGATCGGCAAGGGCCGCCCGCCCGCCATCCTCTATGCCGATCATCTCCTCGGCAAAGGCGAGCAGCTCTACGACGCCATGTGCGAGGCGGGCCAGGAGGGGATCATCGCCAAGAAGGCGGACGCGCCCTATCGCCATGCCCGCACCAAGAGCTGGCTGAAGATCAAATGCACGCGGCGGCAGGAATTCGTGATCCTCGGCTGGAGCGAGAGCGACAAGAAAGGCCGCGGCTTCCGTGCCCTGCTGCTCGGTCTGCATGAGGGCGGGAAATTGCGCTACGCCGGCAAGGTCGGCACCGGCTTTTCCCAGGCCGTTCAGCTCGATCTGCGCGAACGCTTCGACAAGCTTTCAGCCGCGAAGGCGCCCGCGCCGGTCCCCCGCCCCGAGGCGCGCGGCGCGCATTGGCTCAAGCCCACCCTGGTCGCGGAGATTGCCTTCGCCGAGTTCACCGCCGAGAATGTCGTGCGCCATGCGAGTTTCCTCGGGCTGCGCGGCGACAAGAAGGCGAAGGAGGTGGTGGCCGAAATGCCCCAGCAGGCTCCCGAGACGGACGACGTGGCGATCTCCAATCCGGACCGCGTCATCTTCCCCGACGCCAAGGTCACCAAGGGCGATCTTGCGACCTATTATCGCGAGATCGGCGCGCTCATGCTGCCCTGGACCGCCAATCGGCCGGTCAGCCTCGTTCGCTGCCCGCAGGGCCGGGCGAAGAAATGCTTCTTCCAGAAGCATGACAGCGGCACGTTCGGCCCGCACGTCCTGCACGTGCCGATCCGCGAGAAGGACGGCAGCAAGGAGGATTATCTCTATGTCGAGGATGTGGCCGGCCTGATCGCTTCCGTGCAGATGGGGACGATCGAATTCCACGGCTGGGGCGCCAAGGTCGCCGACGTGGAGAAGGCCGATCGGCTCGTCTTCGACCTGGATCCCGACGAGGGCCTGGATTTCGGCCTCGTGAAGAAGGCGGCGAAGGATCTCCGCCGCCATCTCGCGGACATTGGCCTCACCACCTTCCCGATGCTCACCGGCGGCAAGGGGGTGCATGTGATCGCGCCGCTGACGCCGGAGGCGGAATGGCCCGCGGTCAAGGATTTCGCCCAGCGCTTCGCCATGGCTTTGGCCAAGGCGGAGCCCGACCGCTTCACCGCCGCGCTGTCAAAGGCGAAGCGCAAGGGGCTGATCTTCATCGACTATCTGCGCAACCAGCGCGGCTCGACGGCGATCATGCCTTATTCGGCGCGCGCCCGCGAAGGCGCCCCGGTCGCGGCGCCCATCAACTGGGAGGAACTGGACGACATGGCGTCGGGCCACGTCTTCACGGTGAAGGACGCGGACCGGCTGATCGACCGCGCCGGCTCCCGCCTGCTCGAGGGCTGGGGCGTCGCGGACCAGGTCCTGCCCGAGGTCTAGGAGGCGAGCTTGCGCTGGGTCCAGCTCTGCGGCGGCGCGCCGTAGCGGCGGCGGAAGGCGTGGCTGAGCGCCACCTGGTCCGAATAGCCGGTCGCCTCGGCGGCCGCGGCGACGGACTGGCCCTCGCGCAGCAGCGCCGCCGCGCGCGCCAGCCGCAAATCGCGGTGATAGGAGATCGGCGCCTGCCCGAACGCCGCCTTGAAATAGCGGGCCAGGTGGAACTGCGAGAGCCCCGCCACCACCGCCATCTCCCCCAGGGTCACGTTGCGGTCGTCATGGTCGTGCAGGAAGCCCCGCGCCCGCTCCAGCCGGCGGTACAGCTCGCGCCGCGTCGAGGGCTTGGCGGCCTTCAGCCCGTCGATCGCCGCCCGGCTCTCGGCCAGCGGCTCGGCGATCGCATATTCGACCGTCGCGACCAGTTCCCCGGCGAGCGAGGCGCCGAGCGCGGGATCGTTGGCGATCCTGCGGCCATAATGTTCGAGCGCCCGCCCCATCGCGCTCGCCCGCGTCGAGAGGACCAGCGAACGGCCGAGCACCGGATCGTGCGCCTCCGTCGTCAGGCCGCCCAGAACGTGCGGCAGATTCGGCACGCCGATGCAGATGCCGATCGTCGTCGCCCGGTTGCCGACCTCGCAGGACGTGCCCGCGTCGAGATAGAGATACTGGCCCGCGCGCACGACCAGCGCGCGTCCGTCGAAATCGTAGCGGCACTCGCCTTCCAGGATCAGCTTCAGCGTCGGGGCGGTGGCGGGAACCACGCCATGGCCCGGCGGCAGGCGGGACAGGACGAGCTTGCCCGCCGTCGCGACCTGAGTGCTCTGCCCCCGGTCGACATGATGATCCATGATCGAAAAGCTGTTGGTCACGTTCCGCCCCGTGTCTTAGGTCCCTAGGACACTAGACCATGGCGAAAATGAACGGGAGCTTACAGAAGCTTCAGGATCGCCAGCGTCATGCCGACGGCGAGCGCCACCGCCAGCACGAAACGCCACCACGGCGCGGGCACCATCGCCTGCCCCGCTTCGCCGGCGGGACCCCGGCCGGTGACCATCGGCGCGACCAGGTTGCTGCGCTTGACGACGAGATAATAGAGCACCGCCAGCAAGTGCAGCGCGATCAGGGCGACGAGCACCCAGAAGAAGGTTTCGTGCCGCTCAGCCAGTTCGTGCGCGCTCTCCAGGTCCGGCATGCGATGGGAGAGCGGGCCCGCATAGATGCCGTCCTCGTCCGAGGCGAAGAGGCCGAGGCCGATCTGCACGCCAAGCGCGAGCAGCATCGCGACCACGCTGAGCGCGCCGAGCGGATTGTGGCCGATGCCCGGCCCGTTCCCGCGCAGGTAGCGGATGACGGCGACCGGCCCTTTCACGAAGGAGGCGAAACGGGCCGTCGAGCTGCCCAGCACACCCCAGAGCAACCGGAACAGGAGCAGGCCGAGCAAGATCTCGCCCAGCAGGAGGTGCAGCTCCATCCGACCATTTTCGGCCGTCCACCACAAAGCGGGGATGAGCAGGACGATCGACCAGTGGAACAGGCGAACCGGCAGGTCCCAGATGCGGACCCCCGCCCCCGTCGGCGGCGCCCCGGCCATTATTGCGCGGGGGCCCGGTAGCCGTCGTGGCAGGCGCCGCAGGTCCGGCCCACGGCCGGGAAGGCGGCGCGGATCCGGGCGATGTCGCCCGACGCGGCGGCGCGGTTCAGCGCGCGCGCGGCGACCACGAAATTGGCGCCGGCCCGCTGGAAGCCGGCACCGTCCGACCAGATTTCGCTCTTCGCGCGGGTCCTGATGCCGGTCTCGGGTCCGGTCCCGCGCGGGAACCAGCGCAGCACGTGGACCGAGCGATCGGCGAGAAAGGCGGCGCGCTGCCGGATCTGCGCGATATCCGGGCTGCCGGCGCGAAGCTGGTCGCCGATCGCCTTCTGCGCGGCGGCCATCTGCTTGTAGCTGGCCTGCCGCGACTGGATGGTCTGCGCGGCATTGGGCGCGGGCCGCTGGGCGTAGGCGACGCCGCAAAAGGCGGCGACCGCGGCAGTGACGAGGACGAGCTTCTTCAAGGACCGACTCCTGCAACCTGGACGGTCTCCATAACCGCCCGCTCTCTCAGGGCCAAAGCGGGAATCGGGCGCCGGTTCCGTCGTCCGCCGGAAATGCGCCTAGCGGCAGCTCTGCTCGCTGGAACTGCGCTCGACCGCGCTGCCGATCAGCGCGCCGATGATGCCGCCGATGATCGTGCCGGCGCCGCGCCGGCGGCCGCCGTCGATGCCGTTGCCGACCAAGGCGCCCGCGCCGCCGCCGACGATCGCGCCGGTGGTGCCGTCCGAGCGGCGGCAATAGACCTGGCCATCCTCGCCCTGCCAGGTGCCGCCCTCGTCGACCTCGGGCGGACCCTCTTCCTCGCCCGCGTCGACGCCGTCATAATCATCCGCACCGGCCTGCCCGACGTCGCCCGGGCTGCCGTCATAAGCCGCATATTCCTCGCCGTCGGCGGCGAAGCCGGGCTTGCCGGCGCCGCCCGCATCCGCAGCGAAGTCCGCGTCCACGTCCATATCGACCGCGTCGCCATGATCTTCGGACGGATAGGCGACCTCGGACTCCATGTCCTCTTCGTCGCCCGGCGGCGCCGTCATGCCCGGATCGGCGGGGGCGCCGTCCACCTGCTCCTGCGGGCTGCCGCCGAACTGAGCGAAAGCGGGCGCGGCGCCGCCGGCGATCGCGAAGACGGCCGCCGCGGTGACCAGAAGGATGCGCATGATCTGAAACTCCCCAACCCGAATAGCGAGTCGCCTTTGCGCCGGGACACCTGCACCGGGTCTGAACGGGACGCTGGCCCGTCCGCTCGGCGGGCCAATGAGAAACGCCCCGGCCAAGGGGGGATGGCCGGGGCGCGCTCGCAACCCGGTCCGGCGATACACAACTGGCCGGACCCGGAAATCGTTGAAGCCGTCTCTAGGAGCCCGTCCCTGACAGCTTCATGACCGGGCCTGTAAGGCGGGGTTCAACATGATGGCGCTTTTGCGGCGAGACGGCCCGGAGGACCCCGCTTCGGGGCTTTTTCATGGCAAAGTGTATTGCCAAAATAATACACGTTATCCCTTGCGCTCGCGCAGCGGAAACCCCAATCTCACGCCGACCACCAAATCACGGGGACAAAAGATGGCCACGCAGACCCAGACGACCGAAGCCGGCGCGCAGACGCTCACCCTGGAGCCGCCGGCGCCGCTGCAGACCGTCCAGGCCGAGCAGGCGGCGGGCCTCGTCCCCTTGAAGGAAGAGCAGAAGAGCCAGCTCGAGGAGAAGGTGGACAGCTTCGTCGCCGAGCTGGTCGCGCTCGACGCCAATTCGCCCGAATTCGGCAAGAAGGTGGACCAGCTGACCACCATGGGCCGCAAGGAAATCAACGAGGCCGCGGGCGCCTCGAACCGCTTCCTCGACCGGCCGGTCAAGGCGATCGACAAGGATACCGGCATCGGCGCCGACCTGATCTCGCTGCGCCGCACCGTCGAGGATCTCGATCCGGGCCGCGGCATCAAGCCGCGCAAATTGTTCGGCTTCATCCCCTGGGGCGGCGGCCTGCGCAATTATTTCATGAAATATCAGTCCGCGCAGACCCACATTTCGAAGATCCTCGCCGCGCTCGCGTCCGGCAAGGACGAACTGCTGATGGACAATGCGGCGATCGACGTCGAACGCGCGAACCTGTGGAAGACCATGGGCAAGCTCGAGCAGATGATCCACATCTCCAAGGCGATGGACGCCGCGCTCGAGAACAAGGCGAACGAGCTGGACGCGACCGATCCCGCCAAGGCCAAGGCGATCCGCGAGACCGCGCTCTTCTACACGCGCCAGCGCACCACAGACCTGCTCACCCAGATGGCGGTGACCGTGCAGGGCTATCTCGCCCTCGATCTGGTCAAGAAGAACAATGTCGAGCTGGTGAAGGGCGTCGACCGCGCCTCGACCACGACCGTCGCGGCGCTCCGCACCGCCGTCACCGTCGCGCAGGCGCTGACCAACCAGCGGCTGGTGCTGGAGCAGATCACCGCGCTCAACACCACCACCGCCAACATGATCGAATCGACCGGCGAGCTGCTGAAGAGCCAGTCCGCGGAGATCCACAAGCAGGCGGCCTCGGCCACCATCCCGCTGGAGACGCTGCAGCGCGCCTTCCAGAATATCTACGACACGATGGACACGATCGACCGCTTCAAGATCGAGGCGCTCGGCAACATGAAGCAGACCGTCGACCAGCTCGGCAAGGAGGTCGAGAAGTCCAAGGGCTATATCGCCCGCGCCGAGGGCGTGGAGCAGAATCGCGCCTTGGGCGCCCCCGCCGACAATCCGCTGACCGCGATCGACTAGTGAGGAAGGCCCGCGCCCGATGAGCGACACGGACGAGGTCAACCGAGTCATCGCCAGGCTCGACAAGGCCGTGCATCGCCACGACCGCATCGCGGCCGAGCGGGGCCCGGCGGCGGCGCGGACCCGCAAGCCGCTGACCCGCACCCAGCTGATCCAGAAGGCGGTGACGCTGGGCATCGTGCTGGCGCTGGCGTTGATCGGCACCATTGTCGCCGGCCTGGTGCTCGGCGGGGTCGGGCTGGGCGGTTTCTTCACGATCGTCGTCGCCACCCTCGTCGTGATGGCCGTGATCGCGTTCTGGCGGCCGCGCGAGAAGCCGGTGCCGGCCTTCCGCGACGACATGTCGAACGGCGACGTCGTCCGCCGCCTCGGCGACCTCATCGCCCGCAAGCGACATTTGCTGCCGCCCGCCGCCGCCCGCCGCGCCGATGCGATCGGGGCGCAGCTGCCCATGCTCGAAAGCCAGCTCGCCGACATGGCGGTGCTCGATCCGCTGTCGCAGGACGCCCGCCGCCTGCTCGGCAAGCATCTGCCCGACCTGATCGACCGCTACGAGCGCGTGCCCGGCGAATATCGCGCCGAGCGCGACGGCGAGGGCCTCAATGTCGACGAGCGTCTCGTCCAGGGTCTCGAGGCGGCCAATGCCGCGGTCGGCGACCTCGGCCGCAAGCTTGCCCGCGACGATGTTGACGCTTTCCAGACCCAGGGCCGGTTCATCGAGGATCGCTACCGCGAAGACGGCCCGATCCGGAGCGAATGAGATGGGCTTCGAGCTCGAACGCATCCTTTACGAGACCGAGGACTTCTTTCGCCGCGCGATCGGCTCGCCGGGGATGCGCGCCGCCCGCAAGCGCCGCGCGGAACGGCGCTGGGAGGAATATGGCCGGCGCCTGAAGCGCTCCGGCTACGTCTTCGTCGGCCTGCTCGCCCTGCTGCTCGCTTTCTCGATCTTCGTGCGCGCGATCGGCCTCTTCATCTTCGGCGCCGCGGCCGGCACTGCCCTGCTGTTCGCGCTCCTGCTGCTCTTTCAGCCCACCAGGGCCTATCGGCGGCGCCAGGTGGAGGAGGCCAGCGGCGGCCCCCGCCAGCTGCCGCTGGACGAGCTGATCGTCCGCGCCGAGGAGGGCCTGCTGGACCGCTGCGACGAGCTGCCCGGCCATGCGCTGGGCGCCGCGGACCGGATCATGGCGGGCCTGCGCGAGCTGCACCCCAACGTCCACGGCCTGGCGCCGGACGCGGCGCTGGCGGGGGATGCGCGCCGGCTGGTCGGCCAGCATCTGCCCCAGCTGATCGACGCCTATCTGCAGCTGCCCGACAGCCAGCGCGCGCCGCGCTCGGAGAGCAGCCGCCGGCTGGTCGAGAGCCTGACCATCGTCGGCGACGAGCTCGAGCATCTCGTCAGCCAGGCCACGCAGAGCCGGCAGAGCGATTTCGACACGCACAGCCGCTTCATCGAAAGCCGCTACCGCGAGGACGACAACCTCAGGAGCGGCCGCTAGGCCGGCGACTCCAGCAGCCGGACCAGGTCCGCCAGCGTCGCCGTCACCGGCGTCGGCACGCCGAGCCTCTCCCCTTCCCGCTGCACCGCGCCGTTGATCGACTCGATCTCGGTCGCGCGCCCGGCCAGCCGGTCCTGCAGCATCGAGCTCTTGTGGTTCGGATGATGGACGAAGACGAAGTCGATCTTCGTCTGGATCGTGGGCAGGTCCACCGCCACGCCTTTCGCCGCGGCCACGGCGGCGGTCTCGGCGGCGATGGCGAAGGCGATGCGGCGGCCGGGCGGCGGGCCGATCCCGGCATTGGCCCGGCCGGTCACCGCGCCCAGCGCGTTGAGCGCGGCGTTGAACGCCACCTTCTCCCAGATCGCACCCTCGATGGCGGGCTCGGCCACCGCCGGCAATCCGGCCGCGCTCAGCAGCTCCGCGACCCGCGCCGCCGCGTCGTCCGCGTCAGGCACGAAGCCGCCCAGCCGGCTCTGCCCCGGCCCGTGCGTGGAGACCCGCGCCGGCCCCTCCAGGTCGGCGGGAAAATCGGTGATGCCGTGCACCACCCGCGCGGGCGGCACGGTGTCGGCCATGACCTCGCCATTGCCGAGCCCGTTCTGCAGGGTCAGCCCGATCGTCGCCGGGCCGATCAGCGGCGCCGCGGCCTGCATGGCGGCGCGGCTGTGCAGGCCCTTGGTGAAGAGGATGATCAGGTCCGCCGGCCCCGGGGCCGCCTCCGCCCGGCACGCAGTCACACGCGCGACATGCTCGCCCGCATCGTCCGCGAGCGTGACACCCTCCGCCGCCAGCGTCGCCAGCCGCGCGTCGTCCACGTCGACCAGGGTGACATTGGCGCCCGCGCCCGCCAGCCGCGCGGCGAACAGGCAGCCCATCGCGCCGGCCCCGATGATTGCTATGTCACGCATACTTTTCCCCTCTCCTCCGGCGTGCCATATGGCCAGCACGAAAAGAGGGAGCAAGGATGTTCGAGGCAAGCCTCGCGAAGCTGATCGACGACCGGCCCGGCGACGGCGTGTTCCGCGTCAGCCGCGCCATCTTCGACGATCCCGCCCTGTTCGACCTGGAGATGAAGCGGATCTTCGAAGGCGGCTGGGTCTTTCTCGGCCTCGCCAGCCAGGCGCCTGGGCCGCACGATTTCTTCACGACGACCGTCGGCCGCGTCCCCGTGCTCGTCAGCCGCGACGGCCAAGGCCAGCTCGCCGCCTTCGTCAACAGCTGCCCGCATCGCGGCGCCATGATCGCGCAGACCATGTGCGGCCACGCCAAGCTCCACGTCTGCGCCTATCATAGCTGGAGCTTCGACAGCGCCGGCCGCAACAAGGGCATCAAGTGGAAGAATGCGGGCTGCTACACGCCCGCCTTCGACGGCGAGACTCATGATCTCGCCCGGTTGCCGGCTTTCGCGGACTATAAGGGCTTCCTGTTCGGCAGCCTCGTCCCCACCGTGCCGCTCGCCGACCATCTCGGGGAGGCGGCGAAACTGCTCGACCTGGTCGCCGAGCAGAGCGTGGACGGCATGGAGCTCGTCCCCGGCGCGGTGACGTTCACCTATGACGGCAATTGGAAGCTGCAGCTGGAGAATTGCTCCGACGCCTATCACTTCACCTCGGCCCATCCCTCCTACATCCGCCTGCTGGAGCAGCGGAAGGAAAAGCCGGACGAGGCGACGATCGGCTCGGTCTGGGCGGAGAATCCGGCCTGGAGCGAGGAAGCGGAGGGCATTCAGGGCGGCTCCTATTCCTTCCCCGGCGGCCATGTCCTGAACTGGGGCCGGATGGACGTCTCCCCTGCCCTCCCGCTCTACGAACGCGCCGAGGAACTGGCCGAGCGCGTGGGCATCGCGCGGCGCGACTGGATGTTCTCGATGCGCAACCTCACCATCTTCCCGAACCTGCAGGTCGCGGAAAATGCCTCGAGCCAGCTCCGCGTCATCCGCCCCCTCTCCTCGGGCCGCACCGAGATGCGCACCTGGTGTCTCGCGCCCAAGGGCGAGAGCAATGAGGCGCGGCGGCAGCGGATCCGGCAATATGAGGATTTCTTCAATCCCTCCGGCATGGCGACGCCGGACGACACGGTGAGCTATGAAAATTGCCAGCGCGGCTTCGCCAGCCGGGTCGAGCCCTGGCTGCAGGGCTATGCCCGCGGCCTCGGCGCCAGCAAGGAGGGCGGCAATGCACTGTCCGACTCGATCGGCCTGCAACCCGCCCGTTCCGTTCTCGCCGACGCCCAGCTGTGCGACGAGACCCTGTTCCACTCCTACTATCGTGAATGGGCGAGGCGCATGGCCGGGGAGCTGCGGGCATGACCCTGACCCTCGCCGCCGCCGAAGCCCTGCTCACCCGCGAGGCGCTCTATCTCGACCGCGCCCAGTGGGACGAATGGCTCGGCCTCTACACCGAGGACGCGATCTTCTGGATGCCCGCCTGGCGTGACGAGCTGACTCTCACCGAGGATCCGGACCGCGAGCTCTCGCTCATCTACTATAGGGGCCGCCGCAATCTCGAGGACCGCGTCTGGCGCGCCCGCTCCGGCCTCTCGGTCGCTTCCGCGCCGCGCGCGCGCAGCGTCCACCAGGTCACCAACATCCTCGTCGAGGCGGACGACCGGGTGACCGCGGCCTTCGCGGTCCACCTCTTCGACAAGCGCGCCGAGCGCACGCACAGCTTCTTCGGCCGCTACGACTATCGGCTCGCCCGGGATGACGACGGCGCCTGGAAGATCGCGGCCAAGAAGATCATCCTGCTCAACGACACCATCCCGACGGTGGTGGATTTCTATTCGGTCTGACGCCCGCCCCGCACGAACCGCGTCCTGATCCAGGCCGTCACCATGTCCAGCACCACCGGCGCCATCGTCTCCTCGATCTCGGCATATTCGCCGATGCCGCCGGTGCGCGCGGTCTGGAAGAGGTGGTTGAGGGCGGGCAGTTCCCGGATCGTCACGTCCGGATTGCCGGCCAGGGCGGCGCGGATGCCGGCGAGGTTCGCCCCGGGCAGCACCTGCCGGTCGAGCGCGCCGTTCAGCGCCAGCACGGGCATGCGCAGCGCCCGCAGCGCCGGCGCCGGATCGTAGCGGATGAACCAGCGGAACCAGGAATCGAGCACCCGCCCGGTCATCAGCTCGCGCTGCCCCGGCGGAATGCCGGCGGCGGCGAGCGCCTGGTCGCTCAGCGCCGCGTTCATCGCCGCCTGCGCCTCGGCCTGGGGCAGATCGCCGGCGGCGATGTCGAGCAGACGGGCGTTCAGCGCGCCGGCCTGGTCCAGCTCCGCCGCGCTCATGCCCATGGTCTGGCCGATCGCGCGGCGCTGCGCCTCGAGCAGATCGCGGGTGCGCTCGCCGGGCCCGGCGAGCAGGACGACGTAGCCGAGGCCCGGGCTGTCCGGCGCGGCGAGCGGCGCGATCATGCCGCCCTCGCTATGCCCGATATAGCCGATCGCATCGCGGGCGATCTCCGGCCGGGCGCGCAGCCAGGCGTAGATGGCGGCGGCGTCGGTGGCGAAATCCGCCGAGGTCGCGCCCTGATGGCTGCCGGTCGAGCGGGCGGTGCCGCGATCGTCATAGCGCAGCACGGCAATGCCGTTGCGGGTCAGATGGTCGGCGAGCACCGCGAACGGCCTGTGGCCCATCAGGCTCTCGTCCCGGTCCTGGGGACCGGAGCCGCTGATCAGGATCGCGGCCGGGAACGGCCCGCTCCCCTGCGGCAGGGTCAGCGTCCCCGCCAGCGTCACGCCCGGCGCGCGCGGATTGGGGATGCTCACCTCTTCGCTGCGATAGGGGAAAGGCGGCCGGGGCTCCTGCGGGCGGCGCGGCGCGGCGGCGGCCGTTGCCTCGCGGCGGGTGAAGACCGTCTCAAGGTCGGGCTGGCCCTGCCGGCTCCAGCGGCCGCTCAGCCGCCGGCCGTCCGCGCTCAACGTGCCGTTGAAGGAGGATTCGCCCGCCGGCACGGTGAAGCGCACCGTCTGCCCGTCCTTGGCCAGGCCGGTGACCGGCAGGCCGCCCATCATCATGTCCGGCGAATCGAACAGGGCGATGGTGCCGGCCGCGCCGGTGGCGATGCGGACGATCAGCCGCAGCTGCGCGCCGTTCCGCTCGATCCGCGTCTCCCAGATCCCGTCCAGCCCGGTGAGGACCGGCGCCGCCGCGCCCACGCCGCGCGCGAGCTCGAGCGGCAGCGGGTTGCCGTTCTGGATGAAGCTGCCGGCGAAGACGCCCCGCGCCGCGTCCCAGCGTCCTTCATAGGTGACCCGCAACGCCGCCATGGCGAAGGTCAGCCGGCCGTCGGCCACGGCGAGGCTGTCGACGGGCATCTTGCGGCCGGGCGCCTGATCGACGCTCTCAACCTGGCCGGTCAGCGCGCCATTCTCGCCGGCGCCGATCGTGACGATCAGCCTAAGCCTCTGCCCGGTCGGCAAGGTCAGGGCGCCATGCCAGTCGCCGGTCCAGCCCTGCGGCGGCTGCGGTTGCGCCATGGCCGGAGCGGCCAGCAGGGCCGCCAGCAGCAGCGCGACGATCGAAACCAGCTTCCTCATGCCTTGCTCCCCCGCAGACCGCATTGAATGAGCCGCGCGACCACCAGAGCGACACCGCCGGCGACGATCAAGGTCCCCCAGAGCCGCGCGCTCTCGACCGGGAGCAAGGCCCAGGTCAGCGCGCTGCCGAGCCCCGCGAGCACGAACACCCAGCCGGCGTGGCGCTGGAAGGCCTGCCGCCGCGCGGCATCGACGCGGGGATTGAAGCGTTCGAGGAGCTTGGGGATCCGGTTGCCGAAATAGGCCATGACGAGGCCGCCGAAGATGCCGACCAGCTGGGTGCCGAGCCGCCCTTCATCGTGACCGAGCCAGCCCGCCGCCTGGCCCAGCTTGACGCCGAGCGCGACCAGCACGAGCGCCGAGGCGACGACCACCGCATGCCGCGCCTCCGTCTTGTCCCCTCCGGTGAACAGCTCGACCGCGCCCCAGAGGATCGGCAGGGTCAGCCCGCCGACCAGGGCCGTGCGCAGCCTGTCCGGCGACACCAATGCCAATGCGACCGCGACGGCCGCGACGATCAGCACGCCGGTCACCGCCAGCGCCAGGGCAAATCTCTCCTTGCTCATGAACCCTCTTCCTTCGGTAATGTCGCCGGCGCGCTCTTCAGGTCGAGCCCGACCGTCTGGGCGAGGCCCATCAAGGCCTCCTCGAGCACGGACATGCGCAGCCGGTAGATGATCGCCTTTCCCTGCCGGGTCGCGTCGATCAGCCCGGCCTCGCGCAGCACGTTGAAATGGGCGGACATGGTCGGCTTGGAGACGTCGAACCGGTCGGCCAGCTCGCCCGCGCTCAGCGGACGCTCCTTGAGCAGCGCCAGCACCTGCCGCCGCGTCGGATCCGCCAAAGCCCTGAACACCCCGCTCATGATTCGATATTTAGCTATTTATCGAATTGAGTCAATCCGGCGCTTCATCCCGTTCGCGCGGCGGGCTAAGGCGGCGGCATGAACCCGGTCTTCGCGAACCTGCCGACCTCGATCTTCGAGGTCATGTCGATGGCGGCGCGGGCGCGCGATGCGGTCAATCTCGGCCAGGGCTTTCCCGACTTCGGCTGGCCCGAGGACGTCGTCGCCAAAGCGGCCGAGGCTCTGACCGGCGCGGCCAGCCAATATCCGCCGATGCGCGGCCTGCCGGCGCTGCGCGAGGCCGTCGCGGCCCATTATGGGCACCACCAGCAGCTCGCGCTCGATCCGGAGCAGGTGATCGTGACCTCCGGCGCCACCGAGGCGATCGCGGCGAGCCTGCTCGCCCTGATCTCGCCGGGCGACGAGGTCCTGCTCTTCCAGCCGCTCTACGACGCCTATCTGCCGCTGGTGCAGCGCGCGGGCGGCACCGCCCGGCTGGTCCGGCTCGCCCCGCCCGGCTGGCGGATCACCGAAAAGGCGCTGGCCGAGGCATTCACGCCGCGGACCCGGCTGGTCCTGTTCAACAACCCGCACAATCCGACGGCGCGGGCGTTCGACGAAGAAGAGCTCGGTCTCCTCGCCCGCTTCTGCGTGGCCCATGACGCCATCGCCATCGCCGACGAGGTCTGGGAACATGTGCTGTTCGACGGCCGGCGGCATTTGCCGCTGCTCGCTCTGCCGGGGATGGGCGAGCGGACGGTGAAGATCGGCTCGGCGGGCAAGATCTTCTCGCTCACCGGCTGGAAGGTGGGCTGGGCGGTGGCCGCGCCCGCGCTCGCCGCGCAGGTGGCGCGGGCGCACCAGTTCGTGACCTTCACGACCCCGCCCAACCTCCAGGCCGCCGCCGCTTACGGGCTCCTGAAGGATGAGGCCTATTTCACGGCGATGCGGGCGACTTTCCAGGATGCCCGCGACCTGCTCGCGCGGGAGCTGACGGCGCGCGGCTACGCGGTCCTGCCGGCCGAGGGCACCTATTTCCTCAATGTCGATCTCACCGCCTCGGGCATCGGCGTCGACGACATGACCTTCTGCACCCGCGCGGTGGCGGAATGCGGGGTCGCGGCGATCCCGATCTCCGCTTTCTTCGCCGAGGCGCCGGTCACCAATGTGGTCCGGCTCTGCTTCGCCAAGCAGCCGGCGACGATCGCGGCGGGCGTGGCCGGCCTGGAGCGGGCGCGGCGGCTATTCGAAAAGGCTTAGCCCCGCCCTCCGGCCGCCCGCGCGGAGCTCGCGGCCGGGCGCGGAAGTTGACAAGGTTGACGACACGCCTGGGTCTCACCCCTCTCCCGCGCGGGGAAAGCCAGCCTCGCACGGCCATTCGAAAAGCCGATATCCCGGTCCGCACGATGAGAAAGAGCGAGTCGGCCAGACCCTGACAGACGATCTCCTACATTGGAAGTTCGGGCGGCGCGGGCTGGCGCGCGCCCGCCGGCCGGGGCTAGACTGACAGCATGGCCTCCACCGTTCCGCCCGCCCGGCCCGCGCCCGCCCCGCAGGCGCCTGCCCCGCCAGAGCCCGCCGCCGAGGCGCCTCCGCCGAAGCGGAAGCCCCGCCTGGTCTGGCGCATCCTGAAGTGGCTCGGCCTGTCGCTCCTCGGCTTCATCCTGTTCAGCCTGCTCTGGGTCCTGCTCTACAGCTTCGTCGCGCCGCCGATCACCCTCACCCAATTGTTCGACGGCAATGGCGCGACCCGCGAATGGACGCCGATCGAGCGGATCGACCGCAACATGGTCCGCGCCGTGATCGCGGCGGAGGACGGCAAGTTCTGCTCCCATAGCGGCTTCGACACCGACGCCATCGCCGCGGCGATGCGCAGCAACGCGGCGGGCAACCGCGTGATCCGCGGCGGCTCGACGATCAGCCAGCAGACCGCGAAGAACGCCTTCCTCTGGCAGGGCGGCGGCTTCTTCCGCAAGGGGCTGGAGGCCTGGTTCACGTTGCTGATGGAGACGACCTGGTCCAAGCGCCGGATCATGGAGGTCTATCTCAACGTCGCCGAAACCGGGATCGGCACCTATGGCGTCAATGCGGGGGCGCGGCGCTATTTCAACCACGACGCCTCCCGGCTGACGCCCGAGGAGGCGGCCAGGATCGCCGCGGTGCTGCCGCTGCCCAAGCGCCGCGAGGCGATCGACCCGGCCGGCTTCACCCGCCGCTACGGCAATACGATCCGCGCCCGCATGGCCTATGTCGCCCGCCACGGGCTGGACAATTGCGTCTACGAATAGGCTTCCGATCCTCCCCGATGGGGAGGATCTAGAAGGACGGCATCTGGAAGCCGGGCGGGAGCTGCAGGCCGCCGGTCACCTCCTGCATCGCCTGCTGGGCGGCGACATCGGCCTTGCCGCGGGCGTCATTGATCGCGGCGGCGACCAGATCCTCGACCATCTGCTTCTCGGAGGCGACGAGCAGCCTCTCGTGAATGTCGACGCGGATGATGCGGCCCTTGGCCGAGGCGCGAATCTTGACCAGCCCGCCGCCGGACACGCCCTCGACCTCGATCTTGTCGAGATTCTGCTGCGCTTCCATGAGCTTGTTCTGGGCCTCCTGGGCCATACGCATGATGTCGTTCAGGTCGGGCAAGTCACGCACTCCGTTGTTTGTCGACGCTGTAGCCCGTCAACTCGGTCTCGGGGAAGGCCTCGAAGGCAGCCCGGACGATCGGCGCGTCGAGCACCTCCTGGCGCAGCGCCTCCTCCGCGGCAAGCTCCTGCTCGCGCAGCGAGGGCTGGGCCGCGCCCTCGTCGATGGCGATGTCCCAGCTCTGCTGGAAACTGGCCTTCACGAAGGCGCGCAATTCGCCAAGCGCCTTCTCGACGCCCTGCGCGTCGACGGCGCGGGCGGCCTGCAGGCGGACGACCGGAGGGGCATAGTCGACCAGGCGGAAATCGTCGCTGAGCTGATGGGCGAGGATATGCTTGCCGCCGCGTTCGAGCCGCTGGACCAGATCGGCGAAGCTGGCCGGGATGCTCAGCAATTCGGCCTGGCTCTCTCCCTTCGGCGCCTCGGGCGCGCGGGGCGCGGCAATCTCGCCGCTCGCCAATTTCTCGATCATCGCGCCGGGATCGGGCAATTCGGAGGCGTGGATGACGCGCAGCAACGCCATCTCGCACGCTTCCAGCGGCATCGGCGCGGTGTGGACCTCGTTCAGGCCCTTGAGCAGCAGCTGCCAGAGCCGGTGGATCGCGCCATGGCCGAGCTTGGCCGCCCAGTCCGCATAGGCCTCGCGCTCCTCGACCGACTGGGCGGGATCGCGGCTGCCGCCGACCTTGGCGCGGGTGATGCCGTGCACCGCCTCGAGCAGACCGCGGATCAAAGCGGAGGGCTCGACGCCCAGGGCATATTGGCCGGCCACCGCCGCCAGCGCGCCCGGCGCGTCGCCCGCGAGGATCAGGCCGAGCAGGTCGCGCACCGCGCCCCGGTCCGACAGGCCGAGCATCGCGCGCACCTGCTCCGCGGTCACCGCGCCGGCGCCATGGGCGATCGCCTGGTCGAGGATGGAGAGGCCGTCACGGGCGGAGCCTTCCGCCGCGCGGGCGATCAGGGCCAGCGCCTCCGGCTCGATCTCCACCCCTTCCTGCTCCGCGACATGGCCGAAATGGCCGGCGAGCATGTCCGCCGGGATCCGCCGAAGGTCGAAGCGCTGGCAGCGGGAGAGGACGGTGATCGGCACCTTGTTCACCTCGGTCGTGGCGAACAGGAACTTCACATGGGGGGGCGGCTCCTCGAGCGTCTTCAGCAGCGCGTTGAACGCGTTCTTCGACAGCATGTGGACTTCGTCGATGATGTAGACCTTGTAGCGCGCCGAGACCGCCGAATAGCGCACCGCCTCGATGATCTCGCGCACGTCGTCGACGCCGGTATGGGAGGCCGCGTCCATCTCGACCACGTCGATATGCCGGCCTTCGGCGATCGCGCGGCAGGGCTCGCAGGTGCCGCAGGGCGAGATGGTCGGCCCGCCAGTGCCGTCCGGGCCGATGCAGTTCAACGCCTTGGCGATGAGGCGGGCGGTGGAGGTCTTGCCGACGCCGCGCACGCCGGTCAGCAGGAAGGAGTGCGCCAGCCGGTCGCGCGCGATCGCGTTGGCGAGCGTCTTCACCATCGCCTCCTGGCCGATCAGCTCCTCGAAGCTTTGCGGCCGGTATTTGCGGGCGAGAACGCGATAGGGCTGGGGGGAATCGGACATCGCGGGCACCCTAGCCGTTCGCCGGGATGCTGTGGAGGCAGTGCGTGCGGAAGTTTCGAAAGGTCCCAATGTTCGCACTGGCCATGGGCGGAAAAAATCCGGGGGCAAAGCCGAGGCACATGGCGGGACGAATCAGGCCAGGCGCCGCTCGCTGGAAATCGGGGTCCATCCGCGCAGTCTAGCCGACACGCGGCCTGTAGGAAAGAACATAGAAGGAACGTCAGCCGCTGGTCGAAGCGAGGCGGCAGTTCGGCGAAAGCGCGGCGTGGCTTGCGGGCATCGCGCTAGGCTGAACGAAAAGGGGGATTGGCATGGACCGTACCGCCCGCAGCGCGCAGGCGCTGCTTTTGCTCAGATTGCTGCTCGCGGGGCTGATCGCCGCCCATGGCTGGGCGCGCTGGATCGCGGGCGGGGTGGCGCCGTTCGGGGGCTGGCTGGATTCGCTCGGCTTCCCGCTCGGCTTCTGGATCGCGGCGGCGATCACCGCCTACGAGATTCTCGGTACGCCTCTGCTCGCGCTCGGCCGCTGGGTGAGCCTGCTCTGCCTCGGTTATTGCTTCATCTACATCATGGGGATCGTGCTGGTGCACTGGCCGGCGGGCTGGTTCGTGGTCGGGCTCGGCCGCAACGGCATGGAATATAGCGTGCTGCTGGTCGCGTGCCTGGCGATGCAGGCGTGGGTGCATTGGCCGGTGGGGCGGAAGGCGGCGGGCGGCTAGGTTCACTTGGCCTCCCGCGGGGCGATTGCCTGCCCGATCCGGGCCTGATAATCGCCTTCACCCTGGAGGAAAGGCCATGTTTTTCAGAATGCTGGCTGTGCTCGCGGGTCTCGTCGGCGCCCCTTTTTCGGCGGCCCTGGCGCAGGCGCCGACCCGGGCACCGGTCCGGCCGGCCATGCCCGCAATGGCGCCGCTCGATCCAGCCATCTGCGCAGACCCGGAAAGGCGGGCGCGCCTGCTTGCGGACACCGAATCGGAAAACGAACGTATCATGGCGCGCGCCGGCGTGAGCGCGGCCTATTCGGAAGCGCTGATCACATGGCGGAACGCGCAGCTGGTCCGCAGCGGCCGGTGGACGGAAGCCGAGAGGATGGCGTTCACAAGAGGATTGCGTGACGATCCGGGCATTCGCCGGTCCGTGGAGGCCGCGTCAACGGCAATGGGCGAAATCGCACAGGCTCTTGCGCCGTTCGTCAGAGACGCAAGTCCGGAGGCGGCTTGCCGGGCGATCGTGGCCTTGCGCGACTTCGACATCAGGATGGAGACGCTCGACGACGGACAGTGGCGCGCGATCGACGCGGCCTATGCCGCGGAAGCGCGGAGGCTCGGGGTTACGCTGGATTGAGAGACCGAGCCTGAAGCAAGGCGTCGCGGCAAAGCCGCGCCGTGGTCCTGTCGCCCTTCGCGACTTCGCTCAGGACGCAGGCCGGCCGCCGTTCGACGGCTCTACGCGCTGCTGCGCTGCGCTCGGCATTTCATGGGTGGGAGCCGGGACGACCCGACGCGGAAACTCGTTACGGCTGCTTCCTTCCGGACCTGACCGGGTTGGCGAGAGCGCCGTCCGCCCGACTCCCGGGGCGCATATGGCGGTGGGGAGGGCCAGATGCAAGTGCGGCCGGTTGCAAACCGAGGGTGATGCGAGGCAACGCCGTCACCCTGAACTCGTTTCAGGGTCCAGGGTGGGGCGAAACCACCACGAATGTCGCCGCACTCAGTGCCGCTGCCCGACTGGACCCTGAAACAAGTTCAGGGTGACGCTCTTGCGGTCTCGTACCTCGCGGCCCTCACCGCACCAGGCCCGCCGCGACCCGCGCCACTTCGGCGATCGCGGTCTCGCCGCGGGCGATGGTGCGGGGACGGTCGTGATAGACGGCGAGGATATATTCGTTGCCGGCGGGGGTGCGGAAGAAGGCGACGTCGTTGACCGCATTGCCGCAGGTGCCGGTCTTGTCGCCGACGCTCCAGCCGGCGGGCAGGCCGGCGCGGATGCGGCGGAGGCCGGTGCGGCTCTGGACCATCCAGCCGCGGAACATATCGCGCCAGCGCGGGTGCAACAGATCGCCCATGATGAACTGGCGCGACGAGGCGGCGAAGGCGGCGGGGCTGGTCGTGTCGCGCGGATCGCCCCGGGCATTTTCGTTGAGCGCCAGCTCGTAGCGGTCGAGCCGGGTGACAGTGTCGCCCATGTCGCGCAGCCGGCGGGTGAAGGCTTCCGGGCCGCCCATCCGGCGCAGCAGCAGATTGGCGGCGGTGTTGTCGCTCACCGTGACGATATGCTCGGCGGCGAAGCCCACGCGCAGGTCGCCGCTGTCGAGGACCGCTTCCGAATAAGGCGAATTGGGCAGCAGGTCCGCGCGGGTGAGGCGGATCGGGTGCCGGGCGCCGGCCGTATCGGCATGCATGGCGCCGAGCAGCAATTTGAAGGTCGAGCACATGGCGAAGCGCTCGTTCGCGCGGTGCGACAGGAGCGCCCTGCCCTCGGCATCGATCAGGGCGACGCCGAGCCGGCCGCCATGGGCGCGCTCGAGCGCGGCGATGCGGCGCTCGGGGCTCTGCCGGCGGGGCTGCGCCTCGGCGAGTCCGGCCGTCAGCATCAGACCCATGGCGAACAATGTGCGCAGCATCCTCATCCCCTCCCCTTTCACCGTCCCTGCATATTGTGGGCGCCCGCCGGCATGTGCACGGTCAGGCTTTCCAGATCCTCGTTGAGCCAGATCTGGCAGGCCAGACGTGAATGGCGAGTGACGTGGCTGGCCAGGTCCAGCATGTCCTCCTCCTCCTCGCTGGCGCGGGGGAGCTTGGCGAAATCCGCGGCGGCGACGAGAACGTGGCAGGTGGAGCAGGCCATCTGCCCCTCGCACGTGCCCTCGAGCGGCTGACCGACCTCCTGCGCGACGTCGAGCAGGCGCGCGCCGGGCGGGGCGAGCACCTCCATCTCGTCATTGCCGTCGGCGGAGATGAAGCGGACCAGCGTCACGCGGCGAACCTCAGCTGGCGGTCGGCGGCCTCGACGATCAGGCCGAGCGCCGCGCGCAGCTCCGCCTCGGTCGTGTAGCGGCCCCAGCCGAGGCGGATGCTGGCATGGGTGGCGCGCTCGTCCAGGCCCATGGCGCGCAGCACGTGGCTGGTCTTGCCCGAGCCGCTGCCGCAGGCGCTGCCCAGGCTGAAGGCGACCTCGCGCACGTCGGAGAGCAGGCGGATCGCGTTCACGCCCTCGCGGCGGACGTTGAGATTGCCGCGATAGCGCCGGTCGGTGGAGCCGTTGATCGTCCAGCCGGCGAGCATGTCGACGGCGACGTCCCAGAGGCGCGCGACATGGGCCGCATCCGTCTCCATCCGCTCCGCCGCCAGCCCCGCCGCCGCGCCGAACCCGGCGACCAAAGCCGGGGAGACGGTGCCCGAGCGCATATTCTGCTCCTGCCCGCCGCCGAGGATGAAAGGGGCGAGCCGGAGCCCGTCTCGTACCCAGAGCGCGCCGATCCCCTTCGGCCCGTGGATCTTGTGCGCGCTGATCGCGATCAGATCCGGCCCCTCCGGGATCGCCATCCGGCCATAGGCCTGGACCGCGTCGCAGAGCAGCAGGCTGCCCTTGGCATGGGCGGCCGCGGCATGGTCCGCCACCGGCTGGATCGTGCCGACCTCGTTGTTGACCAGCATCAGGGCGATCACGCCGCGTTCGGGGAGGTGGGCCTGTCCGGGCGGCGGGACGAGGCCGTCGGCGCCGACCGGGACGATGGCGGCGCCCTCCTCCTCGAGCCGCTGCAGCGCGCCGTGATGCTCGATCGCGCTGCCGGCGAGGCCGCCCGGGGCGAGCCTGGCGCCGGAGACCAGGGCCCAGTTCAGCGCCTCGGTCGCGCCCGAGGTGAAATGGACGCGGCCCCCGCTGGGCAGCAACGCCGCGACCTGCTCCCGCGCGACTTCCACCGTCACGGCCGCGGCGCGGCCGGCGCGATACTGGCTGGCGGGATTGGCGAAGCCGTCGCTGCCCGGCCCGCCGAGCCAGGGCAGCATCGCCTCCAGCGCTTCGGGCGCGAGCGGCGTGGTCGCCTGATAATCCAAATAATACATGGGAGGCGGCGCCGTTTCAGCCCTTATTGAGAATGATTCGCAAAAGTTGCGATTTGAGATCGATCTCTATATAGGGCGCTCCGCGCTGCCGCCAGCATCCTGCACGGCGACACAATCGATCCGGATATTTGCACATGCCCGAAGTCATCTTTCCTGGGCCCGAGGGCCGTCTCGAAGGCCGTTTCAATCCCGGCCCGCGCCCGCGCGCGCCCGTCGCCCTGATCCTCCACCCGCATCCGCAGGGCGGCGGCACGATGAACAATGCGATCGTGCTCGCGCTCTACAAGACCTTCGTGCGCCGCGGCTTCGCGACTTTGCGCTTCAATTTCCGCGGCGTCGGCAAGAGCCAGAGCGTATTCGACAACGGCATCGGCGAGCTCAGCGACGCCGCCTCGGCGCTCGACTGGGTGCAGTCCATCCACCCGGAGGCGGAATCGACCTGGATCGCGGGCTACAGCTTCGGCGCCTGGATCGGCATGCAGCTGCTGATGCGCCGGCCCGAGGCGCGCGGCTTCATCTCGATCGCGCCGCCGGCGAACATGTACGATTTCTCCTTCCTCGCCCCCTGCCCCTCCTCGGGCATCATCATCCAGGGCGAGGGCGACGAGGTGGTGACCCCGATCGCGGTGCAGAAGCTGGTCGACAAGCTCCGGACCCAGCGGCACATCACGATCGAGCACAAGACCGTGCCGCAGGCGAACCACTTCTTCGTGAACGAGATGGACCAGCTGATGAAGCAGGTGGACGACTATCTCGACTTCCGCCTCGATCCGAGCTGCCCGATCCGCTGAGCTATGGATGCCATGCGTCGGGGTCGGGCGCGGCGGGCAAGGCGCGGCAGTGGTGCGCCGGATCGGCCGCCTTGCGCTCGAGCGCGGCGCGCATCCGCGTGAACAGGGCCTGCGCCTCCGCGGCCGCGGGCAGCTGCACCGCGACGCTGCCCAATAGGTCGCCGCGCCGGTCGGTATAGCGGACGCCGCCGGGCGGCCGGCCCCAGAGCTGCGCGAGCAGGGCGGCGTCGTCGATCGTCACCCAGGACAGGTCGAAATTTGGGCGGAGCGAGCGGACCGAGGCGGGCCGGACGACGGACAGCAGGGACGATCCCTGCAGGCTGTCGAAGCGGAGGAAGCCGCGCGCGTCGGTGCGCGTGCCGGGGATGCCGAACTCGATCCGGTCGGGCTTCCAGAGCAGGGTCGCCGGGCGCGGCACGCCGATCCAGGCTATCGCCTGGCCGGCGGCATGGCCGCGCTCGGGCACCCACCAGATATAGAAATCGAGCGTGCCGCGGCCGTCCTCCGTGCCGACCAGCAGCTCCATCGTCGCCGGCAGATTGGCGCTGAGCTCGTCCCGGACCGAGCAATTCCAGCCGGCGCCCCAGGCCGGGGTCGCGGCGGCGAGCGAAAGCCAGCAGAGGGCGCGGACGAGGCGGCGTCTCACAAGGTCCAGACCAGCACGTTGCCGACCGCCACGGCGGCGGCCACGAGCATCAATATCCCCTTCTTCCTGTCTCCCCGCTTTACGAGCATGAAGACGCCGCCCCAGGCGAGCAGGAAGGCGGCGAGCATCAGGACGGACAGGAAGGTGGCGGAGACGCCGGTCATGGCCAAATCCCTGCCACGCGGACCGGGCTTTCACCAAGCCCTGTTTTCACGAAGCTTAAACGTCGCCGTGGCAGAAGAGCGGGATGAGCTTCCACGACCATCGCCCGTTCACCAGCGCGCTGGACCGGCTCGACCAGACGGTCCTGCCGAATCTCTCGCGGCTGCTGGACGGGGTGCTGGAAAGCGCGGCGCTGGCCCGGCCCGGGCACGACGCCCTCCATCATGCCGACGCGCTGCGCCACAGCGCGGCCCAGGTGGCGCAGCTGACCGCCCTGATCGACGCGGTGGCGCAGCGGGCACCGCTGACGGGACCGGTCAGCCGCCCCCGATGATCCGCGCGTAGAGCGCCGGATCCACATTCCCGCCCGAGACGAGGATCACCGACCCCGCGGGCGCGTCCACCTTCCCCGCGAGCAAAGCCGCGAGCGCCACGGCGCCGCCCGGCTCGGCGACCAGCTTCAGCCGGGCGAAGGCGAAGCGAATCGCCGCCTCCACCTCCGCCTCGGTCACCGAGCACCCCTCGGCGCCGGCGCCGGCGAGCGCGCCGAAGGTGAGCGGGGAGACGAGCAGAGTCTGCAGCGCGTCGCAGCGGGTCGGCGGGGCGGGCTGCTCGACCGGCACGATCCGGCCGAGCGCGAGCGAGCGGGTCATGTCGTCCCAGCCCTCGGGCTCCACCGGCACGATCCGCGACTCGGGCAAGGCCAGAGCGATGCCGCCGGAGAGGCCGCCGCCGCCGCAGGGCACGATCACCATCGGCGGCGCCGCGCCGAGCTGGTCGCGCAGCTCGACGCCGATGCTCCCCTGCCCCTCGATCACGTCGACATCGTCGAAGCTCGGCACGAGCGTGGCGCCGCGCTCGGCGGCCAGCCGCGCGCCGATCGCCTCGCGCTTCTCGGTCAGCCGGTCGTAGAAGAGGATCTCGGCGCCGTAGCGCCGCGTCCCTTCCACCTTCACCGCCGGGGCGTCCGAGGGCATGACGATGACGGCGGCGATGCCGAGCCGCTGCGCCGCCAGCGCCACGCCCTGCGCATGATTGCCGGAGGAGAAGGCGACCACGCCGCGCGCCCGCTCGGCCTCGTCCAGCCGCGCCAGCCGGTTGCTCGCCCCGCGCAATTTGAAGCTGCCGCTCTGCTGCAGGCATTCGGGCTTCACCCAATAGCGCCGCCCCTCCCAATCGAGGGGCAGCAGAGGCGTGCGAGTCACGAGTCCGGCGACGCGCTTCGCCGCAGCCGAAACACCCTCCGCCGTGGGCCTTCTCTCAGTCATCGAAACTCCGCAAATTCAGAGGGAAACCATGGGTCTTTACACATGCGGTCATGGGACATATATCGCGCTCCCTGCTGCCCCATGGGGACTTCCAACCGCAAGGCAGCTTTCGTCAACGTACCTGTTGGAGGTCCCTTGAGTTGCACAACCATCATAGCGCGCTGGGGCTAGCTTCGCTCCTTCGGCCGGTCCAGCCGGTCACGCTCATTCGTCCGCACGCCGCCCGGCGCGCCGCCCGCTTCTTCGTCGAGAGGTTTCCGGGACGGTCGCTCTATGCCGTGAAGGCCAATCCCTCGCCGGATCTGCTGCAGATCCTGTGGGAGTCGGGCGTCAGCCATTATGACGTCGCCTCGATCGCCGAGGTGCGCCTGGTCGCGGAGACTTTGCCCGGGGCGACCCTGTGCTTCATGCACCCGGTCAAGGCCGAGGAGGCGATCCGCGAGGCCTATTTCGCCCACAATGTGCGCACCTTCTCGCTCGACACCGAGGACGAGCTGGAGAAGATCGTCCGCGCGACCGCGACCGACGGCGTCGCCGCCACGGACCTCAACCTGCTGGTCCGCATCCGCGTCTCCTCCGACCATTCGAAGCTGAGCCTCGCCGCCAAGTTCGGCGCCGAGCCGACCGAGATGAAGGCCCTGCTGATGGCGACCCGCCAGGCGGCGGACGCGCTCGGCATCTGCTTCCACGTCGGCAGCCAGGCGATGAGCCCGGCCGCCTATCGCGAGGCGATGGAGCGGGTCCGCGCGGCGATCGTCGAGGCGGCGGTCACCGTCGACATCGTCGATGTCGGCGGCGGCTTCCCCTCTTCCTATCCCGGCATGGAGCCGCCGCCGCTCGAGGCCTATTTCGAGGTCATCCACCAGGCGTTCGAGAGCCTGCCCGTCTCCTATTCTTCGGAATTGTGGTGCGAGCCCGGCCGCGCGCTGTGCGCCGAATATGCGAGCGTGCTGGTCCGCGTCGAGAAGCGCCGCGGCAACGAGCTCTTCATCAACGACGGCGCCTATGGCGCGCTGTTCGACGCGGCCCATATCGGCTGGCGCTTCCCGGTGAAGCTGGTCCGCGAGACCGAGTCGGACGCGCGGGACATGGAGTTCAGCTTCTACGGGCCGACCTGCGACGACATGGACCATATGGCCGGGCCGTTCATGCTGCCCGCGGACGTGGATGCCGGCGACTATATCGAGATCGGCATGCTCGGCGCCTATGGCTGCGCGATGCGCACCGCCTTCAACGGCTTCGGCTCGGACATGAAGGTCCTCGCCGACGACGAGCCGATGGCGACGCTCTATGGCGGCGACGCGGCGGAACGGGCGGTTCCTTCGAACGTCGTCACGCTGTAACGGCGGCCTGATTCATTCGCGTCATTCCCGCGACAGCGGGAATCCAGCTGCTTGTTCTCAAGGAAGCTGGACCCCCGCTTTCGCGGGGGTGACGATATGGTTTTTCGTGACTGGAGACTTGGACACATGACCGACGCCCCCATCAACGACACCCGCAAGGCGGAGCTGCTGGCGAAGGAAGTCGAGCATATCGACATCAAGAGCTTCGACGCACGCCCGATCGTCGAGGCGATGCGCAAGATGAGCTTCACTTCGCGGGACCTCGGCCGCGCGACCGACATCTATAACGAGATGCTGGCCGACAAGGACTGCTCGGTCGTGCTCGTCATCGCCGGCTCGACCTCGGCGGGCGGCTGCATGGATCTCTATGCCGACCTGGTGAAGCACAATATGGTCGACGCGATCGTCGCCACCGGCGCCACCATCGTCGACATGGATTTCCTCGAGGCGCTCGGCTTCAAACATTATCAGGCGAACGAGGTGCCGGACGACGACACCTTGCGCTCGCTCTACATCGACCGGATCTACGACACCTATATCGACGAGGAGCAGCTCCAGCACGTCGATCACACCATCTTCGAGATCGCCGAGCAGCTGGAGCCGAAGGCGTACAGCTCCCGCGCCTTCATCCGCGAGATGGGCAAGTGGCTGCAGACCCACGGCAAGAAGGATCACAGCCTGGTCAAGCTCGCCTACGAGCATGACGTGCCGATCTTCTGCCCGGCCTTCACCGACAGCTCGGCCGGCTTCGGGCTGGTGAAGCACCAGGTCGACAGCATGAAGGCGGGCAAGCCCTATCTCACGATCGATTCGATCGCCGATTTCCGCGAGCTGACCGACATCAAGATCGAGGCGGGCACCACCGGCCTCTTGATGATCGGCGGCGGCGTGCCGAAGAATTTCGTGCAGGACACGGTCGTCTGCGCCGAGATCCTCGGCCATGACGATGTCGAGGTGCACAAATATGCGGTGCAGATCACCGTCGCCGACGTGCGCGACGGCGCCTGCTCCTCCTCCACGCTCCAGGAGGCGGCGAGCTGGGGCAAGGTGAGCACCGCGCTCGAGCAGATGGTCTATGCCGAGGCGACCTCGGTGCTGCCTTTGCTCGCCAGCGACGCCTATCATCGCGGCCACTGGCGGAACCGGGCGAAGCGCGCCTTCGGCAAGATGTTCGACTAGTGGATTTCGACGAGCAGCTCAGGCGTCACTTCGGGACGGCCGATCTCGACACGCTCCCGCCCGAGGCGATCACGAACGGGATCGAGAAGATGCTCGTCGAATTCGGGCTCGAAAAAGACCGCGGCCGGCGCTTCGCGATGTGGACCCTGCTCCACATGCTCGGCGCCGCGCCCGACCTCGACGTCGCGTTCAAGGACGAAGAGGACCGCGAGGCGGCCCGCGACTTCATGGACATGATGGAGGCGGAGGACGGGGAGTAGGGCCGGCTCCCCCGATCGGGAGAGGCGGGGTCAACGCATCCTCATCCCGGCCCGAATCTGGTCGTCCCCGCTCCAATCTAGTCATCCCCGCTCCGATCTAGTCATCCCGGCGCAGGCCGGGACCTATGAACACCAGCCGCGTCGAACGCACTCGGCGCCATCGCTTTTCCGGATAATGCGGTGTTCATGGGTCCCGGCCTTCGCCGGGATGACTATCTAGGGATGACTAGCTGGGGATGACTTTTGGGGGGTGTCCAGCTCGGGAAGCTAGTCCCGCACCAATCGCGCTTCCCGGGCCTTGAAGAAGAACTGGCTCGCGACGAGCCAGCCCTTGAGCGGGCGGAGCGGCAGCACCGTCGTCAGCAGCAGCAAAGGCAGGCTGGTGACGAGATGCACCCAGACGGGCGGGCTCGCCATGATCTCCAGCAGCAGGGTGAAGATCACCGCCGGGATGCAGGTGAACATCTGCACGAAGAAGGCCGGGCCGTCGGCGGGATCGGCATAGGAGAAATCCAGCCCGCACACCTCGCAGTTGTCGGCCAGCTTGAGGAAGCCCTGGAACATATGCCCCTCGCCGCAGCGCGGGCAGCGGCCGAACGGGCCGGTCTTCAGCGGGTTGAGCTTCGCCCAGCGGCGGCCGTTCCCGTCCACGAACCTGAAATCGTCGCGCTCCTGCATGAAGGCCTCGCTGTTCGCGCTTGTCCATACAAAATGATTTTTGTATGGATATTATATAGCATTTGTATGCACGATTCGCAAGGATGAGCCTATGGCCTGGCGCCCCGATTTCTCCGCCGACGGCAAGCCCTTCTATCTCGCCATCGCCGACGCCCTCGCCGCCGACATGAAGGCGGGACGGGTCCAGCCCGGCGAGAAGCTGCCCACCCAGCGCGACCTCGCCGAAACGCTCGGCCTCGATCTCACCACCATCACCCGGGCCTATGCCGAGGCGGCGCGGCGCGGGCTGATCGCGGGCGAGGGCCGGCGCGGCAGCTTCGTGCGCGGCCGTCCGGCCGAGGCGGAGACGGGCTTGGCCGGCGGCGCGGCGGCAAGCGGGATGAACATGCCGCCCGAGCCCGAGGACGGCAGCCTGCGCCGCGCCATGAGCGACGGCATCGCGGCCCTGCTCGACGGCCGGCTCGCGCCGCTCCACTACCAGCCGCCCGGCGGCCTGGAGGCGCAGCGCGCCGCCGCGGCGGCATTCCTCGCGCCGCTCGTGCCCGACACCGGCGCCGACCAGGTGGCGATCACCGCCGGCAGCCAGCACGGGCTGCACGCCTTGCTCTCGCTGCTGCTCGAACGCGGCGACCGGATCGCGGCCCCCGCTTTCACCTATCCGGGCTTCCTCGCCGCCGCCCGCCGCCTCGGCGCCGAGGTGGTGCCGCTGGCGATGGACGCGGAGGGCCTCCTGCCGGACGCGCTGGAGCAGGCGGCGCGGGCGGCCGCGCTCAAGGCGGTCTATCTCGTCCCCACCAACGACAATCCCACCGCCGCGACCTTGCCGCTCGAACGGCGCAAGGAGATCGCGCGGATCGCGCTGCGCCACAATGTCGCGATCGTCGAGGACGACGCCTATGGCCGCTTTCCCGCCAGCCCGCCGCCGCCGCTCGCCGCCCTCGCGCCGAAGCTGACCTGGCATATCGCCAGCCTGTCCAAGACGGTCTCGCCGAGCCTGCGCGTGGGCTTCGTCCGCGCACCGGGCGTGCGCGAGGCCCATGCACTGGCCGCCGCCGCCCATGAAAGCGCGGTGATGGCGCCGCCGCTCAACGTCGCCCTGGTCACCAACTGGATCCTCGACGGCACCCTCAACCGCCTGACCGCGGCGGTGCGCCATGAAGCGGCGGCGCGGATGAAGGAGGCCGCCGCCATCCTCGGCCCGGCCGGCGCGCACTTCCACCCCGAAGGCTATCATCTCTGGCTGAGACTGCCGGCGGGCGCGGATGCGGGGCGGATCGCGGCGCAGGCGATCGCCGCCGGCCTGCCCGCCGCGCCGGGCGCCGCCTTCGCGGCCGTGCCGGGCCAGCCGGTGCAGGCGCTCAGGATCTCGCTGGGCGGCTCGGCGCCACGGATCAGGATCGCGCGGGAGATCAGGCGGCTCGACGCCTTGCTCGCGCAGGCCGGGAGTGCGCTGGTTTAGGTCGTATATTCGATGAGATAATGCGTGGGGAAATCGGCTGCCAGAGGCGTCATTCCGGCGAAGGCCGGGACCCATGAACGCCGCCGGTTCCGGACACGCGAAAGCGCTGGAGCGATCGTTCCATGTCCGGGTTCATGGGTCCCGGCCTTCGCCGGGATGACTATGAAGTACGAACTCGGCCAGAGAACTGAAGGGGTGCGAGTGCTCAGGCCTCGCCCTCGGGCGGGAGCAGGTCGGCGACCTTGTGCAGGGGCGCGTGGTAGAGCCAGGCGGCGGAGAGCCGCTTCAATTCCTTGCGCTGCGCCTGATAGGCGGCCTCGTCGGAGGCGAGCAGGGCCTGGCGCAGGCGGAACATGGCGACGTTCATCTGCTCGAGCAGAGCCACCGCCTCGCCGTCGCCCAGGCAGTCATAATGGAATTGCGCGCGGCCCAGCGTGCCGTCCGTGCCCGGGGCTGGCGGCCGCCTGGTCGACCAGGCCTCGTTGGCGAGCGTGCGGTGCACGGCCTCGTGGAGCCCGGCGCGTGCCGCGGCGATGTCGTCGGTCATGATGTCAGCCCCTGCATGAGCGGCGTTCTGACAGGAGATGGTTAACGGACGGTTTGCCTCGACGGCGGAATACCCGCCGTTACCCTGAACTCGTTTCAGGGTCCAGTGTGGAAGCGGCACCGGGGCCGGCGGGGATTCGCCGGCATCCGTGAGGCCCGACCCTGGATGCTGAAACAAGTTCAGCATGACGGCTGGCGTATGTTACGGACCGCGCGATGAGCCAGCCCGACCGCCTCCCTTTGCTCGCCGGCACCCTGCTCGCGGCGATCGGCGTGATGCTCGGCGCGTTCGGCGCGCACGGGCTGCGCGAAGCGCTGAGCCCGGAGGCGCTCGGCTGGTGGCAGACCGGGGTGCAATATCAGATGTGGCACGCCATCGGCCTGGTCGCGATCGGCGCGGCGCGGCTGCCGGGGACCCGGCTCGCCATCTGGCTGCTGACGCTCGGCACCCTGATCTTCGCCGGCTCGCTCTACGTGATGGCGCTGACTCAGCTGCGCTGGCTCGGCGCGGTGACGCCGTGGGGCGGCGGGCTGATGATCGGCGGCTGGCTCTGCCTCGGCTGGCGCCTGCTGCGCGGCGGCTGAGGCCGCAAACCGCATCTTAACGCCCCCTTGCTAGGGCGGCCTCATGTCAGCCGAACTCGCCGCCTTGCCCGAGAAGAGGAAGCTGCGCGTCAACTGGGCCGCCGCTTCGCGCTTCACCCTGCCCTTCGTGATCCTGGCGACCCTGGCCGCCGAATTGCTGCTCGCCGAGCGGAAATACGCGATCTTCGGCGGCGGCTTCGGCCAGTCGCGCGCGCTGGACGCCCCGCTGGAGCTCGGCGCGTTCGTCGTCGGGCTGCTGCTCTGCCAGCTGCTGGTCTTCCTTTTGCTCTACCGGCTGCTGCGCAGGCTGCACCGCAAGCGGCCGGACAGCCCGGTCTTCCACTTCAACTTCCTGTTCTTCGTCGGCGGCGGCGCGCTGGCGGTGCTGATCGGCAAATATCAGGCGCTCGCCTTCTTCTCCGACGCGATGAGCTTCCAGATCGTCCGCAACCTGGGCGGCGGCAGCCTGAAGGACGCCCTCCTCTACTCGCTCAGCGAAGTGGGGCTGGCGGCGATCGTCGGCGGCCTCGCCCTGCTCTTCTATGCGGTGGTCCGCTTCCTCTTCCGCCGACGCTGGCGGGAGGCCGGGACCCTGCCGGACCATTGGCGGCCGACGCGGCGGCAGTGGCTCGCTTTGCTCGTCGCCACCCCGCTCGTCCTGTTCGCGGTCAACCGCGTCGACGACGCCCGCGCGGCGCTGACCCGGTTCAACAGCGTCGCGGCGGTGAGCTTCGTGCTGGAGCAGGCCACGGATTTCGACCGGGACGGCTACAGCTTCTACTCCTATCCGCTCGACCGCCAGCCCTTCGACGGCAGCCGCCATCCCTATGCGCTCGACATCCCCAATGACGGGATCGACCAGGACGGCCTCGCCGGCGACTTCACCTTCCAGGGCGCCGCGCCACCGCCCCAGACCCCGGCCATTGCGGGCGAGCGCAAGCCCAACGTGATCCTGATCGTGCTCGAAAGCGTCCGCGCCGACTCGCTCGGCCGCCGCGTCGACGGGCGCCCGCTCACTCCGGTGCTCGACGCCATGGCCGCGAGCGGCAGCGCGGCGCCGCGGGCCTATTCCCATGTCGGCTTCACCACCGCCTCGCTGCAGAGCCTGTTCACCGGCACGCTCGCGCCCGTGGACGACCGCCAGTCGCTGGTCCGCGATTTCCTCGCCAACGGCTATCGGGTCGCCACCGTCTCCGGCCAGGCCGAGGATTTCGGCGACACCGCGCGGCTGGTCGGCCTGCGCCGCGGGCAGGTGTTCGTCGACGGCACGATGCTGAAGGACCAGCGCTCCGGCGCCTTTTCCGCGCCCGCCTCGGTCAATATCGACGGCAAGGTGCTGCTCCGCGAGTTCGACCGCAGGCTCGGCGATCCCGCCGGCTGGGCGCAGCCGACCTTCCTCTACGTGAACCTGCAGACCGCCCATTTCCCTTATTACAATGAGGGGATGGACCAGATCCTGCCCGGCAGCCCGATCCCGCGCGGCGAGATCGGCATCGGCAATCGCGACTGGGTGACGCGCACCTATCTCAACGCGATCGCCTATAACGACCGGATCATCGGCGCGTTCGTCGAGCGGCTGCGGCGCCTCGGCGTGCTCGAGAACAGCATCGTCATCGTCACCGCCGACCATGGCGAGTCGCTGTTCGACGACGGCTTCCTGGGCCACGGCCACATGCTGAACGACCAGCAGACGCGCATTCCCTTCATCATGAGCCGGGCGGGCGTCGCGATGCCGGCCGTGATGGGCCTCGAGAACATGCGCGCCGTGATCCTGCGCGCCGCCGGCGCGGCGGTGCCGCCGGCGCCGGACCGGCCGGTCTTCCAGTTCCTCGGCAGCCTCGACCGGCCCGGCGCGATCGGCACGGTCGACGCGCGCGGCCGCCGGCTGATCTTCGACTTCTTCCAGGAGACGCTGCGCGACGAGGCGAGCGGCCGCAGCTGGCGCTATGCCGACCTCGCCCAGGGCAGCCCGGAAAAAAGCGCCGCCGACGCCCTGCTCAACGACTGGGCGCGGCAGCGCTGGCTAAGGCATTTGCAGGGCGGCTAAGCCTATTTGGTCGAGGGCGTCTCGATCTTCACGTCGGCGTTGATGTCGGTGCTGCCGCCGCCCATGATCTGATCCTTGAACACGAAGAACAACACCGCGAGCACCGCAAGCACCAGGATCACGCCCGCGAGCATGCCGAAGCCGCTGCCGCCGCCGTCATTGGTGACGATCACTTCCCGTTCCCGTTCAGCCATCTGATCTCTCCTATTCCCTGATGGGCGGCCCAACGAACGCGGGTCCGGCGCTGTTCCGCTTGCGGCCCGGCCCGGCCTCGCCCATGAAGCGCGCATGACGAGTATCGGCATCCTCGGCGCGCGCGGGCGGATGGGCCGCGCGATCGCCGCCGCCGCCGAAGCGGCGGGCGCCGGCATCGCCGGCGGCATCGACCGGGACGGCGCGCCCGCCGACCTCGCCGCGGCGAGCGACGTGCTGGTCGATTTCACCGCGCCCGACGCGCTAGCCGGCCATCTCGCCGCCGCCGTCGATGCCGGCACGCCGATCGTGATCGGCACCACGGGCCTCACGCCCGGCCATCACCAGGCGATCGACCATGCCGCCACCGCCATTCCGATCCTGCAGACCGCCAACACCTCGCTCGGCGTCACCATGCTGCGCGCCCTCGTCGAACAGGCGGCGCGCAAGCTCGGGCGGGACTGGGATATCGAGATCGTCGAGATGCACCATCGCCACAAGGTGGACGCGCCGTCCGGCACGGCTTTGCTGCTCGGCGCCGCCGCCAACGAGGGACGCGGCGCCGCTTCCGACACCGCGCTGAACCGCTTCGGGCACTCAGGCGCGCGCGAGGAAGGCGCCATCCATTACGCCTCGCTGCGCGGCGGCTCGGTGGCGGGCGACCATCTGGTCGTGTTCGCCGGCGAGGGCGAGCGGATCGAGCTCGGCCACCGCGCCGAAAGCCGCGCCATCTTCGCGAAAGGCGCGCTGGAGGCGGCGATCTGGCTGCACAGCCAGCGGCCGGGCCGGTATACGATGCAGGACGTGCTGGGGATCGGGTGAGCAGCCCCGCGCAAGACCAGCAACCGGCGCTCCGCCGTCGCCTCGGCCTGTTCGACGCGACCATGCTGGTCATGGGCGGGATCATCGGCTCCGGCATCTTCGTCAATCCGGCCGAGGTCGCGCGCAGCGTCGACGCGCCGTGGCTCATCGTCGGCGTCTGGCTGATCGGCGGGGCGATCGCGATCATGGGCGCCTTCGTCTATGCCGAGCTCGCCGCGCGGCGGCCCGAAGTGGGCGGGCAATATGCCTATCTGCGCGATGCCTGGGGACGGCTGCCCGCCTTCCTCTACGGCTGGTCGCTGCTGCTCGTGATCCAGTCGGGCGGGATGGCGGCGGTGGCGATCACCTTCGCCTTCTACTTCCATGCGCTGACCGGCCTGAACGTGCCCGACGGCGCGGTCGCGGTGACGGTGATCGCCTTGCTCACCGCGATCAACTGCTGGGGCGTAAAGGCGGGCAGCAACGTGCAGAGCCTGCTCATGGTGCTGAAGATCCTCGCCATCGTCGCGCTCGTCATTTGCGGCCTGCTGCTCGCCGGGCCGCAGGCCGGCCCGCCCCGCATCGCGGAGCCGGCGGCGCCGCCGCTCGGGCTGCTCGCGGGCATCGGCGCCGCCCTGACCTCGGTCATGTTCTCCTATGGCGGGTGGCAGACCTCCAGCTTCGTCGCCGGCGAGATGCGCGATCCCCGCCGCGACCTCGTCCGCGGCCTGCTCTTCGGCGTGATCGGGGTGGTCGTCCTCTATACCGCCGTCGCGCTCACCTGCGTGCTGGTGCTGGGCCCGCAGGGCCTGGCGCAGAGCAATGCGCCCGCCAGCGACGTCATGCGGCACGCGCTCGGCGACACCGGCGCCACCCTGATCGCGCTGGGCGTCGCCATCTCCACCCTGGGCTTCCTCAGCCAGTCCATGCTGACCGCGCCGCGCGTCTATTTCGCCATGGCCGAGGACAGATTGTTCTTCCGCAAGATCGCGGAGGTGAACCGGACCACGCACGTCCCGATCTTCGCCATCCTGCTGCAGGGCGCCGTCGCGATCGCGATCGCCTTCTCCGGCCGCTACAGCGACATCCTCTCCTACGTCGTCTCTGTGGACTTCATCTGGTTCGCGCTGACCGGCGCGGCCTTGTTCGTCTTCCGGCGGCGCGACGCGGACGGGGCCGACGGCTTCCGCGCGCCCGGCCATCCCGTCACCACCGGCCTGTTCGTGCTCGCCTGCAGCGCGGTGGTGATCGCCACGGTCGCCAACAAGCCGCTGAACAGCGCGATCGGCTTCGCGATCCTGCTCGCGGGCGTCCCGGCCTTCCTCTACTGGCGCCGCCGGCGATGAGCGGCCGCGTCTTCCAGAGCGACTATATGTACTGGGCAAAGAACCAGGCCCATGTGACCTACAATCTCGGCTCCAGCGAAGTGCCGCACGTCCGCATGGCAGACTGGGGCATCGACCCGGCGACGCTCGAACTGGATGGCGCCAGCCGCTACCGCTATCC
>Ga0335075_10000117_pt1 | contig 156194 bp, 165 predicted proteins | sample Lox_Sample_24_FD_206723 | JGI IMG/M metagenome (GOLD analysis project Ga0335075, IMG submission 206723) | Soil microbial communities from Loxahatchee National Wildlife Refuge, Florida, United States - Lox_Sample_2.4 | ecosystem: Environmental > Terrestrial > Soil > Wetlands | place: USA... | reverse complement strand
CTGAGAACGCGCCTCGGCGCGTCGTCAGGCACACGACCCGGTGGGAAATCAGGAAACGATCGCCAGCACGTCGCGGGCGGAGAGGATCAGGTACTCCTCGCCGGCGTACTTGACCTCGGTGCCGCCGTACTTGCTGTAGATGACCTTGTCGCCCACGGCGACGTCGAGCGGGACCCGGTTGCCGTTGTCGTCGATGCGGCCGGGGCCGATCGAGATGACCTCGCCCTCCTGGGGCTTCTCCTTGGCGGTGTCCGGGATGACCAGGCCAGAGGCGGTGGTCTGCTCGGCCTCGAGCGTCTTGACGACGATGCGGTCCTCGAGGGGCTTGATGTTGACCGACACGATGTCGACCTCCACTTTCGAACTTCGATGGCGGGTGGTGCACGTCTGGTGCCTGCGGTTCCGGTACGCCGTCGCGGGGATCGTGCCGAGCTCGCAAGCGCTGGCACACTCACGGGGAGAGTGCCAACCAGAAACTAGCACTCGCATCGAAGGAGTGCCAGGGAACCCCGCCCCTCGGTCGACCTGACAGGATCCCGGGGTGGACCTCGACGCCTTCCGCTGGCTGCTGACCGACGACGGACAGCGCCTGCTCGCCCGCGCCGGCGAGGTGGTCGGCGACGACCCCCTGCGCGCGCAGACCGCGCTGCGGCGCGAGGCGAGCGCCGAGCACGTCGCGGCGGCGTTGACCCAGGCCACGCTCCGGGTGCGGGCCGTGGCGAAGTTCGGCGACCTCGCACCGCTGCTGTACTTCACCCCCGACGGCCTCGAGCAGGCGACCCGGCTCCCGGTCGCCGCCCACCGGGCCGCCCGGCTCGAGGCGTTCCGTACGACGACGCTGGTGGACCTCGGCTGCGGGATCGGGGGCGACCTGATGGCCGCCGCCCGGGTCGGCATCACCTGCGCCGGCGTCGACCTCGACCCGGTGCGCGTGGAGGTCGCCCGCGCCAACCTCGACGCCCTCGGCCTGCCCGGAGCCGTCATGGTCGCCGACGCGACCACCATCGACCCGTCGCCGTTCGACGTGGCGTTCGCCGACCCGGCCCGCCGTACCGGCCGGGGCCGCTCCTTCGACGTCGACGACTGGACGCCGCCGTGGCCGTTCGTCGAGCAGCTGCTGCGCCGCGACTCGTGCGTGAAGGTCGCACCGGGCATCCCGCACGCCCTGGTGCCCGCGGAGGTCGAGGCCGAGTGGGTCAGCGACCACGGCGAGGTGAAGGAGGCCGCGCTGTGGTCGGGCAGCCTCGCCACCACGGCCCGTCGGGCCACGGTCATCGGCGACGGCGGCCTGGCGACCCTGACCGACGAGGACGACCCGGGGCTCGGGGAGGTCGGCGTGGTCCCGGTGGGCCGCTGCCTCTACGAGCCCGACGGAGCGGTGATCCGCGCCGGGCTGGTGACCGCCGTGGCGGCCGGGGTCGGCGGCGGACTGGTGGACGAGCACATCGCGTACGTCTCCTCCGACCAGGCCTTCGCGACCCCGTTCGCGCGCGGGTACGAGGTGCTGGCGGAGCTGCCGTACCGCGAGAAGCAGCTGCGCGCCGCGCTCCGCGAGCGCGGGATCGGCCGGCTGACGATCAAGAAGCGCGGCGTCGACGTCGTCCCCGAGCAGCTGCGCAAACGGCTCGACCTGCACGGCGACGACGAGGCGACGATCGTGCTGACCCGGGTCGCCGGACAGGGAACGGCCCTGCTGGTCCGGCCGTTCTGACCGAGCCCAGCAGGGCCGTGTACGGAGCGGGGGTCAGGCCGTCGTCGGCGCCTCCGCGGCGGCGATGCGGCGGGCGTGGACCAGGCCGACCGCGCCGAGGACCAGCAGCACCGCCGCGCCGGCGAAGGCGGCGATCGCCGCGATCCCCGCGATGGTGCCCACCGTGGCGAACGCGTAGCCGTAGAGGAGCAGGCCGCGCAGCGTGTTGCCCATGAAGAGCGACTCGCGCAGGTCCATCCAGGCCTGGGCCTCGTCGATCTCCGCCTGGGTGGCGTCCGGGTTCTCCGCCACGGCCGCGGTCAGCTCGCGGCCCTTCCCGCTGGCCTCCTCGTAGGTGACCGGCTCGCCGTCGTTCAGCGCCGCGCCCTGGGACTGCATGTGCTCCCAGATGTAGTGGTCGGCGTACGCCTTGGCCTCCGGGCCGCTGTCGAGCGGGCTGCCGGCGTACTCCTCGAGGGCCTCGCGCGACTCGTCCGGGAGGGAGGCGAGCGCCTCGCCCTCGGGCATCACGATGTCCTGCGCGGAGAACTGCTGCTCGACCTGGTCCCCGATGAACACGTTGGCCCAGGTGAGGAGGCCGCCGGCGATCAGCAGGACGACCGCGACGAGCACCCCCGTCCACGAGATCAGCTTGTCGAATGCGGCGCGCATGAGGTCCCTCCTGGGATCCGGCGAGGCGCTGGTGGCCTTCGCTCTGGGTCCCAGCCTGTTCTAGGGAGGGGTGCTCAGACAGGAGCCGAACGACAGCAGGTCCCCGGGCCGGAGGTCCCGAGATCGGCGGGACGACTCAGTCGCCGAGCGCGGCCCGTTCCGCCCCGATGGTGGTGTCGTCGCCGTGGCCTGTGTGCACCACCGTCTCGTCGGGCAGCGCGAAGAGCTTCGCGCGGATCGAGGCCTCGATGGTCGGCCGGTCGCTGAAGCTGCGGCCGGTGGCGCCGGGTCCGCCCTGGAACAGGGTGTCTCCGGTGAACACGCAGCCGAGCGACGGGGCGTGGAAGCAGACCGCCCCCGGAGCGTGACCCGGGGTGTGCAGCGCCCGGAGCAGGGTGCCGCCGACCATGATCTCGAAGCCGTCGCCCAGGTCGACGTCCCACAGGTGGCCGCGCTCGCCCTGAGGGTGGGTGAGCTCCCACAGCGGCCGGTCGTCGGGGTGCAGCATGATCGGCGCGACGACCCGCTCACGCAGGGCCGGCGCCATCCGCGAGTGGTCGTCGTGGGCGTGCGTCAGCAGGATCGCGCGCACGGTGCGGTCGCCGACGACGGCCATGATCGCGTCCACGTCGTGGGGGGCGTCGATGACCACACACTCGGCGTCATCGCCCACGACCCAGATGTTGTTGTCGACCTCGTGGGTCTCGCCGTCGAGGGAGAAGGTGCCGCTGACCACCGCGTGGTCGACCCGGGCGGTCACAGGATGACCACGCTTCGCAGGACGTCGCCGTGGTGCATCTTGTCGAACGCCGCCTCGATGTCGTCGATGCCGATCTCCTCGGACACGAACGCGTCGAGGTCCAGGCGCCCCTGCTGGTAGAGGTCGACCAGCATCGGGAAGTCACGATCCGGGAGGCAGTCGCCGTACCAGCTCGACTTCAACGCCCCGCCACGACCGAACACGTCGATCAGCGGCAGCTCGGGCACCGTCATGTCGGGGGTCGGGACGCCGACCAGGACCACCGTGCCGGCCAGGTCACGGGCGTAGAACGCCTGCTTCCACGTCTCCGGACGCCCCACGGCCTCCACGACGACGTCGGCGCCGTCGGCCCCGTCGTACGTCTCGGCACAGATCCGCTTGATCTCCTCCACCGCGTCGACCTGGCTGGAGTCGACGGTGTGCGTCGCGCCCATCTCCTTGGCCTTCGCCAGCTTCTTGGCATCGATGTCGACGGCGATGACCGGACTGGCGCCGGCCAGCGCGGACCCGGCGATGGCCGCCACGCCCACGCCGCCGCAGCCGATGACCGCCACGGACTTCCCGCGGGTCACCGCACCGGTGTTGATCGCCGCACCGATGCCGGCCATCACGCCGCAGCCCAGGAGGCCGACCGCCGCCGGCCTGGCCGACGGGTCGACCTTGGTGCACTGGCCGGCCGCGACCAGGGTCTTCTCGGCGAACGCCCCGATGCCCAGCGCCGGCGACAGCTCGGTGCCGTCCTCGAGGGTCATCTTCTGCGTCGCGTTGTGGGTCGCGAAGCAGTACTGCAGCTCCCCGCGCTTGCAGGCCCGGCACTCACCGCACACCGCACGCCAGTTCAGGATCACGAAGTCCCCCGGCGCCACCGCGGTCACGTCCGGACCGACCGCCTCGACCACGCCCGCGGCCTCGTGGCCGAGCAGGAACGGGAACTCGTCGTTGATCCCACCCTCGCGGTAGTGCAGGTCGGTGTGGCAGACCCCGCACGCCTGCACCTGGACCACCGCCTCCCCCGGACCCGGGTCGGGAACGTTGATCGTGACCACCTCGACGGGTGCGCCCTTGGCCTTCGCGACGACTGCTCTCACCTGCTGCATGAGCACACCGTAGGCCCGAGCACCCAGCGCCGGCGTGCGCACTGCCCGGGTGAGGGTGGACGGAGAGACGGCGTTTACCGAAATGAGCCCCAGGTTTGTCCAACACCCCTACCTAAGTCAGGTGCGAGGCACCGGCGCTGATCGATAGCGTGCCCCCTATGTTCGGTGCTCTAGGTCGCTTCACGTCTCGTCGTCCCTGGTTCGTCATCGCAGCCTGGGTGGTGCTCGCGGTCTTCGTGGTCGCGCTCGCGCCCGCGCTGGAGACCACGCAGGAGGAGTCGGAGTTCCTGCCCGACCACTACGAGTCGGTCCAGGCGGTGCAGCTGCTCGAGGACAAGTTCCCCGAGGCGAACACCACCTCGGCGGCCCAGATCGTCTTCCAGCGCGAGGACGGCGGCCAGCTGACCGAGGCCGACCAGGCCGAGATCACGCGGATCTCCGAGGAGCTCGGGCCGAAGCTCGGCGACGAGACCTTCGTCCAGCAGGTGGTCACCGTCGGACCCGACGGCCAGCCCACCATCTCCGAGGACGGCCTCGTCCAGAACGCCTTCATCGCGCTCGCCGACGGGTCGACCGGCTTCGACACCCAGGCCATGGACGACGCCAAGGCGATGCGCGACGACCTCGCCGACCTCACCGAGGGCACGGACCTGACGGCGCTGAGCACCGGCTCGGTCCCGCAGGGCCTGGACTCCCAGGAGTCCGGGGAGCGGGCGCTCGCCATCGTCGGCATCGCGACCATCGTGCTGATCGTCGGCCTGCTGGCCATCATCTTCCGCAGCGTGATCATCTGCCTGATGCCCGTGGTCGTGGTGACCCTGGTGTCGATGGTCGCGACCGGGCTGATCGGCTGGGCCAACGAGGCCTTCGACCTGAAGGCCGACTCCTCGATCGAGACGATCCTGGTCGTCGTCCTCTACGGCATCGGCACCGACTACATCCTGTTCTTCCTGTTCCGCTACCGCGAGCGACTGCGCCAGGGGGCCGACACCAAGGCGGCCGTCGTCCACGCCCTGGAGCGCGCGGGCGAGGCGATCGCGTCGGCCGGCGGCGCCGTGATCGTGGCCTTCCTCGCACTCCTGCTCAGCTCGCTCGGCATCTTCCAGGCCATCGGCCCGGCCCTCGCGATCGCGGTCGCCGTCACCCTGCTGGCCGCGCTGACCCTGGTGCCCGCCATCGTGACCGTGCTCGGCCGGGCGCTCTTCTGGCCGTCGAAGAAGTGGCGCCAGGAGCCCACGGGCGCCCGCTTCGCGAAGATCGGCGACTCGATGGGGCGCCGGCCCGGCGCGTTCGCCGCTGCCTCCGGTCTGCTGATGGCCGGTCTGGCCGTCTTCGCGCTCGGCTTCAGCCCGTCGTTCGACTTCAACTCGAGCCTGCCCGACGACGTCGAGTCGACCGAGGCCACGGAGATCTCGAACAAGCACTTCGCGGCCGGCGCGAGCGAGCTCGTCCCGGTGGTCGTCTCCTCCGAGGACGGCACGCTCGAGCAGGCAGACCTCGAGTCGTTCGGCGCCGCCCTGTCCGAGGCCCGGGGCGTGAGCCAGGTCTACCCGGCCCAGCCCTCGGCGGACGGCTCGACCGCGCTGTTCATGATGGAGCTCGACACCAGCCCCACCTCCGACCAGGCGCTCGAGGACGTCAAGGGTCCGATTCGCGATGCCGCGCACGCGGCCGCGCCGGAGGGTGCCGAGGCGTTCGTCAGCGGCACGCCGGGCATCTTCGCCGACCTGCAGGAGGCGATGGTCCGCGACTACAAGGTCGTGTTCCCGGTCGCGGGCGGCCTGATCCTGATCATCCTGATGCTGCTGCTGCGCAGCCTGGTCGCGCCGTGGTACCTCATGGCCGCGGTCGGCCTCGGCTTCGCCGCGACCCTCGGCGCGACCGTGATCGTCTTCCAGCACATCGGAGGCGAGAGCGGGCTGATCTTCATGCTGCCGATCTACATCTACCTGTTCGTGACAGCGCTCGGCACCGACTACAACATCCTGATGATCGCGCGACTGCGCGAGGAGGCCCGCGAGGGCAAGGAGCCGCGAGGTGCGGCCGCCGAGGCGGTCAAGCACGCGGGCCCGACGATCGCCGCCGCCGGCGTCATCCTCGCCGGCACGTTCGCCTCGCTGATGCTGAGCGGCAACAGCCTGATGATGTCGATGGGCTTCGCACTCTCCTTCGGCATCCTGATCGCGGCGTTCGTGATGTCGATGTTCTTCACCCCGGCGCTCACCGCGCTCATCGGGCACGCCGCCTGGTGGCCCGGCCACGCCGACGAGAAGGCCCCGAAGGACGACGACCAGCCGGAGCGGGAGTCGATCCAGGTCTGAGCCCGCGGTCCGACCGCGCGCAACGTCATACGACCCGGGTCCCTGGGGACCCGGGTCGTACGACGTCCGGGGGTCCTAGGCCAGGACCTCGGTGACCGGGAGGCTGGAGTCCGCGGGCAGGTCGAGGGCGGACGGCGTACGCCCCCGCGCGACCATCTCGGAGCCGAGAGCGGCGACCATCGCCCCGTTGTCGGTGCACAGGCCCGGGCGGGGCACCCGCACGCGGATGCCGAGCTTCGACGCGCGCTCCTCGGCGAGACCGCGCAGGCGCGAGTTGGCGGCCACGCCGCCGCCGATCAGCAGGTCCTCGATCCCCTCGGACGAGGCCGCGTCCAGCGCCTTGCGGACCAGGACGTCGCAGACCGCCTCCTGGAACGACGCCGCGACGTCGGCGACCGGCACCGGCTCGCCGGAGCGCTCCCGGGCCTCGACCCAGCGCGCGACGGCCGTCTTCAGACCGGAGAAGGAGAAGTCGAACCGGTGCCGTTCCAGGTCGCGCCGCGAGGTCAGACCGCGGGGGAAGTCGACGTACACGCTGTCGCCCTCGCGCGCGACGCGGTCGATGTGCGGGCCGCCGGGGAACGGCAGCCCGAGCAGCCGGGCGACCTTGTCGAAGGCCTCGCCGGCGGCGTCGTCGATGGTGGCGCCGAGCGGCTGGACGCCGCTGGTGACGTCCTCGACGCGCAGCAGGCTGGAGTGGCCGCCGCTGACCAGCATGGCCAGGCACGGCTCCGGGAGAGCGCCGTGCTCGAGCTGGTCGACCGCGACGTGGGAGGCCAGGTGGTTGACGCCGTAGATCGGCTTCCCCAGCCCCAGCGCGAGCGCCTTGGCGGCCGCCACGCCGACCAGCAGCGCGCCAGCCAGCCCGGGGCCGCTCGTCACGGCGATCGCGTCGACGTCGCGGAGCTGGATCCCGGCCGTCTCGCAGGCCCGCTCGATCGTGGGGACCATCGCCTCCAGGTGGGCGCGGCTCGCGACCTCGGGCACGACTCCCCCGAAGCGGGCGTGCTCCTCGACGCTGCTCGCCACCGCGTCCGCCAACAGGGTGTGGCCGCGGACGATGCCGACGCCCGTCTCGTCGCAGGAGGTCTCGATACCGAGGACCAGGGGCTCGTCACTCACCCCGCCATCGTGCCCGATCGGGCGAAGACGCCCGGCGTGACCCCCGGCCGGCGGTGTCGGCGCAGCAGCCCCAGCTTCATCACGGTATGCAGACCGGCCGGCACTCTCCACGGTGGGTACGCCGTGGGGAGCGCGAACTGGTCTGCATACCGTGATGAGCCTGCAGCAGCCAGCGCGTCAGCCGCAGCCGCTGACCAGCGCCCGGCGCAGCACGATCGCGGTGGTGCCGTCGCGGTAGTAGCGCGGCCGGCGGTCGATCTCGACGAAGTCGCGGGCTGCGTAGAACCTCAGGGCGCCGGCGTTGTTGTCGCGGACCTCCAGCAGCAGCCGGTCGGCGCCGCTCTCCCGGGCCAGCCGGCAGCCCTCGTCGAGGAGCGCGGAGGCGAGGCCGCCGCGCCGGTGCGCGGGGGTGACGGCGATGCGCTGGAGCTCGGCGATGTCGGCGACGGCGCTCACGACGGCGTACCCGACGACGGCCTCGCCGGTCTCGGCGACCAGGTAGAAGACCGTCGGCAGGTCACCGGCGATGCCCTGGGCGACGAGCTCGGGCGACCAGGCGTCGACCCCGAGGTTCTCCTGCTCCAGCGCGGCGATGTCCTCGATGTCGGCGAGGGTCGCGCGCCGGACGGTCACGAGACCTTCTTGGGCGGACGCGGCGTCTCGGCGTCGGGACGGCGCAGGTAGAGCGGCTCGGGGTCCACGATCTCGGCGAGCTCCTCGGCGACCGCCCGCGCCAGCCAGCCGGCGCTCGGCCGCGCCGGCCCCGTCGCGTGCGGGAAGGCGTCGGGGTAGAGCGTCCCGCCCTCCCCCACCACCGGGAGGTCGGTCGCGACGGCGGCCGGCTTCTCGACGACCGGGCCGTCGGCCCGCGCGCCCGAGGCGTCGTACGACGCGAGGTAGACCTCCTTGCGACGCGCATCCGTGGCGACCACGAAGTCAGTGCCCAGCCCCGCCGCGGCCTCGGCCGCGAGGACGTCGAGCGAGCAGACGCCGTACACCGGGATCTCCAGGACGAAGGCCAGCGTGCGCGCCGTGACCAGCCCGACCCGCAGGCCCGTGAACGGACCGGGGCCGACGCCGACGGCGACCGCGGTCAGGTCCTGACGGACGATCCCGGCCTGCTCGAGGGCCTGCGAGATCAGCGGCGCCAGCTGCTCGCCGTGCTTCATCGGTCGCTCGGAGGTCAGCTCGACCACCACGTCGGACCCGTCGTGCAGGGCGACGGTCACGAGCGGCGTGGCGGTGTCGAAGGCGAGGAGCACGGGTCGAGCCTACGAAAGCCCGTGGGCGAGCCGCGCCAGGTGGGCGTCGATCGGCGAGAGCCCGTCGAGGTCGGACTCCAGGTCCCACCACACCTGCTGCTTGACGTCCCCGCTCGGCGGCGCGGCCGGCGGGTCGTCGACCGTCCCGTGGAAGATGGCGGCGTACTCGATGCGGCGCTCGTGGCCCAGCTGGACCGTGGCGACGCCGACGAACTCCAGCTCCGGCGGCTCACCGCCGGTCTCCGACCGATAGGCGCGTACGGCGGCCTCCCGCGGCGTCTCCCCGAGCTCGTCGTCGACGTCCTTGCCGGACAGCTCCCACTCGCGGCTCCAGTGGTTGCGCACGAGCAGGGTCCGCACCCCCGAGCTGTCACGGTGCTCGGCCACGGTCAGCGACAGCACCAGCGGGATCTCGGGGTCGAGGTGCTCCAGCTCGCCCTCCGCGCAGCGGCGGAAGTCGAGCAGCAGGTTCTCGTTGAGCTTCTCGGCCAATGGAGGCCGGTGGCTGGACGGTACGTCGAGCTCGTACCAGCGCGGACCCACCGGCGTCATCAGCACCCGGCGCGGGTCCAGCTCCGAGTCCGCCTCGGTCTCGGGGTCGTCGTCGGCGAGCGCCCGGATGATCCGGATCTCCAGCCGCGACTCGGCGAGCCCCTCGGCCACGCCCTCGCCCCACTCGACGACCGTGACCGCGTCCTCGAGGGAGGTGTCGAGGTCGAGGTCGTCGAGCTCGTCGATGCCGCCGAGCCGGTAGGCGTCGACGTGCACCAGCGCGGGACCGTCGACGAGCGACGGGTGCACCCGGGCGATCACGAACGTCGGCGAGGTGACGGCGCCGCGCACCTGCAGGCCGGCGCCGATGCCCTGGGTGAAGGTGGTCTTGCCGGCACCCAGCTCGCCGCTGAGGACCAGCAGGTCGCCGGCCTCGAGCCGGGCGGCGAGCGCCTCGCCGATCTCGCGCATGGCCTCGGCGTCCGGAGCGTCGAAGACGAAGGTGCGCAGCGGTCGGCGCAGCTCGACGTTCGGCGAGTGCCGGCGTACCTCCCGGAAGCCCTGGCGCTGCCAGAAGCGCACGGTGCGCGGCAGCTCCTCGCGCGCGACGACGGTGAGGTCGTCGTACCCGGCGGAGGCGTAGACGGCCGCGTCGATCAGCCGGCCGGCCACCCCGTGCCCCTGGGCGCTGGGCAGCACGCCGAACCGGCGCAGGTACATGGTGCCGCCGATGGGGTCGAGGACCAGCGCCCCGACCGTCTGCTCCCCCAGGCGGGCGACCAGGCCGCCGTGCCTGCCGAGCAGCGCGGCGATGCTCGCCTCGGTCTCCGCCAGCGCGTCGGCGGGCGGGTCGAGCGGCGGGCGGGCGGCGAACGCCTCGCGGACGACGGCGAGCACCTCGGCCGCGGCCTCGGGGCCGACGCGGTGCACCGTGGGCGCGGTCGGGGGCGCGCTCATCGCGACCCCGCAGCGTCGTACAGCTCGGCGAGGGCGGCATCGACCTCGTCGTGGGACTCGATCATCACCATGTGACCCGATCCTTCGACCTCGAGCAGCCGCGAGCCGGAGATCCGCGAGTGCAGCTTGCGGCTGTGCCCGATCGACGTCAGCCGGTCCGCGGTCCCGCACACGACCGTGGTCGGGACCTTGCCGAGCACCTCGACGGCGTCGAACTTGTCGAGGCCGCGGAAGCTCGGGAAGAACTCCGCCACCACCTCGAACGGCGTCGCGGAGAGCATGTCGTCGACGAAGTCGACGTACGCCGGCGGCACCGGCCCGCCGAACGCGAACACGTCGGTCGCCACCGTCGCGACGGTCCGGCCCAGCCGGCGCAGCCCGTCGACCGTGCGGTGGCTGCGGGCGAGCGTGCGGACCGCACCGTGGGCGATCCCGCCGCCGAGCTTCGCGGGCAGCACCGGGAGCAGCAGCCGGCTCGGGTCGAGCCCGCCCGCGGTGGTCCCGATCAGCCCGACGCCGACCACCCGGTCGCCGAACAGCTCCGGGTGTTCTTCGGCGAGCGCGACGACCGTCATCCCGCCCATCGAGTGGCCGACCAGGACCACGGGGCCGTCGGGAACGGCCTCGTCGAGCAGCTGGGCCAGGTCCACGGCGAGCTGCTCGATCGTGGCGTTCTCGAGCGACGAGCGGCCGGACCGGCCGTGCGAGCGCTGGTCGTAGAAGACCGCGCGGATCCCGGCCCGCCGGCAGGCCTGGCGCTGGAAGTGCCAGCAGTCCAGGTTGAGCGCGTAGCCGTGGCAGAAGACGACGGTGACGTCGGAGCGGCGCTGCTCGGGCTCGTCCACCTCGAGGTGCAGGGGTACGCCGTCGGCCGCGACCAGCGTCCGCGCCGGAGCGCGCAGGCTGCCGAACTCGGTGCCGTCGGAGTCGCGGCGGGCGATCGAGCGCCGGCGCCGGGCGACGCCGACGGCGGCTCCGGCCGCGGCGAGACCGGCGGCCCCGGCGGCGGTGCCCAGGACCCGGTGGGTGAGGCTCACGCGGGGGCCACCTCGCTGTCGGCCGGGCTGTCGGTCCGGTCGTTCAGGTAGCGACGCGGCATCCGGCCGCTGCCGATCCGGGTGACGATCTCGTAGCTGATCGTGTCGCACGCCTCGGCCCAGTCCTGCGCGGTCGGAGCGCCGTCGCGACCGCTGCCGAACAGCTCGACGTCGTCGCCCGGCGCCAGGTGCTCGCCCCCCAGGTCGACCACGAGCTGGTCCATGCAGATCCGGCCGCGGGTGGGCCGCCGCCGACCGCCGACGAACGCCTCGGCATGGTTGCCGGCGCGGCGCGGTACGCCGTCGCCGTACCCGACCGGCACCAGGCCGAGGGTCGTGCGGGCGTCGGCGATCCAGGTGCGGCCGTACGACACCGCGTCGCCCGGCTGCACCTCCTTGACCAGCGCCAGGGTGGCCCGGGCCGTCATCGCCGGGATCAGGCCCAGGTCGGGGCTCTCCCCCGGGGCCGGGTCCAGGCCGTACGACGAGATGCCGCAGCGGACCAGGTCGAAGCGGCTGCTCGGACGCAGGATCGCCGCCGCGGAGTTGGCCAGGTGGCGCACCTCGGGCCGCAGCCCGGCCGCCTCGGCGATGTCGAGCGCGGCGCGGAAGGCCGTCTCCTGGGCGTCGTTGGCCGGGTCGTCCGGCTCGTCGCTGGAGGAGAAGTGGGACCAGATGCCGGTGACCTTCCAGTGCCCGGCCAGCTCGCCCGCGCGCGCCCGCTCCACGAGGGCGGGCCAGTCGGCGGCCGACGCGCCGCCGCGCGAGAGCCCGGTGTCGATCTTCAGCTGCACGCGCGCGGTCCGCCCGGTGTCGCCGACCGACTCCTCGATCTCGTCGAGCTCGGCGGGCGTGTACGCCGTCAGGTCGAGGCCGGCCGCGACGCCCGCGTCGTACTCCTCGCCGGGGACGTAGAGCCAGCACAGGATCCGCCCGGTGTCGCCGGCTGCCCGCAGCTCGAGCGCCTCGTCGAGGGTGGCGACGCCCAGCCACTCGGCCCCGGCCTCGCGCGCGGCGCGGGCCGTCGGGACCATGCCGTGGCCGTACCCGTCGGCCTTGACCACCGTCATCATCGCGACGCCGGTCAGCTCGCGGAGGGTGCGCACGTTGTGCCGGACTGCGGCGAGATCGACGACGATCTCGGCACGCGCGGCGGGCATCATGCCCTCGATTCTCCCATCAGGGCCTCGGCAGCCCGCGGACCGCCTCGGGGATCGTGTGAGCCACGTCACCCGCGACGAGCGGACCGCCGCCCGCGGCGAGGGCGGCCGCCGCGCCGTGCAGCCACGAGCCGACCGAGGCGGCGTCGTACGACGACAGCCCGGCGGCGAGCAGCGCGCCGATGAGCCCGCCGAGCACGTCACCGGCGCCGGCGGTCGCCAGCCACGGGGTCCCGGTCTCGGTGACCCGGACCCGGCCGTCGGGGGTGGCGACCAGGGTGTGGCGGCCCTTGAGCAGCACGACGCAGCGGTATGTCGCGGCCGCACGGCGCGCGTGCGCCAGCGGGGTGGCCTCGACCTCGGGCCGCTCGACCCCGAGCATCCGCGCGAGCTCGCCGGCGTGCGGGGTGAGCACGGTGGTCTCCGGCAGCGGACCCGTCACGTGGGCCAGCGCGTCCGCGTCCACGACGGTCGGGACGCCGTCGGCCAGCGCGGCCGCGAGCTCCGCGCCCGCGGACGAGCCACCGCCCGAGCCGACCACCCAGGCCTGGACCCGCCCCTCGCCGACGACCTCCGGGTGCGCGGACCGCACCCGGTCCGCGACGGCGGGCTCGCCGACGTACCGGACCATGCCGCACAGGCCGCTCGACGCGCCGGCGACGCTGAGCAGGGCGGCGCCCGGGTACTGCGCCGATCCGGCGCGCACGCCGACGACCCCGCGGACGTACTTCTGCGCGTCGGCGGGCGGTCGCGGCAGCAGCCGCGCGACGTCGACGGGCTGCAGCGCCTCGACGTCGGCGGCCGGCAGGTCCAGGCCGAGGTCGACGAGGTGGACGGACCCGCATGCGTACGCCGCCGGGTCGACCAGGTGCGCGACCTTGTGGGTGCCGAACGTGACCGTCACATCGGCCACGACGTGGCTCGCGGGGGTCTCGCCCGTGTCGACGTCCACGCCGCTGGGGACGTCGACCGCGACCAGCGGGACCCCGCGCACCTGCTCGAGGGCGGCCTCCGCGTCCGGGCGCAGCCCGGGCCGCCCGCCGATGCCGACGATCCCGTCCACCACGACGTCGGGACGCGCGCGGGCCTCGGTGACGACCCGTCCCCCGGCAGCCCGGAGTGCGGCCAGCCCACCGTCGTGCACCCGGTCGGACAGCAGCCAGGCGTCGACGGCGACCCCGCGCCGCGCCAGCACCGCGCCGGCGTACAGGGCGTCGCCGCCGTTGTCGCCCGACCCGACCAGCAGCAGCACCCGCCGGCCGTACGCCGACCCCAGCAGGTCGAGGACCGCGTGCGCCAGCCCGTACGCCGCCCGCTGCATCAGCGCCCCCTCGGGGAGCCGGTCGAGCAGCACGGCCTCCGCGGCCCGGACCTGCCAGACGGTGTGTGCGTGCCTCACCAGACCGACCCTAGCCAGTCGGGTCGTGTCCCTGTGCGCGCGCCCCGGCGCGCGTTCAGGGGCACGACCCGGGGGTTGTGGAGAGGCCACGCGCGGGTACGTCGGCTCGGTTCAGGCTGGTGCCGTGCGGGACGAGACGTGGCGGGCGCTAGCAGCGGGCCAGGAGGGCCTGGTCGCCCGTCGCCAGTTGCGGGCCATCGGCTTCGACCGCTCCCGGATCCGCAACCAGATCGCCGCGGAGCGCTGGGTCGCGCTCTCCGACAACGTCGTGGCCACGACGACCGGCACCCTCACCCGTGCCCAGACGAGGTGGCTCGGGGTCCTCCACGCTGGACCGACCGCACTGATCGGAGACCTCACCGCAGCCGAGGTGCACGGGCTGCGCAACTGGTCGCGCGACGACGTCACGGTCCTCATCCCGCAACGTCTCGACATCGACGAGAACGTCGCCGGCGTCCGGTTCGTCCGCACCCGACGACCGCTGCCGACCCTTCGCGACACTTCGTCCGACCTGCCCGTGTGCCGGATCGAGCCGGCGGTGCTTCACTTCGCGGCGTACCAGCGCTCCCGGCGCACCGCCCAGGGACTGATGGCCGCCGCCGTCCAACAAGAGCTCGCGTCGCCGGCTTCGCTGCTGATGTGGGTCGACCGGATGAGGCCGCTCCGCTGGGCGCGCCTGTTCCGCCAGGTGCTCGGCGAGATCGCCGGCGGCGCCCAGTCGCTGGCCGAGGTCGACGTCGGGCGGATGTGTCGGGATGCGGGGCTGGCCGGACCGGCACGTCAGACCAAGCGGCAGGAATCTTCCGGTCGTGCCCGCTTCACCGACTGCGAGTGGCGCCTCCCGGATGGTCGCACCGTGGTGCTGGAGGTCGACGGCTCGTTCCACATGGACGTCCAGCACTGGGAGGCAGACCTGGCCCGGCAGCGGGCACTGTCAGCGGCGGACCGGATCATCGTCCGCTGCACGGCCCGTGAGCTGCGCGACGAGCCGGAACGCGTGGCGGCCGACCTCCGCGCGCTCGGCGTACCGCGGTCGTGTCCCTGACCGCGCGCCATGACGCTCGCTCAGGGGCACGACCCAGCCTCAGCCCTCCAGCACCACCACGGCCGAGGCGATGCCGGCGTCGTGGGAGAGCGAGACGTGGACGGAGACGACGCCGAGCTCCTCGGCGCGCTCGCGGACTGAGCCGCGCATCTCCAGCAGCGGGCGACCGGACGACTCGTTGATGATCTCGGCGTCGTGCCAGGACATGCCGACGGGGGCGCCGAGGGCCTTGGCGAGGGCCTCCTTGGCGGCGAACCGGGCGGCGAGGGAGGCCGGCGGACGGGTCGCCTCCGCGGGGGTGAAGAGCCGGTCGCGCAGTCCGGGGGTGCGCGTCAGCGACTCCTCGAACCGCGAGATGTCGCAGACGTCGATGCCGACCCCGACGATCACGAGGCGCTCACTCGACCGTGACCGACTTGGCCAGGTTGCGGGGCTGGTCGACGTCGTGGCCCATCGCGGTGGCGAGCTCGCATGCGAACAACTGCAGGGGTACGACGGCGACCAGCGGCTGGAGCAGCACCGGGACCTTCGGCAACCGGATCACGTGGTCGGCGTACGGCGTGATCGTCTCGTCGCCCTCCTCGGCCAGGCAGATCGTGCGCGCCCCGCGGGCCCGCACCTCCTGGATGCCGCTGATCATCTTGTCGTGCAGCTGGTCGCGGCCACGGGGCGGGACGACGCACAGCACGGGGAGCCCCTCCTCGATGAGCGCGATCGGCCCGTGCTTGAGCTCGCCCGCGGCGAAGCCCTCGGCGTGCAGGTAGGCGAGCTCCTTGAGCTTCAGCGCGCCCTCGAGCGCGACCGGGTAGCCCGCGTGCCGGCCGAGGTAGAGGACCGAGCGGGTGCCGAGGTGGGAGCGGGCGAGGTCGTAGATCTCGGGCGCCTGCGCGAGGACCGACTCGATCTGCTCCGGGATGGCCTCGAGCTGGTGCATCACCTGGTCGATCTCGTCGCCGTACCGGGTGCCCTTGACCTGGGCGAGGTAGAGCGCCAGCAGGTAGCACGCGACCAGCTGGGTCAGGAAGCCCTTGGTGGAGGCGACGCCGATCTCGGGGCCGGCGTGGGTGTAGATGACGGCGTCCGACTCGCGCGGGATCGTCGAGCCGTTGGTGTTGCAGATGGCGAGCACCTTCGAGCGCTGCAGCCGCGCGTGCCGGATCGCCTGCAGGGTGTCGGCGGTCTCCCCGGACTGGCTGATCGCGACGACCAGCGTGGAGTAGTCGAGGATCGGGTCGCGGTAGCGGAACTCCGAGGACAGCTCGACCTCGACGGGGATCCGGCACCAGTGCTCGATGGCGTACTTGGCGACCATGCCCGCGTAGAACGACGTCCCGGCCGCGATGATGATGATCTTGTCGATGTCGCGCAGCTCCTGGTCGGACAGCCGCATCTCGTCGAGCTGGAGCTGGCCGCCGCGGGAGTGCCGCCCGAGGAGCGAGTCGGCCACGGCCCGCGGCTGCTCGAAGATCTCCTTGCGCATGAACCAGTCGTGGCCGTCCTTCTCGGCGGCCGACAGGTCCCAGTCGACGTGGTACGGCGTGCCCTCGGCCGGCGAGCCGTCGAAGCCGGTCACCTCCACCCCGGACCGGGTGATGGTGACGACCTGGTCCTGGCCGAGCTCGAGCGCGTCGCGGGTGTGCTCGATGAACGCGGCGACGTCCGAGCCCAGGAAGTTCTCGCCGTCACCGAGACCGACCACCAGCGGGCTGTTGCGCCGGGCCGCGACGACCTGGGACGGGTCCTCGGCGTCGACGGCGACCAGCGTGAAGGCGCCTTCGAGCTGCTGGCAGACCCGCTGCATCGCGGTCGTCAGGTCCACGCCGGAGGCCACCTGCAGCTCCAGCAGGTGGGCCGCGACCTCGGTGTCGGTCTCGGAGACCAGGTCGTGGCCGTCGAACTCCAGGCGCGCCCGCAGGTCGGCGAAGTTCTCGATGATCCCGTTGTGCACGAGGCCGATCCGGCCCGCATGGCCGAGGTGCGGGTGCGCGTTGGCGTCGTTGGGCGCACCATGGGTCGCCCAGCGGGTGTGCCCGATGCCGGTCGTCGAGGGCGGCAGCGGCTCGTCGAGGATCGCCTTCTCCAGGTTGGCCAGCTTGCCGGCCCGCTTCTCGGTGGCCAGCGCTCCCCTGTCGACCAGGGCGATGCCGGCGGAGTCGTAGCCGCGGTACTCGAGCCGCCGCAGCCCCTCGATGACCACGTCCTGGGCCTGCTGTTCACCGACGTAGCCCACGATTCCGCACATGCGCCCCACTCTAGGACGGCGCAGGGGCGCGGCCCGGGAGCACCTGCCCGCCGATGAGGCGGACGCCACACCCGCCGCGGCCGACTCTGCTGCAACAATCGCGCCCATGTCACAGGGGTCGTCACTGGGGTCTTCCGGCGGTCACCACGACGGCGGCCACGAGTCCTCCCCCTACACGAATCTCGACCGTTCGGCCTGGGCGGCGCTCGCTGAGGAGACGGAGAGCCCGCTCAGCGCCGACGAGATCCGCAGCCTGCGCGGCCTCGGCGAGTCCCTCGACCTCGACGAGGTCCAGGAGGTCTACCTCCCGCTGAGCCGGCTGCTCAGCCTGTACGTCAGCGCCGCCGGCCAGCTGCACCGCGCCCAGGAGTCCTTCCTGCACCAGCGCACTCCCCCGCGCACACCGTTCGTGATCGGCCTCGCGGGCTCGGTGGCGGTCGGCAAGTCGACCACCGCCCGCGTGCTGCAGCAGATGCTGGCCCACTGGCCCGAGCACCCCAACGTGGCGCTGGTGACCACCGACGGCTTCCTCTACCCCAACGCGGAGCTGGAGCGCCGTGGCCTGCTCCAGCGCAAGGGCTTCCCGGAGTCCTACGACCGCCGGGCCCTGCTCCGCTTCGTCGTCGACATCAAGTCCGGCAAGGACGAGGTCGAGGCGCCGACGTACTCCCACCTCGTGTACGACGTCGTGCCCGACCAGAAGGTCGTCATCAAGCGCCCCGACATCGTGATCGTCGAGGGCCTCAACGTGCTGCAGCCGGCCCGGGTGCGCGACGACGGCCGCACCGGGCTCGCGGTCAGCGACTTCTTCGACTTCAGCGTGTACGTCGACGCCGGGCGCGACAAGATCCGCGAGTGGTACGTCTCCCGCTTCCTCCGGCTGCGCGAGACCGCCTTCCGCGACCCGCACTCGTACTTCGCCAAGTACGCCGCCCTCAGCCCGGAGGAGGCGGTCGCGGAGGCGGAGCGGATCTGGGACACGATCAACGGCCCGAACCTGGTCCAGAACATCCTCCCGACCCGCGCCCGCGCGACGCTGGTGATGCGCAAGGACCGCGACCACTCGGTGCGCTACGTGCGGCTCAGGAAGCTGTGACCCTCTTCTGGACGTCGAGGCAGCGCTCGACGACGCGGTAGCCGAGTGCCTCGTTGACGGCGTTCATCGGGGCGTTCACGCCGGCGTTCGTCGTGACCACCACCGGGCACGCGGGGAACAGCTCGAGCAGCCTCCGGTGGTTCGCGAGCTTCATGCCGAGCCCGAGCCGGTAGCCGCGGTGCTCGGGCAGCACCAGGGTGCCGCCGACGGTCGCGAGCCGCGGGTCCGCCCGGGTCACCCCCAGCTCGGTGAAGCCGGCGAGCCGCCCGTCCGGTGCCACCCCGACCGCGACCAGCCAGGCGCGTCCGGACGCGGCGGTGCGCTCCTCGTGCTGCCGCAGGCGGTCGGGGGTCCACGCGACGTCCTCGAGGTCCAGGTCGCCGCTGGGGACCATCGTCATGAAGACCGAGAGCAGGCCGCAGAACTCGGCCGCCCACTCCCGCGGGACGTGGTCCTCGACAGCCACGACCCGGTAGCCGTCCAGGTGGGCGGCGACGTCGTCCTCGAGCGGCGACCAGCCCTGCGGAGCGGTCGCGAGGTCGAGCAGCTTGGACTCCTCGGCGCTCGCGACCGGGTAGCCGTGCGCGGTGGCGAACCGCGATCCCGGGCTCTCCGCGTCGACCGCCGCGTGGGTGGTGGCGACGTACGTCGTGCGCCCCTCGGCCGCCGCGCGCCGCTCCAGGTCGGCCAGCAGGGTCGCCCCGACCCCGCGACGCCGGTGGCCGGGCAGCACCCGCACCTCGATCTCGGCCAGCCGGAGGTTCTCCAGCAGCCACCACACCACCAGTCCGTGACCGACGACCACGCCGTCGCCGACCGCCAGCACGCGGGTGCGGACGAGGTCGCTGCGGCTCGCCTGCATGATCGGCCGGCCCGCCTCCCAGGTCGGCCACGCGTCGTACGGCCGGTCGTGGGCGGTGACCTCCCGGCCGACCTCCCACCAGGCCCGCAGCGCGGCCTCGTCGGCGACGTCGACGACCCGGACCTCGACGTCGCTCATCCGATGTCCCGGCGGAAGGTCGTGAGCCGTCCGGCCAGCGCGAACGCCGCGGCGTACGCCAGCAGCACCAGCGCACCACCCCAGCGCGGCAGCAGGTCGATCCCCGCGATCTCCCCGAACAGGCTGGCGCCGATGAGCGCGTCGGCCGCCGCTCCGGGCAGGTACGCCGACGCGCCGGCCAGGGCGTCGACGGCGCCGAGCGCGGTGCGCGCGATCGGCTCGACCAGCTGCGTGAAGGCGAGGATGACGACGACCGCCGCGACCTGGTTGGTCAGCAGCATGCCGAACGCGGCCCCGATGACCGCCCAGAGCGCGGTCGTGACGACGCCGAGGACCAGCACCGCGATCACCTCGGGGTCGCTCAGGTAGGCCCCGTCGCCGCGCCAGGCCAGCACGGGAGCGCTCGTCGCCACCAGGGCGAACACCCCGACCAGTCCGAGCGCGAGACCGACCGGCACGGTCGCGAGCAGCTTCGCGGAGACGACGACGTTGCGGCGCGGCTCGACGAGCAGGGTCTGGGTGATCGTGCGGTGCCGGAACTCGGTGGTGACCGAGAGGCTGCCGACCACGAGCGGGAAGACGTAGCCGATCGCGTTCACCAGGGAGTACGTCGCGGTCGCGGCGTCGCGACCCGCGAGCGGGGGCGTCCCGGCGTCCTCGCCCGTGAGTGTGAAGGAGAAAGCCATCACCGCCCCGATGAACGCGAGGTAGACCCCCATGCCGAGCAGCAGGATCCACCACAGCCGCGTGGAGACCAGCTTGCGGTGCTCGGCGAGCAGCGCGGCCCTCATGCCGCCTCCGCCTCGGGGAGCGCGGTCAGGCGGAGGAAGGCCGCCTCCAGGTCCTCGCCCCGGGTGGCGAGCTGGTGCAGCTCGATCCCCGCGGCGAAGCACGCGGCGCCGGCCTCGGCGGCGGTGACCCCGCGCAGCAGGAGACCGTCGCCCTCCGGCTCGGCGCGCCAGCCGCGGTCGGCGGCGAGTCGGGAGAGCCGCGCCCGGTCGGCGGCCACCACCAGGGTCCCGGCCTCGGCGGTGGCGGCCAGGTCGGCCAGCGAGGAGGCGTGCACGAGCCGGCCGCGGGCGATGACGACGACCTCGTCGACGGTGTGCTGCACCTCGCTGAGCACGTGGCTCGACACCAGTACGGTGCGGCCCTCGGCGGCGAAGCGGCGCAGCAGCCCGCGCATCCACACGATGCCCTCGGGGTCGAGGCCGTTCGCGGGCTCGTCGAGCACGACGGCGGGCGGGTCCGCGAGCAGAGCGGTGGCGAGGCCGAGCCGCTGCTTCATGCCCATCGAGTAGGCGCCGACCCGGCGGTCGGCGTACGCCCCCATGCCGACGAGGTCGAGCACCTCGCGACAGCGAGCGCGGCTCACGCCGACCTGCGGCGCGTACGACTCCAGGTGGGCGAGACCCGTACGGCCGGGATGGAAGCCGGGCTCGAGCGAGGACCCGACCAGGCGGGCGGGTCGCGGATGCTCGACGTACGGGCGGTCGTCGACCAGCGTGCGACCCGCCGTGGGCTGCGCCAGGCCGAGAAGCATCCGCAGGGTGGTGGTCTTGCCGGAGCCGTTGGGTCCCAGGAAGCCCGTCACCACACCGGGTCGGACGGTGAACGAGAGGTCGTCGACCGCCCGCACCTGTCCGAACTGCTTGGTCACGCCCTGGATGGTCAAGGTCGGCCCGGTCGACATGGCCCCACCCTAGGGAGACTGCTCAGGTCAGGGCGAGCCGGTCCCGGACGACGTCGGCCAGCCGCTCGGCGACGCCCTGGGCGCGATCCTGGGTCTCGGCCTCGACCATCACCCGGACCAGCGGCTCGGTGCCGGAGGCCCGCAGCAGGACGCGGCCGCTGTCGCCCAGCGCCGCCTCCTCGGCCGCGACCGCGGCGAGCAGGGCCGGGTCGTCGGTGCGGGTCCGGTCGACCCCGGCGACGTTGAGCAGCACCTGGGGGAAGCGGGTCATCACCGCGGCCAGCGAGGCCAGCGACTCCCCCGTCACGACCATCCGCTCCAGCACGTGCAGGGCCGTGAGGATGCCGTCGCCGGTGGTGGCGTAGTCGTGCTGGATGACGTGCCCGGACTGCTCGCCGCCGAGCGAGAAGCCGCCGGCGTTCATCGCCTCCAGCACGTAGCGGTCACCGACCGCGGTCTGCCGGACGGTGACGCCGTGCCGCTCCATGGCCCGGACGAAGCCGAGGTTGCTCATCACGGTCACGACGACGGTGTCGTCGGCGAGCCGGCCGGCGTCGCGCAGGCCCAGCGCCAGGATCGCCATGATCTGGTCGCCGTCCACGACCTCGCCGCGGTGGTCGACCGCCAGGCAGCGGTCGGCGTCGCCGTCGAGGGCGAAGCCGGCGTCGGCACCGTGCTCCAGCACGGCCGCGCGCAGCGGCTCGAGGTGGGTCGAGCCGCAGCCGTCGTTGATGTTGAGGCCATCGGGCTCGGCGTGGATCGCGATCACCTCGGCGCCGGCCTCGCGCAGCGCCATCGGCCCGGCCTCGGACGCCGCGCCGTGGGCGCAGTCGAGGACGATCTTCAGGCCGCTGAGCGGCTTGGTCGTCGCGACCAGGTGGCCGACGTACTCCTGGATCGGGGTGGCGTACGGCGTGACCCGCCCGACGTCGCCGCCGGTCGGCGGCTGCCAGGGCTGACCCATCAGCTCCTCGATGGCCTGCTCGATGGCGTCGTCGAGCTTGACCCCGCCCCGGGCGAGGAACTTGATGCCGTTGTCGGGCATCGGGTTGTGCGAGGCGCTGATGACCACGCCCACGTCCGCCCCGAGGGCGTCGGTGAGGTAGGCGACGCCGGGCGTCGGGACGACCCGGACGCGCACCACGTCGACGCCGGCGGAGGCCAGACCGGCCACCACGGCGTGCTCCAGGAACTGACCCGAGATCCGGGTGTCCCGGCCGACGACGGCGAGCGGCCGCTTACCGGCGTACCCACCGCGGTCGACGAGGACCCGGGCGGCGGCAACGGAAAGGTCCAGGGCCAGCGAAGCGGTCAGCTGACCGTTCGCCAGACCCCGGACCCCGTCCGTGCCGAAAAGCTTCGTCATCATCACGACTTTCTGGGACGCGTGCCGGAGTGCCTCGCAAGGCGCCGCTGCGAAGGCGACCTCTGAGCGGAGCGGGTCGTCGAGCGGCGGCAACGCCGCGAGGTGCCCGGCACGCGTTCCAGAATCAGCGCTTGCTGAACTGGGGCGCCTTACGGGCCTTCTTGAGACCGGCCTTCTTGCGCTCGATGACGCGGGCGTCACGCGTGAGCAGCCCGGCCTTCTTCAGCGCGGGGCGGTTGGCCTCGACGTCGACCGCGTTGAGGCAGCGGGCCACGCCCAGGCGCAGCGCGCCGGCCTGGCCGGTGATGCCGCCGCCGTGGATGCGGGCGATGACGTCGAAGCGGCCGTCGAGCTGCAGCTCGGCGAAGGGCTCGTTGACGACCTGCTGGTGCAGCTTGTTCGGGAAGTACGACTCCAGCGTGCGGCCGTTGACGGTCCACTGGCCGGTGCCAGGGACGATCCGCACGCGGGCGACGGCCTCCTTGCGGCGGCCGGTGGCGCCGGCGGGAGCGATGGTCGCGGGACGCAGCGGGGCGTCGGCGGACGGGGCGCTCTCCGAGCTGTAGGCGACGCCCTGCTCGTTGGTCTCGAAGGTCTCCTCGACCTCGGTGTTGTCAGGCACTGTGATTCCTCTTCAGATCTCGTCGACGGATGCGATTACTGGGAGATCTGGGTGATCTCGAAGGGCACGGCCTGCTGGGCCGTGTGGGGGTGCGTCGGGCCGGAGTAGACCTTCAGCTTCTTCAGCATCTGCCGACCGAGCTTGTTCTTCGGGAGCATGCCCCAGACGGCCTTCTCGATCGCCTTGCGGGCGTCCTTCTCCAGCAGCTCACCGATCGGGGTGGCCGAGAGGCCGCCCGGGTAGCCGGAGTGGCGGTAGGCCATCTTGGTGGTCTTCTTGGTGCCGGACAGCGCGACCTTCTCCGCGTTGATCACGATGACGAAGTCACCGGTGTCGACGTGGGGGGCGAAGATCGCCTTGTGCTTGCCCCGCAGCAGGTTCGCCGAGGTGACGGCGAGCTTGCCGAGGACGATGTCGGTGGCGTCGATGACGTGCCACGCGCGCTGGATGTCACCGGGCTTCGGGCTGTACGTGCGCACAGGAGAGCCTTCTCGTTCGTAGGGACCCGTCCGGGATGCCGATCGGGTGGTGGTGCTGCGCCTTCTGACGAACACTGCCCGGTTCCAACTCGTCCGGGTCTGCCCTCGAGGAGAGAGCGGCAGGGGCGCGACCACTCAAGATACGGGCCACTCAGCACGGGGGTCAAAACCTCGAGGGGACCGCGAGGCGGACACCGGGTGTCGACGGTTCATCGGCAACGGATAAGTTGCCCGGGTGACTGATTCCCTCACCGTCCGTGACAACCGCACCGGACAGGAGTACGACGTACCGATCGTCGACGGCACCATCCGCGCTGCCGACCTCGGGAAGATCAAGGCGTCGGAAGAGACTCCCGGCCTCGCCGTCTACGACCCGGGCTTCGTCAACACCGCGTCCTGTCGGTCCTCCGTGACCTACATCGATGGCGAGAAGGGCATCCTCGAGTACCGGGGCTACCCGATCGAGCAGCTGGCCGAGAAGTCGACCTTCCTCGAGGTCGCCTACCTCCTCGTCCACGGCTCGCTCCCGACGAAGGCCGAGTACGACTCGTGGGTCCACGAGATCACGTACCACACGTTCGTCCACGAGAACGTCAAGTCGTTCATGGAGGGCTTCCGCTACGACGCGCACCCGATGGGGATGCTGATGGCGTCGGTGGGAGCCCTCTCGACGTTCTACCCCGACGCGCGCAACATCTCGGACGCCGACAACCGGCACATGCAGATCGTCCGGATGATCGCCAAGATGCCGACGCTCGGCGCGTGGTCGTTCCGGCACGCCCAGGGCAAGCCGTTCGTCTACCCGGACAACGACCTCGGCTACACCGCGAACTTCCTCTCCATGCTGTTCAAGATGAGCGAGCAGAAGTACGAGGCCGACGAGCGCCTGGTCAAGGCCCTCGACGTGCTGCTGATCCTGCACGCCGACCACGAGCAGAACTGCTCCACCAACGCGGTCCGCTCGGTGGGCTCCTCGCAGGTCGACCCGTACTCCGCGGTCGCCGCGGGCGTCGGCGCCCTCTTCGGCCCGCTGCACGGTGGCGCCAACGAGGCGGTGCTGCGGATGCTCAAGCGCATCGGCAGCAAGGAGAACATCCCCGCCTTCATCGAGGGCGTGAAGAACGGCGACGAGAAGCTGATGGGCTTCGGTCACCGCGTCTACAAGAACTACGACCCGCGCGCCAAGATCATCAAGAAGGCCTGCGACGACGTCTTCGAGGTCACCGGGATCAACCCGCTCCTCGAGATCGCCCAGGAGCTGGAGAAGATCGCGCTCGAGGACGAGTACTTCGTCAAGCGCAAGCTCTACCCCAACGTGGACTTCTACTCGGGCCTGATCTACGAGGCCCTGCAGTTCCCGCCGGAGATGTTCACCGTCCTGTTCGCCATCGGCCGCGCCCCGGGCTGGCTGGCCCAGTGGAACGAGCTGGTGCAGGACAAGGAGCAGAAGATCGCGCGCCCGAAGCAGATCTACACCGGCGACCGGACGCTGAACTTCGTCCCGGCCTCCGAGCGCTGGCGGTAACGAGCACCGCACCACCCACCACGACCCCCGACGGCTCACCGTCGGGGGTCGTGGCGTTCAGGCGCTGAGCGTCAGCCGCGCCGCAGCACGACCCGTCGTACGTCGCGAGCACCGCGGGCGGGCACGACGACCACGTCGACCGTCCGGGCCGCGCGGCGCTTGCGGAAGACCTTGCGGCCCTTCTTCGTGAGCTTCACCGTCGCGACCGTGACCGTCCCGGCGCGCAGCGCCACCTTGCCCCGGGCGAGCACGGCCCGCTGGGAGCGCAGCAGCACCGTCCCGGTGCCGGGCATCGAGGAGACGATGCGGACCACGGCCACCCGCCGGGTCGTCCGGGCGGCGGCCAGCGCGGTCGCGGTGACCGCGCCGGGCTGGACGCTCATCGAGACCGAGGCGCTGTTGTTGGCCGGGTTGGCGTCCTCGGAGGTCGAGGTCACCGTGGCGGTGTTGTCGACGACGACCGGCAGGTCGTGGCCGCGGACCTCCGGACCGGGGCGGTCGCCGAGGCACTCCAGGTCGAGGAGCACCTGCTGCGCGCTTCCGGTCGTGTTGAGCAGCCGGAAGGCACGGGCCTTGAGCCGCGGGTCGTTGCCGAGGTGGACGACGCCGGCCGGCAGCGACCAGGTGGCGGTGATCCCCTTCGCGAGATCGGAGCAGACGACCTGCTCCTCGACGACCTGGCCCGGCGGGACGGTGACGGTGCGGGCGACGTGCTGGAGCACCAGGTCGTGCGTGTGCCCGCCGGCGGCCGAGACCTCCCGGCGCAGGCAGCGCATCGAGGGGACCACGGTGGTGGCCTCGTCGAGGTCGAAGACGAACCGCCAGCCCGTGGCACCGGACGGCTCGGAACCGGACCAGCGCGGAGCGCCGCCGGTCGTCGTGTAGCCGGGAGCGATCGGGACGGTCCCGGCCGGGCAGGACAGGGTGGCGGTACGCCGCCCCGCGGCCCAGGTGTACGCCGACGTCACCGGGGCGGTGTCCGCGTCCAGCGCGTGGCGGTGGCCCTGGGTGACCTCGGTCGTCGGCGGCAGGCAGACGATGAAGGCCTTGGCCTGCGCGCGCCCGGTGGCGTCGTTGCGTACGACGGCCTTCCAGGTCCCGAGGCCGGTGGCCTCCTGGCGCAGCACCCGGACGTCGGTGAGCGCGCCGGTGCCCTGGTCGACGTGGTCGACGCGGAGCTGGCCGTCGCTGAGGATCGCGCCGCCGACCGGACAGCCGACCGAGACCGTCCTCGTCTCCCCCGCCTCGAGGTCGACGTGCCACTCGTGCTTGGTCGGGGTGAGCTCGTGCAGCGCCCAGCGGTCGGCCGGAGCGCCGGCACCCGCGACGGGGTCCACGGTGACGACGACGGCGTACGCCCGCGACGCGCCGGGCGCGAGGGTCCCGACCGTGCAGGTGACCGTGCGTCCGACGATCGCGCAGCCGCTCGACAGGGACTCCACGGTGAGACCGGCCGGCAGCACGTCGCGGACCACGACGCCCGTTGCGGCGGCCGCACCCAGGTTGCGCGCGGTGAGCGTGTAGGTGACCTGGTCGCCGCCGCGCGGGCTGGCGGCCGACACGGCCTTGGCGACGGTGACGTCGGAACGGTCGGGCTCCGTGGGAACGGTCGGCGTGGTCGGCCCGGGCAGGCAGACGGTCGCCGGGAGGAACGCGACATGGGTCTCGTTCGGCGAGCGGAACGACTTCGCCACGACCTGACCGACGAGCACGCCGAGCTGCACGGTCACGTCGGCGCGGGGCGCGATCACGTGTCCGCCGAAGTCCGAGCCGACGTCGAAGCTCACGCTGGTGGCGTCGGGGAAGTTCCAGATGAACGGCCCGCGCGCCCGCACCCCGGCCGTGGTCGGCTGGGCTCCGCCCGGCGTCAGGGTCATCTTGCTGGTGATGCTCACCGCGGCCCCGCGGACGTTGACGAGCACCGCGGCGCCGGTCGGGACGTCGTACGCGATGGTCTTCGCGGCGCTCAGCTCGGCCTGGGTGAGCGTGAAGACGTTGAGCCTCGGGTCGGCGCCACGCAGCACGATGATCCGGTTGACCACGTCACTCTGCTCGACGAGCGTGCCGGTGGCCGCCGCGGCTCCCCACTGGGCGGAGGCCGCGCGCAGCTGGGTGAACGCGGCCGGGAAGTCGATCGGGTTGGTGGCGAGGTAGCCGCCGCCGCTGTTGTGGTTGACGCCCGACTTCGGGACGACGTACGCGCTGCCCTTGTTGAGGTTGAACCACTGGCCGTGGGTGCCGGCCACGACGAGGGTCGGGACCGTCTTGGCGACGGTCAGGTCGGACCCGATCGTCATCCCGGTCGGGAGGTCGCCGCCGTAGGCGACCGACCCCTCCGACTCCGACGTCCGGTAGCCGTCGCCCTCGACGAACTCGGTCCAGCCGGTGGCCTGGCCCAACGGGTGGACGGTGTTCACGCACGCCGTGCCGGCCACGGCGGGCGACCCGCTCACCGACACCGTCAGCCCGGCCAGTGCGAGTGCCAGTGCGGCCGATGCGGCCACGCGGACACGTGCAGTCGTTCCCACGAAAGAAGCCCCCCAGGTCTCGTCGTCACCGTGACCCTGGCAGCCCGCACGCACCTCGGGAAGGGCTGTTGAGGACCTGTTACCGCGCTGTGGGCGGACTGGTGGCGCGCAGTTGCCGGGCCGCTCCGCGGGGCGTGACGCGGCGCACAGCACCGGGGCGGGGACGCTTCTTCGCGCTCTTCCAGGTCCGTCTCAGCATCATCACAGGCTCGACGGCCACTCTCGTCGGTATGAGCGACCGCCACCACGACGACACCCAGCCGGTCTACCCCGGCAGCCCCCAGGACCAGCCGACCGACACCGCGAGCCACCCCGTGTTCGGTCCTCCGCCGCCGCCCCCGTCGTTCCCGCCTCCGGGAACGGCCACGGCGCCCGCCCAGACCGAGGTGCTCGCGCACCAGCCGCCGCGCCGGGGCCGGAAGGGCTTCGCCGCCGCGGTCGTCGCGGCCTCGCTCCTCGTGGGCGGCGCCGCCGGCGTCGGTGGTGCGGCCGCCTGGTCGGCCCTCGACGACGAGCCGGCCGCCGGGACCAGCCCGTCCTCGCGGACGACGGCCCAGGTCGCCGACACCCCCGACACCCCGGCAGCCGACGGCAGCGTCGAGTCGGTCGCCTCCTCGGTGCTGCCGTCGGTGGTGAAGATCGACGTCAGCGGGTCGAGCGGCTCCGGGTCGGGCTCCGGGATCATCCTGAGCTCGGACGGCCAGATCCTGACCAACGACCACGTCGTCTCCCTCGCTGGCGAGGGCGGCCGGATCTCGGTGTCGTTCAACGACGGCACGAAGGCGGCCGCCGAGGTCGTCGGGACCGACCCGCTCACCGACGTCGCGGTGATCCAGGCCCAGGACGTCGACGGCCTCACGCCCGCCACGCTCGGCTCCTCCGACGACCTGTCGGTCGGCGAGGGCGTCGTGGCGATCGGCTCGCCGTTCGGCCTCGACGCCACCGTCACCAGCGGCATCGTCAGCGCGCTCAACCGCCCCGTCGACGTCGGAAGCGACGGCAACGGCAACACCACGGCGTACCCCGCCATCCAGACCGACGCGGCGATCAACCCCGGCAACAGCGGCGGCGCCCTGGTCGACATGGCCGGCCACGTGGTCGGCATCAACTCCTCGATCCAGACCACGAGCTCCTCGTCGCAGTTCGGGCAGAGCCAGGAGGGCGGCTCGATCGGCCTCGGCTTCGCGATCCCGATCTCGGACGCGATGCCGATCGTCGACCAGATCGTGGCCGGCGAGGAGCCGACCCACGCCCGGCTCGGCATCACCGTCTCCGACGTGGGCGCCGCCCAGGGCGGCAACGGCGGCCCCTCACAGCAGCAGGAGCAGGCGAGCACCGAGGGCGCGCAGATCCAGGAGATCGGCGACGGCTCGGCGGCCGGCAAGGCCGGCCTGAAGGCGTCCGACGTCATCACGAAGGTGGACGACCAGCTGATCTCCAGCTCCGACGACCTGATCGCCACCATCCGGTCCTACCGCCCCGGCGACACCGTCACCGTCACCTACCAGCGCGACGGCTCCGAGAAGACCGCCGAGCTGAAGCTCGACTCCGACGGGTCGTCGTCCAAGTCCTGATCCGACCGTGGGGGGACGGATCCGGTGGGGGGAACGGTCGGCTGGGCGGGTCTCAGAGGTGCTTCTGGAACTCGCCCAGCCGCGCCACCGGCACGAAGCCCAGCAGGTCGTTGACGCCGACCATGTGCTCGTTGACCTCGGCGTTGTAGGTGATCAACCGACCCAGGCCGGGGCGCTCGGCCTGCAGCAGCCGCAGGTTGGCGACCTTCACGGCGATGCCCAGCCGGTGGCCGCGGTGGTCGCGGCGCACCAGCGTCCCCCACTGGTAGGCGCGGTCCGACTCGTGCTCGGTCAGGGCCAGGTCCGAGTACGCCACCAGCTCGCCGTCCGCCGTCAGCGCGACGGTGTTGACCTTCGTCCGGCCCTGCTTGGCCGTCACGGCCTCGCCGGCGCGGACGGCCTCCGGGCTGGCGGCCTCGGGCTCGACGTCCAGCTCGCCGGTCGGCGCCTCGGTCATCAGGCTCGCCGTGATCTCGGCCCAGCCCTGCAGCAGCTCCTCGGGCACCGGCCCCATCCAGGACCGCAGCGTGTACGCCGCGTGGTACGGCGCCGCCTCGGCCGCGAGCCGTGCGAGCAGCTCGTCGGCCACCGGGAGCGGGAGGGCGCGCTGCACGTCGCCGAGGGCCAGCACGTAGCCCCGCGCCCGGGCGAACTCCGGTCCGCTCTCCCCGACGCCGTCGGGTCCGGCGTCGTACGCGTAGCCGGTCTCGCCCGCCAGGATGCTCCGGTCCGACTCGCGGGCGACCCGCTCCAGATGGGCCAGCATCGCGCTGCCGTGCCCGCGCCGGCGGTGCTCCGGGCGCACGTGCACCGCCAGCTCGGCGCGGTCCACGTTGTCTAGCAGCGGCATCCGCATCCAGCCGGCCGCGACCACCTCGCCGTCGACGAGCCCGGACCAGCCGGCGTACCGGAAGCGGAGGCTGGGCTCCTGCATCATCGCCCGCAGCTCCTCGAGCTGCCAGACCGCGGCGACCTCCTCCCGGCCGTACCGCTCGGCGGCGTCGTACGCCGCGTGCCAGGCGTCGAACGCCGGGCGGTCGTGGACGTCGAGGTCGACGATCTGCAGCCCGCTCATCGCGCGCGCTGCACCCGGCCCTCGTCCCAGACCGGCCCCTCGGACTCGTAGACGGCACCGTCGGCGCCGTACACGAGGAAGCGGTCGAAGCCGCGGGCGAACCAGCGGTCGTGGGTGACTGCCAGCACCGTCCCCTCGAAGGCCGCCAGCCCCTCCTCGAGTGCCTCGGCCGACTGCACGTCGAGGTTGTCGGTGGGCTCGTCGAGCAGCAGCAGGGTGGCCCCGGACAGCTCCAGCAGCAGGATCTGGAACCGGGCCTGCTGGCCGCCGCTCAGCGACTCGAAGGGCTGCTCACCGGCGTGCGCGAGCTCGTAGCGGTCCAGGACCCGCGCGGCCTGCTCCCGGCCCATGCCCTGGCGCCCGTCGGGGTGACCGTCGCCGCGGTGCAGCACCTCCAGCAGGGTGCGGCCGATGAGCTCGGGGTGCTCGTGCGTCTGCACGAACCAGCCCGGGCGCACGCGGGCGCCGAGCTTGGCCTTGCCGGTGTGCGGGACGGGGCGGATCTCGACGTCCCCCACCGGCCGGTGCTCGACGTCCGGGTCGCTGCCGCCGGCGGCGAGCAGGCGCAGGAAGTGCGACTTGCCCGAGCCGTTGGAGCCGAGCACGGCCACCCGCTCGCCGTACCAGACCTCGAGGTCGAAGGGCTCCATCAGACCGGTGAGCCCGAGGTTCTCGCAGACGACCGCGCGCTTGCCGGTGCGGCCGCCCTGGAGCCGCATCGAGACCTGCTGCTCGCGCGGCTGCTCCATGGGCGGCCCGGCCTCCTCGAACTTGCGGAGCCGGGTCTGCGCGGCGCGGTACTGGCTCGACATCCCGTCGTTGTACTCGGCCTTGATCTTCAGCCGGAGCACCAGCGCCTTCAGCTTGGCGTGCTCCTCGTCCCAGCGGCGGCGCAGCTCCTCCAGCCGCGCGAACCGGTCGCGGCGCGCCTCGTGGTACGACGCGAACCCGCCCGGGTGCGTCCACACGGTGTTGCCGGCGGCGCCCAGCTCGACTGTCACCACCCGGGTGGCGGTGTTGTTGAGGAGCTCGCGGTCGTGGCTGATCATCAGGATCGTCTTCTCGGACTCGCGGACCCGGCCCTCGAGCCAGATCTTGCCGGGGACGTCGAGGTAGTTGTCGGGCTCGTCGAGGAGCAGCACCTGGTCGGGGCCGCGGAGCAGGAACTCCAGGACCAGCCGCTTCTGCTCGCCGCCCGAGAGCGTGGTCAGCTCGCGGTACTTCGCCCGGTCGTACGGCAGCCCCAGCGCGGCCACGGTGCAGACGTCCCAGGTGACCTCGACGTCGTACCCGCCGGCGTCGGCGTACTCCCCCAGCGCGGTGGCGTAGGCCATCTGCGTCTTCTCGTCGTCGCTGTCCATCAGCGCCAGCTCGAGCCGGTCGACCTCGGCGGCGGCCGCGCGCACCCGCGGCGGCGAGACGCTCAGCAGCAGGTCGGCCACGGTCGTGGAGCCGTGCGCGACGTGCTGGCGCATCACCCCGAGTCCTCCGCTGCGGGTCACGACGCCCGCGTGGGGCTGCAGCTCTCCGGTGATGATCCGCAGCAGCGTCGTCTTGCCGGCGCCGTTCGCGCCCACGAGCGCGACCTTGGCCCCCTCGCCGACCCGGAAGGACACCTCGTCGAGCAGCACCCGACCGTCCGGCAGCTCGTAGCGCACCCCGGCGACATCCACGTGACCCACGTCGACCGATTGTCCGGGATCAGGCCGCCTCCGGCATCTTCTTTACCTTCGTGCCCGGCGTCGCTCCGGACGTCGTACGTCCCGGCGACCCCGACCACCACCTCGTACGACGTCCCGCGGCCTCCGGCACGCCACCCGCCAGCAGCGACACGGTTGCCGGAACCCGCCATGATGGGCGCACACCACCAGGGAGGCACACCGATGCAGCTGGAGCTGTCGCCGGAGGACCAGGCGTTCCGCGAGGAGATGCGCGAGTTCTTCACCACGAAGTTCCCCCAGGAGATCCGCGACGCGGTGATCGCCGGCGAGGAGCTCACCAAGGAGCAGCACGTCGAGAGCCAGCGCACGCTGAACGCCGCGGGCCTCGCCGTACCGCACTGGCCCGTGGAGTGGGGCGGGCGCGGCTGGAGCGACCTCCAGCGGCACCTGTGGAACGACGAGATGCAGGCCGCGGCCGTGCCGCTGCCGCTGGCGTTCAACGCCAACATGATCGGTCCGGTGCTGGCCCAGTTCGGCTCGCAGGAGCTCAAGGAGCGGTTCCTGCCGCCGACGGCGAACCTCGACATCTGGTGGAGCCAGGGCTTCTCCGAGCCGGACGCCGGCTCGGACCTGGCGAGCCTGCGCACCACCGCCGTCCGCGACGGCGACGACTTCGTGGTGAACGGGCAGAAGACCTGGACCACGCTGGGGCAGTACGGCGACTGGATCTTCACCCTGGTCCGCACCGACCCCGACGTGAAGAAGCAGGCCGGCATCTCGATGCTGCTCATCGACATGACCACCCCCGGCGTCGAGGTCCGCCCGATCGAGCTGATCGACGGCGGCCACGAGGTCAACGAGGTGTGGTTCACCGACGTGCGGGTGCCGGCCGACCTGCTGGTGGGCGAGCTCAACGGCGGTTGGACGATCGCGAAGTTCCTGCTCGGCAACGAGCGTGTCGGCGTCGCGCCGGTCGGCACCATCAAGCGGGTGCTCGCCCGGGCCAAGCAGCTCGCCGGCTCGCAGCTGGACGACCCGCTGGTGCGCGCCCGCGTCGTCGAGATCGAGAACGAGCTGCTCGCGCTCGAGCTCACCGCGCTGCGCGTGGTCGCCCACTCCGAGGGCGGCGAGCCGCACCCGGCGAGCTCGGTGCTGAAGCTGAAGGGCACCGAGCTCCAGCAGGCGGTCACCGAGCTGGTCCTCGACCTGGCCGGACCCGCGGGGCTGGCGAGCGGCGACGGCTCGGGCGTCCCCGCGTGGGCGCGGCACGCGGCGCCGACGTACCTCAACCTCCGCAAGGCGTCGATCTACGGCGGGTCCAACGAGATCCAGCGCCAGATCATCGCCAAGACCATCCTGGGACTCTGAGGGGCAACCGTGGACTTCACCTATGACGACGAGCAGGTCGCGCTCCGCGACGCCGTACGCGGCCTGATCGGCAAGGCGTACGCCGACTTCGAGCAGCGCCGCCGCACGGTCGCGGACGACCCGGGCTTCAGCGAGCAGGTCTGGGCACAGCTGGCCGAGATGGGTCTGCTGGGCCTGCCGTTCGCCGAGGAGGACGGCGGCGTCGGTGCCGGGCCGGTCGAGATCGGCATCGTGGCCCACGAGCTGGGCCGGGTCCTCGCGCCCGAGCCGTTCCTCACCAGCGTCGTGCTCGCCGGCGGTCTCGTCTCCGCCGCCGGCACCCCCGAGCAGCGGGCCGAGGTGCTCGGCGCGCTGTCGGCCGGCGAGAGCATCCTGGCCTTCGCCCACGACGAGGAGGGCAGCCGCTGGGCGCCCTCGGCCACCCAGGTCACCGCCGCCCAGGACGGCGACGCCTGGACGCTCACGGGCGTCAAGGAGCCCGTCCCCCACGGCGCCCGCGCCGACCTGCTGGTGGTCAGCGCCGCGCTCCCCGAGGGCGGCACCGGCCTGTTCCTGGTCGCCTCCGACGCGGCCGGGCTGACGCGCACGGGCTACCGGACGTACGACGGCGCCCGCGCGGCCCGGATCGCCCTGGAGTCGACCCCCGCGACCCCGCTCGGCACGCCCGGGCAGGACCTGGAGGCGACGATCGCCACCGTGCAGGACATCGGCCGGATCATGGCCGGCCACGAGGCGCTGGGCGCGATGGAGGTCGCGCTGGCCACGACCACGTCGTACCTCACCAGCCGCAAGCAGTTCGGCGTCACGCTGAACACCTTCCAGGCGCTGACCTTCCGCGCGGCGGACATGTACGTCTCGGTGGAGCTGGCCGCCAGCCTCGTGCACTGGGCGACGATGGTGGTCGCGACCGGCGACGCGGCCCGCACCGCCGACGCCGCGGCCCGGGCGGCGCTCCAGGTCAGCCGGGCGAGCCGGCACGTCGGGCAGGAGGCGATCCAGCTGCACGGCGGGATCGCGATGACCGCGGAGTACTCCGTGGGCAGCTACACCGCCCGGCTCACGGCCCTCGACCACCTGCTCGGCGACGGCGCGTTCCAGCTGGGGGCGCTGGCCGCCCGGGTCGAGGAGCACGGCGCCCTGGACCCGCTGGCCACCGCCTGACGAACCGACCAAGCCAACTCTTAGACTCCTCCGCATGGTGCAGCAGGCGGAGGAGCCGAACGTCGTCCTCGCCGAGTCAGGGCGTCCGCTGCCGGGCCGCGCGACGCGCCGCAAGGTGCGGATCGCCGCGATGGTCGGGTACGCCGCGCTGCTCGGCCTGTGGATCGACCTGCTCGGCATCCCGAACGACACCATCCAGGTCTTCCTGTGGCTGTGGGTCGGCACCATCGCGTGGAACATCGAGGCGCCGCCGCGCTTCCACCTGTACTTCCTGCGCGACTGGTGGATCCCCGTCGTCGGCCTGGTCATCTACTTCTACAGCCGCGGCCTCACCGACGAGCTCGGCCTGCCGGTGCACATCACGATGCCGATCCGCGTCGACGAGTGGCTCGGCGGCGGCATCACCCCGACCGAGCGGCTGCAGGACGCCTGGTGCAGCGACCCGTGCACGAAGGGCAGCGAGCCGCGCTGGTACGACCTGTTCTTCACCACGGTCTACGCCACGCACTTCCTGGCCGGGCTGACCATCGCCGCGGTGCTGTGGGTGCGCAACCGCCGCGACTGGCTGATGTGGATGCGCCGCTACGTCGGCATCAACTTCGGCGCCCTGGTGGTCTACATCCTCTACCCGATGGCCCCGCCGTGGATGGCCTCGGAGCAGGGCTACATGGGCGAGGTCACGCGGATCACGAGCCGCGGGTGGTCCGACATCGGTCTGGACCGGATCGACCTGATCCTGCAGGGCGTCGGCAACCCGGTCGCGGCCATGCCGTCGCTGCACGCCGGCATCTCCTTCCTGATCGCGATGTACGCCGTCCAGCGGCTGCGCACCCCGTGGCGCTTCCTGCTGCTGCTCTACCCCCTGGCCATGTCGACCGCACTGGTCTATTTCGCCGAGCACTACGTCATCGACGTCGTGGCGGGCGCCCTGCTCGCCTTCCTGGTCCTCGTCGCCGCTTCGGCGTGGGAGCGCCGCCGGGGCACAGGTCTATATCATCTCAACTAAATTTCGCGAAACTTCTGGTGATTGTGCGTAATCGCTGTCACGGTGGTCCTTCGTTCCCACGATCGAAGGACGGACCTGCCTGTGAGCCACCCATCCCGGCGCCGGCGTACGACGCTGCTCGCCCTCGCCCTGCTGCCCGCCTCGCTGGTCACGGCGACCACCAGCGCCTCGGCCGCACCCGCGCCCGCAACCGCACCCGAGTTCACCCGGGTGAACGTCGACACCGGGATCCAGGGCGCCAGCTTCACCGTCGTCGGTGAGATCTTCGACGGCGAGCAGAACCTCGTCACCTCCGGCTTCGGCGCGCTGGGTGCCGGTGGCCTGCCCGTCGGCGGCGGCACCCTGCAGGTCTACCGCCCGAAGGCCAACCTGGCCGACTGGCGCAAGGTGACGGTGTTCGACACGACCGAGAACGTCATCTTCCCGAACCAGCCGACGCTCTCCGACGTCGACGGGGACGGCGACACCGACATCATCGTGCCGGCCGGCAACTTCTTCGAGTCCGCCGGGGGCGTCAACCGCGGCAGCCTCACCTGGTGGGAGAACACCGGGCCCACCACCCCCTTCGTCCGCCACAACATCCTCACCGGCCAGGCCTGGTCGTACCACGGCGTCCAGCACGTCGACTTCGACGGCGACGGCATCCGCGACATCATCACCGTCGGCGAGCAGGGCCGCGTCGCCGGCAACCTCACCGACGACGACGTGCAGACCCAGTTCCTGAAGGGCAAGGCCGACCTCACCTTCGAGGCGCCGGTCTCCCTCGGCGACGTCGGCGGCAGCCTCCCGGTCGTGCACGACGTCGACGGCGACGGCGAGCTCGACATCATCACCTCGCAGTACTTCGACGTCGGCTCCGGCGCCGCGGACGCCGGCCGGGCGACGTTCCTGTGGCTGGAGCGCGGCGACGACGGCGTGCCCGGCCTGAGCGCCGACGACTTCACCCCGCACACCATCGCCACGCTGGACGACACCCCGGCCGGCGGCCGCGGCGTCGGCCAGGGCTTCCAGATCCGTCCCGTGCCCGACTTCCGCGCTCCCGGCACCGTCTCCTGGATCGGCACGAACCACACCAACCGCTGTGTGCTGCCGATCCTGGCGAGCGAGCAGGTGCTGGAGTTCCTGCCCCCCGCCGACCCCACCCAGCAGTGGACCCTGAACACCCTGTCCACCCCGGCGACCAGCACGCCGGACTGCACGGACGACTTCCGCAACAACCTCCTGCCGATCTTCCCCGGCGAGGACATCACCTCGCGGGCCACCTACGGCCAGGGCGCCCCCGGCGTCTTCGGGTACGGCGACATCGACGGCGACGGCGACGTCGACCTCGCGGTCTCGGGTGACGGCGACCGGCGGCTGTTCTGGATCGAGCAGCTCGCGGACGGCAAGACCCTCCAGCACACCCTGACCGCTCCCGGCGAGGAGTTCGGCCAGGCCGGCGGTGCCGTGGTGGCCGACCTGAACGGCGACCAGGTCGCCGAGCTCGTGTTCAGCTCCTTCGACCGCAACGCCCTCGCGATCTGGCGGCGTACCCCCGTCGTCAAGGTCGAGGTGCCGACCACGGTCACGAACACGGTCAAGTCCGAGACGGTGCGCAGCGCCCTCTCCGTGTCCACCAAGCGCAAGGGCAAGGCCAAGAGGACGACGTACGCCGTCCGGCTGGACGCCGCCACCGGTGGCCCCGCGCGCCGGGTGAAGGTCGTCTTCGACCCCGCCCGAGGCAAGACCAAGGTGCTGCGGACGCTCACCGTGCGCGGCAAGAACGGCGACTTCGCCGGCTCGTTCTCCTGGCGCGCACCGCGTCGGGGCACGCTCCGGTTCACCTACGCCGGGACCACGCTGAGCCCGACCCTGCGTGACACCGCCGCCCGGACGGTGGTCAAGGTCAGCCGCTGAGCGCTCGACCCCAGGCGTGCTGCGCGGCCCGACGTTGGGCCGCGCAGCGCGCCGCGAGCAGCAGGTGCACGGCGATCCCGAGCCCCATCAGCACCGTGAGCCAGGTGTGCAGGGGCTCGCGGTCGAGGTTGGTCTGCGAGGCCCAGATCAGCACGCCGAGCACGTAGCCGAAGTAGATGTGGAAGACCTTCAGCGTCCGGCGGGGTCGCACGAAGCCGAAGACGTAGACCGACAGGGCGATGTGCACGGTGTTGAGCAGCACGACGAGGGTGACCAGCGCCGCCGTCAGGATCCGGTACTCCCCCACGTAGTGCAGCGTGGTCGAGGCGATCACCACCGGCAGCAGCACCCAGCCGACGCGCCGACCCAGCACCCCCGCGCGCTGGCGCCGCCTCAGGGCCAGGAGGTCGGGGTGCTCGACGAGAGCGGACATCGCCTCGGGCCTCAGCCGCGGAAGCGTTCGGCGTCGAGCGCCGCGACGGACCGCCCGATCTGGCGCCACACCGAGCCGACGGCCATGACCGCGCTGTTGACGTCGCGGTCCTCGCCCGCGGCGATCGTCGCCGCCTGCAGCGAGGACTGCAGGGGCAGGTAGACGAGCGGCTCGAGCAGCCGGACCACGCGCTGCAGCTGCGGGTGCAGCCCGCGGAAGGCGTGGCCGAGCTCCCGGCTCCCGCAGCGCTCGACCAGCTGGTCGATGAACCGGTCGGCCATCACGAACGCCATCGCCAGGTCACCGCTGAGGTAGGCCAGGTCGTGGTCGAGGGAGGTACGGCGCAGGGCCGCCACGTCGCTCTGCTGGTACTGCGGCATCCCCCACCGCAGCACGTGCTCGAGGAGCATCCCGCCCACCCGCATCACGTCGTCGGCGGCCTCGCGGCTCAGCGGCGCGACGGACGCGCCCCGGTTCCGCTGGACGACGACGAGGCCCTCGGTCGCCAGCTGGGCGAAGGCCTCGCGCAGCGGCGAGTTGGAGACGCCGAAGCGCTGCATGATCGCCTCGGTCCGCAGCGGCTCGCCGGGGCCGAGCTGCCCGCTGATGATGTCGGCACGCAGGGCCGCGACGAGGTTCTCCCGCATGGCTCCGTGCTCGTGTTCGACGACCGGCATGGCCCGATCCTCCCACGACCGCCCGCGACACGGCGCCTCGTCAGTCCTCGGGGATCGTCAAGATCTCCAGGACGACGATGCCCAGCGAACTGAGCAGGTTCAGCACGCCCTGCAGCTCCTGCTGGTCGACGAGGTCCCCGACCAGCGTCGTCTGGGGCCGCTGCCGCCGGGCGGCGAGCTGGGGGAAGGCCGAGCTGATCTCGTCGGAGATGGTCGCGTCGACCCGGATCAGTGTCCTCGTCACCACGCGCCTCCTGCCGCCCTGCGTCCGCTCACCACCTGAGGCCGACGGTAGGTCTCGGCCGCGTGCCGATGCCTCACCGGAATCGGGCGAGGCACCTGCTCGTGCGGCGGGAGGAGAGTGCCCAGCACGGCACCGACGCCGTACCCATCCGACAAGCACGCAGGAGCACCACCATGGCGAAAGCGACCCTCACGGTCTGGAAGTTCAACACTCCCGGCGGCGCCCGCGACGCGTCCGCGACGCTGAACCGACTGGCCAGCGAGCAGTCGATCGTGCTGCACGACGCGGCCACCGTCTCCTGGGAGGAGGGCAAGAAGAAGCCGAAGACCCAGCAGCACACCCCGACGACCAGCGCCGGCGCCCTGGGCGGGGCCTTCTGGGGGATGCTGTTCGGCCTGATCTTCTTCATCCCGCTGCTCGGCGCCGCGGTCGGCGCGGCGGCCGGGGCACTGGCCGGCTCGCTCACCGACGTCGGCATCGACGACGGCTTCATCAAGAAGGTGCGCGACCAGATCACGCCCGGGACCTCGGCGCTGTTCGTGATGTCCTCCGACGCGGTCATCGACAAGGTCCGCGAGGCGTTCGCCGACAACCCGCCGGACGACCTCATCTTCACGAACCTCTCCGCCGAGCAGGAGGCCGCGCTGCACGACGCCTTCGACGAGGACTGACCAGCAGCGTGCAGCCATGTCGTCCTCCACGCTCACCGTCTGGCTCTACGACACCCCGATGGGGGCCGTGGCGGGCGAGCTGCGGTTGCGGGCGCTGCACAAGCGGAGGGCGGTGCTCGTCCTCGACGCGGTCACGGTGATCTGGATCCCCGGGGCGCACCGGCCGCGGATCGGCCACCTGCGCTACCCGACCTCCCAGGTCGCCGCGCAACGGTCGGTGCTCGGGGCGCTGGTCGGCGCCGTCCTCCTGCCGACCGCCGTCCCGGTCACCGACCCGGAGGCCGTCGGCCTCAACGCCTGGGCCGACCGGCTCGGCGGGACGGGGATCGACCAGCCCTTCCTCGAGGACGTCCGCAGCCGGATCGTCCCCGGCACGTCCGCACTCCTGGTGCTGTCCTCGGACACCGACCTGGACGTCGTCCGGCCGCTCGTGCAGCACGGGCTGGCGCGCGGTGACGTCTCCCTGTTGCGGGTCCCGCTGGGCGAGGGCGCCGTCGAGATGCTCCGGCAGGTGGTCGACGAGCTCGTCCCGCGGGGGTGAGTGGACGGGCGCTCTGGTGAGTCCACCCGATTCAGGCGATGGCCGACAGCGCGTCCGAGACGCTACGGTCGGGGCGTGATCCGCCTCCTCCTCCGCGCGGTCGTGTTCCTGGCCTCCGCCGCCATCGGTCTCATCGTCGCGTCGCTGGTGCTGGACGACGTCACCGTGACCACCGAGGGCTTCCTCCTGGTCGTCGTCATCTTCGCGGTGATCCAGAGCGTCATCTCCCCGTTCCTGGCCCGGGTGGCCGCCAAGAACGCCACCGCCCTGCTCGGCGGCGTCGGGCTGCTGGCCACCTTCGTCGCGCTGCTGGTCGTCACGCTCTGGGGGGACGCGGTCACGATCGACGGCGGCGTCGGGACCTGGATCGCCGCCACCGTGATCGTCTGGCTGGCCACCGCGCTGGCGACGATGCTGCTGCCGCTGCTGTTCCTGATCGGGCGTCGCAAGGACGCCGGGGCTGCGAACGACGGCCCCGCCCTGCGCCGCCGCTGAGCGACGCGGAACTCGCGAGCGCTTCGAGCCCGTCCCCGGTCACACTGCCGACCATGGACGCACAGCGGTGGACCGACGAGGCCTGGCTCGCGACGGCGTACGCCTGGGTCGAGGAGCGGCTCGGCGCACTCGGCCTGACCCGCACGGGCGAGATCGAGCAGCCGCACGTAGCCCCGTGGTCGACGGTGCTGCGGGTGCCGACCGACGCCGGCGCGGTCTTCTTCAAGGCCAACGAGGAGCAGCTGCGGCACGAGGCGCGGGTAGCGAGCCTGCTGGCGGCGCGGGTGCCGGACCGGGTGCCGCCGCTGCTGGCCGCAGACCCCGAGCGCGGCTGGATGCTGATGGCCGACGCCGGCGAGACGCTGCGCGTCGTGGTGGCGCGGGAGCGGAGCCTGGAGCGCTGGTACGACGCCCTGGCCGCCGTCGCCCGGATCCAGCTCGCCGTGACGGACGACGTCGACGAGCTGCTGGCGATGGGCGTGCCCGACCACCGGCTGGCCGGCGTACCGGCCGGGTATGCCCGGCTGATGGACGAGATCGACGCCGAGCCGCGGTTCCGGGCGGCCCAGGGGTACGTCGAGGAGCTCTGCGCCGAGCTGGCGTCGTACGGCGTCCCCGGCTCGATCCAGCACGACGACCTCCACGACGCGCAGGTCTTCGTGCGGGACGGGCGTCAGCTGGTGATGGACTGGGGCGACGCCTGCGTCTCGCAGCCGTTCTGCGTGCTGTCGGTGGCGCTGGAGGGGGTCATCGCCTGGGGGCTCGACGACGTCGAGGACTCGGTCGACACGACGCCGTTCCGCGACGCCTACCTGGCGCCCTGGGCCGAGCGACTGCCCGGCGTCGACCTGGCGGCCGCCGTGACTCCGGCGTTGCGCCTCGGGTGGGCGATCCGCGCGGTCAACGGGCACGTCGCCGGGGACCTGGACCAGACGCTCACCCGGCTCCGGATGTTCCTCGACGGGCGGGCCTGAGCACGGCGCCCCCTACATGCGTCGCGTCTCCAGCACCCGGAACCCCTTGGCGCTGGCCAGCCGGGTGGTGGGGAAGCCCTGCCCACCGAGCCAGCGCTGGAGCGAGTCGGCGCCGAGGTTCTTGCCGACGACCATGACCGCCCGACCGCCGGGGGCCATCCGCGGGAGCCAGGTCAGCAGCAGCTCGTGCAGTGCGTCCTTGCCGATCCGGATCGGCGGGTTCGACCAGATCTCGTCGTACTGCGCGGCGGGGTCGACCCCGCCCGGGACGGAGGCCGCGTAGCGGTCGGAGAGGCCGAGGGCGTGCGCGTTCTCGTTCGCCAGCAGCACCGCCCGCTCGTTCACGTCGACGGCGGTGACCACGGCCTCCGGAACGGCGACGGCGACGGCGAGGCCGATGACGCCGTACCCGCAGCCGAGGTCGAGGACCCGCCCGGGCGCGGGCGGGTCGGTCTCGCGGAACAGCACGGCGGTCCCGACGTCGAGCCGGCCCTGGGCGAAGACCCCCGAGCCGCTGGTCAGCTCCAGCTCGTGCCCCCAGACCGACGCGCTGACCGGCGCCCGTTTGAAGGCGACCGTGGGGTCGGCGCTGAAGTAGTGCTCGTCGCTCATGGCTGCGTCCTCCGCGCCCTCGTCAGCTGGTCCCGTGCGGCCAGCTCGTCGTCCACCGGGTAGGCCACCTCCTCCAGGGTCAGCCCGTGCGCGTGCGCGACGGACACCGCCGGATCCCGGCGCTCCGCCCGCAGCACCTGGGCGGCCCACTCGACGGGTCGCCGCCCCTCCCCCACGGCCACCAGGCAGCCGACCAGGGCGCGCACCATGCTGTGGCAGAACGCGTCGGCGCGGACCGTGCCGACGAGTACGCCGTCGGGGGTGCGCGCCCAGCAGAGGTCGAGCAGGGTGCGGATCGTGGTCGCGCCCTCCCGCTGCTTGCAGAACGACGCGAAGTCGCGCAGGCCCACGAGGTCGCTCGCCGCCCGGTTCATCCGCTCCTCGTCGAGAGGACGCGGCCAGGCCAGCACGTGCGAGCGGGTCAGCGGGTCGAGCAGGTCCGGCCGGTCGGCGATCCGGTAGGCGTAGCGCCGCCACAGCGCGGAGAAGCGGGCGTCGAAGCCGTCCGCGGCCTCGGCCGCCCGGCGTACCCGGACATCGGGCGGGAGGATGCCGTTGAGGCGCCGTACCAGCGCGACGAGGGGGTCGTCGGGCGACCGCCCGGCCGAGGCCGTCAGCACTTCGCGGGAGACGTCGGTGTGCACGACCTGTCCGCGCGCGTGCACGCCGGTGTCGGTCCGCCCGGCACACACGACCGCGACCGACGGGACCCGCAGGGAGGTCGCGAGCGCCGTCCCCAGGGTCTCCTGGACGGTCCGCAGCCCGGGCTGCGTCGCCCAGCCGTGGAATTCGGTGCCGTCGTAGGCGAGGTCGATCCGGAGCCGCACGGCGCCCATCCTTCCGTACGCTTCCGTAGGCTGAGATCGTGACCTCAGGCCCCGCGATCATCCTGGTCTCCGAGCACCACGCCGACGACCTGCGCGACGCGTTCACCCGCTACGACCGTGAGTACGACGTCCGCGTCGCCGCCAGCTGCGCGGCGGCCGAGGAGGCGGCCCGCGACGTGGTCGCGAACGGGCGCACGGTCGCCCTCTTCGTCTCCGACTCCGTGCTCCCGGACTGCCACGTCCTCGAGGGCTTCCACCGCTGGCGCACCGTCGTCCCCAACGCCCGCCGGATGATCGCCGCCCACTGGGACCGCTTCCTCATGGACGCACCGGGGCTGCGCGCCGGCATGGCCAAGGGCAAGTACGACGCCTACCTGCTGATGCCGCGCGGCACCCGGGACGAGGAGTTCCACCACGCCGTCACCGATCTGCTGAGCGACTGGGGGGCGACGATCGCCGATCCCGAGGTCGTCTCGGCGAAGATCATCGCGCCCACGCGCACCCCGGACGTGCTCGCGATCCGCGACTTCCTCGACCGGCTCGGCATGCCCCACCGCGTCTACCACCCCGACGAGTTCGTCGGCCACCCGCTGGCCGACCAGCTGCCGCCGGACCCGACGTACCCGCTGGTGTGGGTGTCGAACCGTCCCTTCATCGACGCCGCCACCGTCCGCAAGGTCGCGATGGACATGTACGGCGCCCCCGGCGATCTCGACATCGACCACACCGTCGACGTGTGCGTCGTCGGCGCGGGCCCGGCCGGCCTGGCGGCCGCGGTGTACGCCGCGTCGGAGGGCCTGTCGTGCGTGGTGCTGGAGGCCGAGGCGATCGGCGGCCAGGCCGGCACCAGCTCGATGATCCGCAACTACCTCGGCTTCCCGCGCGGGATCTCCGGCATGCGGCTGGCCCAGCGCGCCCGCAACCAGGCGCTGCGCTTCGGCACCGAGTTCGTCACCGGCTGGACCGTCGACCGGCTGGTCCCGGGCGGCGACGGCGCGCCCCACCGGCTCTGCACGGACGGCGGTGACGTGCACGCCCGCGCGGTGGTGATCGCGAGCGGGGTTGCCTACCGCAAGCTGCGGGTCGACCCGCTGGAGGAGCTGGTCGGCAACGGCGTCTTCTACGGCGCTGCGATGACCGCCGCCCGGGAGATGGAGGACCAGGACGTCTTCGTCGTCGGCGGCGGCAACTCCGCCGGCCAGGCCGCCGTGCACCTGTCCCGGTTCGCCCGCTCGGTGACCATCCTGGTCCGCCGGCCCAGCCTGGCCGAGACCATGTCGCAGTACCTGGTCGGCGAGATCGAGTACAACCCGCGCATCGACGTCGAGGTCTGCACCCGGGTCGTCGACGGCGGCGGCGAGGGCCACCTGGAGTGGCTCTGCCTGGAGGACACCCGCACCGGCGTACGGACGAAGCGAGACGCGTACGGGCTGTTCCTCCTGCTCGGCGCCGAGCCCACCTGCACCTGGGTCCCGCCCGAGGTCGCCCTCGACGACCACGGCTTCGTGCTCACCGGCCGCGACGTGCCGCGCGAGCACTGGACCGACGGCATCCCGCCCGCCGACCTCGCGACCACCGTCCCCGGCGTCTTCGCCGCCGGCGACGTGCGCTCGGGCTCGATGAAGCGGGTCGCCGCCGCCAGCGGCGAGGGCGCCAGCGTGGTCTCGCTCGTGCACCGCTACCTGGCCCCGGCTCCCGACTGAGCGCCCGCTGGTCGAGCAGCGAAGGACGAAGTCCTGAGCGCCCGTCGAGACCCGGTGAGCCACACGACAACCCCCACCACCGTCACCCGCGGCCTGCAGGGGTCTCGACGGACGCTCGTCGCCGGGGCTCCTCGCTGCTCGACCACCGTCGCGCCCCGGTGGTCGAGCAGCGACGGACGAAGTCCCGAGCGCCCGTCGAGACCCGGTAAGCCACACCACAACCCCCACCACCGTCACCCGCGGCCTGCAGGGGTCTCGACGGACGCTCGTCGCCGGGGCTCCTCGCTGCTCGACCACCGTCGCGCCCCGGCGGTCGAGCAGCGAAGGACGAAGTCCTGAGCGCCCGGCGTCGCGCCCCGGTGGTCGAGCAGCGAAGGACGAAGTCCTGAGCGCCCGTCGAGACCCGGTGAGCCGTACGACGACCTGAATCACGGCGCTCCGCGGCATGCCAGGGTCTCGACCAGCGACGATCAGCCCAGCTCGTTGCGGTACGGCGGGTCCGCGCCGGGCCGCGCGACGACCAGGGCTGCGGCGCGGACCGCGTGCTGGAGCAGGGCGGCCCGGTCGACGTCGCTCAGCTGCGCGAGGGCGGGCCGGGCCTCCGCGCCGAGCAGGCCGCGGGTCCACAGCCCGTCGACGAGCGCGGCGCCGAACGTGTCACCGGCCGCGATCGTGTCGACGACGACGGTCTGTGGTGCCGGGACGTCGACGGTGCCGTCGGCGGCCACCCAGGTGGCGCCCTCCGCCCCGCGGGTGACGACCACGGCGCTCGGGCCGAGCTCCAGCAGCCGCCGTGCCGCGGTCACCGGATCGGCGTCGGGGTGCAGGGCGTGCAGGTCCTCGTCGCTGGCCTTGACCACATCCGCGAGCGCGACCACGGCCTCGACCGACGCGCGCAGCTCGGAGCCGGTCCCGGTGATGGCCGGTCGCGCGTTGACGTCGTACGTCACGGTCGCGTGCGGGCGCATCCGCGCCAGCAGGTCGAGCACCTGGGCCGCTCCCGGCTGCAGCACCGCCCCGATCGAGCACGCGTGCACGACCAGGGGCCGCGGGTCGTCCGGCACCTCGCCGAGGCGCCACTCCAGGTCGAACTCGTAGGTCGCCGACCCGTCGTCGGCGAGGGTCGCCTGCGCGGTCGCTGTCCGCTCGATCACCTCGGGGTCGGAGGCCAGGCGGACCCCGTCCCGGCCGATGTAGGCCGCCACGATCCCGCCGTACCGATCGTCGGCGATCGCCGTCGCGAACCGCACCGGCCGCCCGAGGCGCGCCAGCGCCACCGCCACGTTCGCCGCGCTCCCGCCCGCGTGCTCGGCGACCGACCCGTCGGCCCGTCGTACGACGTCGACGAGCGCCTCCCCGACCACCAGCACGTCCCGATCCATGCCGATCACCCTAGGGTGACCCGCATGCTGGTTCACCCGCTGGACCCCGACGCCGCCACCCCGCCGTACGAGCAGCTGCGCGCCCAGCTCGCCACCCGCGCCGCCTCGGGCGATCTCCCTGCCGGCACCAAGCTCCCCACCGTGCGCGCCCTGGCCGCCGACCTGGGCGTCGCGGCCGGCACCGTCGCCCGCGCCTACCGGGAGCTGGAGGCCGACGGCGTCGTCGTCACCGAGGGCCGCCGCGGCACCTTCGTCGCCTCGGGCGCGACCGCGTCGTCCGGGGCCGCGCTCTCCGCCGCGCAGGAGTACGCCGGCGCCGCCCGCCGGCTCGGCCTCACCCGCGCCGAGGCGGTGCGCCTGCTCGAGGAGGCCTGGTCGTGAGGTACGTCGTCCTCGGGGCCGGCGCCGTCGGCGGGGTGATCGGCGCCAACCTGCACCTCGCCGGCCGATCCGTCACCTTCGTCGCCCGCGGCTCGCACCTCGACCGGATCCGGGCCGACGGCCTTCTCCTGGACCGGGCCGACGGGCGTCACCTGGTCCGGGTACCGGTTTCGCCGGCTCTCCACCGAGGTCGCCTGGTCCGAGCCCGCTGACCAGAGCGCCGCGGACGACCCCGTACGCCGCGGCGACCTGATGCGCCGCCGTACCGGACGCAGCGGCGAGATCGTCCTGCTCGGCCGGCTGCACGGCATCCCCACGCCGGCCAACGACCGCGTGGTCCGGGCCGCGACGTGCCGGGAATGACACCGGCCCGCCACCCTGACGGGTAGCGGGCCGGTGTGCGGTACTGCGGAGGATCAGGCCTTCGGCTCGTCCTCGGTCGCCTCGGCGTCGGCGGACTCCGCCTCGACCTCGTCGACCTGCGTCTCCTCGGCGACGACGCTCTCCTCGGGCGACGCCTCCTCGGTCTGCGCGGTGGGCGCGTCCTCGGCGACGGTCTCCTCGGCGGGAGCCTCCTCGACCGGGGCGGCGGCCGCCGGAGCGGGCTTCGCCTTCGGGGCCGACGGCTGGTACGCCTCGGTCACCAGCTCGATGACCGCCATGGGGGCGTTGTCGCCCTTGCGGGGGCCGATCTTGGTGATCCGGGTGTAGCCGCCCGGACGCTCCGAGAAGGTCGGCGCGATCTCGGTGAACAGCACGTGCACGACACCCTTGTCACGGATGGTCTTGAGGACCTCGCGACGGTTGTGCAGGTCGCCCTTCTTGGCCTTGGTGATCAGCTTCTCGGCGTGCGGACGCAGCGCGCGCGCCCGCGCCTCGGTGGTGGTGATCCGGCCGTGCTCGAAGAGCTGGGTGGCCAGGTTCGCCAGGATGAGGCGCTGGTGCGACGGGCTGCCGCCGAGGCGGGGACCCTTGGTGGGCTTCGGCATGTCTCTCTCGTTCCTCCCCGGCCGTGTCAGGTACCGGGGTAGTCGGCCGGCGGAGGGTCCCGCCGGTCAGTGATGGGTCAGTACTGCTCGTCCTCGACGAAAGCGTCATCGTCGTCGTCGCCGTACGCGGCGAGGGCCGCGTGCGGGTCGAAGCCGGGCGCGCTGTCCTTGAGGGACAGGCCCATCTCGACCAGCTTGGCCTTGACCTCGTCGATCGACTTCGCGCCGAAGTTGCGGATGTCGAGCAGGTCCTGCTCCGAGCGGCTGATGAGCTCACCCACGGTGTGGATGCCCTCGCGCTTGAGGCAGTTGTACGAACGGACGGTCAGCTGCAGGTCCTCGACCGGGAGGGCGAGGTCGGCGGCCAGCTGCTCGTCGACGGGCGACGGGCCGATGTCGATGCCCTCGGCCTCGACGTTCAGCTCCCGGGCCAGGCCGAACAGCTCGACCAGGGTCTTGCCGGCCGAGGCGATCGCGTCACGGGGACGGATCGACGGCTTGGTCTCGACGTCGATGACGAGCTTGTCGAAGTCGGTGCGCTGCTCGACTCGGGTGGCCTCGACCTTGTAGGTCACCTTCAGCACGGGGCTGTAGATCGAGTCGACCGGCATCCGGCCGATCTCGTTGTCGGCGCCCTTGTTCTGGACGGCGGAGACGTAGCCGCGGCCGCGCTCGACGACGAGCTCCATCTCCAGCTTGCCCTTGTCGGACAGGGTGGCGAGCTTCAGCTCGGGGTTGTGCACCTCAACGCCGGCGGGCGGCGTGATGTCGGCGCCGGTGACGTCACCGGCACCCGACTTGCGCAGGTACATCGTCACGGGCTCGTCGTGCTCGGAGGAGACGACGAGACCCTTGAGGTTCAAGATGACCTCGGTGATGTCCTCCTTGACCCCCTCGATGGTCGAGAACTCGTGCAGGACGCCGTCGACCTTGATGCTCGTGACCGAGGCACCGGGGATCGACGACAGGAGGGTACGGCGCAGCGAGTTGCCGAGCGTGTAGCCGAAGCCGGGCTCCAGGGGCTCGATCACGAACCGCGAGCGGAACTCGTCGACGGACTCTTCCGACAGGGTGGGGCGCTGTGCGATAAGCACTGATTCTTTCCTTTCCGGACCTACCCGCTATTTGACAGGTCCGAATGTGCTGGGTGACGGAAGGAAGGTGGCGCCTGTCCCGTGGTGAGACGGGACAGGCGCCGGAGGATCACTTCTTCGAGTAGAACTCGACGATGAGCTGCTCCTGGACCGGCAGGTCGATCTGCGCCCGGGTGGGGAGCTGGTGGACCAGCACCCGCATCCGGTTCGGCAGCGCCTCGAGCCAGGCGGGGACGACGCGCTCGCCGTGGGTCTCGCGAGCCACGATGAACGGGGTCATCTCCAGGGACTTCTCGCGCACGTCGATGATGTCGTGCTGCGTCACCTGGAAGGACGGGATGTCGACCTTCTTGCCGTTGACCAGGAAGTGACCGTGGGTCACCAGCTGGCGGGCGTGGCGACGCGTCCGGGCGAAGCCGGCACGGTAGACCACGTTGTCGAGACGGCACTCGAGCAGCTGGAGCAGGTTGTCACCCGTCTTGCCGGCGCGCCGGGAGGCCTCGACGTAGTAGTTGTGGAACTGGCGCTCCAGGACGCCGTAGGTGAAGCGGGCCTTCTGCTTCTCCTGCAGCTGCGAGCGGTACTCGCTCTCCTTGATGCGCGCGCGGCCGTGCTGGCCGGGGGCGTACGGGCGACGCTCGAACGCGGCGTCGCCGCCCACCAGGTCGACGCCCAGGCGGCGCGACTTGCGGGTCATGGGGCCGGTGTAACGGGCCATCTCGTAAGTCTCCTAAATCCGTTCGGGCGTCTCAGACGCGCCGGCGCTTGGGCGGGCGGCAGCCGTTGTGGGGCGTGGGCGTGACGTCCTGGATGGTGCCGACCTCGAGGCCGATCGCACCCAGGGACCGGATCGCCGTCTCGCGACCCGAACCCGGGCCCTTGACGAAGACGTCGATCTTCTTCATGCCGTGCTCCATCGCCCGGCGTCCGGCGGCCTCGGCGGCCATCTGCGCGGCGAACGGGGTGGACTTGCGCGAGCCCTTGAAGCCGACGGTGCCGGCCGAGGCCCACGAGATCACCGCACCGGTCGGGTCGGTGATCGTGACGATCGTGTTGTTGAACGTGCTCTTGATGTGGGCTTCGCCCTGAGCGATGTTCTTCTTCTCCTTGCGGCGCACCTTCTTGGCGCCGGCCGCGGTGCGGCTCTTGGGAGGCATTCAGTTTCTCCTGAGGTTCTGGTCGAAAAGCTCGGTGGACGGTGATCGGCGCATCAGCGCCGGATCACTTCGCCTTCTTCTTGCCGGCAACCGTGCGCTTCGGACCCTTGCGGGTGCGCGCGTTGGTCTTGGTGCGCTGACCGCGGACCGGGAGGCCCATGCGGTGGCGGCGACCCTGGTAGCTGCCGATCTCGATCTTGCGGCGGATGTCCGCCTGGACCTCGCGACGGAGGTCACCCTCGATCTTGAAGTTGGCTTCGATCTCGTCGCGGAGCTTGACCAGCTCCTCGTCGCCCAGCTGGTGGACGCGGAGGTTCGGGTTGACCCCGGTGGCCTCCAGCAGCTGCTGGGCGCGGGTACGGCCGATGCCGTAGATGTAGGTGAGTGCGATCTCGATGCGCTTGTCGCGCGGGAGGTCGACACCAACGAGGCGTGCCATGTGGCTTGTCCTTCTGGTTGTTCGCAGCGGTTTCGGTCGTGACGCGTCCCGGGCCTCGCGAGGTGGGCTCCGGCCTGCTGCTCCGGAGGTGGTTCGCCCGGTCGTACGACGGGGCTAAGCGATCACGTTGTGTGGGTTCTTCAGTTGTCGCTCGCGAGCCCGCAGGCTCGCGCGCTCAGCCCTGGCGCTGCTTGTGACGCGGGTTCTCGCAGATCACCATGACGCGGCCGTGGCGACGGATCACCTTGCACTTGTCACAGATGGGCTTGACGCTGGGGTTGACCTTCACGAGGAGGTCCTCTCGGATGCTCGGCTGGCTACTTGTAGCGGTAGACGATCCGACCTCGCGTGAGGTCGTACGGCGAGAGCTCCACCACCACGCGGTCCTCGGGGAGGATCCGGATGTAGTGCTGGCGCATCTTGCCGCTGATGTGGGCGAGCACCTTGTGGCCGTTGCTCAGCTCGACGCGGAACATGGCATTCGGAAGGGCCTCCGTAATGGTGCCCTCGAGCTCGATCACGCCTTCTTTCTTCGGCATGTCCTCCACAATCTGTCGATCGATGTCTACCGTTCTGCTGCACCGGGACCGGCACGGACCGGTCGCGGCTGGCCCGGGAACCTCCGCCCGCGAGGACGGTGGACCTCGTGCAGCCGTCCCCGATGCCTCTTCCCAGGCACGCAGACGAACCGCTCCGAGGAGCCACTCACTGGTGTTCCGGGCAGCCGCGAGGCACCACAGGACAGACCCACGTTGGGCCGACACGCCAGTCTAGTCAAAACCTGACGAGAAACACGAATCGGACTGGCGGCTCACCCGGCCAGCAGGCGCAGCGTCTCGGATCGAGACGGGCTGGTGGCCGGGTCGGTCGCGAGCGAGGCACCCGCCACGGGGTTGACCATCACCTCGTCGACGCCGTACGTCGCGGCCAGGTCGGCGACCCGTTCCCGCGCCTCCCCGGCGGTCCCGATCACCCAGCGACTCGCCATCTTCTCGACCAGCTCGCGCTGGTCGCCGGCGAGCTCGACCTTCTCGGCCTCCTCGACCGCGAACTGCGGGCCGAGCGGCTGACCGGTGCGGAGGGCGAGCATCATCAGCAACTGTGGGAGGGCGCGACGGCGCGCCTCGTCGGCGTCGTGCGCGACCGAGGCGTTCACCGTCAGGAAGGTCCGCGGCTCGGCCAGCTCGGGCGAGGGCCGGAAGGTCGTGCGGTAGAGCTCGAGCGCCTCGGCGGTGCCGCTCCCGGAGAAGTGGTGGGCGAAGACGTACGGCATGCCCTTCTCGGCCGCCAACCGGGCGGAGTAGTCCGAGGAGCCGAGCAGCCAGATCTGCGGCACGGAGGTCGCACCCGGCGTGGCCTTCAGGACGTGCGTGCGGCCCTGGACCGCGAGACCGACCCCGGCGGCGTCCATCATCGCGAGCACGTTGTCGACGTACTCGGGGAAGCGGGAGACCGCCTCGTCGGTGACCCCGCCGGCGCCGTGGCGCAGCGCCCAGCCGGTCACCGGGTCGGTGCCCGGAGCCCGGCCGATGCCCAGGTCGATCCGGCCGGGGTACGCCGCCTCCAGGAGCGCGAACTGCTCGGCGACCACGAGCGGGGCGTGGTTGGGCAGCATCACGCCGCCCGAGCCCACCCGCAGCCGTCGGGTCGCGCCCGCGACCATCGCGATGAGCACCGGCGGGTTCGTCGCAGCGACGGCCGGCATGTTGTGGTGCTCCGCCAGCCAGTAGCGGCGGTAGCCCAGCTCGTCGGCCGCCCGGGCCAGCTCCAGGGTCGCGGCGAGCGCGTCGCCGGTGCTCTGGTCGTGACGGACCGGCACGAGGTCCAGGACGGAGAGGGTCGGGAAGTCGCTCATCGACTCTCCCAACCCCCTCCGATCCACGACTATTCCGCGACGATCAGGCGGCGGCCGGGTCCTTCTCGCGGTCCTTCTTGTCCTTCGCGAGGCTCGCGACGGCGGTCACCGCGAGCGTCACGAGGATGACGGCGAGGCTGAGGAGGGTCGGCACCTCCCAGTCGAGCACGCCGCTCTTGTAGAGCGCGTGGATGAACAGCTTGGCGCCGATCCAGGCCAGGATGAAGGCCAGGCCGAGCGACAGGTAGACCAGCCGCTGCAGCAGCCCGCCGATGAGGAAGTAGAGCTGGCGCAGACCCATCAGCGCGAACACGTTGGCCGTGAAGACCAGGTACGGCTCCTGCGTGATGCCGAAGATCGCGGGGATCGAGTCGAGCGCGAACAGCAGGTCGGTCGCGCCGAGCGCGATGATGACGACCAGCATCGGAGAGGCGAAGCGGACGCCGTTCTCGCGGTAGAAGAGCTTCAGGCCCTGCCACTTGTCACCGACGTTGAGGTGCTGCTGCGCGAACTTGACGATCCGCGAGTCTTCGGGGTGCTCCTCCTCGTGCTTGCGGTAGGAGCGGACCAGGTTGATCGCGGTGTAGACGAGGAACGCGCCGAAGACGTAGAAGACCCAGCTGAAGTTCTCGACCAGCTGGTAGCCGAGCGCGATGAAGATGCCGCGGAAGATCAGCGCGAGGATGATCCCGACCATCAGGGCTTCCTGCTGGTACTTCCGCGGGACCTTGAGAGCGGACATCAGCACGATGAAGACGAAGAGGTTGTCGACCGACAGGCTCTTCTCGACGATGAAGCCCGTGTAGAAGTCGATGCCGTAGTCGGTCCCGTGGTACCCGATGGTCCAGATGCCGAAGACCGCGGCGGCGGCCATGTAGATGACGAACGCGATCGTGCACTCCCGCATCGACGGCTCGTGCGGGTTGCGGGCGATGATGATGACGTCGAAGAGCAGCACGGCGCAGGTGATCGCGATCGTGATGCCCCACTCGAGGCCGGAGACGTCCACAGGTTCCTCCTGGTTCAGGGGATGGCTTGTCGCCTGAGGTCTCTTCCACCGCCGACGCGGCCCGCGGCCCCGGACCGGCTGCTGAGCCGGACGTGCTGACGAGGTCGCGACGAAGGAATACTCCCCTCCTGCGACGCACATCCTCGCACGTCACCCAGGAGTTCAGAGACTCCGCTCAGCGCTCGGTACCCGGACGCCCGCCGAAAGGAACGCCCAGCGAGGCGAGCATCTCCTCGCCGCCGTCGAGGGCGGTCAGCACCCAGGCGCCGGTGTCGGTGAGCACGAAGGTGTGCTCGAAGTGCGCCGCCCAGCTCCCGTCGGTGGTCACGACGGTCCAGTCGTCGTCGAGGACGTCGGACTCCTTGCCGCCGAGCGTGATCATCGGCTCGACGGCGAGGGCCAGGCCCTGGACCAACCGGGGACCGCGCCCGGGCTTGCCGAAGTTGGGGACGTTCGGGGGCAGGTGCATCTGGGTGCCGATGCCGTGCCCGACGTAGTCCTCGAGGATGCCGTACGAGCCGGCCCCGCGGACGTGGGTCTCCACCGCGTGGGAGATGTCGGTGACCCGGCCGCCGACCCGCGCGGCCGCGATCCCCCGCCACAGCGCCGCCTCGGTGACCCGCATCAGCTCGGTCACCTCGTCGGCGACCTCACCGACCGCGACGGTCACCGCCGCGTCACCGTGCCAGCCCTGACCGGCGTCGTCGGCGACGATCGCGCCGCAGTCGATCGAGATCACGTCACCGGGCTGCAGGACCCGCTCCCCCGGGATGCCGTGGACGACCTCGTCGTTGACCGACGCACAGATCGACGCCGGGAAGCCGTGGTAGCCCTTGAACGACGGGGTCCCGCCCGCGGACCGGATGCTGTCCTCGGCGATCGCGTCGAGCTCGGCGGTGCTGATCCCCGGCCGGACCGACTCGCGCAACAGTTCCAGGGTGCGCCCGACGACCAGGCCCGCCCGGCGCATCCCGTCGAACTGGGCCGGGGTCTTGATCTCCAGGCCGCGGTCGAGGAAGCCCATCAGCTCTCGGGAAGTACGTCGAGTGCTTCGAAGATGCGCTTGGTGACGTCGTCGACCTCACCCATGCCGTCGATCTCGACGAGCAGGCCGCGCTCGCGGTAGACCTCGATGAGCGGCTCGGTCTGCTCGGCGTACACCACCTGGCGCCGGCGGATGACCTCTTCGGTGTCGTCGGCGCGTCCCTCGACCTGCGCCCGCTGCAGCAGCCGGCTGACGATCTCGTCCTGGTCGACGGTCAGCACCACGACGGCGTCGAGGGCGTGGCCGGTGAACTTGATCATCCCGTCCAGCTCCTCGACCTGCGCGAGGGTGCGGGGGTAGCCGTCCAACAGGAAGCCGGGTTCGGCGTCGGGCTCGTCGATGCGGTTGCGGACCATGAGGTTGGTGACCTCGTCGGGGACGTACTCCCCCGCGTCCATGAACCGCTTGGCCTCAACACCGAGCGGGGTGCCCTGGGAGACGTTGGCCCGGAAGATGTCGCCGGTCGAGACCGCAGGGATGCCGAAGTGATCGGCGATGAACTTGGCCTGCGTGCCCTTTCCCGCTCCCGGGGGACCCATGATGATCAGTCGCATTTAGCCGAGGAATCCTTCGTAGTTGCGCTGCTGCAGCTGGCTCTCGATCTGCTTCACCGTGTCGAGGGCGACGCCCACCATGATCAGGATGGACGTGCCGCCGAAGGGGAAGTTCTGGTTCGCGTCGATGAGAACCAGCGCGATCAACGGGATCAGGGAGATGAGCCCGAGATAGAGCGCGCCCGGCAGAGTGATGCGGGACAGGACGTAGGACAGGTAGTCCTCGGTCGGCTTGCCCGCCCGGATTCCGGGGATGAAGCCGCCGTACTTCTTCATGTTGTCGGCCACCTCGTGCGGGTTGAAGGTGATCGACACGTAGAAGTAGGTGAAGAAGATGATCATCAGGAAGAACACCGCCATGTACAGGGGGTGCGATCCGTCGACGAAGTAGTCGTTGAGGAAGCCGACCCAGCCCGCGCTGCTGGTGTTGTTGAACTGCACCGCCATGGCGGGCAGGTACAGCAGCGACGAGGCGAAGATGACCGGGATGATGCCGGCCTGGTTCACCTTGAGCGGGATGTACGTCGAGCTGCCGCCGAACATCTTGCGGCCGACCATCCGGCGGGCGTACTGGACCGGGATCCGGCGCTGGGCCTGCTCGATGAAGATGACCGCGGCGACGATGACCAGACCGATGGCCATGACGACACCGAAGGTCCACCAGCCCTGCGACTTCTGGACCTGCCAGAGCGCGGTCGGGAAGGTGGCGACCACCTGGCAGAAGATCAGGATCGACATGCCGTTGCCGACACCGCGGTCGGTGATCAGCTCACCGAGCCACATGATCACGGCCGTGCCGGCGGTCATGGTGATGACGAGGACCAGGAAGGTCGCCGTGCCGTCGTCGTGCAGCAGTGGCTGGTTGCAGTTCTGCAGCAGGTTGCCCGACCGGGCGAGGGCCACGATGCCCGTCGCCTGCAGCAGGGCCAGGCCGAGCGTGAGGTAGCGGGTGTACTGCGTGATCTTCGTCTGGCCCGCCTGGCCCTCCTTCTTCAGCGCTTCGAGCCGCGGGATCACCACGACGAGCAGCTGCAGGATGATGCTGGCGGTGATGTACGGCATGATGCCGAGCGCGAAGATCGTCAGCTGGAGCAGTGCTCCACCTGAGAAGAGGTTGATCAGACTGTAGAGGCTCGAGTCCTCCAGCTGATTGAGGCACGTGTCGACGTTGGCGACGTGCACCCCGGGTGCGGGAATCTGAGAACCGGCCCGGAAGATCACGATGATCATCAGGACGAACAGCAGCTTGCGCCGCAGGTCCGGTGTCCGGAAAGCGTTGGCGAACGCGCCTAGCACGAGAGGTTCCTCTTTCTCCCAGCAGAAAATCAAGGTCTCCGCAGTCAGCGCCCAGAAACCCCGGGAAGCCTAACAGGGCTCGGACACCGTCACGGATTCGGCGCCAAAGTGGCACCGGATGACGACAAAGGGCGCGGCCGGGCTGCGCTGTGCAGCCTGGCCGCGCCCAATGTCACAACGACTCAGACGAGGGTGGTGGTTCCGCCCGCGGCCTCGATCTTCTCCTTCGCCGAGGCGGAGACCGCCTGGACGCTGACGTCGACCTTGACCGACAGCTCGCCCTGGCCCAGGACCTTCACCGGCTGGCCCTTGCGGACCGCGCCGCGCGCGACGAGCTCCTCGACGGTGACGGCACCGCCCTCGGGGAACAGCTTGCTGATCCGGTCGAGGTTCACGACCTGGAACTCCACCTTGAACGGGTTCTTGAACCCCTTCAGCTTGGGGAGCCGCATGTGGATCGGCATCTGGCCACCCTCGAAGGCGACCGGAACCTGGTAGCGGGCCTTGGTGCCCTTGGTACCGCGACCCGCCGTCTTACCCTTCGAGCCCTCACCACGACCCACGCGGGTCTTGGCGGTCTTGGCCCCGGGCGCGGGACGCAGGTGGTGCAGCTTGAGCGTCATGTCACTCCACCTCCTCGACCGTCACCAGGTGACGGACGGTGTTGACCATGCCGCGGATCTCCGGCCGGTCCTCCTTGACGACGACGTCGCCGATGCGCTTGAGACCGAGCGTGCGCAGGGTCTCGCGCTGGTTCTTCTTCAGGCCCACGAGACCGCGGTCCTGACGCACCTTCAGCTGGGCCATCAGGAGGCACCCCCCACGGGGGCGACGACCTCGGCGCGCGCCTTCAGCAGCGCGGCCGGGGCGACGTCCTCGACGGGCAGGCCACGGCGAGCCGCAACAGCCTCGGGCTGCTCCAGCATCCGCAGCGCCTCGACGGTCGCGTGCACGATGTTGATCTGGTTCGACGACCCGAGCGACTTGCTCAGGATGTCGTGGATGCCGGCGCACTCCAGGACGGCGCGCACCGGACCACCGGCGATCACACCGGTACCGGGCGCGGCCGGGCGCAGCATGACCACGCCGGCGGCCTTCTCACCCTGGACCGGGTGCGGGATCGTGCCCTGGATGCGGGGGACGCGGAAGAAGTTCTTCTTCGCCTCCTCGACACCCTTGGCGATCGCCGCGGGGACCTCCTTGGCCTTGCCGTAGCCGACCCCGACCAGACCTTCACCGTCACCGACGACGACCAGGGCGGTGAAGCTGAAGCGACGACCACCCTTCACGACCTTGGCGACACGGTTGATCGCAACGACGCGCTCGATGTAGGCGGTCTTGTCAGCACCCTGGCCGCCGCGACGATCGTCGCGACCGCCCCGGCGCTCGCCACCGCGCTGTCCGCGCTGGGCTCCGCTCATGAGACTGTTCCTCTTCTCTTTCTGGCTCTTGCGATCAGAAGGTCAGGCCACCGGCGCGGGCGCCGTCGGCGAGGGCCGCGACGCGACCGTGGTACTTGTTGCCGGCCCGGTCGAAGACGACCGAGTCGACACCGGCAGCCTTGGCCCGCTCGGCGACGAGCTCGCCCACGCGCTTCGACTTCTCGGTCTTGTCGCCCGACGCCGAGCGCAGGTCGGCCTCCATGGTGGAGGCGTAGGCCAGCGTCTTCCCGACCAGGTCGTCGACGACCTGGACGGTGATGTGCTTCGAGCTGCGGGTCACGACCAGGCGCGGACGCTCGGCGGTGCCGTTGACCTTCTTGCGGCCGCGGACCTGGCGACGCAGGCGCGACTTCACGCGGCCCGCGGTGTGCTTGTTGTTCTTCAGCGAGATCGCCATGTCACTTACCGGCCTTTCCGACCTTGCGGCGGATGTGCTCGCCGGCGTAACGGACGCCCTTGCCCTTGTAGGGCTCCGGCTTGCGCAGCTTGCGGATCTTGGCCGCAACCTCGCCGACCAGCTGCTTGTCGATGCCGACGACACCGAGCTTGGTGGGGCTCTCGACGGCGAAGGTGATGCCCTCCGGCGCGTCGAAGATGATCGAGTGGGAGTACCCGAGCTGGAACTCCAGCTGGGTCGGGCCCTTGGACAGGACGCGGTAGCCGACGCCGACGATCTCGAGCTTCTTCTCGTAGCCGTCGGTCACGCCCACGACCATGTTGTTGACCAGCGTGCGGGTCAGACCGTGGAGCGACTTGCTCAGACGCTCGTCGTCGGGACGCTTGACGTCGAGGACGCCGTCGTTCTTCTCCACGGTGATCGGGGCGGCCACGGTGTGCGACAGGGTGCCCTTGGGCCCCTTGACCGTCACCAGCGGACCGTCGATCGCCACGTCGACACCCGACGGGACCGCGACGGGGAGCTTGCCAATGCGCGACATGCTGTTGTTACTCCTTCGCAGTTCTCGTCGTTACCAGACGTAGGCGAGGACTTCCCCACCCACGCCCTTCTGGTTGGCCTGGCGGTCGGTGAGCAGGCCCTGGCTGGTCGAGATGATCGCGACACCCAGTCCGCCGAGCACCTTCGGGAGACCCGTGTGCTTGGCGTAGACCCGGAGGCCGGGCTTGCTGATCCGGCGGACGCCGGCGATGGAGCGCTCGCGGTTGCGGCCGTACTTCAGGGTGATGGTCAGCGTCTTGCCGACCTCGCCCTCGGCGGGCTCGGCCACGTCGTACGACGTGATGTAGCCCTCCTGCTTGAGGATGTCAGCGACACCCTGCTTCAGCTTGCTGTACGGCATGGAAACCGCGTCGTGGTACGCCTGGTTGGCGTTACGCAGACGAGTGAGCATGTCTGCGATCGGGTCAGTCATCGTCATGGAAGGTCGTTCTCTCTCTTCTGTGGTTTCGCTCGCCGCGCGGGCGGGCGACCTTCAGCGGTCGTGGGTCCTGGAACTCACCAGGAGGACTTGGTGACGCCGGGCAGCTCGCCGCGGTGCGCCATCTCGCGCAGGCAGATGCGGCACAGGCCGAACTTGCGGTAGACGGCCTTGGGCCGGCCGCAGCGCTGGCAGCGGGTGTAGCCGCGCACCGCGAACTTCGGCTTCTTCGCGGCCTTGACCTTCAGAGCGGTCTTCGCCATGTCAGTTCTCCTTGAACGGGAAGCCGAGCTGCTTGAGCAGCGCGCGGCCCTGGTCGTCGTTGGTGGCCGTGGTCACGATGGTGATGTCCATGCCGCGCGACCGGTCGATCTTGTCCTGGTCGATCTCGTGGAACATGACCTGCTCGGTCAGACCGAACGTGTAGTTGCCACGACCGTCGAACTGGCCCGGGTTCAGGCCGCGGAAGTCGCGGATCCGGGGCAGCGCCAGCGAGAGCAGGCGGTCGAGGAACTCCCACATGCGGTCGCCGCGCAGCGTGGTGTGCGCACCGATCGGCATGCCCTCACGCAGCTTGAACTGCGCGATGGACTTGCGGGCCTTGGTCACCAGCGGCTTCTGGCCCGTGATCGCGGTGAGGTCGCGGACCGCACCCTCGATCAGCTTCGAGTCACGAGCCGCCTCGCCGACACCCATGTTGACCACGATCTTCACCAGACCGGGGACCTGCATGATGTTGGCGATCTCGAACTCGGACTTCAGCGCGGGGACGATCTCCTCGCGGTAGCGGGTCTTCAGACGCGGGGTGACGGCCGCGGAGGCGGAGGTCTGGGTCTCGGTCATCAGATTTCCTTGCCGGTCTTGCGCGAGATGCGGACGCTGCGCGTCGCGGAGTACGTCGAGCCGTCGGGGCGCCGCTTGGTGACCTCGTCACGGCGGAAGCCGATCCGGGTCACGCCGTCGCCCTCGACGAGCATCACGTTGGACACGTGGATCGGCGCCTCGGCGGTGATGATGCCGCCGGTGGTGCCGGCGCGGCCGCCCTGGTTGACGACCTTGGTGTGCCGCTTGACGCGGTTGACACCCTCGACGATCACCCGCTGCTCCTCGCGGAGCACCTGGATGACCTTGCCCTCGGCGCCCTTGTCCTTGCCGGCGATCACCTTGACGGTGTCGCCCTTCTTGATGTTGAGCGACTTGTTCTTCGACTGCGTCATCACAGCACCTCCGGCGCGAGCGAGATGATCTTCATGAACTTCTTCTCGCGGAGCTCACGGCCGACGGGGCCGAAGATGCGGGTGCCCCGCGGCTCCCCGTCGCTCTTGAGGATGACCGCGGCGTTCTCGTCGAAACGGATGTACGAGCCGTCCGGGCGGCGGCGCTCCTTGACGGTGCGCACGATGACGGCCTTGACCACGTCACCCTTCTTGACGTTGCCACCGGGGATCGCGTCCTTCACGGTGGCGACGATGACGTCGCCGATACCGGCGTAGCGCCGACCCGAGCCACCGAGAACACGGATGCAGAGGATCTCCTTCGCACCGGTGTTGTCGGCGACCTTGAGTCGCGACTCCTGCTGGATCATGAGTTTCTCTCCTGGTTGTCGAGCCGGTTCTCAGCGTCTCGTGAACGCTGAGCCTGGCCGAACGGGTGGGGTTGTTACGTGGCCTTCAGCCGCCTGCGGCGGCAAGGACTCGTTCGCTCGGGCGACTCGGAGCCTGCTCGGAGTCGCCCTCGCTCACTTGGCCTTCTCGATGACCTGGACGACGCGCCAGCGCTTGGTGGCCGACAGCGGACGGGTCTCCATCAGGAGGACCCGGTCGCCGATGCCGCACTCGTTGGCCTCGTCGTGCGCCTTGAGCTTGCTCGTGCGGCGGAGGACCTTGCCGTAGAGCGCGTGCTTGACGCGGTCCTCGACGGACACGACGACGGTCTTGTCCATCTTGTCGCTGACGACCAGGCCCTCACGGACCTTGCGCGCGTTGCGCTCGGTGGTCGGGGTCTGCTCGCTCATGCGGCACCATCCTCGTTGCTCTGGTTGTCGCCAGCGTCCGGCGCGGTCCGGATGCCGAGCTCGCGCTCACGCACCACGGTGTAGATCCGGGCGATGTCCTTCTTGACCGTGCGGAGCCGGCCGTGGCTCTCCAGCTGGCCCGTGGCCGCCTGGAAGCGGAGGTTGAAGAGCTCCTCCTTGGCCTCGCGCAGCTTGGCCTCGAGGTCGATGTCGTTCATCTCGTCGAGCTCGTGAGCGGTGGTAGCCATCAGAATTCACCTGCCTCACGGGTGATGAACCGGCACTTCATGGGGAGCTTGTGCATCGCGCGGCGCATGGCCTCGCGAGCAACGGCCTCATCCACACCGGAGAGTTCGAACATGACACGGCCGGGCTTGACGTTCGCGACCCACCACTCGGGCGAGCCCTTACCCGAACCCATGCGGGTCTCGGCGGGCTTCTTGGTCAGCGGGCGGTCCGGGTAGATGTTGATCCACACCTTGCCGCCACGCTTGATGTGACGGGTCATCGCGATACGCGCCGACTCGATCTGGCGGTTGGTCACGTAGTGGCCCTCGACCGCCTGGATGCCGAAGTCGCCGAAGGCGAGCTTCGTGCCACCCTTGGCCGCACCGGTCCGCTTGGGGTGGTGCTGCTTGCGGTGCTTGACACGACGGGGCATCAGCATGGGTCAGCCCTCCTGGGGGGTCTCGGCCGGAGCGGCAGCGGCCTCGGCCGGAGCGTCGGCGGCGGGGGCACCCTCGGCGCCACGGTCCGCCCGCGACGGACGGTCGCCGCGCGACCCACGGGTCGGGCGGTCACCCCCACGCTGCGGACGGCCACCGCGACCGGGGACACCGGCGCGGGCGGCAGCCTGGGCCTGGCGCTCGGCACGGGAGCCGGCGACCTCGCCCTTGTAGATCCAGACCTTCACGCCGATGCGGCCGAAGGTCGTCTTGGCCTCGTAGAAGCCGTAGTCGATGTCCGCACGCAGGGTGTGCAGCGGGACGCGACCCTCGCGGTAGAACTCGGTGCGCGACATCTCGGCGCCGTTGAGGCGGCCGGAGCACTGGATCCGGATGCCCTTGGCACCGGAGCGCATCGAGGTCTGCATCGCCTTGCGCATCGCGCGGCGGAACTGCACGCGGCCGGCGAGCTGCTCGGCGACACCCTGGGCGACCAGCTGCGCGTCGATCTCGGGGTTCTTGACCTCGAGGATGTTCAGCTGGACCTGCTTGCCGGTCAGCTTCTCCAGCTCGCCACGGATGCGGTCGGCCTCGGCGCCACGGCGACCGATGACGATGCCCGGACGCGCGGTGTGGATGTCGACGCGGACCCGCTCACGGGTGCGCTCGATCTCCACCTTGGAGATGCCGGCCCGCTCCATGCCCTTGCTGAGCAGCTTGCGGATGGCGACGTCCTCGCCGACGTACGCCTTGTACAGCTTGTCGGCGTACCACCGCGACTTGTGGTCGGTGGAGATGCCGAGGCGGAACCCGTTCGGGTTGATCTTCTGACCCATCAGGCCTTCCGTCCCTTCTTCTCGGCGACCAGTGCGGCCGGCTGCACGACCAGCGTGATGTGGCTGGTGCGCTTGTTGATGCGGGTCGCGCGGCCCTGGGCCCGCGGGCGCCAGCGCTTCATCGTCGGACCCTCGTCGACCCGGGCGACGGACACGACCAGGTCGTTGCCGTCGAGGCCCTCGGTGGTCGTCGCGTTCGCGATGGCGCTCTCCAGGACCTTGTAGACGGTCTCGGAGGCGGCCTGCGGCGCGAACTGCAGGAGCGAGAGGGCCTGGTCGACGGGCATGCCGCGGACCATGTCGACGACGCGACGGGCCTTCATCGGGGTGATCCGCACGAAGCGGGCGCTCGCGAAGGCACCGGGCTCGTCACCGAGCAGCGACTCGCGACGGGCGCTGGTGCGCTGACGCTCAGTGGTGCTCATCGGCGACGTCCCTTCCGGTCTTCCTTCACGTGCCCGCGGTAGGTGCGGGTGGGGGCGAACTCGCCCAGCTTGTGGCCGACCATCGAGTCGGTCACGAACACCGGCACGTGCTTGCGGCCGTCGTGCACGGCGATGGTGTGACCGATCATGTCCGGCACGATCATCGACCGGCGCGACCAGGTCTTGATGACGTTGTGAGAGCCCTTGGCGTTCTCCGCGTCCACCTTCTTCTGGAGGTGGTCGTCGACGAACGGGCCCTTCTTCAGGCTGCGAGGCATCTGTCTGTCTTCCCTATCAGCGCTTGTTCTTGCCGGACTTGCGACGGCGGATGATCTGGGAGTCGCTGGCCTTGCGCTTGCGCGTACGGCCCTCGGGCTTGCCCCAGGGGGACACCGGGTGACGACCACCCGAGGTCTTGCCCTCGCCACCACCGTGCGGGTGGTCGACCGGGTTCATGACGACACCGCGGACGGTCGGGCGCTTGCCCTTCCAGCGCATCCGGCCGGCCTTGCCCCAGTTGATGTTCGACTGCTCGGCGTTGCCGACCTCGCCGACCGTGGCGCGGCAGCGCACGTCGACGAAGCGCATCTCGCCCGAGGGCATACGCAGCGTGGCGCGGCTGCCCTCACGGGCGACCAGCTGGGCGCTGTTGCCGGCGGAGCGGGCGATCTTCGCACCGCCGCCCGGACGCAGCTCCACGCAGTGGATGGTGGTACCGACAGGGATGTTGCGCAGCGGCAGGTTGTTGCCCGGCTTGATGTCGGAGTTCGGACCCGACTCGACCGGCGTCCCCTGCTCGAGGCCCTTCGGCGCGACGATGTAGCGCTTCTCGCCGTCGACGTAGTGCAGGAGCGCGATGCGCGCGGTGCGGTTCGGGTCGTACTCGATGTGCGCGACCTTGGCCGGCACGCCGTCCTTGTCGTAGCGACGGAAGTCGATGATGCGGTAGGCGCGCTTGTGGCCACCGCCCTGGTGCCGGGTGGTGATCCGGCCCTGGTTGTTGCGGCCGCCCTTCTTGGGCAGCGGACGCGTCAGCGACTTCTCGGGCGTGGTCCGGGTGATCTCGACGAAGTCGGCCACCGAGGAGCCGCGACGGCCCGGGGTGGTCGGCTTGTACTTGCGGATAGCCATGTCTGTATTTCCTCGTTATCCAGGCCCGGTCAGGAGACCGGACCTCCGAAGATGTCGATGCGGTGGCCCTCGGCGAGCGACACGATCGCCCGCTTGGTGTCCTTGCGCTTGCCCAGACCGTTGCGGGTGCGACGGGTCTTGCCCTGGCGGTTGATCGTGTTCACCGAGGTGACCTTGACACCGAAGATCTTCTCGACCGCGATCTTGATCTCGGTCTTGTTGGCGTCGGGACGCACGACGAAGGTGTACTTGTTGGCGTCGAGGAGGCTGTAGCTCTTCTCGGACACGACCGGCGCGATCAGGATGTCGCGGTGGTCCTTGTGCAGGGTGCTCACTTGGAGGCCTCCTTCGCGGTGCCGCTCACGAACGCGTCGTACGCGCCCTTGCTGAAGACGATGTCGTCAGCCGCGAGCACGTCGTACGTGTTCAGCTGGTCGACGGCCACCAGGTGCACCTGCGGGGCGTTGCGCAGCGAGAGCCAGGTGACGGTGTCGGTGCGCTCCAGCACGACCAGGAAGTTGGTCCGGTCGGCGACGCCGGCCAGCGCGGCCAGCGCGGACTTCGTCGACGGGGTGTCACCCGACACGAGGCCCTCGACGACGTGGATGCGCTCGTTGCGCGCCCGGTCGGAGAGGGCACCGCGCAGGGCGGCGGCCTTCATCTTCTTGGGGGTGCGCTGGCTGTAGTCGCGCGGCTGCGGGCCGTGGACGACGCCACCGCCGGCGAACTGCGGCGCGCGGGTCGAGCCCTGGCGGGCGCGGCCGGTGCCCTTCTGCTTGTAGGGCTTGCGGCCACCGCCGCGCACGTCGGCGCGGGTCTTCGTGGCGTGCGTGCCCTGGCGGGCGGCGGCCTGCTGGGCCACGACGACCTGGTGGATCAGGGGAACGTTGACCTCGACGTCGAAGATCTCGGCGGGGAAGTCGACCTTCACGCTCTTGGTAGCCATGCTCAGGCCTCCTGCGTCTTCTTGGCGGCCGAGCGGAGCACGACGAGACCACCCTTGGGGCCGGGAACGGCACCCTTGAGGAGGATCAGGCCCTTCTCGACGTCGACGGCGTGCACGGTGACGTTCTGGGTGGTGACGGTGTCGTTACCCATCCGGCCGGCCATGCGGACGCCCTTGAACACGCGACCCGGGGTGGCGCAGGCGCCGATCGAACCCGGCTTGCGGTGGTTGCGGTGGGCACCGTGCGAGGCGGAGACACCGGCGAAGCCGTGGCGCTTCATCGTTCCGGCGAAGCCCTTGCCCTTGCTGGTGCCGGTCACGTCGATCTCCTCGCCGGCGGCGAAGGTGTCGACGGGCAGCTCCTGGCCCACGGTGAACTCGGTCGCCGCGGTGGTGCGGATCTCGACGAGGTGGCGGCGCGGGGTGATGCCGGCCTTCTCGAAGTGACCGGCGCGCGGCTTCGTCACCTTGCGGCCCTCGATCTCACCGAAGCCGACCTGGATGGCGTTGTAGCCGTCCACGTCGGGGGTGCGGACCTGGGTCACGACGTTGGTGTCGGCGGCGATCACGGTCACCGGGACGATCCGGTTGTTCTCGTCCCACAGCTGGGTCATGCCGAGCTTGGTGCCCAGCAGCCCCTTCACGTTGCGTTCGAAAGTCATGTCCTCAGACCTCAGAGCTTGATCTCGATGTCGACGCCGGCGGGCAGGTCGAGCCGCATCAGCGAGTCGACGGTCTTCGGCGTGGGGTCGATGATGTCGATGAGGCGCTTGTGGGTGCGCATCTCGAAGTGCTCGCGGGAGTCCTTGTACTTGTGGGGCGAGCGGATGACGCAGTACACGTTCTTCTCGGTCGGCAGCGGCACCGGGCCGGCGACCTTGGCACCCGTGCGGGTGACCGTGTCCACGATCTTGCGCGCCGAGGTGTCGATCACCTCGTGGTCATAGGCCTTGAGCCTGATGCGGATCTTCTGTCCCGCCATAGGTCTCTCTCGTCCTTACTTCTCAGCTGCCGCGTGCTTGTCCAGGACGTCCTCCGGCTGAGTAGGTCCCGCCCTGCTGCCCACCACCCTCGCCCCCGACCCCCGCGGTCGGGCGTGTCGCGGCTTTGAGGCGCAACACAGGACCGGGATCCTGAGCTTTGGTTCGTGTGGCTCCCGACGGTTCGTCGAGATCGGGTCTCCCCTCTGCATCACTGCAGAGCCGGTGCGGACGCACACCAGACCACCGAGGTTCTCCGTGTTGGAGAGGGAGACGCGATTCAGGAGTCAAGATGTGCCGCACCCCGGTGACCCACCGGAGCAACCGGACTATCTTGGCAGAGATCCCAGGCAGCGCCAAATCCGGCGGACAGGCCGCCGGATGCGGGCCGCCGGGTCGGCTACTGTCCGTCCATGCGGAACGAGAACACGTTCTCTTCGACGCCGGACGGTGCGGAGGAGACGGTACCCGTCGTCGTCTGGGGAACGGGGAACATGGGCCGCGCGGCGATTCGCGCCGTCACCGCCCATCCCGGCCTCACGCTGGCGGCGGTGATCGTCGCCAGTCCGGCCAAGGTGGGTCTCGACGCCGGTGAGCTGGCCGGCCTCGACGCCCGGCTCGGGGTCGCGGCCACCGCGGACGTCGCTGCCGCGCTCGCGGCGCTGGAGGGCGGGGGCGCGGTCGCCTACATGGCCTCGGGCGACACCCGGCCCGCCGAGGCCGTCGCCGACATCGCCAGCGCGCTGTCGGGCGGAGCCGTCGTGGTGACGCCTGCCCTCTACGCGCTCTACGACCCGCGCAACGCCCCGGCCGAGCTGCGGGAGCCGCTGCTCGCCGCGGCCCGGGCCGGGGGCTCCGCGCTGTTCGTCAGCGGTGTCGACCCCGGCTGGGGCAACGACCTGCTGCCCGTCCTGGTCAGCTCGCTGGCGGGGACCATCGACCAGGTCCGGTGCCAGGAGATCTTCGACTACGCGACGTACGACGCCCCCGACGCCGTGCGCTTCCTGGTCGGGATGGGCGAGCCGATGGACTACGAGCCCCCGATGGTCGCGCCCGGGGTGCCGACCATGGTGTGGGGCGGTCAGGTGCGGATGATCGCCCGGGCGCTGGGGGTCGAGCTCGACGAGATCCGCGAGACCCTCGAGCGCCGGGCGCTGGACACCGAGGTGACGAACGCGATGGGTACCTTCGTGCGCGGCAGCCAGGGCGCGCTGCGCTTCGAGGTCCAGGGCATCGTCGACGGCGAGCCCGCGATCGTCGTCGAGCACGTCACCCGGATCACCCCCGGGGTCGCCCCGGACTGGCCGGTCCCCCCGGACGGCGGGGACGGGACCCACCGGGTGGTGATCGAGGGCCGGCCGCGGATCGAGGTCAGCCTGGAGGCCACCGACGAGTTCGTCGACGGGGTCGGCAACCGTGCGGCGGGCGGCAACGCGACCGCCGCCAACCGACTCGTGAACGCGATCGCCTGGCTGCGCTCCGCCGAACCCGGCCTGTACGACGGCCTCGACGTACCCCTCTCCCCACCCATCGGCCGACTGGGCCGCACGACCACGAAGGTGACCCGATGATCATCGACATCCCCGAAGGCGCGGACCCGATCATGCACGTGTGGGGGCGGATGGTCCCCGGGATCGGCCCCGCGGCGGCGGCGTTCTCGCAGAGCGTCTACGAGCACGGCACCATCGAGCTGCGCGCCTTCGAGGCAGCCCGGCTCCGCACCGCCCAGATCAACGGCTGCCTGTTCTGCCAGGACTGGCGCACCGAGCGCGACGGCGTCAAGGTCGAGGACGACTTCCCCGACGCGGTCACCGCCTGGCGCACCAGCCCGGCCCTCGACGAGCGCGCCCGGCTCGCCGCGGAGTACGCCGAGCGGTACGCCCTCGACCACCACGGGCTCGACGACGCCTTCTGGACCCGGATGAAGGCCGCCTACACCGACCGCGAGATCGTCGAGCTGTCGATGTGCCTCGGGTCCTGGATCGCCTTCGGGCGGCTGAACCGGGTGCTCGGGCTCGACGCCGCCTGCGTGCTGCCGGACCACTTGTCGCGACGCTGACTCCCGACGGGCGCCCACCTGACAGGATGTGCGCGCCGAGTACGGAGCGCGACGGGAGAGCAGATGTCGGGTCACGAGAGCTACCCGCCCCCGGGCGGGTCCCCCGTCCCTCCCCCCGGCAGCCCGCCCCCGCCGTACGGCGGCTCGCCGTACCCTCCGCCGCCGCCCGCGGGCTGGCCGCCGGTCGGTCCCGGTGGACCCGCCCCGTCGTACCCCGCCTGGCAGCCGGCGCCCGGCATGCTCGGGGCGGCCCACAAGCCGGGCGCCATCCCGCTGCGCCCGCTGGGGCTCGGCGACCTGTACGACGGCGCGTTCAAGATCATCCGCTACAACCCGAAGGTCACCGTCGGCGCTCCGGTGCTGGTCTCGGCGCTGGCGCTGCTGATCCCCGTGCTGCTGAGCGTCGTGCTCACCTGGACGGCCGGGTCCGCGGTCGACGCCGAGGCCGACGGTGCCGACCTGTCGACCGGCGAGACCGTCGCCCTGATCGCGCTGATCGGCTCGTTCGTGCTCGGTGTGCTCGCCCAGTCCGTCGGCTCGCTGCTGGTCACCGGGATGATCGCCCACGTGGTGCTCGCCGCCGCGGTGGGACGCCGGCTCGGCCTCGCCGAGGCCTGGCGGGCGACGTACGGCAAGCGCTGGCGGATCCTCGGCCTCGCGCTGCTCCTGGGCCTGGTCTACCTCGTGGGTCTCGCGGCGTACGTCGGGTTGTGGGTGGTGCTGGCACTCGCGATCGACTCCACCGCCTTCCTGGTCGTCTTCGGCCTGGTCTCGGGACCGGCCGTGATCGCCCTGTCCGCGTTCCTCTGCATCCGGTTCACCTACGTCGCGGTCCCGGCACTGGTCCTCGAGGACGTCGGCATGATCGGCGCCGTCCGTCGTTGCTTCCGGCTGACCTCCGGTGCGTTCTGGCGCACCTTCGGCATCTCCCTGCTGACCGTCGTGCTCGCCTACGTCGCCTCGATGGTGCTCACCTGCCCGCTCTCGCTGGTGGGCGGGGTCCTCACGCTGACGGTCTCGCCGGAGTACGAGCTGCTGGCCAACGTGGTCGCGCAGGCGGTGACGACGGTGCTCTCGGCCGCGCTCATCACCCCGTTCGTGACGACCGTGTCCACCCTGCAGTACGTCGACCTGCGGATGCGCAAGGAGGCGTTCGACGTCGAGCTGATGACGAGGGCGGGGATCGTCGCGTCGTGACGGTCCTGCTCCGGGCGGCGGCCGGTCCCCCGCTCGACCCGTCCCCCGACGAGGCGCGCTCACGCCTGCGCCGGGAGCTGCTGAACCCGGAGTACCACGACCAGAACGTCCTCGACCGGATCCTGACCACGCTCGACCGCTGGCTCGGGTCCACCCTGGACGCCGCCGCCGGTACGCCGACGCTCAGGGCCGCGGCCGCCATCGTGGTGGCCGTGCTGCTCGTCACCGCCCTCGGGCTGCTGCTCTCGCGGATCCGGGGCGCCCCGCGGGCCGAGACGGTCGGTGCCGCGCTCACCGAGGAGGTCGTGACCGCCGCCGAGCTCCGGTCCCGGGCACGGACGGCCCTGGCCGAGGAGCGCTACGAGGACGCCGTGGTCGAGGGCTTCCGCGCGCTGACCGTCGGCCAGGTGGAGCGGGGCCGCCTCGAGGACCGACCGGGAACCACCGCCCACGAGGTCGCCGACACGCTCGCGGCGGACCGCCCCGCGCTGCGGTCCCGGATCCTCGACGGGGCGATGCTCTTCGACCTGGTCCGGTACGGCGACCGCAAGGCCACCCGCGAGCAGGCGGTCGCCGTACTCGCCCTCGACGACGAGCTGGCGGGCGTCCGGTGAGCGCCCCGACCGTCGTGAACGCGCCGGCGTCCTCCGACGTGCCGGCCGCCTCCGGCTGGCGTCGGCACCGCTCGACGGTGCTGCTGCTCGCCGTGGTTGTGCTCGCCGTCGCGGTGGTCGCGCTCGTCCTCGGCCGCGCCCGCACGAGCGACCCGCTCGACCCGGCGAACCCCGGGCCGCAGGGGGCGCAGGCCGTCGCGCGGGTGCTCGCCGACGAGGGCGTCGACGTCACCGTCGTCCGCGGTGCCGACGAGCTCGAGGACACCGCCGTCGACGCCGGCACCACCGTGCTGGTGGCCCGTCCCGACCTGCTCGGCGACTCGACGGTGGAGCGGCTGCTCGACCACGCCTCGGCCGCCGCGCGGCTGGTCGTCGCCGGCGCCTCCCCCGGGGCGGCCGAGGCCCTCGGCGTCGCCGCGCCGTCGACGGTGGACCTCGGCGAGGGACGGGACGCGAGCTGCGCGGACCCGCTCGTCGAGGACCTGCGGATCGAGATCGACCTCGCCCTCGCGTACCCCCTCGACGGCTGCTTCGACGGACCCGGCGGCGCGGTGCTGGTCGACGGACCGGGCGATCTCGTGCTGCTGGGCGCGGACCAGGCGCTCACCAACGACCAGGTGCTCCGGGCCGACAACGCCGCCCTCGCCCTGCGCCTGCTCGGCCAGGAGGACCGCCTGGTCTGGTACGTCCCGTCCCTGACCGACCTCACCGGTGACGACGGCGTCAGTGCCGGCGCGCTGGTCCCCCGCTGGATCGGACCGGCGCTGTTCCTGCTCACCCTGGTCGTCGGCTCCCTGATGCTGTGGCGCGGGCGCCGGCTCGGCCGACTGGCGGTCGAGCCGCTGCCGGTCGTGGTGACCGCCGCCGAGACCGTGCGCAGCCAGGGGCGGCTCTACCGCCACGGCGGAGACCGCGCGCACGCCGCCCGGACGCTGCGCGCCGCGACCCGGACCCGGCTGTGCGAGCGGCTGGCGCTCGGCGCCGCCGTACCCCCGGACGAGCTGGTGCGCGCCGTCGCCCTGCACAGCGACCGCCCGGCTCCCGAGCTGTACGCCCTGCTGTCGCCCGACGCCGCGGCGCCGGCGCGCGACACGGACCTGATCGCCCTGGCCACGACGCTGGCCGCACTCGAGGAAGAGGTGTCCCTCCGATGACCGAGCCCCTGACCCAGACCCCCGCCGCGCTCGACGACGCCCGCGCCCGCGAACGGCTCGCCGCCGTCCGCGGCGAGGTGGCGAAGGCCGTGGTGGGCCAGGACGCCGCGGTGTCCGGCCTGCTGGTCGCGCTGCTGTGCGGCGGGCACGTGCTGATGGAAGGCGTGCCGGGCACCGCCAAGACGCTGCTGGTGCGGACCCTCGCGGGGGCGCTCGACGTCGGGACCCGGCGCGTGCAGTTCACCCCCGACCTGATGCCGGGCGACATCACCGGCTCGATGGTCATCGACTCGCACGCGGGCGAGCTCAGCTTCCGCGAGGGACCGGTCTTCACGAACCTGCTGCTCGCCGACGAGATCAACCGGACGCCGCCGAAGACCCAGTCGGCCCTGCTGGAGGCGATGGAGGAGGGGCAGGTCTCGGTCGACGGCGTCTCCCGCCCGCTGCCGCGGCCGTTCCTGGTCGCCGCCACCCAGAACCCCGTCGAGTACGAGGGCACCTACCCGCTGCCGGAGGCCCAGCTGGACCGGTTCCTGCTGAAGGTGGTGCTGCCGATCCCCGGGCGGGCCGAGGAGCTGGAGATCCTGCGTCGGCACGCCGAGGGCTTCGACCCGCGCGACGTCGCGGGCGCCGGGGTCACCGCCGTCGCCGGACCGGACGACATCGCGGCCGGTCAGGCCGCCTTACGGCGGGTGCAGGTCTCGCCGGAGGTCGCGGGGTACGTCGTCGACATCGCCCGCGCGACCCGCGAGTCGCCGTCGCTCAGCCTCGGGGTCAGCCCCCGGGGCGCGACCGCGCTGCTGCGGGCGTCCCGGGCCTGGGCCTGGCTGACCGGACGCGACTTCGTGACGCCCGACGACGTGAAGGCACTCGCGCACGCGACGCTCGTGCACCGGCTGGGACTGCGACCGGAGGCCGAGCTGGAGGGCGTCGACGTCGCGCAGGTCCTGGCCTCGGCCCTCGGGTCCGTCCCGGTCCCCCGCTAGCCGTGGCCGTCTCCGGCCGCGTGCCGCTGCTCCTGCTGCTGGGCCTGGTCCCGGTGGTGCTGCGGCCCGAGGCCAGCACGGTGTGGCTCTGGTTCCTCACGGTGGCGCTCGTCGTCACCGTGGACGTGCTCCTCGCTCCACGACCCCGACGGTTGCGGGTGGAGCGCGGTCCGATCGGCGCGGTCCGCACCGGCGAGCCGACCGCGTCCCGGCTGCGGGTGTCGTACGACGGCCCGCGCCGGCTCCGTGCCCTGGTCCGCGACGCCTGGCAGCCGACCGCGGGCGCGAGCCACAACCGGCACCGGGTCTCGCTGCCGTCGGGCGACAGCACCGTGCTGCGGACGCCGTTGCTGCCCCGCCGCCGGGGCGACCTGCGGGCCGTGGGCGTGACCGTCCGGGCACACGGGCCGCTCGGTCTCGGCTCCCGCCAGGCCACCCTCGACGTCCCCGGACACGTGCGCGCGCTGCCCGCGTTCCCCTCGCGGCGCCACCTGCCCTCCCGGCTGGCCCGGCTGCGCGAGCTCGACGGCCGGGCGGCCGTCCGGGTCCGCGGGCAGGGCACGGAGTTCGACTCGCTGCGCGAGTACGTCCGCGGCGACGACGTACGGTCCATCGACTGGCGCGCCTCGGCCCGCAACCGTAGCGTCGTCGTCCGGACCTGGCAGCCCGAGCGGGACCGCCGGGTCGTGCTCGTCCTGGACACGTCGCGGACCTCCTCCGGCCGGGTCGACTCCGGCGTCGGGGTGCCGCGTCTCGATGCCGCCATGGACGCGACCTTGCTGCTCGCCGCGCTCGCCTCGCGCGCCGGCGACCGGGTCGACCTGGTCGCGGGCGACCGGCGCGTCCGCGCCCGGCTGCGCTCGTCGGGCTCCCGCGACGTGGCCGCCCGCCTGCAGGACGTCATGGCCGACCTGGAGCCGGTCATCGCGGAGGCCGACTGGACGGCCCTCGCCGGCGCGGTGACCGCGCTCGGACGCCAGCGCGCGCTGGTCGTGCTCCTCACCCCGCTGGAGCCCGCCGCGGTCGAGGAGGGCCTGCTGCCGGTGCTCCCCACGCTCACCCGCCACCACCGGGTCGTCGTCGCCTCCGTGCGCGATCCCGCCCTCGACGAGCTCGCCGCCCGCCGTACCTCCCTCGACGAGGTGTACGGCGCCGCCGCGGCCGAGCAGGCCCTGCGCCGCCGGCGCGCCACCGCCGACCTGCTCGGGGCGCTCGGCGTCGACCTGGTCGACGCCGACGCCGACCGGCTCGCGCCCGCGCTCGCCGATCATTACCTGTCGCTGAAGGCGCGGGGGTTGTTGTAGCGGGGACGCAGATTCCCCGGTCCACCGGGGAACCTGGACGTTCCCAGGCAGAACTTCCCCCCCAGAACGTCCGGGGTCGGCCGAGAACCCCTCCCGTCACTCCGCCGTGGCCACCCGGTCCTCGAGCAGCGAGGCGTCGACGTCGCCGGTGCCGCCGCGCAGCACGGCGTTGCGACCGAGCACGAACACGTAGGCGAGGAACAGCAGCTCGGCGAGTACGCCGATGCCGACGCGGGCCGCGGTGGGCAGGCCGGACGGCGTCACGAAGCCCTCGATCAGCCCGCTGACGAACAGCACCGCCACCAGGCCGAGGGCGACCGTGCCCGCCGTACGACCCTCCCGCGCGATCGACTGCGCACGCGTGAGGCCGCGCGGCTCGACCCAGGACCAGAACAGCCGGAGCCCGACGCCGCCGGCGACGAAGACCGCCGTGAGCTCCAGCAGGCCGTGCGGCAGCAGCAGGCCCCAGAAGTGCTGGCCGTGGTCGTGGCGATGCATGATCGAGCCGATGACCGCCAGGTTCGAGATGTTCTGGAAGAGCAGGTAGACGACCGGGAAGCCGAGGATGCCGAGGGCGAGGCACAGGGCGGTGACCCAGGCGTTGTTGATCCACACCTGAGCGGCGAAGTTCCCGGCGGCGTACTCGCTGTAGTAGCCCTCGAAGTCCTCGTCGACCAGCTGGTCCACCTCGGCGGGCGAGAGCAGGCTCTGCTCGACCGCGGGGTTGTCGAGGAGCCAGAGCATCATCACGGCGATCACGACCACGTTGGCCGCGAGGCAGCCCAGCCACCACCAGCGCAGCCGGTACAGGGCCGCCGGGAAGCGGTCGGTGAAGAAGGTGGCGATACCGCGCCAGGACCCGACGCGGGTGCCGACGGTGCGGTACCGGGTGCGCGCCAGCAGGGACGACAGGTGCGCGATCAGGGCACCGTCGGGCGCCGACGTCCGGACGACGGACAGGTGGGTGGCGACCCGCTGGTAGAGCTCGACCAGCTCGTCGGCCTCCGCGCCCGTCAGGCGGCTGCGGCGCTGGAGCTCCTCGAGGCGCCGCCACTCCGGCGCATGCGCGAGCACGTAGGCGTCGAGGTCCACGCGCGCAGCCTACGGCCCGCCACGCCTACACTCGGCCGCGATGACCGCCCCGGAGTTCGCGACCCTCACCGCCGATGACCTGGTCACCGGCGAGGCCGTCGCGCTCGACCTGCCGCCGGCGGGCCTGGGCGCCCGGATGGTCTCGGGCCTGATCGACGTCTGCCTGACGTTCCTGGTGCTGGCCGTGGTGCTGCTCGTCTACATGGTGGCGGCACTCCAGGCCGACGGCGCCATCTTCCACATCGCCCTGGTCGGCACCCTGATCACGGTCTTCCTCGTCTACCCGACCGCCATCGAGACGCTCACCCGGGGCCGCTCGGTCGGCAAGCTCGCCATGGGGCTGCGGACCGTGCGCGACGACGCGGGCCCGATCGGCTTCCACCAGGCCTTCGTCCGTGCGCTGATCGGCCTCGTCGAGATCTGGGCCTTCTCCGGCGCCCCGGCGCTGATCTCCGCGATGGTCAGCTCGCGCGGGAAGCGGCTCGGCGACTACGCCGCGGGCACGTACGTCGTCCGCGACCGGGTCCGGCTGCAGCTCGCCCCTCCTCCGGCGATGCCGCCGCCCCTGGCCGGCTGGGCGCGTACGGCGGACCTGCGGTCGCTGCCGACGGGACTGGCGCTGGCCGTCCGGCAGTACCTCTCCCGCCTCCCCCAGCTCGACCCGGTCTCGCGCGAGCGGATCGGGGCCGACCTGGCCGGCCGGGTCTCGTCGTACGTCGCCCCGGCGCCGCCTCCGGGCACGCCGCCGGAGGCCTTCCTGGCCGCCGTGGTCGCCGCCCGCCGCGAGCGGGACGGCGCCCGGCTGGCGCGCGAGGCCGAGCTGCGACGGCGGCTCACCCGGCGATGACCGCCCGCGCGCCGGACGACGCGCTCGTCCACCTGCGCCGCGCCCGCGACCACGCCGACCGCCACTTCGCCGAGCCGCTGGACCTGCAGTCGCTGGCCGCGATCGCGGGGATCAGCAAGTTCCACTTCCAGCGGCTGTTCACCGCGACGTACGGACGCAGCCCGGCGGCGTACCTCTCCGAGCGCCGGATCGAGCGGGCCCAGGACCTGCTCCGGGCCACGAACCTGACGGTCACCGAGGTGTGCCACGCGGTGGGGTTCTCCAGCCTGGGGTCGTTCAGCAGCCGGTTCCGGCAGCTGGTGGGCGAGCCGCCGAGCGCGTTCCAGCAGCGGTACGCCGGCACCGGCGGGTCCCGGATCCCCGGCTGCTACGTCTTCATGTGGGGCCTGGCCGAGCGGCGGCCGGCGAACCCCGCAAGCGAGGAGAAGCAGACCCCGGTCCCACCCTCCTAGCGTGGCCGCATGATCTCCAACATCTCCCTGGTCAGCGTCTGGGTCACCGACATCGACGACTCCCTCGCCTTCTACACCGACGTCCTCGGCTTCGAGACCAAGGACGACCTCATGCTCGGCGAGGACTTCCGCTGGTGCACCGTCGTCCACCCCAGCCAGCCCGAGCTGCAGGTCCACCTGACCACGCCCAGCGCGCCGCTCTCCGACGACCTGATCGCCGCCATGCGCCGCGCCCAAGCGGAGGGCGGGCTCCCCGGGCTCGGCCTTGCGGTCGACGACTGCCAGAAGACCTTCGAGGAGCTCTCCGCGAAGGGTGTGGTCTTCCTGCAGGAGCCCACCCAGCGGCCGTACGGCGTGGAGGCGCTCATGCGCGACAACTCCGGCAACTGGATGGTGCTGGTCGAGCACCGCGAGTACGCCCCCGAGGACTTCGCCGGCTTCGAGGGCTGAGTCGCCTCAGGAGTGCAGCTTCAGGGTGCCTCCCGGGTCGCGGAACAGCTCCCGGCACGTACGGCGCTCCGTCCCGCACTCCCACAGGCTGTTGCCCGCCGGGTCGCGCGCGACCACGACGAAGGTGTCGGGTGAGGTCCAGGCGATGCCGCCGTCGTACCCGCCGGGGCCGTCGACCAGTTCGACGGTCCCGGTGCGGGGGTCGACGAGGGTGAGGTCGCCGTCGGCCACCCGCGCGTAGCGGCTGCCGTCCTGAGAGAGGCGTCCGACGCCGCCGTCCGTGCTCGCGACGGCGGCGGTACGGCGCCCCGTACCCGCGTCGTAGAAGCGCACGCCGCGCTGGGTCTCGACGGCCAGCGATCCCGAGGCCAGCGATCCGCCGATGACCCCGCGTCCGCTCGGGATCCGGCGCAGCACCTCCTGCTCCCGCAGCAGCGACAGCCCGTCCTCGTCCGACTCGACGCGGGTGCGCCCGTCGACCAGGTACAGGTCGCCCGTGGGCGAGACGTCGGTCTCCCACCCGTCCCGCAGGGTGCCGCGGACCAGCGCGCCGTCCGCACGCTGGGCGCGCAGCACGCCGGAGGAGTCGAGCCACGCCTGGTCGACCACACCGGCGAGCAGCCGCTCGGCCGCGCCTGCGCGCCCGCCGTCGACCGGGACGCCGACCAGCGCACCGGTCGAGTCGGTGAGCACGATGACGTCGGTGAGGTCGCCGAGCACGTTGCGGGCGGGCACCTCCGTCGTGTCGAAGCCGTCGGGGCCACCCACCACCAGCCGGTCCTCGACCACGAACCCGACCAGGTGACGCGGGTCGGCGACCGGTCGGGCGGCGGCGTCGGTGGTCGGCGGCGCCGCGTCCTCGAGGACGACCGACAGGCCGACCGCCGCGACCGCCGCCGCGGCCACGCCGCCGATCGCGACCGCCACCCGCCCCGTCGTACGACGGCGGCGCTCGGCGCGAACCCGGGCCTGGACGGCCACCCGGTCGAGTGATGGCGCCTCGACGGCGTCGCGGACCCCGGTCAGTGCGGTGCGGATCTCGATGTCGATGCTGCTCATGACGGCTCCTCGGCGGACAGGGCGGCGGGGTGGAGGTCAGGGAGGGCGGCGCGCAGCCGTTTGATGGCGTGGTGGGTCTGGCTCTTCACCGACCCGACCGAGCAGCCGAGCTCCCGCGCGGTGGCCTCGGCCGTCAGGTCCTCGACGTAGCGCAGCACCAGGGTCGCGCGCATCCGCGGCGGCAGCCGGCGGACCTCCGCCCACAGGTCGAGGTGCTCGGCGCGCACGTCCAGGCCGCCGGCGTACCCGGTCTCGGGCAGCTCCTCGGTCGGCACCTCCCGGCGCCGTCTCGGCCACTGCCGCGTCATCTGCCGGACCATCGCCTGGCGCACGTAGGCGTCGGCGGCGCCCTTGTCGCGGATCGAGGACCAGCGCACGCAGGTGCGCGCGAGGGCGTCCTGCAGCAGGTCCTCGGCCTGGTGGCGGTCGCCGGTCAGCAGGTACGCCGTGCGGTAGAGCGGCGCCCAGCGCGCCGCCATGAACTCGTCGAACCCGAGCTCGCTCATCGGACCTCCCTGGTGCTCACGACAGGGAAGGACACCTCAGGCGGCAGGAAGGTTGAGTCGAATGCCGGGTCGGCACCACATTCACGCCGGGTCGGCACCACATTCACGCCGGGTCGGCGGTGGAGGGATCAGCGATCGACGGCGCGGTAGAGCAGATCCGTGATCTCGCGGCCGGCCTCGATGCCCTTGCGCTCGAACTTGGTGACCGGTCGCTCGTCCCAGCGCTCGACGACGCCGCCCTCCAGGGCGGGCTCGGCGTCGAGGACCTCGCGCATCTGCTCGGCGTAGTCGGCCCAGTCCGTCGCCAGCCGCCAGGCCCCGCCGGGCGCCAGCCGGCTCGCGACCAGCCGGGCGAAGTCGGCGTCGACCAGCCGCCGCTTGCGGTGCTTCTTCTTGTGCCACGGGTCCGGGAAGAACGTCCACAGCTCGCTGATGCTCCGCTCGGCGAGCAGGTGCTCCAGGGACCAGACCGCGTCCACGCTGCAGAGCCGGACGTTCTCGGCGCCCGCGTCGGCGAGCCGCCACAGGGTGTCGGCCACGCCGGGTCGCCAGACCTCGAAGGCGAGCACGTCGTACGACGGCCGCGTGGCCGCCAGCGCCGCGGTGGCCTCGCCGACCCCGGAGCCGATCTCGACGATCAGCGGCGCCTCGCGCCCGAACCACTGCTGCCAGGAGAAATCGGACTGGTCGACCGCGGCGTCCGGGATCACCCACTTCTCCTGGTGCGCGGCCCAGGCGGCGGCCTGGTTGGGCGTGAACCGCGCACCGCGCCGCGAGTAGCTCAGCACCTCCCGCATCCGTCGACCGTCCTCGGTCAGTCGGTGGTGGGGTCGGGCGGGTCGGACGCCGTGCTCGTGCATGACGTCCATCCTCCCTCACCACTACGTTTCCATCATGATCGACCACGACCGCCTGGCCCGCCTGCACGCCGACGAGGAGCAGCGCTTCGTCTCGCTCCACCCCCGGTCCGCCGCCCTGGCCGAGCAGGCACGCGGTCCGCTGCTGGCCGGCGTACCCATGCCGTGGATGACCCGATGGCCCGGGGCCTTCCCGGTCTTCGTGGAGTCCGCCTCCGGTGCCCGACTCGTCGACGTCGACGGGCACGAGTACGTCGACCTCTGCCTCGGCGACACCGGGGCGATGACCGGGCACGCCCTTCCCCAGGTGGCCGACGTCGTGGCCGAGCGTGCGCGCAGGGGCATCACCACGATGCTGCCGTCCGCGGACGCGGTCTGGGTCGGCGAGGAGCTGGCCCGGCGCTTCGGGCTGCCGACCTGGCAGCTCGCGATGTCGGCGACCGACGCGAACCGGTTCGTGCTCCGCTTCGCCCGGCACCTCACGCAGCGGCCGCGGATCGCGGTGATGGACTGGTGCTACCACGGCACGGTCGACGAGACGCTGGCCGTGCTCGACGGCGACCGGGTGGTGCCGCGGCCGGGCGCCCTGGGACCGCAGGTCGACGTCGGTGAAACCACCGCGGTGGTCCCGTTCAACGACCTGGACGCCCTGGACCGCCGGCTCGCCGAGGGCGATGTCGCCTGCCTGCTGATGGAGCCGGCCCTGACCAACATCGGCATCGTGCTGCCCGACGACGGATACCTCGCCGGGGTCCGGGAGGTCACCCGCCGGCACGGTGTGCTGCTGGTGATCGACGAGACGCACACGATGTGCGCCGGCCCGGGCGGCTGTACGGCGGCCTGGGAGCTGGAGCCCGACCTGGTCGTCGTGGGGAAGGCGATCGCCGGCGGCGTACCGGCGGCGGCGTACGGGATGACGGCCGAGGTGGCCGAACAGCTCTCCGGCCCGATGCTCGGCCACGAGATCGACGTGGCCGGGGTCGGCGGCACGCTGACCGCCAATGCGCTCGCCCTCGCGGCGGTCCGCGCGACGCTCTCGACCTGCCTGCGCGAGGAGGACTTCGCGGTCGCCGTACCGCTGGCGGAGCGGTTCACCGACGGGGTCGCCGGAGTCATCGCCGAGCACGGCCTGCCCTGGCACGTCCAGCGCCTCGGCTGCCGCGCGGAGTACTGGTTCTGCCCGCCTCCGCGCGACGGCGCCGCCGCGGCGGCCGCGGTCGACGAGCAGCTGGAGGCGTTCCTGCACCTGTGGTGCCTGAACCGCGGCGTCCTGCTCACGCCGTTCCACAACATGGCGCTCTTCAGCCCGCACCACACGGAGGCCGACGTCGACCGCCACACCGAGGTGTACGCCGACGCCCTCTCCGCCCTCCTCCCCCGATAGCCGAAATGCAGAACGGCCCCGGACCATCAGGTCCGGGGCCGTGCTGGTGGAGCTGGGTGAGGCTAGATCACTTGGTGATCTTGGTGACCCGGCCGGCGCCGACGGTGCGGCCACCCTCACGGATCGCGAACCGCAGGCCCTCGTCCATGGCGATGGGCTGGATCAGCTCGACGGCCATCTCGGTGTTGTCACCGGGCATGACCATCTCGGTGCCCTCGGGCAGCGTGACGACGCCCGTGACGTCCGTGGTCCGGAAGTAGAACTGCGGACGGTAGTTGTTGAAGAACGGCGTGTGACGGCCGCCCTCCTCCTTCGAGAGGATGTAGACCGAGGCCTCGAAGTTGGTGTGCGGGGTCGTGGTGCCCGGCTTGATGACGACCATGCCGCGCTCGACGTCCTCGCGCTTGGTGCCACGGAGGAGCAGACCGACGTTCTCGCCCGCCTGGCCCTCGTCGAGGAGCTTGCGGAACATCTCGACACCGGTGACGGTCGACTTCATCGAGCCCTCGCGGATGCCGACGATCTCGACCTCCTCGTTGACCTTCACGATGCCGCGCTCGATGCGGCCGGTGATGACGGTGCCACGACCGGTGATGGTGAAGACGTCCTCGACGGGCATGAGGAACGGCTTGTCCGTCTCACGCTCGGGGGTCGGGATGGCCTCGTCGACCGCGTTCATGAGCTCCATGATCGAGTCGCCCCACTTGGCGTCGCCCTGCAGCGCCGGGAAGGCGGCAACGCGAACGACCGGGATGTCGTCGCCCGGGAACTCGTACTCGGAGAGGAGCTCGCGCACCTCCATCTCGACGAGCTCGATGAGCTCCTCGTCGTCGACCATGTCGCACTTGTTGAGCGCGACGACCAGGGCGGGCACGCCGACCTGGCGGGCGAGCAGGACGTGCTCACGCGTCTGCGGCATCGGGCCGTCGGTGGCCGCCACGACCAGGATCGCGCCGTCCATCTGCGCCGCACCGGTGATCATGTTCTTGATGTAGTCGGCGTGACCGGGGCAGTCGACGTGCGCGTAGTGACGCGCCTCCGTCTGGTACTCGACGTGCGCGATCGAGATCGTGATACCGCGCTGACGCTCCTCGGGAGCCTTGTCGATGTCCTCGAACGCCGACGCGGCGTTGAGGTCCGGGTGCTTGTCGTGCAGCACCTTGGTGATCGCCGCGGTGAGCGTCGTCTTGCCGTGGTCGATGTGACCGATGGTGCCGATGTTGACGTGCGGCTTGGTCCGCTCGAACTTCGCCTTAGCCACTGGGGCTCCTCCTGGTTGTGTGTTGCTGACTCGTACTGACGGGGGTGGTGCCGAAGGTGCGCGCAGAGAGACCCGGGTGGGTCACTCCCCACGAACCTTCTTGATGATCTCGTCGGCGATGTTCGTGGGAACCTCGGCGTACGAGTCGAACTCCATCGAGTACGACGCCTGGCCGGAGGTCTTGGACCTCAGGTCGCCAACGTACCCGAACATCTCGGACAGCGGCACGAGGGCCGCGACGACGATGTCGCCGTGCCGCTCCTCCTGCGCGCGGATCTGGCCGCGACGGCTGTTGATGTCGCCGATGACCGTGCCGAGGAACGACTCGGGGGTCGTCACCTCCACGGCGAACATCGGCTCCAGCAGCACGGCCTTCGCCTGGCGGGCGGCCTCCTTGAAGGCCTGGTTGCCGGCGATCTTGAACGCGAGCTCGGAGGAGTCGACGTCGTGGTAGGCGCCGTCCTCGAGCGTGAACTTCACGTCGACCATCGGGTAACCGGCGAGCACGCCGAACTCCATGGCGTCCTGGCCGCCCTGGTCGACCGACGGGATGTACTCGCGCGGCACGCGGCCACCGCTCACGTTGTTGACGAACTCGTAGCCCGCACCGGTGCCGGTCTCGGGGTCGATGTTCGGCTCCAGCGAGACGACGACCTTCGCGAACTGACCCGAACCACCGGTCTGCTTCTTGTGCGTGTAGCTGTGGTTCTCCACCTTGCGGCGGATGGTCTCGCGGTAGGCCACCTGCGGCTTGCCGACGGTCGCCTCGACGCGGAACTCGCGCTTCATCCGGTCGACGAGGATCTCCAGGTGGAGCTCGCCCATGCCGGCGATGATCGTCTGGCCGGTCTCCTCGTCGGTGTTGACCGTGAAGGTCGGGTCCTCGTCGGAGAGCCGCTGGATCGCGGTGCCGAGCTTCTCCTGGTCGCTCTTCGTCTTCGGCTCGATGGCGACCTCGATCACCGGGGCCGGGAACGTCATCGACTCCAGGACGACCTGGTTCTGCGGGTCGGACAGGGTGTGACCGGTCTTGGTGTCCTTCAGACCCATGACGGCCACGATCTGGCCGGCGCCGACCGACGCGATCTCCTCACGCTTGTTGGCGTGCATCTGGTAGACCTTGCCGATCCGCTCCTTCTTGCCGTTGACCGAGTTGACGACGGTCGAGCCGGCCTCCAGCTTCCCGGAGTAGACGCGGACGTAGATCAGCTTGCCGAGGTGCGGGTCGGAGGCGATCTTGTAGGCGAGGCCGGAGAACGGCTCGCTGTCGGAGGGCTTCCGAGCGATCTCGGTCTCCTCGTCGTTCGGCTTGTGGCCGATGATCGCGTCGATGTCGAGCGGCGACGGGAGGTACTTGACGACCGCGTCGAGCAGGGGCTGGACGCCCTTGTTCTTGAACGCGGTGCCGCACAGGACCGGGTTGACCTTGTCGGCCAGGGTGGCGCGACGGATCGCGGCCTCGAGCTCCTCGACGGTGAACTCCCCGCCGTCGAGGAACTTCTCCATGATGTCGTCGTCGGCGTCGGAGAGCGTCTCGAGAAGCTTCTCGCGGTACTCGGCGGCCTTCTCGGCCAGCTCCGCGGGGATCTCCTCGACGTCGTAGTCCTCGCCCATCTTGGTCTCGCCGCGCCAGGTCAGGGCACGCATGCCGACCAGGTCGACGACACCGAGGAAGTCGGACTCCGCGCCGATCGGCAGCTGCAGGACCAGCGGGGTGGAGTTGAGGCGCTCGACCATCATGTCGACGCAGCGGAAGAAGTCCGCGCCGGTGCGGTCCAGCTTGTTGACGAAGCACATCCGGGGCACGGAGTACTTGTTGGCCTGCCGCCACACCGTCATCGTCTGCGGCTCGACGCCGGCGACACCGTCGAACACCGCGACGGCGCCGTCGAGGACGCGCAGCGAGCGCTCGACCTCGGCCGTGAAGTCCACGTGGCCGGGGGTGTCGATGATGTTGATCTGGTGGTTCTTCCACCAGCAGGTCGTCGCCGCGGACGTGATGGTGATGCCGCGCTCCTGCTCCTGCTCCATCCAGTCCATCGTGGCGCCGCCCTCGTGGACTTCACCGATCTTGTACGTGATGCCGGTGTAGAAGAGGATGCGCTCGGTGGTGGTGGTCTTGCCGGCGTCGATGTGCGCCATGATGCCGATGTTGCGGACCTTGTTGAGGTCCGTGGTGATGTCGACAGCCACTGTCTGTGCGTTCCTTAGAAAGTAGGAAGTCCGGTGTTGGTGGGAGCCGGTCGGCTCCCACCGAGATCACCAGCGGTAGTGCGCGAAGGCCTTGTTGGACTCGGCCATCTTGTGGGTGTCCTCACGCTTCTTCACCGCGGCACCGAGGCCGTTGGACGCGTCGAGGATCTCGTTCATCAGCCGCTCGTGCATGGTCTTCTCACGACGGTCGGCCGCGTAGCCGACGAGCCAGCGCAGCGCGAGCGTGGTGCCGCGGGTGCCCTTGACCTCGATCGGGACCTGGTAGGTCGCACCGCCGACGCGGCGGGACTTGACCTCGATGGCCGGCTTCACGTTGTCCATCGCGCGCTTCAGCGTGACGACGGGGTCGGTGCCGGTCTTCTCGCGGCAGCCCTCGAGCGCGGTGTAGACGATGCGCTGAGCGACCTGCTTCTTGCCGTCCTGGAGGACCTTGGAGACGAGCTGGGAGACCAGCTGCGACCCGTAGACCGGGTCGACGTCGATCGGCCGCTTGGGAGCGGGACCCTTGCGCGGCATATCAGCTCTTCTCCTTCTTGGCGCCGTAGCGGCTGCGAGCCTGCTTGCGGTTCTTCACGCCCTGGGTGTCGAGCGTGCCGCGGATGATCTTGTAGCGGACACCGGGGAGGTCCTTCACCCGGCCGCCGCGAACGAGCACGATCGAGTGCTCCTGAAGGTTGTGACCGACGCCCGGGATGTACGCCGTGACCTCGACGCCGCTGCTCAGGCGCACACGGGCGACCTTGCGGAGGGCGGAGTTCGGCTTCTTCGGGGTGGTGGTGTAGACGCGGGTGCAGACCCCGCGGCGCTGGGGCGAGCCCTTGAGCGCAGGCGTCTTGTTCTTGGACACCTTGTCCTGGCGGCCCTTGCGGACCAGCTGGTTAATCGTGGGCACCTGGCGGTTCCCCTTCTTTGTGACTCTCAGTGCCCGGCACGGTGCCGCACACGATCGAACTGCTGCGTGTCCGGGTGGTGCGAACCAACCGGCGCTGCTCGCCCCCGAGGTCGGGCGTGTCGCCCGGCGTACGGCTGCCACCATGGTTCAGTGGCATCGGCTTTGCGTGCTGCGGAGTCGCGGTCTGGTCCCGCGACTACCTCCGAGCACGCGCAACGGCCTGGTCGTCCCAGACACGAGGAAAGAGGCTACCGGCCGCCCCGACACGGGTCAAAACGCGCTGACGCCCCTGTTCGCGCGTCAGGAAGACGATCGTCGCCAGCCCGACCCCCGCCAGGGTGATCAGGCCACCGCCGACCAGGGTCCAGCGGGCGCCGAACGTCTCTCCGACCCAGCCGACGACCGGCGCGCCGAGCGGCGTGCCGCCCATGAAGATCATCAGGTAGAGCGCCATCACCCGGCCGCGCAGCTCGGGCGCGGTCGAGACCTGCATCAGGGTGTTGGCCGCGGTGATCATGGTCAGCGCGGAGAGACCCAGCACGGGCATCCAGACGGCGAAGGAGACGTACGTGGGCAGCAGCCCGGCGACGACCTCCGCGGCCCCGAACAGCAGGGCCGCGACGACGACCAGCCGCAGCCGGACCGTGGGACGACGGGCGGCGAGCAGGGCGCCGGTCAGCGAGCCGACCGCCATGAAGGTGCCGAGCAGTCCGTACTCGGTCGCGCCCTTGTCGAAGACCTCGGTCGCCATCAGCGCGGAGGTCATCTGGAAGTTCAGCCCGAAGGTGCCGACCACGAAGACGATCACGAGGACCAGCACCAGGTCGTTGCGGCTGCGGACGTAGCGCAGGCCCTCGCGCACCATGCCCTTCGAGCGCCGGGCGGGCTCGACGACGTTGAGCCGGGAGGCGTCCATCCCCCGCAGGGCCAGGATCGGCGCCAGGTAGCTGACCGCGTTCACGACGATCACCCAGCCGGTGGCCTCCGCCCCGCCGCCGAGCGCGGCGATCAGGACGCCGGCGATGGCCGGGCCGACGATCCGGGCAGCGTTGAATGACGCCGAGTTGAGCCCCACGGCGTTGGTGAGGTCGTCGGGCGAGACGATCTCGCTGACGAAGGACTGCCGCGCGGGGGCGTCGAACGCGGTGCCGACGCCGAAGACGAAGGCGAGCACGTAGACGTGCCAGACCTCGGCCACGCCGGTCACCGCGAGCACGCCCAGCACGAAGGCCGGGACGGCCATCATCACCTGGGTGACCTGCAGCAGCTTGCGCTTGGACACCCGGTCGGCGACGACGCCGGCGAGCGGCGAGAGCAGGAGCGCGGGGAGGAACTGCAGCCCGGTGGTGATGCCGACGGCGGTGCCGCCGTTGACGGCCAGCTGGAGGACCAGCCAGTCCTGCGCGACGCGCTGCATCCAGGTACCGGTGTTCGACACCACGGCGCCGGCGGCGTACCGGCGGTAGTTGGCGTTGTGGAGCGAGCGGAACGTGGGGCTCAAAACGGGTGTCAGTCCTCCTGGGAGAGTCGTTCGAGGATGGGGGCGGCGCGGCGGAGGACGTCGCGCTCGTCGGGCGTGAGGTCGCGGAGCCGACGGGCCAGCCACTCGTCGCGGCGCCGACGGTCGGCGAGCAGCGTGGCCCGGCCGGTGTCCGAGAGGGCGACCAGGACCTGGCGGCCGTCGGTCTCGTGCGGCCGGCGGGTGACGTGCCCGCCCTCCTCCAGGCACTTCACGGTCCGCGTCATGCTGGGCGCCTTGACCCGCTCGCGGGCGGCGAGGTCGCCGACGCTCAGCTCTCCGTGGCGGTGGAGCGCGGCGAGGACGGCCATCGAGTTCATGCTCAGCTCGTTGGTCGGGTCGACCTCGCTGGCGAGCCGGCGGCGCAGGCGCATGACCGAGATCCGGAGCTCGGAGGCGAGTCCGGCGTCGGTGCGGGTGACCAGGGCTGCGGAAGGCATATCGTTAGCATAAGTCATTACCCTTGCTAACGATTCCCGAGCGGAGAGGTGACGTCGGTCTCGCGGCGGCTTGGGGGTCGCCCAACGGCCGCAATTGCGGCCGTACGGCGGAGCTCAGGTCAGCCAGTCGGTGAGCGGGTCGATCGCGAAGTAGACGACGAACAGCAGGCCGACCACGGCCATCAGGGGGTGGATCTCGCGGGTCTTGCCGAGCACGACCTTGATGAGCAGGAAGGCCAGGAAGCCGGCGCCGATGCCGACGCTGATGGAGTAGGTGAACGGCATCAGCACGATCGTGAGGAACGCCGGGATCGCGATCTCGACGTCGGACCAGGCGATCTCGGTGACCTGCTGCATCATCAGGAAGCCGACCAGGACCAGGGCGGGCACGGCCGCCTCGGACGGGATCATCCGGACGAGCGGCGTGAAGAACGTGGCCAGCAGGAACAGCAGGCCGGTGACGATCGAGGCGAGCCCGGTGCGGGCCCCCTCCCCCACGCCGGACGCGGACTCGACGTACGACGTGTTCGAGGAGACGCCGGCGGCGCCACCGGCGATCGCGGCGATCGAGTCAACGACCAGGATCCGCTCGGTGTGCGGCGGGATGCCCTCCTCGTCGTTCAGGCCGGCCTCGGCCCCGATGGCCGTCATCGTGCCCATGGTGTCGAAGAAGTCCGCGAGCATCAGCGAGAAGATCAGCAGCAGGGCGGCGATCACCCCGATCGACTCGAAGGCGCCGAAGAGGGAGAACTCGCCCAGCGTGCCGAAGTCGGGTACGTCGACGAACCCGTCGAGGTGCGGGACGCTCAGCGCCCAGCCACCGGGGTTGTCCGCACCGCGCCGGCCCAGGTCCAGGATCGCGTCGACGACGACCGCGACGATGGTGGTGCCCAGGATCGCGAGCAGGATCGCGCCACGGACCTTGCGCACCCACAGCGCGATGAGCAGCAGCAGGCCGAACGCGAAGACCAGCACCGGCCACCCGGAGAGCTGCCCGGTCTGCCCGAGCTGGACCGGCACGGAGGTCCCGGCCGCGTCGGGGATCCGGCTCACGAAGCCGGCGTCGACGAAGCCGATCAGGGCGATGAACAGGCCGATCCCGACGGAGATCGCGACCTTCAGCTGCCCGGGCACGGCGTGGAAGACGGCCGTCCGGAACCCGGTCAGCACCAGGATCAGGATCGCGATGCCTTCCAGGACCACCAGACCCATCGCGTCGGCCCAGGTGGACTGCGACGCGATGGCGACCGCGACGAAGGCGTTCAGGCCGAGGCCGGTGGCCAGGGCCAGCGGGAAGTTCGCGACCGAGCCCATCAGGATCGTCAGCAAGCCCGCGACCAGCGCGGTGCCGGCGGCGATGGCCGGCAGGTTGGAACCGTCGCCGCTGCCGCCGCCGAGGAAGGCCCCCTCCGAGTCCGGGATGTAGCCGAGGATCAGCGGGTTCAGCACGATGATGTAGGACATCGTCAGGAAGGTGACGACGCCGCCGCGGACCTCCTGCCCGACGGTGGAGCCGCGCTGGCCGATCTGGAAGTAGCTGTCGAGAACCCTGGTCACGGTGCACCAGCATGTCAGCGCACCGTCTCGCCCGGTTAACCTGCCCCCGTGGAGTTCCGCGACGAGCAGCCGACGCAGCACGAGATCGGCCGACGCACCTATCTGGTGGCCGACGTCGAGCCGCTCGACGTCGACGGCGTCCGGACCGTGCTCGTCGGCTCGATCGCCTGGGCCGTCGCGTTCGTGGCGCTGCTGCCGTTCTACGGCGAGCTCGAGGAGAGCGGTCGCACCTGGTGGCTGTGGACCTGCCTCGCGGGCTTCGGGCTGGGCCTGTTCGGCTACGAGTACTGCCGGCGGCGCCGGCGTACCCGGACCGAGGCCGCCGAGGCGGCTCCCGACGGTAGTTAGAAGCGCTCGAGCTCGTCGAGGCTGACCGTGTCGACGACGTGATCGGGCAGCGGCTGGGGCTCGTGCTTCTTGGCCAGGCGCACCTCGGAGTGGGCGCCGCAGCCGTGATCGAACGAGACCACGCGGCCGTCGTCGTTGGCGTCGCCGTTCGCGCAGACGCCGAACGTCTCGGCCATCGGACCGGCGATCCGGACCAGGAAGCCGCAGCTGTAGCAGCGGTCCGGGGCCGACTGGGCGATCGGCGCGGCCGGGCCGGCGTCGCCGTCGTACCACCGCTGGGCGGCGAGCTCGCGGCCCGTCGGGGACAGCGTGCGGACCCGGCCGAGGCCGAGGTCCTTGGCGACCGCACGGATCTGCGCCTTCTCGTCGCTGTCGAGCGGGTCGTCGCCGAAGGAGTACGTCGGGACCAGCCGCGGGTCGTCGTCGTCGACGGGGAGCAGGTCGCCCGGCGACATGTCGCCCGGCTTGATCCGCTCGCGGTAGGGCACCCAGTCGGGCGCGACGATCGCCTGGTCGCCGGGGATCAGGACGACCTCGTCGACGGTGATCTGCTTCTGCCGCGGCGCCCGGGCAACGGTGACCGACCAGCGCCAGCCGACGTACCCGGGGCGGGTGCAGGCGAACAGGTGCGTGACGACGCGGTCGCCCTCGACCACGTGGCCGAGGTGGTCGCCGACGTCGGTGGAGGCCGCCTCGAGGAGCAGGGCGTCCCGGGCCACGTCGACGGCGGCCACGGCGGCGGAGTCGGGCTTGGCGCGCAGCGTCGTGGTCACGGCGGCATCATGACCCATCGGCCGCGGCGCTGTCAGGTCGGGGGCACCGCCAAGGCAGGATGGGCGCATGACGTCGCAGCGCCCCGATGCCGACGAGCAGCGCTGGCGGGACCCTCACCCGGGCGCCGGCGGCCCGGCGGACCGGTCCCAGAAGGCCCGGACGGTCGGTCGCGGGATCGGCACCGGTGCCCGCGCCACCGCGCGCGGGATGGCCGGCGCCGGGCGGATGACCGGACGGATGGGACGCGCGGTCGGCCGCAACGCACGCCGGGCCGCCGGCGCCCAGGGCGCCGAGCAGTCCGGGCTGAACCGCCTCATCTACCTGCACTTCTTCAACACCGCCGGCGACGCGGCGGTCGCGATCTCGCTGGCCGGGAGCCTGTTCTTCCAGGTCCCGTCGGGCGAGGCGCGGGGCCAGGTCGCGCTGTTCCTCGGCCTGACGATGCTGCCGTTCGCGATCGTGGCGCCGCTGATCGGGCCGTTCCTCGACCGGTTCAGCCACGGCCGGCGCTGGGCGATCGGCGCCACCATGGCGATCCGCGCGTTCCTGTGCTGGGCGCTCGCCGGCGGCATCAGCGGCGGTACGTCGCCCTGGCTGTTCGCCGCCGCGCTCGGCGTCCTGGTCTCCTCGAAGGCGTACGGCGTGACGCGGGCCGCCGCCGTACCCCGTCTCCTCCCGCAGGACTTCACCCTCGTCAAGGCCAACGGCCGGGTCTCGGTCGCGGGCCTGGTCGGGGTGTCGGTCTCGGCCCCGTTCGCGGGGCTGGCCTCGCTGATCGGGCCGGAGTGGTCGCTGCGCTACGCGTTCCTGCTCTTCGCGATCGCGACGGTCTGCGCGATCCGGCTCCCCGAGGCCGTCGACTCGTCCGCCGGTGAGGGCACGCTCGCGTTCCGCGACGAGGACGTCGCCGACGCTCGTCCCGGCCGGCCCCGCACGCGGATCCCTCCCGCGGTGGCGTTCGCGCTCAAGGCCAACTGCGGGCCGCGGTTCCTGTCCGGGTTCCTGCTGATGTTCATGGCCTTCCTGCTGCGCGAGAACCCGCCCCCGAGCGACCTCTCCGCCGAACTGCTGATCGGGCTCGTCGTGGGCGCCGCCGGGGCCGGCAACGCCGTCGGCGTCGCCTGCGCCGCACTGCTGAAGAGGATCAACCCGTCCGTGACCGTGGTCCTCGTGCTGCTGCTCGACGCCGCGGTCGCGCTGCTCGCCGCGCTGTTCTACGGCGTGCTCACGCTGGCCCTGCTGGGCCTCACCGCCGGTGCCGCGCAGACGCTGGCGAAGTTCTGCCTCGACTCCACGATCCAGCGCGACGTCCCCGAGCGGGTGCAGGCGAGCGCGTTCGCGCGCAGCGACACCACGCTCCAGCTGGCGTGGGTGATCGGCGGGTTCGTCGGCATCGCGATGCCCCTGGACCCGGCCCGGCTCGGGATGGCCGTCGCGTTCTCGGTGCTGGCGGCCTGGGCCGTGTTCGTCCTGGTCAAGCGCGCCCAGCGGAGGCCGGAGCGGCGTACTCCCACTCCCTCGCCGGGGTAGGGCTCAGATCTCCAGCTCGTCGGCGAGCGCGCGCAGCAGCTTGGCGGTCGGCTTGGCGGCCTTCGGGTCGGGGTGCCGGCCGTGGCGGTATGCCTCGCCGACGCCGTCGAGCAGCCGGATCAGGTCCTCGACGATCGGGGCCATCTCCTCGGGCTTGCGGCGCCGCGCCTGGGACTGGGCACGGGACACCGAGGCGGGCGCGTCGAGGACCCGGACCTGCAGCGCCTGCTCGCCGCGGCGGCCCTGGGCGATCCCGAACTCCACGCGGGTGCCGGCCTTGAGGCTCGTGGTGCCCTCGGGCAGCGCCTCGGTCCGGACGTAGACGTCGGCTCCCCCGTCCTGGGACAGGAAGCCGAACCCCTTGTCGGCGTCGAACCACTTCACCTTGCCAGTGGGCACGGGGCTGACCTCTTCCGGATCGATCGTGTGTCGGGCTGCTGCGGACGGCAGAGCCTATAGGGACTCGTTCATCGATCCCGAACGGAATCCGCGCGCGTCCACCGTGGCGTCCGGGAAGCCGGCGTCCCGAGCGGCCGCCAGCACCGCCGCGTCGAGCTCGCCGGGCAGCGGCAGCAGCGCGGCGTCGATCTCGATCGACGCCCGGTCGCCGAGGTCGCGGACCCGCAGGTCGCGCAGGGGTACGCCGTGCAGCGCCGCCCGCACCGCACTCTCGGCGCGCTCGATCCGGCCGAGGCGGAAGGGGCTCACCTCGACGCCGTACGCGACCCGGGAGGACAGGCAGGCCGCGGCGGGCTTGTCCCACGTCGGGAGCGCCCACCGGCGCGAGGCCTCGCGCACCTGGGCCTTGCTCAGCCCGGCGTCGCGCAGCGGGGCGATGGCCCCGCGCTCGGCGGCCGCACGGATCCCCGGACGGAACCCGGCGACCGCGTCGTCGGCGTTGGTGCCGGTGGCGACGTGCGCCAGCCCGAGCTCGGCGGCGAGCGGGACCAGGACGTCGAGCAGCTCGGCCTTGCAGAAGAAGCAGCGGTCGGCCCCGTTGGCGCGGTAGCCCTCGCGCTCCATCTCCCGGGTCTCGGGGGTGAGCACGCGGACCCCGAGCGACTCCGCGAAGGCGCGCGCCGGGTCCCGCTCGGCCTGCGGCAGAGAGTGGGAGTAGCCGGTCGCGGCCGCGACCCGGTCCGGTCCGAGCGCGCGGACCGCGGCGGCCAGCAGCAGCGCACTGTCGGCGCCGCCGCTGTAGGCGACCAGCACCGAGTCGCGCTCGCGCAGGTCCTCCTCCAGGGCGGCGAGCCGCAGGGTGAGCAGGTGCTCGTCGAGCCAGGGGCCGAAGTCCACCAGCGAGTCGAGGACGACGTGGGTCCCGGCGTCGAGCAGCTCCTCGCGGGTGCAGCCACCGGTCAGCACCGACACGCTCAGCGCGCCCGCGGCGAGCGCGCCCTCGACGTCGTGGACGTGGTCGCCGACGTAGATCGAGGCACCCTCCCGCACCAGCACGTCCGCCTTGCCGACGCCCCAGACCCAGCCCTCCAGGTGGTCGACGTCGAAGCCGACGTGGTCGAGGTGCAGCCGGGCGTTGTCGGGGAACTTCCCGGTCACCACGAGCACCCGGCCGCGGTGGCGGCGTACGGCGGCGATCGCGTCGTGCGCGCCGGTGAGCGCGGGCACGGAGGTGATCGCGTGGTCGGGGTAGAGCGCCCGGAACCGGTCGCCCGCGGAGGCGATCACGTCCGCCGGGAGGTACGGCGCCAGCAGCAGGTCGAGCGGCGGCCCGAGCCTCGCGGTCATCTCCTCGACCGGGAAGTCCACCCCCAGCTCGCCCCCGAGGGCACGCAGGACCGATCCGAACCCGGGGGCGGTGTCGATCAGGGTCATGTCGAGGTCGAAGCCGACCACCAGGGGAGCTGCGGCGACCGGGCTGGACATGCCTGCAGGCTATCCGTCTGGGGAGACACGTTTGGCACGGTGCCCCGGCCCCTGTCACCCTGGGCGTTTGCGGGACACCGCCACTGAACGGGTCGGACGGGGGGACGACGATGCGAGTCATGATGCGAGGCAGGCGCGAGGACCGGACCGGGGCGCGCCGTACCACCGTGCTGGGTGCGCTCGCGGCCCTGGTGGCCGCACCGCTCACGCTCGCCGCACCGCCTGCGACCGCACAGGACGCCCCGTCCGACGAGCCGACCGCCCTCTACCTCGTCACCCTCGACTCCCCCGGTGTCGCGGGCCGGTCGCGGGGGCTGCCCGCAGCGCTCGACCGGCTCCGGATGACCGTCGAGCAGGACACCCTCCTGGCCGCCGCGGGCGCGACCTCGCCGGCGTACCGGTGGACCACCGCACTCAACGGCTTCGCCGTCGAGCTCACCGACGACCAGGCCGCGCTGCTCGACACCGACGAGCGGGTCGCTTCCGTCGAGCGCAACGAGATCCGGCCGCTGGCCGGCACGGCGGCCGAGAGCCTCCCGGCCGAGCTCGCCGGGTCCGGCCAGCAGCGCGGCGGCGCCGGCGTCGTGATCGGGATGGTCGACACCGGGCTCGACGCCGACCATCCGCTGTTCGCGAGCACCCCCGGGCTGGACCGGGCGCCCGCGCGCTTCACCGGCACCTGCCAGACGGGGGAGGGCTGGGCCGCCTCCGCCTGCACCGACAAGGTGATGGGGGCACGCTGGTTCGTGGACGGCTTCGGTGCCGACCGCACCCGCAGCTCCGAGCAGCTCTCGGCCCGCGACAACGACGGGCACGGGACGCTGCTCGCCTCCGTCGCCGCCGGCAACGCCGGCGTCCGGGTCCGGACCGACTCCGGGACGCTCGGCCGGTTCTCCGGCGTGGCCCCGGACGCCCGGCTCGCCGTCTACAAGGCCTGCTGGACCGCACCCGACCCCCGCGAGGACGGCTGCGCCACGGCCGACCTGGTGGCGGCGATCGACCGGGCGACGGCCGACGGCGTCGACGTCCTCAACCTCTCCGTCGGCGGTCCCGCCCACGTCGACACCGTCGAGCGCGCGCTGCTCGGCGCCGCCGAGGCCGGGGTGAGCGTCGTGGCCGCCGCCGGCAACCAGGGCGCCAGCCGGTACGCCGCCCACCCGTCGCCCTGGGTGACGACCGTCGGCGGCAGCACCGGCGTCGAGCTGCGGGGCACCGTCCGGATCGACCGCGGCCCGCGGCTCCAGGGCGCGATGCTGTCCGCCCGCTCCGTCGGCCCCGCCCGCCTGGTCCTGGGCGCCGACGCGCCCGCGCGCGGAGCGTCCCCCGCGGCCGCGCGCGCCTGCGAGCCCGGGAGCCTCGACGCCGGCCGGGTCGCCGGCCGGATCGTGCTCTGCGAGCGCGGCGGGGTGGGACGGGTCGACAAGTCGGCCGCCGTCCGCCGCGCCGACGGGGTCGGGATGGTGCTGGTCAACACCGGCCCCGGCACCCGCAACGCCGACCTGCACAGCGTCCCCACCGTCCACCTCGACGCCCGCGACGGACGCGTCGTACGCCGCTGGGCCCGTCAGCATCCCGCCCGCGAGGTGACGCTCCGTCCGCGCGGGGCGAGCCCGGCCCCGAGCCGGGTCGTGAGCTGGTCCCGGTCCGGCGACCCGACGTCCCCGGTCCTCAAGCCCGACGTCGTCGCACCCGCGACCGGTCAGCTCGGCGCCGTCCCCGCCCGGGTGCGGTCCTCACGCTGGGACCTCGCCTCCGGCACCTCCGTCGCCAGCGCCCAGGTCGCCGGCGCGGCCGCGCTCCTCGTCGCCCGGCACCCCGACTGGTCCGCGGCGACGGTCCGCTCCGCGCTCGCGACGACCGCGGGCTCGGCCACCGGTGGCTCGGTGCTGCGCACGGGCGCCGGGCGCGCCCGGCCCGAGGTCGCCCTGCGGCCGGGCCTGGCCTACGACGTCGACCCGGCCGACTACCGGCGCTGGCTGAACGGCCGGCAGCTCCGGCTGAACACCCCCTCGGCCGTCCTCCACGAGGGCCAGGACGTCGTCCGGCGCACGATCACGAACGTCGGCCGGAAGACCCGCTACTTCTCCTCGTCGACCTCCGGGTTCCGCAAGCACGGCGTCACCCTGACGCCCGCCGCGGTCCGGCTGAAGCCCGGCGAGTCCGCGACCTGGACGCTGCGGATCACCGGCCCCGACCCGCGCCCCTTCGACGACGGCTGGGTCACCTGGACCAGCGGCGACGGCACGGTCACGCGGATCCCGGTGCTGCTCACGCGCTGACGGCCGGCTGCGGGGGCGGGGGGGGCTGCAGGCTCATCACGGTATGCAGACGAACTCGCACCTCCCACGGCGTACCCACCATGGGGAGTAACAACCGGCCTGCATACCGTGATGAGCCTGCACACCCCCGGGCCGCCGCCCGACGCATCACAACCCCAGCAGCTCCTGCGACTCCTCCCGCATCTGCACCTTGCGCACCTTGCCCGTGACCGTCATCGGGAAGGCGTCCACGACCAGGACGTAGCGCGGGATCTTGTAGTGAGCGAGCCGGCCCTCGCAGAACGCACGGACGGCGGCGGTGTCGAGCGGGGCGGCACCGGCCCGCATCCGGACCCACGCGCACAGCTCCTCGCCGTACCGCTCGTCCGGGACACCGACGACCTGCACGTCCTCGATGTCCGGGTGGGAGTAGAGGAACTCCTCGATCTCGCGCGGGTAGATGTTCTCCCCACCGCGGATGACCATGTCCTTGATCCGGCCGACGATCAGGCAGTAGCCGTCCTCGCGCATCACCGCGAGGTCGCCGGTGTGCATCCACCCGTCGGCATCAATCGCCGCGCGGGTCTTCTCGGGCTCCTCCCAGTAGCCGAGCATCACGCTGTAGCCACGGGTGCACAGCTCGCCGGGCGTGCCCCGCGGCACCGTCTCGCCGGAGACGGGGTCGACGACCTTGACCTCGACGTGCGGGTGCACGCGCCCGATGGTGGCGGTACGGCGGTCCAGGTCGTCGTCGGCGCGGGTCTGGCAGCTGACCGGCGAGGTCTCGGTCATGCCGTAGGCGATCGACACCTCGCTCATGTGCATGTCCTCGATGCAGTGCTTCATCACCTCGGCCGGGCAGATCGAGCCGGCCATGATCCCGGTGCGCAGCGACGAGAGGTCGTAGTCGGCGAAGTCCGGCGCACTCTGCATCGCGATGAACATCGTCGGTACGCCGTACACGCCCGTGCAGCGCTCGTCCTGGATCGCACGCAGCGTCGCCGCCGGGTCGAAGCCCGGGGCGGGGATCACCATCGTGGTGCCGTGCGAGGTGCAGCCGAGGTTGCCCATCACCATGCCGAAGCAGTGGTAGAAGGGCACCGGGATGCAGAGCCGGTCCTCCGTCCCGAGGCCGATCAGCTCGGTGGTGAAGAAGCCGTTGTTGAGGATGTTGCGGTGGCTCAGCGTGGCGCCCTTGGGATACCCGGTGGTGCCGGAGGTGTACTGGATGTTGATCGGGTCGTCCGGGCCCAGTCCCGCGGCCCGCTCGGCGAGCACGTCGGCCGGCAGGTCCGCGCCACCGGCCAGCAGCGCGTCCCAGTCGGGCGTGCCGAGGAAGACCGCGCGCTCCAGGCCCGGGCAGTCGCCGCGCACCTCCTCCACCATCCGCCGGTAGTCGGAGGTCTTGAACCGCTCGGCCGCCACCAGCAGCCGCAGCCCCGACTGGTTCACCGCGTAGGCCAGCTCGTGGGTGCGGTACGCCGGGTTGACGTTGACGAGCACGACGCCGATCCGGGCGGCGGCGTACTGCACCAGCGTCCACTCGGCGCAGTTCGGCGCCCAGACCCCGGCCCGGTCGCCGACCGCCAGCCCCGCCGCCACCAGTCCCCGCGCGACGGCGTCGACGTCGCGGTCCAGCTCGGCCCAGGTCCAGCGACGACCGGTCGCGACCTCGACCAGCGCCTCCCGGTCGGGGTGACGGGCGACGGTGCGGGCCAGGTTGGCGCCGATGGTCTCGTCCAGCAGGTCCGGGGTGGTCTCGCCCTTCGCGTACGACTCCATCCCGGGACGCTAGGCCCTCAGTGCTGTGGACGGAAGACCTGGAACTGCACCCCGTTGGCGTACGTCGTGGAGTCGACGAGCCTCAGGGCGACCTTGTCCTCGGCGTCGGTCGGGAACGGGCCGCGACCGCTGCCCAGGATGACGGGGAAGACCATCAGCCGCACCTCGTCGACCAGTCCCGCCTTCAGCAGCGACTGCGTGAGGGCCATGCTGCCCTGCACGTAGAGCGGGCCCCCGTCGCCCTCCTTCAGCTTCGCGACGTCGTCGAAGGAGATGACAGTCGTGTCGTGCCACTGCGGGTCGGTGACGGTCGAGGACACGACGTACTTGGGCAGGCTGTTCCAACGGGCGAAGTCCTCCATCGACGGCCAGACAGCGGAGAACGCCTCGTAGGTGCGCCCGCCCATCAGCATGGCGCCGGCCTCCTGCTGCTCGCGCTCCTTGTTCTCGAACGCCGCCGGGTCGGCGGGCACGTCGAAGACCCAGCCCGAGTGGCGGAAGCCCGGCTCGCCGCCGGGCGCCTCGGCGACCCCGTCGAGGGAGACGAAGTGGGTGGTGACGATGTCGCGCATGATCGGTCCTCTCGTAGGGGTGCTGTCATCCTCTCCACGAACGGGACCGGGCCGATACGACATTCCGCCTGGAGTCAGCCGGCACTCCGCTCGGCGAGCTCGACGAGCTTGGCCAGCGCGACCGGGGTGTCCTGGGTGACGATCGGGCCGATGTCGTCGGCACCCGGTCCCTCGACGGTGGTCCGCACGGTCACCTCCGCCCCCGTGTCGGTCGCCGCCACCAGGTGGTCGATGCGGATGACCAGGTCGCCGATCGACAGCCGGTCGAGGTAGCGCGCTCCCGGCTCGACGATCTCGAGCACGAACGGCGCCCGGATCGGGCCGGCGAGCTCTATGGTCCCGGCGGCGCCCTCGGCGAAGTGGCCCTCGAGCGCGACGCTCTGCACCGCCGGGTCCCAGGCCGGCCAGGACCCGACGTCGCTCCACAGCGCCCACACGTCGGCGGGAGTGGCGGAGGTGGTGACGGTCTGCTCGTAGGCGAAGGTCATGACCGGCAATCTAGAACAGGTTCCAGATCGGCGGCCATCGCCCGTCCCGGGGCGTCGACCTCAGGGCCGGGCGACCTCGATGGTGACCCCGTCGCCGAGGTCGATCACGGCACCCGGCAGCAGCTGGACGGCGACCCCCGGCTGCAGCACCTCCGGCGGCTCGCCCGGCTGCACGAGCACGGTGCCGTTGGTCGAGCCCAGGTCGGTCACGACGGCGCTGCCGTGGTCGGCGCCGGTGCCGGGCCGGACCTCCAGGTGGGTCGAGGAGATCTCCTGGTGCGGGCTCGGGACGGTCACCAGCCTCGGGTCCTCGGCCGTGCTGAACCGCCCGGCCTCGGGCGCGCGGCCGACGAGTACGGCGCGGTCGACCTCCACGACGTCTCCCCCGGCGAAGGTCAGCACCGCCACCGCCGGGTCGGCCTCGGGCGCCGCGTCGGGCTCGAACTCGGGCTCGGGCTCGAACTCGGGCTCACGCGGGGCCGGCGGCGGGAAGGTCGGCGGGACCGGCGGAGCGGGCGGGGGCGGCGGCGGGAACGGCGGCGGGGGCGGCAGGTCGGAGAGGGCGATCGCCTCGGTGGGCTCGTCACCCCAGACGTGGGACTCGCGCGGCTCGACGGGCGGGGCCGGCGGGGCAGGCGGGGCAGGCGGAGGAGGCGGCGGCACCTCGGCCCGCTCGGGCGTGGGCACCAAAGCGACGTCCGGGGCGGCCTCGACGTACGGCGGCTGGTCCAGGCGGCCGACCCGCACCAGCCCGGCGTCGATCGGCCGGTCGGGGCCGTCGGCACGGTCGGCGACCTCGATGCGGACCGCGCGCACGCCGGTGAGCACCCGCTCGACCCACGTGGTGGCGTCCGAGCCGTCGAGCGCGACCGGGCCGTCGAACGTGTCGATGCCGGCACGGACCGCGCCGCGCAGCACGATGCGCTGCCGGTCGCCGACGTCGGCGAGGAGCACGAAGCCGGGCAGCGAGCGCAGCCCGCCGGCGATCAGGGCGTCGAGCACCTCGTCGGCGTCGGCGCCCCCGTCGACCAGCTCCCAGAGCCCGGCCACCCGGGACCGCTCCGAGGGCGGGACCAGGACGGCGACCTCGTCGCCGAGGACGGCGTACCAGTCACCGGGTCGGTAGGACCGGAGACCTGTGGCGGCGTCGTTCGTCATCTCGTCTCCCCTGTCTCGTCGATCGCTTATCCCACCACATCGACCACGGTCACCGTCGCGTTGTCCTCCCCTCCCGCCTCGACCGCGGCCGCGACCAGGTCGGTCGCGGCCTGGGCGGGATCGGGAGCAGCGGCCAGGACCCGCTCGATCTCGGCGTCGTCGAGCATGCCGTTGACGCCGTCGGAGCAGAGCACGAGGCGCGGGTGGTCGGCGAGCGGGAGCAGGAAGTAGTCGGCCTCGGGGCGGGCCGGCCCGCCGAGCGCCCGCGTCACGACGTTGCGCTCCGGGTGGTGCGCAGCGTCGGCGGGCGTGATCGAGCCGGCGTCGACCAGCTCCTGCACCAGGCTGTGGTCGACGCTGACCTGCTCGAGCCGGCCCTCGACCACGCGGTAGGCCCGCGAGTCGCCGACGTTGGCGACCAGCCAGCGCGGTTCGCCGTCGACCTCCACGAGCAGGGCGGCGACCGCCGTGGTCCCCGACTGGTACGACGAGTGCCCGGCCGCGCGCTGCCGGGCGACGTGCTCGAGGATCCGGGTGTGGCAGGCGTCGAGCGTGGCCGCGACGGCCTCGGGGCCGCGGGTGGGGTCGTAGCCGGACTCGGCGAGCCGGTCGAACTCCTCGACCACGATCGCGCTCGCGACGTCGCCGCCCTCATGGCCGCCCATCCCGTCGGCGACCACGAACACCGGCGGCCGGGCCAGGAAGGCGTCCTCGTTGACCTCACGGACCAGGCCGACGTCGGTCGCGCCGCCGTACCGGAGCTCGACGCCGCTCATCGGACCGCGCTCCGCGTCACCCGCGGGGCCGATAGCGTGGGAACGATGTCCGGACACCGTGCGCCAGACGGGGCGACCGCCGAGTCGACCGCCGAGGGCTTCCGCTCGCTCGCCGACCAGCTGCGCGCGTGGCCCGACGAGCGTCTCGCCCGCCTGCTGTCCGCCCGCCCCGATCTCGCCACGCCCGCCCCTCACGACTCCGGCCAGCTGGCGTCCAGGTCGGCCGTCCGGTCCTCGTTGCTCCGTGCGCTCGACCAGCTGACCCGGGCCGAGCTCTGCGTACTCGATGCCCTCGTGGTCCTCGGTCAAACCACCCCCGAGACTCTCACGGCGACCGTCCACGCGCAGCCCGCGACGGTGACGGACGCCCTCGCCCGACTGGAGGACCTCGCCCTGGTGTGGCGCAGCACCGCGGGGCTGCGTCCGCTGAGCGGGGTCGCGGAGAGCCTCGCCGGCGGTCCGGGGTCGAGCGGGCTGCAGCAGGTGACGGCCGACCCGGACGACCGGGCCGCCCCGGCCGACATCAAGAAGCGGATCGGCGAGCTCTCCGAGCCTGCCCGCGCCCTGCTCGAGCACGTCGCCGCGCACGGTGGCGAGGCGACGACCGGGACCTCCCGACACCACGTGACGCCCGAGGACGCCGCCACCCCCGCCGAGGAGCTGCTCTCCCGCCGGCTGCTGGTGCCCCGGTCCGGTGGCGTCGTGGTGCTGCCGGGCGAGGTCGGCCTGGTGCTGCGCGGCGGCCGGACGACCACCGAGCCGGTCGACGCCGTCCCGGCGCTGGTCACCTCCGAGCGCTCGGCCCGCATCGTCGACCGGGCCGCGGCGGGTGCCGCGTTCGACGCCGTACGACGCGTCGAGCTGCTGCTCGACCACTGGGGCATGCACCCGCCGGGCGCACTGCGCAGCGGCGGGCTCGGCGTGCGCGACCTGAAGGCGACCGCGACCCAGCTGCACGTCGACGAGCCGAGCGCCGCCCTGATCGTCGAGACGGCGTACGCCGCCGGGCTGCTCGCCACCGCCGCCGACGCCGACGGAGACCCCGCCTGGATCCCGACCGACGCGTACGACACGTGGTCGGCACTGCCCGGTGCCGAGCGCTGGGCCGCGCTGGTCCGGGCCTGGCTGGCCTCGCCGCGCATGCCGGGCCTGGTCGGGCAGCGCGACACGGCCGGCAAGCCGTGGAACGCGCTGGCCCCCGAGCTGACCGGCCTGCACCAGGTCGAGAGCCGGCGGATGGCCCTGGAGGCGCTGGTGACGTTGCCGGAGGGCGAGGTGCTCGCGACCGGGACCGGCACCCCGTCGCTGGTCGCCCTGGTCTCGTGGCTGCGGCCCCGCCGGCCGCGCAGTCGCGCCGACCAGCTCATCTGGGCGCTGAGCGAGGCCTCCGTCCTGGGGCTGGTCGGGATGGGCGGGCCGGCGTCGTACGCGCGGGCGCTCGTCGCGGGAGACGACCCCGTCCCGGGGCTGGCGGCACTGCTGCCGGAGCCCGTCGACCACGTGCTGCTCCAGGCCGACTTGACCGCCGTCGCGCCCGGGCCGCTGGAGTCCGGGCTGGCCCGCACCCTCGCGCTGGTCGCCGACGTGGAGTCCCGCGGCGGCGCGACGACGTACCGCTTCACGCCGGCGTCGGTACGCCGCGCCCTCGACACCGGCTGGACGGCGGCCGAGCTGCACGGGTTCCTGGCCTCGGTCTCGCGGACGCCGGTGCCGCAGCCGCTGGACTACCTGGTCGACGACACCGCGCGCACGTACGGCACCATCCGGGTCGGCCACGCCGAGGCGTTCCTGCGCGCCGACGACGAGACGGCGCTGACCGAGCTGCTGCATCACCCGAAGGCCGAGTCGCTCGGGCTGCGGCGGCTGGCGCCGACCGTGCTGATCAGCAGCACCCCGATCGACGTACTGCTCCCCCGGCTGCGCGAGCTGGGCGCGGCGCCCGTCGTCGAGGCCCCCGACGGGACCGTGCGGGTCACCCGGCCCGACCTGCTGCGCGCCCGCACCCCCCGCGAGCACCGCCGCGGCGCGGGCGCGTCCGCCGCCCGGGCCGCGGCCGTCACGACCTCCGTCGTGACCGCGATCCGCGCGGGCGACCGGGCCGCGCTCAGCCGACCCGCGACCGAGTCGCTCACCCCCAGCGGCTCGCTCGCCGCGCTCCGGGAGGCCGTCGAGAGCCGGGCGACGGTGCTGATCGGCTTCGTCGACAACCACGGCACGGCCACCGAGCGGATCGTCGACCCGCTCTCCGTCGAGGGCGGCCAGCTGACCGCCCACGACCACCGCTCCGACGACGTCCGCACGTTCGCGGTGCACCGGATCTCCACCGTGAGGCCGGTCGCCTCTTCCTAGACTGCGGCCGTGGACTTCCTCCGGTACGCCGAGCAGTCGGCCGCGCTGCTGAACGCGGAGATCGACGGCGTACCCGCGCTCGTGGCCCACCTGGCCGACCGGGAGTCGCTGCACCCGCGGGCCACCGACCGCGACTGCATGCTGCTGCGCAAGCTGCAGCGCGAGCTCCGCCCGGCGTTCGAGGCCGCGGCCCACGACGACCCGCAGGCCGTCGTCGCCATCCTCAACGAGCTGCTGGTCCGCTACCCGGTCACACCCCGGATCTCCGACCACACCGGTGCCCTCCACCTGCACGTCGGCGCCCGGACCGCCTCGGTCGCCGAGCTGCTCACCGGCGAGGCGCTGCTCGGGCTGGCCGCCCTGGTCTGCGACCTCGGCCCGACCCGCCTCGGCACCTGCGCCGCCTCCCCCTGCCTGGCCGTCTTCGTCGACGTCTCCCCCAACGCCTCCCGGCGCTACTGCTCCGACCGCTGCTCCTCGCGCGCCAGCGTCGCGGCGTACCGCGCCCGGCTGCGGGCGGAGGCCGCACTCTCCTGACGCTGGTTCAGGTGCGAGGGCCGCCAGGCCTGCCTGACGCTGGTTGAGGTGCGAGGGCCTCCAGGCCCGAGCCTCGAAACCCCGCAACCCGTACGACGACCCCGATCGAGGCTGCTCCTCGACTCACCAGGTTTCGAGGCTCCTCCACCAGCGTCGCGTCGTACCGCGCCCGGCTGCGCGCGGAGGCCGCCCTCTCCTGACGCTGGTTGAGGTGCGAGGGCCTCCAGGCCCGAGCCTCGAAACCCCGCAAGCCGTACGACGACCTCGATCGAGGCTGCTTCTCGACACACCGGGTTTCGAGGCTCCTCCGCTCGTTCCTCGCTCCGGAGCACCTCAACCAGCGCATCCCTTCCTCGCGCCGGAGCACCTCCACCGGCGTCCGTACACTCGTCAGGTGAACGACGGACCCCTCATCGTCCAGTCCGACAAGACCCTCCTCCTCGAGATCGACCACGAGCGCGCGCAGGACTGCCGCAAGGCGATCGCGCCGTTCGCGGAGCTGGAGCGCTCCCCCGAGCACATCCACACCTACCGGCTCACGCCCCTCGGCCTGTGGAACGCCCGCGCGGCCGGGCACGACGCCGAGCAGGTCGTCGACACCCTGCTGGAGTACAGCCGGTACGCCGTCCCGCACGCGCTGCTCGTCGACGTCGCCGAGACGATGGCCCGCTACGGGCGGCTGCGGCTGGAGAAGCACCCCACCCACGGGCTGACGCTGGTCAGCAGCGACCGGCCGGTGCTCGAGGAGGTACTGCGCGCGAAGAAGGTCGCGGGCATGCTCGGCGCGCGGATCGACGACGACACCGTCGTGGTGCACGGCTCCGAGCGCGGCAACCTCAAGCAGGCGCTGCTGAAGCTGGGCTGGCCAGCCGAGGACTTCGCCGGGTACGTCGACGGCGAGGCGCACCCCATCGACCTGGTGCAGGACGAGTGGGCGCTGCGCGACTACCAACGCGACGCTGCCGACTCGTTCTGGCACGGCGGCTCGGGCGTCGTCGTACTCCCGTGCGGTGCGGGCAAGACGATCGTCGGCGCCGCGGCCATGGCGCACGCCCGCGCGACCACGCTGATCCTGGTGACCAACACGGTCTCCGCCCGGCAGTGGAAGGACGAGCTGATCCGCCGTACGTCGCTGACGGAGGACGAGATCGGCGAGTACTCCGGCGCGGTCAAGGAGATCCGGCCGGTCACGATCGCGACGTACCAGGTCCTCACACTGAAGCGGAAGGGCGCCTACCCGCACCTGGAGCTGCTCGACGCGCGCGACTGGGGCCTCATCGTGTACGACGAGGTGCACCTGCTGCCCGCGCCGATCTTCCGGATGACCGCCGACCTGCAGGCGCGCCGGCGGATCGGTCTGACCGCGACCCTGGTCCGCGAGGACGGGCGCGAGGGCGACGTGTTCTCGCTGATCGGCCCGAAGCGGTACGACGCCCCGTGGAAGGACATCGAGTCGCAGGGCTGGATCGCGCCCGCCGACTGCATCGAGGTGCGGGTGACGCTGCCAACGGACGAGCGGCTGGTCTACGCGACCTCGGAGCCGGAGGAGCGCTACCGGCTCGCGTCCTGCACGGCGGAGAAGACCCGCGTGGTGCGCGACCTGGTCGCCCAGCACGCGGGCCAACCGACCCTGGTGATCGGGCAGTACCTCGAGCAGCTCGACGAGCTCGCCGCCACCCTCGACGCCCCCGTCATCAAGGGCGACACGAGCGTGAAGGAGCGCCAGCGCCTCTTCGACGCCTTCCGCTCGGGCAAGGTGAAGCTGCTGGTGGTCTCGAAGGTCGCCAACTTCTCCATCGACCTCCCCGACGCCGAGGTCGCCATCCAGGTCTCCGGCTCGTTCGGCTCGCGCCAGGAGGAGGCCCAGCGCCTCGGCCGCCTGCTGCGCCCCGGCCACGACGGCAAGGTCGCCCGGTTCTACACGGTCGTCTCCCGCGACACCGTCGACGCCGACTTCGCGCAGAACCGGCAGCGGTTCCTGGCCGAGCAGGGGTACGCCTACCGGATCGTGGACGCGGAGGACCTGCCGGCCTGAGGCGGCCGCGCGCAGCGGGTCGCGGTCGTCTGGAGGCTGCAATTGCGGCCGTTGTGCAGGCTGGCGGCGGATCGGCATGTTCTACGGCCGCAATTGCGGCCGTAGAACATGCCGCCGCCCCTGTCCACGACCTGGGCTGGACTGGACATTCGTACCGATTCCCGGTCATTCGGGCGTTCGCCAGCGGTGGTCAGCACGGTTACTTAACCTTCGAGTTCGACCAGCTCCGAAGGGAACCACGTGCTTCTCACCTCGCGACGGCGTACTCGCGCCGCCACGCTCCTGACCGCCCTCACCCTGATCGCGACACCGGTGGTCACCGCAGGGTCGGCCCACGCCGCTTCGTGGTCCCACAAGGACGCCAGGGGCGACGTGATGCGCGTGTCCCTCGCCGAGGTCGGCGAGGTGGAGAAGGACCCGTCCGACAAGGCCACCGACATCACCCGCATCAGCGTGAACCACAGCCGCGGGAAGGTGACCGTGACGCTGAAGGTCCGGGACGTGCAGGGTGGTGACACCGTCCTGACCAGCCGGATCGTGACGCCGGATGGCGACTACCTGGTCAACCTGATGCGCAGCCCCGGAATGCGGATGTTCAGCATCTCCAACCTCGCCGTCGACGAGGATGAGTTCAGCGTGAAGTGCCGCGGCAAGAAGGCCACCTTCGACAGCCGGCGTGACCGGATCCGAGTGGCGATCCCCCGCACCTGTCTCCAGTCCCCGGCGTGGGTGCGGGCCGGCGCCGTCCTCGTTCGAGGCGACCTGATGGGAGAGGGCGACAATCTCACGACCGACGACGCGCTTCGTCGAGGCAGCAAGCGTTCCGTCAACGGCATCAACATGCTCAAGGTCGGGAAGAAGGTCCGGGTCGGATGAGGCGCTCCCTGACCACGACGGTCGCCATGGTCACCACGACCCTGACCCTCCTCGCCACGGCCGGCACCGCCCACGCGGGCAGCTGGACGCACCGCGACGCCCGCGGCGACGTGTTCCGGTCGTCGATGAGCGATGACGCGGTGGCCACCGCCGACCCGGCCGACCGGACCGCCGACATCACCCGGTTCAGCGTCCGCCACTCCACACGGAAGGTCACCCTCACCCTGAGCCTGCGCGATCTCCGGAGCGGCGACAGCATGCTGGTCAGCCGCGTCGTGACGCCGCAGAACGAGTACGAGCTCGCCATCCTGCGCTCCTCCGACCTGCGGATGTTCAGCCTGGTGGACACCGCCGCCGAGTCCGAGGAGCTGACGTGCCGCGGCAAACGGGCGTCGTACGACACCCGTCGTGACCGGATCAGGATCACCATCCCGCGTACGTGCCTCGGCTCGCCCACCTGGGTGCGTGCAGGCGCGGGGTACGCACGGGGCAACGCGTTCTCGTCCGACGAGAACGCGTCGCTGGCCTTCGACGAGGCCCTGCGCCGCGGCAGCAAGCGTGCCGCCAACTCGGAGGCTCCCCTCAAGGTCGGGAAGAAGGTCCGGGTCGGATGAGACGCTCCCTGACCACGACGGTCGCCCTGGTCACCACCACCCTGACCCTCCTCGCCACGGCCGGCACCGCCCACGCGGGCAGCTGGACGCACCGCGACGCCCGCGGGGACGTGTTCCGAGCGTCGATGAGCGACGCCGTGGCCACCGCCGACCCGGCCGACCGAACCTCCGACATCACCCGGTTCGGCGTCCGCCACTCCGCGCGGAAGGTCACCCTCACCCTGAGCCTGCGCGACCTCCGGGGCGGCTCCGCCATGACGCTCGGCCGCCTCGTCACGCCGACGAACGACTACCAGGCGACCGTCCTGCGCTCCGCCGACCTGCGGGTCTTCAGCCTCGTCGACACCGCCGATGAGACCGAGGAGCTGCCCTGTCGCGGCAAGCGGGCGTCGTACGACAACCGCCGCGACCGGATCACGATCACGATTCCGCGCACCTGCCTCGGCTCGCCGACCTGGGTGCGCGCGGGCGCCGGGTACGCCCGCGGGGACTTGATGTCGCTCGACGAGAACTCGACGATGACCTTCGACGAGGCGCTGCGCCGGGGCAGCAAGCGGTCGGTGACCCAGACCGACACGCTCAAGGTCGGCAAGAAGGTCCGGGTCGGCTAGCCCGGACAGCACACGGAAAACAGATCGAGCAAGCAGTTTCGGGGCACCTACCTTCGGTGGTCGCCGGCCAACGGGCCGGCGACCACCTAAGAAGGAAAGGACCATGGAGCACATCACTGCGAAGCTCATCAGCTGGGCTTCGATCCTCGAGGACGGCACCCGCCGGCAGGCGATGACGGCAGCCACGATGCCCTTCATCCACCCGCACCTGGCGCTGATGCCCGACGCCCACGTGGGCCTGGGAGCGACCGTCGGATCGGTCATCCCCACGCTCGGCGCGATCATGCCGGCCGCCGTCGGCGTCGACATCGGCTGCGGGATGATCGCCGTCCGCACCCAGTACGACGCCGCCCAGCTCCCCGCCGAGCGGCGGCCGCTGCGCGAGGCGATCGAGCGGGCGATCCCGCTCTCGGCCGGCGGCAGCAACCGGAAGGTCAGCCGCGAGCACACCCGCGAGCGGCTGGCCGAGCTGACCCGCCGGGCGGAGGAGGCCGGGTTCGAGCCCGCGTCGTACGCCAAGCGCTGGGAGCTGCAGCTCGGCACCCTCGGCTCGGGCAACCACTTCATCGAGGTGTCCCAAGACGAGAAGGGCCGGATCTGGCTCTTCCTGCACAGCGGCTCGCGGGGCGTCGGCAACCGGATCGCCCAGCACCACATCGCCGTCGCTCGGCGGCTGCGCGAGGGCGAGGACCTGCCCGACCGGGACCTGGCCTGGCTGGAGGAGGGGACGCCGGAGTTCGACGCCTACATCCGCGAGATGCGTTGGGCGCAGCACTACGCGCTGCTCAACCGCGAGGAGATGATGGACCGGCTGGTGCGCCAGTTCGAGGAGTGGGTCGGCGGCCCGGTGGAGCGGCGGGAGGAGATCAACTGCCACCACAACTACACCGAGCAGGAGCACCACTACGGCGAGGACGTGTGGCTCTCCCGCAAGGGTGCGATCGACGCGAGCGCCGGGCGGCCGGGGCTGATCCCCGGCTCGATGGGGACCGCGTCGTACGTCGTGGTCGGCCGCGGGAACGCCGAGGCGCTGAACTCCGCCCCGCACGGTGCGGGACGGGAGTACTCCCGGTCCAAGGCCCGTCGGACCTTCAACCGGGAGCAGCTCCGGGAGGCGATGGCCGGCATCGAGTACCGCGACACCGACGCGTTCATCGACGAGATCCCCGCGGCGTACAAGGACATCGACCGGGTGATGGCCGACGCTGCGGACCTGGTCGAGGTCCGCCACGTCCTGCGTCAGCTGGTCAACGTCAAGGGCGACTGAGTCGCCTCCGGTCCGGTCACCTCGTCACGGTGGCCGGGCCGGAGCGTGACGGCGACCATCAGCAGTCCGGCGCCGAGGACGACGCCGTGCGCGACCCGCAGCTCGGCGGGACCGAAGAACTGGGGCAGGTAGGTCAGCAGCCCCAGCCCGGCGAGCACGCCGCCCCACCGCGCCGCGCCCCCGTCGCGCCAGTGCCCCAGCACCAGGTTGCCGCCCACCAGCGCGAGGGCGCCCAGGCCCAGCGCGAACGTCGTCATCTCGAACGGTGCGTAGCGGAACGCGTCGGCGATCTCGAGGGCGCCGAGGTCGCCGGTCTCGCCGACGTGACGGCCCAGCGCGTGCAGGCCGTACGCCTCGGCGCCGTAGTAGGGCAGCAGCAGAGCCACCGCCACCCAGGCCCGGGTCTCCACGCGGCGCAGCGGCATCACTCCGTGCCAGGCGGGACCGGCGGCCGCGGCGGCTCTCAGACCGAAGGCGAGAGCGACGAAGCCCAGCATCCCGAGCGCGTGCGAGACCAGCCAGGCCGTCGACCCGAAGGTCTCGGCACCCTCCTGCCCGACCTCCGAGCCCCAGGGACGCAGGACGGGGTAGGCGGCGAGGGCGAGGCCGGCCACGACGAAGGCAGCGCGGGTGGTCTTCATGACGGCTCCTTTCGAGAGCGATTTGAGTGAGCACCGCTCACTGGTTCCTGAACAGTGACAGGTGCTCTCCGAAAATGCAAGAGCGGTGCTCTCTTATGTGACTGCCGCTCTCTCGTCTGGCATGCTCGGGTCATGCCCGAGACCCTCACCCCGCGACAGCTCGCCAAGGCGCAGAACATCGAGCGGATCAAGGAGCTCGCCCTGCGTCAGCTCGCGACGGAGGGGGCCGCGTCGCTCTCGCTGCGCGCGATCGCGCGGGAGCTGAACCTCGTCTCGAGCGCGATCTACCGCTACTACGCGAGCCGCGACGACCTCATCACCGCGCTCATCCTCGACGCGTACGACGACCTCGCCGACGCCCTCGAGACGGCGGGCGACACCCGGCGAGGAGCCCGCGGCCGCTGGGTCGACACGTGCCTGGCCCTGCGGGCGTGGGCGGTCGCGGCACCGCACCGGTTCGCCCTCATCTACGGCTCGGCGATCCCCGGGTACGCCGCCCCTGCCGACACCATCGTGCCCGCGGCGCGCGTCGTCCGCGCCCTGGGTGCACCCGTGGTCGCCGACGGGTTCCCTGCCGTACGCCGCTCGCTCGCCCGCCCGCTCGCCGAGCAGCTGCGCACCACCGCCGCGGCCCTCGAGCTCGATCTCCCTCCGAGCGCGACGCTGGCGCTGGTCGAGGCGTTCGCGCACCTCGTCGGCGCCCTCACCCTCGAGCTCAACGGCCACTTCGTCGGCGGCTTCGAGCCGGCCGACGCGCTCTTCGCCGCGCTGGTCGAGGACACCGCCAACACCCTCGGCCTCTGACCACGTGCGCCGTAGGGTCGAGGCGTGATCGACGTCCGCGGGCGGCTCGGCGCGGCCCTCTTCGACCGGGTCGCGGGACCCGACGGCGCCCGCGAGCGGGACCGGATCCACGGTCGGCCCGGCCCGCGCCTCTACGAGCCGGGCAGCCCGGTCACCCGCGTCCACGGCGACGCCTCGATGTTCGTCGGCGGCATCCGCGCCCTGCTCCTGCAGACCCTGCACCCGGCGGCGATGCGCGGCGTCGCCGAGCACTCGGGCTACCGCGGCGACATGTGGGGCCGGCTCGCCCGCACCAGCACGTTCATCGCGACCACGACCTTCGGCCACGTCGAGGACGTCGAGCGCTCCATCGCTGTCGTCCGCCGCATCCACGAGCGGGTCACCGGCACGATGCCCGACGGCACGCCGTACGCCGCCTCCGACCCGCACCTGCTGCGCTGGGTGCACGTCGCCGAGATCGACAGCTTCCTGCGGGCGCACACTGTGTACGGCAAGGAGCCGCTGCGGGGCGCGGAGCGTGACGAGTACGTCGCCCAGACGGCCGAGGTCGCCCGCCGGCTCGGCGTCCTCGACCCGCCGACCACGGAGGACGAGCTGCGGGAGGCGGTCGCGTCGTACCGCCCCGAGCTCCGCGGGACGCCGGAGGCCCGCGAGGCGGTCCGCTACGTCCTGGTACACCCGCCGCTGCCGCTGGCCGCGCGGGCGCCGTACGCCGTCCTGGTGGCGGCCGCGGTCGGCCTGATGCCGGCCTGGACCCGCCCGCCGCTGCGGCTGCCGTGGCTGCCGGTCTCGGAGCGCACCGTCGTGCGCGCGCTCGGCGTCGCCGCCACCGGCACCATCCGGTGGGCGATGCGGCCCGGCCGACCCGTCGCCGATTCTTGATCGAACCCTGCGTCGGTCTTGAAGGGACTGTCGGGGCACCCGCCTACGATGAGGAACGACCAGACCCGACTGCCCTCTCGGAGCTCGCCACATGGGGACCATCACCACCCGTCGCACCGGCCTCGCCCTGGCCCTCGTCGTCGGACTGCTCGCCTCGCTGCTGCTCGCCGTCGGCGCGACGGCTCCGGCCGAGGCGGCCGCGCGCACCTACGAGGTGCGCGGACAGGTCACCGGTCCGGGCGACGAGGTGGGGCGGATCAAGGTCCGCTGGTTCACCCGCAACTGGACCTACCTGGGTGAGAAGCGCGTCCGCAACGGCATCTACACGCTGAGCCTGGCCCCGGGGAGCTACCGCCTGCAGTTCGTCGACCAGCGCCCGGCGTACGACGTCACCAAGTACGCCCCCGCCGACATCGCGGTGCGCGTCGGGGACCGCACGGTGCAGAAGGACGTGCGGATGAGGCGCGGCGCCGCGATCACCGGCACCGTCAAGGTCGCCGGCAAGGCCGGCAAGGGGGCGCGGGTCGTCGCCGCGAACACCTACGAGCAGTCCTACGAGACCAAGGCCAACGGCAAGGGCCAGTTCGCGATCGGCGGCCTGCCCACCGGCAAGTACTCCGTGTTCACCTACGACCGCCGCAGCACCTACGTCGGCAAGAGCACGTACGCCGGCCGGATCAAGCGCGGGAAGGCCAAGAACCTGTCGATCCGGCTGACCAAGAAGGGCGGCAGCCTGCTGGTCGACCTCTTCTACGCCGACGGCAGCCGGGCCACCGGCAAGTTCGCGGTGACCGCGGTCAGCCGCAAGACCGGTCAGTGGTGGACCGCGACGGCCCGCGGCGGGAAGGTCACCTTCCGAGGTCTCTACCCGGGCCGCTACCGGCTCGTCGCTCCCGGCAACGGCGACTGGCTGCCCCGCACCGGCCCGATCCAGGGCGCCAACGTCCGCTCCGGCCGCGCCGACCTGGCCTCGCGGTTCGTGTGGACGAAGCGCGGCGGGTCGATCACGGGACGCGTCGTCGACGGGTCGGACCAGACCTACGGCCTCGCGGACGCCCAGGTGCTGCTGTTCGACAAGACCGGCCGCCAGGTGGGTAGCACTGTCGCGAACGGCTCCGGAGGCTTCCGTTTCGGTGGCCAGCTCACCACCCAGTCGGGGTTGGCCGTCGTAGCACTGCCGAAGGCCAACAGCGGCGGCTGGATGACCACCCGAAGCAGCTACTGCCTGTTCACGCGAGGCGATAGGGGCGGACTGTCAATCACCACCGGCCGCCAAACTTCGCTGCCGCAGCCGGTGCTGCTGCAACGCTCCACGGCCTCCGGCCAGCCGGCGACCTGCCTGCCCGCCTGATCCGCCCTTGTGGCTTTCTTGCGCGAGACCTGACGAAATCGCGCACGCAGTCTTGATGCCCGCTTCCTAGGTTCGTCCCATCGGGCCGACGGCGCCCGTCGGCACGATTTCGGGAGAGGGCCATGAACGCAGCGCAGCCAGGATGCATCCGGGGCAGGATCCACGCCCCCGGACCGTGCGTCGTCCAGATCCGGTGGTACGCCGTGGACGGCCGCTGCCTCGGCCGCAAACGGTCGTACGCCGGCACCTGGTCCCTGCGCCTCCCGGCCGGCCGTTACTTCGTCGAGGTCACCGACGAGCGTCCGGAGTCCGACCCGACCCGGTTCACGTCGAACACCACCGCCGTGGTGGTCCGGTCCGGTTACGTCTCCGAGCTCGACCAGCGCCTGACCCGCGAGACCCGGCGCTCGGCCGCGGGCCGGGCCGTCGAGACCGCCGCCCCGACGGGCGTGCTCCAGGGCCGCGTGGTCGACGGCGCCGACGCCGCGACGCCGCTGGCCGGCGCCCAGGTCCGCCTGCTCGACGCGGACGGCCGCCTGGTCGGCCGGACGCGGACCGGGGCCGGCGGACACTTCGCGTTCGAGGCGCTGACGACCATGTCGGACCTGCAGCTGGTGGTCCGGCCCGCGCCGGCGAGCAACGACCACCTGCGCCTGCACCGCGGTGGACTCGACGTCACGGACGGCAGCTGGCACGACCTCGGCGACCTGGCCCTGCCCCGCAACGCCGGCCCGCGGCGGACCCGGCGTACCCGCCCCGCCGCGGTCGACTTCGGCTCCGCCACCGCGCTGACCCTGCCGGCCATGCGGGTCTGAGCCGCGGGTCCGCGCTACTGCACCACCATGTCGGCGTCGCCCCAGAAGGCGCGCATCGATGTGATCTTGCCGTCGTCGTCGAAGGTCATCACGTCGAACGGCGCCAGCACGTAGCGGGCGTCGCCGACCTTGGTCACGATCTCGAAGTGGAACGCCGCCTCTCCACCCGCGATCCGCACCTCGACCAGCCGGGTCTCCTGGTCGAGGTCGTCGAGGGTCGCGTAGAACGCCGCGATCTGCTCCCGGGTCTTCAACACGTCCGTGCCGACCGGGTCCTCGACCGTGGCGCCCTCGGCGTACAGGTCGAGGACCTGCGCCGACGTACCGGTGCCGACCAGGGTGACGTACTGCTCGACGACCTCGCGGATGCGCTCGTTGCTCGCTGCCATGTTCTTCCCATTTCTGCAACAGGTTCTCGTTTCGAGTCACCGTAGCGCTCTCTTGCTTAGATAGGCGGGTGGACCTCGGTGACAGATGGCCCCTTTCCGGATCGATCGACCTGCGTGACCAGCTGCTCGCGGCGTACGCCGACGAGTCGCGCGGCTACCACGACACCCGACACCTGACCGAGGTGCTGAACCGGCTGGACGAGCTCGCGGCCGCCGGGACGCCGTACGACGCCGCGCCTGTCGTGCTCGCCGCGTGGTTCCACGACGCGGTGTACGACGGCGAGCGCGACGCCGAGGAGCGCTCCGCGACGTGGGCCGAGGACGCCCTGCCGGGCCTGGCTCCCGCCGAGGTGGTCGAGGAGGTCGCCCGGCTGGTCCGGCTGACCGAGACCCACCGACCGACCGACGACGACCCCAACGGCTGCGCCCTCTCGGACGCCGACCTGGCGATCCTGGCTGCGCCCGGCGACCGGTACGCGGCGTACACCGCCGCCGTACGCCGCGAGTACGCCCACCTCGACGACGACGTCTTCCGCGACGGACGCGCGCAGGTGCTGGAGAGCCTCGCCGAGAAGGAGCACCTCTTCCACACGGCGTACGCGCGCGAGCACTGGGAGGCCGCCGCCCGCGCCAACCTCGAGCGCGAGCTCACCGAGCTCACCCACCCCTGACCCACTTCTGACCCACCGCCGAGTCGGCAGAACTTGCGCGTCGAGTCGGCAGAAGTTGACCGCGGATCAGCGCGGTCGGGCCTGCTTGCGGCGTCGCAGACCCGCGGCGATCAGCCGGGCGACCAGCTCGCGGGAGGTCACCGCGGTCGCGCCGGCGGCGAGCACGTCGTCGTACCACTCCGACGGGACGTCGTAGTGGTCGCGGTCGAAGCCGCGCTCGGGGATGCCGAGGGAGCGGGCGAAGGCGTGCAGCTCGTCGTACGACTCGTCGCTGGCGAGGTGGGACCAGAAGCGACCGTGCGCGGGCACGTTCGGCGGGTCGATGAGGATCGTCATCTCCCCGACAGGGTCTCAGATGCGCTGCAGCGAGTCGTCGAGCAGCCGCCGCCAGGAGCGGACGTGGCCCGCGTCGACGTACGAGCGGTACGACGCGCCCGGCCGCGTCTGCAGGTCCACGTGGAACTGCCGTACGCCGGCCCGGACCAGCCACGGCACGTGCTCGGCGAGCAGTCCCCCGCCGGGCATCAGCAGCCGCGCGACGGCGGGGTCGGACTCGGCGGTGGCGAGCAGGTCCTCGCCGCCGACCTCCATGCCGCGCGGCGAACCCGCCGAGCGGACCGCCACGAGCCCCGGCAGATCAAGGACCCGCCTCCAGGAGCGCTCAGGCTCCAGAGCGTGGTCGAACGCCTCGTGGAAGGTCCACGGCACGTTCGGCAGCCGTTCGGCGAGGTGCGCGCATACCTCGGCGTCAACGTCGAGCCCGCTGTCGAGGAACCCCCACGAGAGTCCCGCGGCTCCCGCGCCGAGGTAGTCGTGCGCGAGCCCGAGCAGCCGCGCGAGCTCGCCGCCGGTCGTGGTCCAGGAGTCGTTGAGCCGCAGCAGCACGAAGACGGGTACGTCGCTGGCCCGGGCCACCGCCGAGACCAGCGCCGGCTCGGGCGAGGTCGGCTCGTCGGGACTCCCCGCGACCAGGTGCAGCCGGTCGGCCCCACCCTCGCAGGCGCCCGGGACGTCACGCTCGTGCAGCGCCGTCACCTCGAGGAGCACCTCGCCCATGTCCCGATGCTAGGGCGCCCCCGCTCGCCGACCCGTCACTTTCTCGGCGACTTTCGCGGCGTGTCGCGTCAGGACTGACGGTTCGCCGAGCGGACGTCGTACGCCGCCCACCGAACCGTCGATCCTGCGACGACACACCGCAGAAAACCCCGAGAAAGTGACGGGTCGGCGGGCGAGGGTCAGCGGCGGACGACCCGGAGCCGGACCGTCGTGCGCTTCGCCTCCAGGAGCGGGCTCCCGGCGTACGCCACGACGAGCTTGCGGGTCCCCGGCCGGGCGAAGGCGGGGAGACGCAGGGTCGCGCGGCCACCGGACACCGCGACCGTGCGCGCCTTCACGCCCGGCCCCGAGACCCGGACCCGGCCGGTCACGGGGACGCCGTCGGCGTTGACGAGACGTACGGCGACCGTGGCCCGGGTCCGCTTCGCCCGCACCTTGCCCGGCTTCACCGAGACGGCCAGGCGTACGGCGCCCTTGCGGACGGTCAGGCGGGCGGTCCCGGAGCCGGGGAGGACGGCGGCGTCGCCGGCGTACCGCACGCTGATCGGGTACGGCGTGCTCCGCGGCGCCAGCGCGCGGGGCGGAACCGTCACCGTGGCGGTGCCGTTCGCGGCCAGCCGAGCCGAGCCGATCGGGACCGATCCGGCGGTGAGGGCGACCGTGCCGCTGGGCACCACACCTGCGGCCGCGACCTGCACCGTGACCCGGGCACCACGGCCGTAGACGACGGACGCGTCGCCGGCCGTGACCCGCGCGGCGACGGGCTGCGCGGGCGGGGCCACGGGCGGAGTGCACGGCAGCGTGGCGGAACGCAGCGAGTGGCCGCCGGTCCCGGTGTCGTCGGCCCAGACGACCTCCTTGACGCCGTTCGCGCAGGTGGCCTGCGGGGCGATCGCGAAGCCCTCGTTGTTGAGGTTCGGCATGCCGGTCGGCCGGTCGTAGCCGCCCTGGACCGCGAACCGGCCGTCGCCGCCGATCCGGAGCACCGAGACCTGACCCTGGCAGGTGTCGTCGCAGACCGCCCAGATCTGCTGGCGCTCGGGGTCGAACGAGGTGTCCATGACGTGCGGGAAGCCGCTGGCGACCTTGGCCACCCGGTGCGGCGTACCGCTGCCGAGCGCGTAGGCGTACAGCGCGCCGTCGTTCTCCAGGGCGAGGAAGAACAGCCCGGTGCCGTGACCGGCGTAGTCGGCCGGCCGGTACGCCGCGCTGGTGCTCTCGTCGACGAAGCCGTTCGCGACGAGGTAGCTGTCCGGGACCCAGGTCAGGCCCTCGAAGCCGAGGTTCGAGCCGCCGGGGATGCCGGCCAGCTCGGGGAAGTCTGCGGTGAGGTCCCACTCGTGGGTGGCGGTCAGCGGCCCGGGCGCGGCCGGGTCGTAGCGCAGCACCGTGTTGCGCGGCACGCTGCTGCTGACGTTGTCGCGCTCGGAGGTCGCGTAGATCGCGCCGTCGGGGCCGACGGTGACGCCCTCGGTGTCGGGCTCGCCCGCGCCGTTCGCGAACCGCAGCTCCTTGCCGCCGGCCCAGCCGTCCGTGGTGAGCGGCGTCCACAGGCCCGCGACCTTGGTCAGCTTGAAGAGCCGGTTCTTGTTCTTGATCGCCCACAGCACGCCGGGCTCGGTCGGGTCGAAGGCGAGACCGCTGACGTCACCGGCGCTGACGTCGGACACGAACGCGTTCGGCGCGTCGGACTCGGTGACGTCCTGGCTACCCGGCCACGGCTCGGTGTCGACGCCGAAGTACGGCGGCGGGCAGTCGTTCGCCGCCCCCTTGGTGGGCGTCCGGGTGGTCACGAGGTCGCCGGCGCCGTCGGCGCAGCGGCCGTACGTCGTCGTCGCGTGCGTGGTCCACGCGTAGGAGTCGACCAGGGTGGTGCCGTCGGCGCGGAACAGCCGGGCGGCGTCGGGCTGGCCCAGGCCGAAGCCGAGCGCCGCCTCCTCGACCACGAGGTAGCCGCCCGCGGCGATCGTCGTCCCGGCGGCGAGCGCGTGGGCGTGGTTGTCGTCGTCGTCCTTCAGGACCCACCCCGACACGTCGACGGGGGCGTCGGTCACGTTGACCAGCTCGATCCAGTCACCGGGGGTGCCGCCGCTGGACTCGATCTCGTTGAGGCGTACCGGCTGGCAGACGTTCTCCGCGCCGGGGCTCGGGGCGGCGTTCTCGACCAGACCCTCGGCGTCGGGGCACCGGCCGTACGACGGGAGCCGGTGGCTGGTCCAGGAGTACGAGTCGACGACCGTCGTCTTGTCCGACAGCAGGATCGTGACCTGGTCGGAGGCGCCGAGGCCGAAGCCGCCCGGGATGGCGTCCGGGTCGAACGCGAAGAGCTGGCCGGGCTGCAGCGGCGTGGACTCGGTCGTGATCCGCACCGGGCTCGCCGTGGAGTCGGCGACCCAGAAGTCCGCGACGTCGACCAGCGAGTCGCTGACGTTGCGCACCTCGACGAAGTCGGGGTTGGGGTTGGACTTGACCTCGTTGATCTCGAGGGCGTCCGCCCCGGCCGGGACCGGGCAGCTGTTGGCCGCCGCCTTGGTGGCCGCCAGGGTCGTCGTGAAGTCGCCGACGCCGTCGGGACAGCGGCCGTACGTCGTGGACGCGTGGGCGCTCCACGAGTGGGAGTCGATCAGCGTCGTACCGTCGTCGGAGAACAGCCGCGCCTGGTCGGCACCGCCCAGGCCGAAGTTGGTCGAGCCGACGGCGACGTCGGTGTCGATCGCGAGGAAGGCGCCCGCGGCGAGTGCGGTGCCGGCGGGCACGGTGGCGGCCGAGGCGTCCTTGTCGTCGCGGACGATCCAGCCCGACACGTCGACCGGTCCCCTGCCGGTGTTGACGATCTCGACCCAGTCGGTGGTGTCATGGTTGGACTCGACCTCGTTGATCCGCACCGCGGTGTCCGGGGTCGTGCAGCTGTTGGCCGCGCCCAGCGTCTCGGCGACGGCCTGGACGAACTCGCCGGTGCCGTCGGGGCACCGGGACCAGGACGGGCTGGAGTGACTGGGGAAGGTGTGGCCGTCGACCAGCGTCGTACCGTCGGGGAGGAAGACCCGCGCCGCGTCGCCGTTGCCGAGGCCGAAGCCGCCCGGCACCCCGTCCACGGTCACCGTCAGGAAGCCCCCGGGCGCGACCACGGATCCCGTGGCGATCGCCAGGGTCCGGGTGTCGTTGTCGTCCTTGACGATCCAGCCCGACACGTCGACCGGTGCGGTGCCGACGTTGGTCAGCTCGATGGAGTCCGCGACCGTCGAGCTGTTGGTGATGATCTCGTTGATCCGGACGTCCGTGGCGGCGGCCGACGCCGGCGGGGCCAGGGCGACCACGAGCGGGACCAGCCCGACGGCGCCGGCGACGAGGGTGCTGAGCAGGGCAGGACGCAGGGTGCGGTGGCGCGATGGCACGAAGTGAGGTCCTCTACGGGTACGGCCGGCCCGAGTCGGCGCTGTCCATCAGGGCTCCTGCACTGTCGTGGCCGTCGGAGAACCGGACGTGAATCCGCCGCGAACGACGACCGGACGACCGGCGACGAGCGGACGGCGTACGGCGTTCGCCGAGCCGTCGATCCTGCGTCGACACACCGCGGAAAATGCCGAGAAAGTGACGGGTCGGCGGTCGGTCAGGGGGCCTCGCGCTCGATCTCACGGGCCGCGACGACCAGGGCGCGCTGGACCAGGCGCACGCCCTCGGGGCCGAGGCCCTGCGGGCCGCGCCAGAGGTCGTCCCAGTCGAGCAGGCCGAGGCGGACCCGTTCGGCGATCGCGCGCTCGCCGGTCGCCTCCGGCGCGGCTGCCGCCTCGGCGAGCGCGACGCGGATGGCGGGGTCGACGGGAGACCGGCGTGACGCGTCCGCGGCTCGCTCGGTGACGACCGCGGCGCGGTCCAGGGCGCCGTCGAGGTCGCTCACGACCGCAGCAGGGAAGGCAGCTCGCGGAAGAGCTCCAGGCGCTCCCGCTGCTCGCCGACCCAGGTGGTCACCACATCGCGCAGGTCCCGGAGCGCCTCGATCAGCTCCAGCACCCGTCGTACGTCGTCGATGATGTCGGTGACGGCGACCAGTCCCTTCAGCAGCAGCTCCCCGGCGAACGCCGCCCAGCCGGCCGGACCGGCGACCTTCGACAGCAGCCGCCGACCGAGCCGGGCCAGCGTCTTGCCGAGCTCGACGACCAGTCGCTCGACCTGGATCCCGATCCGCTCGGAGACCCGGGCGATCTGGTCGAACACGGCGGCCCCGAGCCCGACCGTCTCGCCGACCGCCCGGGCGGCCAGGCCGAAGGCGTTGACGCGGAGCAGGTACGCCGCGGCGGCCTGCCCGCTCCAGCCGGGACCGACGCCGAGCGAGATCCGCAGGATGTTGTCGCCCCAGGTGTGCAGCGCGTCGCGCACGTCGCCGCAGGCGTTCGCGTTGCGCCGGATCGCCGCGTAGTCGCCGGTGAGGGGCAGGATCAGCAACGTCTCCAGGCTCTCCTCGGGCAGCCGCGGCAGCCCGGCGCCGACCTGGTTGAGGGCGTCGATGCCCTGGTTCACGACGTCGCGCATGCTGGTGAACGCGCCGTCCCAGGCCGTGAAGGTCGTGTCGTGCGCGAGCTGGGCCTCCCCCTTCTCGGGGGCGTCCAGCGGGATGGGGTCCAGGGTGGGCAGCGGCATCAGGCCACCCCGATCAGGGCGCGGGCGATCGCGGCGCTCGCCTCGACGGCGCGCTCCTCCGAGGCGGCGAGCTCGCGCTCGGCGAGCACGACCCCCGCCCGGACGCCCGCCCACGACTCGGCGAACTCCTCCCCCAGCGCCTCGAACGCCGCCGCGATCACGTCCATCGCGCCGGCCAGCGGACGGAGCAGGCACACGGGACTCGGCTCGAACCCGGATCGGTCGGCCACCCAGGTCGTCGCGTGCGCCACGATCCGCTCGGCCTGCTCCGCCACGTCGTCCATCACCAGCGGCAGCCGCCGCAGATCCACCCACTGCTCGACGAACAGCTCTCCGCCCGCGTCGTACACGCCCATCCTGACCTCCCGAGACCCGCGGCCACCCGTCGCGGCCGGCGCCCGACGCGTGCCCGGCCCGGCCGCCCTTTGAAACCCGAGCACAATGGGCCTGTGGACAACGCGCTGCTGTTCGATGCGCGGGCTCGGGTGCTCGCTGACCTGTCGGCCCGCGGGCAGGCGACCGCCGCCGCCGTCAGTGCCCTCGAGGACGCCGTCTCGGCCCGGAAGTGGTGGGCCGAGCAGTGGCCCGAGGGCGAGGTGTACGTCGCCGGGCTGGTCGCCCAGGACGTCCAGGACGCGCTCTTCGAGTCGTCCGGTCGCTGGCCGGTGTGCTCGATCTGCGAGGAGGGGCCGGTGCACACCCTCTACATCCAGCCCGACCTCGGCGGTCCGGATCCGGTCTGGGTGTGCGAGGACACCGGCGAGCCGGTCGCGGCCCTCGGTCGGCTCTAGACGGCGGTCGCTCAGCCGTCCTGGCCGAGCTGCACCCACAGGGTGAACCGGTCCGCGCGGTAGACCGTGCGCGAGACCTCGACGATCTTGTCGCCGGAGACCGCCCGTCGCGAGTGCCTCAGGACCGCGGCGCCCGGCTCGATCTCGAGCAGCGAGCACTCCTCCGGAGTGGCGCCGTCGGCGTTGATGGAGTCCTCGGCCCACGAAGGCCGCAGCCCGCGCGACTCGAGGGCGTCGTACAGGCTGGTCGGCATGCCGCCCTGCAGGAACCCGGGCAGCAGCACCTCGTTGAGGTACGCGTCCTCCAGGCACATCGGTACGCCGTCGGCGCGGCGCAGCCGGCGCCAGTGGATGACCGCGTCGCCCTCGGTGAGGCTGAGCGCGCGGGCGACACCGGGACCGGCCTGCTCACGGCGCGCGAGGAGGGTCTGCGACTCGGCGAGCATGCCGCGCCGCGCCATCTCCTCGGTGTAGCTGGTGATCCGGCTGGCGGTACGCCGCGGGCGCGCGACGAAGGTGCCACGGCCGGGGATCCGCTCCAGCAGTCCCTCGACGACCAGGGCGTCCATCGCCTGGCGCACCGTCATCCGGGCGACGCCGAAACGGTGCACCAGCTCGCGCTCCGACGGGGCGGGCGACCCGGGGGCACTGCCCGTCACCAGGGACCGGACGTACTCCCGCACCTGGACGTGCTTGAGCGACCGCCCATCCGGTACGAGTACTTCCTCCACAAGCGGGAGGGTAGATGGACTAGACACCTTCCGTCAGCCGAATCGCTGATCTGGCCGCGCGACGGCGGCCACATCCCTACTCCGTCGCGATGGCCCGCAGGACGTCGAGACGCGCCGCGCGGCGTGCGGGGAGCACCGCGGCGAGCACGCCGATGGCCACCGAGAGGGCCAGGAAGATCGCCAGCTGGCCGGCCGGCACGCTGATCACCTCCAGCCCCTCGTCGCGCAGGGCGTACATCAGCACGATGCCGAAGAACACGCCCAGCAGCACGCCCAGCACCGCCCCGAGCACCGAGATCACGACCGACTCGAGGGTGATCATCCAGCGCAGCTGGCGGCGTGAGAGCCCGATGGCACGCAGCAGCCCGACCTCGCGGGTGCGCTCGATGACGGAGAGAGCCAGGGTGTTGACGATGCCGAGCACGGCGATCACCAGGGCCAGGGCGAGCAGCGCGAAGATCAGGAGCACGAACTGGTCGATCGGCTCGCGCTGCTCCTCCGCGAACTCGGCCTGGTTCTTGACGGTGACGATCGGCAGGTCGGCGATCGCGTCCTCCAGCCGCTGCCCGACGCCGGTCGCGGACTCGTCGGCGTCGATGATCAGCGCGTTGTCCTTGTCCTGCGCGCCCGTCGCCAGCAGGGTGTCGACCGTGGTGACGACCGGGAAGAACAGCACCGGGTTGTCCTCGTAGATGCCGACGACCTCCCAGCTCTGGTCACCGGTGGGCATCTCGATCTCCAGGTCGTCGCCGACCTCGAGGCCCTCGTCGTCGGCGTACGTCTCCTGCAGCAGCACGGTGTCGTCGCGCAGGGCCGTGACGTCGCCGGCCGCCGAGCGCAGCTCGAGGAACTCGACGCCGTCGGGGTCGATGCCGACCAGGCCCTGCGGCGAGCCGTCGATCAGGCCGCCGGTGTAGCGCTGGCGCACCACCTGGTCGACGCCGTCGACCGCGGCGAGCCGCTCGGCGACCTCGGGCGAGAAGGACCCGGCGACGACGTTGCTCACGACGTAGTCGCCGACGAAGTTCTCCTCGATGGACTTGTCGACCGAGGCCTTGGCCGAGTCACCGACGATCGCCATCGTGCAGGCCAGGGCGAGGCCGATCATGAGCGCGGAGGCCGTCGCCGTCGTACGCCGCGGGTTGCGCAGGGAGTTCTGGCCGGCGAGGTTGCCGACCGTGCCGAACAGCCGGGCGAAGACGAAGCGGGCCAGGGCGAGGAACGGGCGGCTGATGACCGGGCTGGCCGCGGCGACGCCGAGCAGGATCGCGAGTACGCCGGCGCCGACGAACCAGCCGCCGTGCGGCACCTCGACGACGTCCCCCAGCCCGGCGAAGAGCGACACCGCACCGAGGACGACCAGCACGACGCCGACCTGCAGCCGGCGCTGGATGGACGACTCCGGCAGCACGACGTCGTCGCGGAGCGCCTGCACCGGCGCGATCCGGGTGGTGCGCAGCGCGGGGAGCAGCGCGGCGGCCATCGTGACCAGCACCCCGATGGCGTACGACGCCACGACGGTGCGCGGCGCGAAGATCAGCGGCTGGCCGGACAGGTCGAGGCCGATCTGGGCGAACAGGGCGCGCAGCACCATCGCCAGCAGTACGCCGAGGCCCAGGCCGAGCGTCGCACCGAGCAGCCCGAGCACCAGCGCCTCGAGCTGCACCGAGCCGAGCACCTGCCGCTTGGAGGCCCCCAGGGCACGCAGCAGCGCGAGCTCACGGCTGCGCTGGGCGACCAGGATCGAGAAGGTGTTGACGATCAGGAAGGCGCCGACGACCAGCGCGATGCCGGCGAAGACCAGCAGGAAGGTCGTCAGGAACGAGATCGCCTCGAGCAGGTCGGAGGCCGCCTCGTCGGCGGCCTCGTCGCCGGTCACCGCCTCCAGGCCGTCCGGTAGCTCCGACTCGACCCGGTCGCGCAGCTCCTCCTGGGACACGCCGTCCTCGGCGGTCACCCAGAGGTCGGAGTACGCGTCCGCCCCGGCGAGGAAGAGGTCCTGCGCGGTCGCGGTGTCGAAGACCGCGAGCGTCGCGCCGTTCAGCGAGCCGCCCTCCGGGAAGCCGGCGATCCCGACCAGGGTCGGCTCGAGGGTCGCGACGGCACCCGCGGTGTTCAGCGAGACGGCGTCTCCGAGCGCGTAGCCGGCCTTCTCGGCCGTGCTGTCGTCGAGCACCACCTCGGTCGGCCCGGCGGGCGCGCGCCCCTCGGTGATGACCAGACCCGCCAGGTCGTGGCCGGCGGGCGCGCCGGTCCAGTTCGAGCCGAGCGACGGCGGCCCGAAGCCGCCGACGACCTTGTCGTCGGTGTCCAGCACGACGACGTTCGTCGCCGAGACGTTGCCGTCCGCACGTGCGGCACCGTCGACCTGCGCCAACCGGTCGACGAGGCTCGCGGGCACCGTCTGCGTGGACAAGTCGCCCATGGCGGTCATCGCGCCCTCGGGACGGACGACGACGTCCCCAACCGTCGAGGCGAACAGGGCCGTGAAGCTGCGGCTCAGGGTGTCGGAGAAGACCAGCGTCCCGGCGACGAACGCGACGCCGAGCACGATGGCGAAGGTGCTCATGAGCAGGCGCACCTTGCGCCCGAGCAGGCTCTTGAGGGCGGCGCGGAGCATCAGGCGGTCATCCGGGTCATGATCTCGAGGACCTGCTCGCGGGTCGGCGAGCGGAGCTCGTCGACGACCCGGCCGTCGGCGAGGAAGAGCACCCGGTCGGTGTACGAGGCCGCGACCGGGTCGTGGGTCACCATCACGATGGTCTGGCCCGCGTCGGCGCTGCGGCGGAGCAGGTCGAGCACCTCGGCCCCGGAGTGCGAGTCGAGGTTGCCGGTCGGCTCGTCGGCGAAGACGATCTGCGGGCGGCTGACCAGCGCCCGCGCGACCGCCACCCGCTGCTGCTGGCCGCCCGAGAGCTCGTTGGGCTTGTGCCGCAGCCGGTCCCGGATGCCGACGGTGTCGACGATGGCGGCGTACCACTCCGGGTCGGGCTTGCGGCCCGCGATGGCCAGCGGGAGCAGGAGGTTCTCCTCGGCGCTCAACGTCGGCACCAGGTTGAACGACTGGAAGACGAAGCCGATCTCGTCGCGCCGCAGCCTCGTCAGGGCCTTGTCGTCGAGGGCGCTGAGCTCCTGGTCGCCGACGAAGACCTGGCCGCCGTCGGGCCGGTCGAGGGCCGCCAGGCAGTGCATGAGCGTGGACTTGCCCGAGCCGCTCGGCCCCATCACCGCGGTGAACTCGCCGTCGTGGATGTCGACCGTGACGTCGTCGAGGGCCCGCACCTCGGCCTGTCCGGTGCCGTAGGTCTTGGTGAGGTTGCGGACCCGGCAGGCGATCGTCGAGGTCTCGGGCGTGGCGCTCATGTGCAGATGCTCCCGTGTCGCACCGACAGTGCGCCACCGGATCGACCCCGAAGGTTCCCGGATCTTCACACTCGCGGATCGAAAGTCTGTTCGATAGCATGAGGCGCATGGACTTCCAGAGCTCGCTGTTCCAGGCGGCCTCCGCCGGGGTCGCCGACCTCTCCGGCATCGAGCGCCGCGCGCTGACCCGCGGCGCCTGGGTCGACGTCCTGCGCGCCTGGGTGCCCGAGGCCGACGACGTGTTCGCGCGGCTGGTCGCCGACGTCCCGTGGCGCGCCGAGCGCCGCCAGATGTACGACCGCGTCGTCGACGTCCCCCGCCTCGTGCACACCTACATGATCGGCGACCCGCTCCCCCACCCCGTGCTGGAGGAGGCGCGCGACGCGCTCAGCGCGCACTACCTCCCCGAGCTCGGCGAGCCGTTCCGCACCGCCGGGTGCTGCTACTACCGCGACGGCCGCGACAGCGTCGCCTGGCACGGCGACACCATCGGCCGCGGCAGGAGCCACGACACGATGGTCGCCATCGTGTCGCTCGGAGACCCCCGCAAGCTGCACCTGCGGCCGCGCAACGGCGGGGACGGCGTGGTGGTCGAGATGGCGCACGGCGACCTGGTCGTGATGGGCGGGTCCTGCCAGCGCACCTGGGAGCACGCCGTACCCAAGGTCGCGCACGCGGGTCCGCGGATCTCGGTGCAGTTCCGGCCGCTGAACGTGTTCTGAGGGGGTGTCTCGGGGGTGCAGGTTCATCACGGTATGCAGACGAGCCTGCGCCTACCTCGGCGTACCCACCGTGGGAGGTGTCAGCTGGTCTGCATACCGTGATGAAGCGACACACCCCGGGACGACCATTTGGCCCGCCGTAGTTGTCTGGACCCATGGGGCAACCGACCGCAACCATCGGACTGACCGGCCTCGCGGTGATGGGGCGCAACCTGGCGCGCAACATCGCTCGGCACGGCCACACCGTCGCCATCCACAACCGCACCGCGGCGCGGACGCAGGCCCTCGTCGAGGAGTTCGGCGACGAGGGGACCTTCGTGCCGAGCGAGTCGCTCGAGGACTTCGTCCGGAGCATCGAGAAGCCACGCGCGATCATCGTGATGGTGAAGGCCGGCGAGGCGACCGACGCCGTCATCGACGAGCTGGTCCCGCTGCTCGACGAGGGCGACATCGTCGTCGACGCCGGCAACGCGCACTTCGCCGACACCCTCCGCCGCGAGCAGGCGCTGAGCGAGCGCGGCCTGCACTTCGTCGGGATGGGCGTCTCCGGCGGCGAGGAGGGCGCCCTCAACGGCCCCTCGATCATGGTCGGCGGCTCCGACCACGCCTACGAGCGGCTCGGTCCGATCGTCACCTCGATCGCCGCGCAGGTCGACGGGACGCCCTGCGCCACGCACGTCGGCCCGGACGCGGCCGGCCACTTCGTGAAGATGGTGCACAACGGCATCGAGTACGCCGACATGCAGCTCATCGCCGAGGCGTACGACCTGCTGCGCAGCATCGCCGGTCTCGACCCGGCCGGGATCGCGGACGTCTTCGAGGAGTGGAACCGCGGCGACCTGGAGTCGTTCCTCATCGAGATGACCGCCGACGTGCTGCGCCACACCGACGCGGGCGGGCAGCCGTTCGTCGACGTCGTCGTCGACGAGGCCGAGCAGAAGGGCACGGGTCGCTGGACCGTGCAGAGCGCGCTCGACCTCGGCGTACCCGTGACCGGCATCGCCGAGGCGACCTTCGCGCGCAGCCTCTCCGGCCACGCCGAGCAGCGCGCGGCGGCGCGACAGGTCTTCACCACCGACCCCGACGAGCAGCGCGTCGAGGTCGACCGCGACACCTTCGTCGACCAGGTGCGGGCCGCGCTCTACGCCTCCAAGGTGGTCGCCTACGCCCAGGGCTTCGACCAGATCGCCGCCGGCGCCGAGGAGCACGGCTGGGACATCGACCTCGGGTCGATCGCGACCATCTGGCGCGGCGGCTGCATCATCCGCGCGCAGTTCCTGGACCGGATCAAGGACGCGTACGCCGACGAGCCCGACCTCACCACCCTGCTGACCACGGCGTACTTCGCCGACGCGGTGAAGGACGGGGTCGACGCCTGGCGCGAGGTGGTCGCGACCGCAGCCCGCGGCGGCGTACCCGTGCCGGCGTTCGGCTCCTCGCTGTCGTACTTCGACGGGCTGCGCCGCGAGCGCCTGCCCGCCGCCCTGATCCAGGCCCTCCGCGACGACTTCGGGGCGCACACCTATCGTCGGGTCGACCGCGACGGCACCTTCCACACCCTCTGGGCGGGCGACCGCTCCGAACAGGAGATCTGAGTGACCACCACTTCCACCGACAACCTCGCCGCCGCCAGCGGCACCTTCCGCCTGGGTGGCGACCTGCCCGTCGTCCGTCTCGGGTACGGCGCGATGCAGCTGACCGGTCCCGGCGTGTGGGGTCCGCCGCGCGACCACGCCGAGGCCGTCGCCGTCCTGCGCCGGGCGGTCGAGCTGGGCATCACCTTCATCGACACCGCCGACTCCTACGGCCCGTTCTACTCCGAGGAGGTCATCCGCGAGGCGCTGCACCCGTACGCCGACGACGTGGTCGTCGCGACGAAGGCCGGCCTGCTGCGGACCGGACCTGACGTCTGGATCCCCTGCGGGCGCCCGGAGTACCTGCGCCAGCAGGTGGAGACCAGCCTGCGCCGGCTCGGTCTGGAGCGCATCGACCTGTTCCAGCTGCACCGCATCGACGCGACCGTGCCGCTGGAGGACCAGGTCGGCGAGCTCGACGCGCTCCGGCAGGAGGGCAAGATCCGCCACCTCGGACTCTCCGAGGTCGACGTCGAGCAGCTGCAGGCGGCCCAGAAGGTCGCGCCGATCGTCTCGGTGCAGAACCTCTACAACCTCGCCGACCGCTCGGCCGAGGCCCTGCTCGACCACTGCGAGGCGGAGGGCATCGGCTTCATCCCGTGGTTCCCGCTCGCGACCGGCGCGCTGTCGAAGGACGACGGCCCGCTGGCCGACGCGGCCCGCGAGCACGGCGCGACGCCGTCGCAGCTGGCGCTGGCGTGGCTGCTGCGGCGCTCCCCGGTGATGCTGCCGATCCCCGGCACGTCGCGGGTCGCCCACCTGGAGTCGAACACCGCCGCCGCCGGGCTGCAGCTGAGCGACGAGGAGTTCGAGCGGCTCTCCGCCGCCGTCGCCTGACCCCTGGAGCGTGTGCTCCCCGGTGCCGTCGGGCACCGGGGAGCATGAGCGAGCCGACCGATCCCGTGTCCACCGAGCCGGGAACCGCAGGACCTGAGACCCCGGCCGACGCGCCGCCCGGGCGCGACCCCCTGCGCGGGTCGCGCACGAGCGGCGTCTGGCTCGCGGTCGTCGCGGCCGCCGTACTCCTCGTCCTGCTCGTGGTCTTCATCGTGCAGAACACCCAGTCGGTGCAGGTGTCGTACTTCGGCTGGAACGGATCGGCACCACTCGCCGCCGCCCTGCTGATCGCCGCTGCCGCCGGCATGGTGATCGCGATCCTGGCCGCCACGCTGCGGATGCTCCAGGTACGCCGCCGGGTCCGGCGCGACCGGCGCTGAGCCGGATCGACCGCTATCCCCGGCGCCGCCCGAGCACCCAGCCCAGGATGATCCCGATCACGACCGCCGCGATGACGTTGCCGTACGACTTGAGCAGCACCGGTACGACGGCCGCCCCCAGGTCGACCGAGTCCGCGGCGTGCGCCCGGGAGGGCGGTGAGCTGCCAACCGTCCGCGGCGCGGGTTCGGTTGCCTGCTCACCGCCGCTCGGGGCGGGCGGTGGGCTGGGAACCGTCTCCGCGACGGGTTCGGTTGCCTGCTCACCGCTGTCCGCGTCAGCCGGAGTCGCCGTGTCGCCCGAGAGCCGCTGCTCCAGGCACGCGACGAACTGCCCGAGCAGCTTGTCGGAGACGTCCTGCATGACGCCACGGCCGAACTGGGCCGGCTTGCCGGTGATGGCGAGGTCGGTGAGCACCTCGACGTCGGTCCCGGCGTCGCCGGCCGCCATCGAGAGGGTGACGGTGGCGCCGGCCGTGCCGTTGCCCCGCTTGTCCTTGCCCTTGGCCTCGACGACGAACCGGTGCGCCGCCTCGTCCTTCTCCACGAACTTTCCGGATCCGTTGTAGACCAGCGCGATCGGACCGAGCTTCACCTTCACCGACCCCGCGAAGGTGTCGGCCTCGACCGAGGTGACCGTGGCGCCCGGGAAGCACTCCGCCACCGAGGCGATGTCGTTGAAGTGCGCCCAGGTCTCCTCGACCGATGTGGGGACGCTGAACCGGTGCTGGAGGTCCATCAGGCGCCCGCCGCGGCCAGCACCGCCCGCCGGGTCAACACCCGGGCCAGGTGCCGGCGGTAGTCCGCGTCGCCGTTGAGGTCCGAGGGCGGGTTCGTGCCCTCGGCCGCCCGCTCGGCCGCCGTGCGTACGGCGTCCTCCGACAGCGGCTGTCCCGTCAGGGCCTCCTCGACCGCCCGAGCCCGCAGCGGCGTCGAGCCCATGTTGGTCAGCCCGACCCGGGCCTCGGCGATCCTGCCACTCTCGACCCGGACCGCCGCCGCGACGGCCACGATCGGCCACTGGTGGGCCACCCGGACGAACTTCTCGTAGTGCGCGCCCCAGCCGGTGCGCTTGGGGATCCGGACCTCGGTGAGGATCTCGTCGTCGCCGATGGCGGTCTCGAAGAGGTCGACGAAGAAATCGTCCGCGGCCACGGTCCGGGTGCCGCCCGGCCCGGCGATCACGAACGTCGCCTCGAGCGCCAGCGCCGGGGCACCGAGGTCCCCCGCCGGGTCGGCGTGCGCCAACGCCCCGCCGAAGGTCCCCCGGTGCCGCACCTGCGCGTCGGCGAGGTGTTCCACCGCTGCGGAGATGAGGGCCGCGTGCTGGGCCACCAGCGGGTCGGCCCCGACGACGGAGTGCGGGGTCATCGCCCCGATCACGATCGCGTCGCCGTCCTCGCGCACGCCGCGCAGCGACGGGATCCGGCCGAGGTCGATGACCATCTCGGGCGCGTTGAGCCGCATCCGCAGCACCGGCAGCAGGCTCTGCCCGCCGGCGATGATCTTGGCGTCGTCGCCGTGCTGGGAGAGCGCGGTGAGCGCCTCCTCGACCGAGGTCGGGGCGACGTAGTCGAACGGGGCCGGGATCATGCCTGGCCTCCTTCCGGGTCGAAGTGGGGCATCGCGTCCTCCGTGGTGGCACCACCGTCGCCGGCGCCGTTGATCGCCCGCCACACCCGCTCGGGGGTGCAGGGCATCCTGATGTCGTCGACCCCGAGGTGGCGTACGGCGTCGACCACGGCGTTCACGACGGCCGGCGTGGAGGCGATGGTGCCCGCCTCGCCCACGCCCTTGGTGCCGAGCGTGTTGGTCAGCGACGGTGTCGTCGTGTGGTCGACCTCGAAGCTGATCGTGTCGGCCGCGGTGGGCAGCAGGTAGTCGACGAAGGAGCCACTGACCAGCGTGCCGGAGTCGTCGTACACCGCCTCCTCCCACAGCGCCTGGGCGATGCCCTGCACCAGCCCGCCGTGCACCTGACCCGAGACGATCAGCGGGTTGATGACGTTGCCGATGTCGTCGCAGCAGACGTACTTGCGCATCTTCAGCGCGCCCGTCTCGGTGTCGACCTCCATCGCGCACAGGTGGGTGCCGTGCGGGTAGTTGAAGTTGACGGGGTCGTACGTCGCGTCGCTGTCCAGCGACGGCTCCATCCCGTCCGGCAGGTCATGGGCGGCGAAGACGGCGGTCGCGATCTCCTGGATCGCCACCCCCTGGTCGGTGCCGCGGACCGTGAACCGCCCGCCCCCGAACTCCAGGTCGTCCGCGGACGCCTCGAGCATGTGGGCCGCGACGACCTTGGCCTTCTCGAGCACCTTGTCGGTCGCCTTGACCAGCGCCTCGCCACCGACGACCAGCGAGCGGGAGCCGTAGGTGTCCAGGCCCTTGGGCGCCACCTGGGTGTCGCCGTGCAGGACCTCGACGTCCTCGAACGGCACGCCGAGCCGGTCGGCGACGATCTGGCTGAACGCCGTCTCGTGGCCCTGCCCGTGCGCACTCGCGCCCGTGACGACCTCGACCTTGCCGGTGGCCAGCATCCGCACGCTCGCGTGCTCCCAACCGCCGGCCCCGTAGTCCAGGGAGCCGAGGACGCGGGAGGGCGCCAGGCCGCACATCTCGGTGAACGTCGAGACGCCGATGCCGAGCTGGACCGGGTCGCCGGACTCGCGGCGGCGGCGCTGCTCGGCCCGCAGTTCGTCGTACCCGAACATCTCCTTGGCCCGCGCGGTCGCCGCCTCGTAGTTGCCGGAGTCGTACTCCAGTCCGGCGACCGTGGTGAACGGGAACTCCTCGTGCTTGATCCAGTTCCGCTCGCGCACCGCCAGCGGGTCCTCGCCGAGCTCGGCGGCCAGCTCGTCCATCAGCCGCTCGATCGCGAACGTGGCCTCGGGCCGGCCCGCGCCGCGGTAGGCGTCGGTCCAGGTCTTGTTGGTGAGCACGGTCTGGACGGCGAAGCGGTACGCCGGGAACTTGTAGATGGCGTTGAACATGAACGCCCCGAGCACCGGTACGCCGCCGCCGACGAGCGACACGTACGCCCCGAGGTCGGCCAGCAGGTCGACCTTCAGCGCCTTGACGTTGCCCTGCCTGTCGGCCGCCAGGGTGAGCCGCTGCCACTGGTCGCGCCCGTGGTGGGCGCTCATCAGCGACTCGCTGCGGGTCTCGGTGTACTTCACCGGCTTGCCGAGCCGTCGGGCCATCGCGACCGTGATCCACTCCTCCGGCGTGGTCTGGAGCTTGCCGCCGAAGCCGCCGCCGACGTCGGGGGCGATCACCCGCAGTTTGGACTCCGGGATGCCGGTCGTGGCAGCGAGCGCGAAACGCAGGATGTGCGGGATCTGGGTCGCCGACCACACGGTCAGCTGCTCGCCCGTCGGGTCGACCACGGTCGAGCGGGGCTCCATGAAGGCGGGGATCAGCCGCTGCTGGCGGTACTCCCGCTCGATGACGATCCCGTCGGTCCGGGCCGCGGCGATCGCCGCTTCGACGTCGCCGCCGGTGCCGGCCTCGCCGGAGTCGAAGACCCACAGCGCCGACTTGTTGGTGCCGAGGTCGGGATGGGCGAGTACGCCGTCGTCCGCCGCCTCCTTCAGGTCGAGAGCCGCCGGCAGCTCGTCGTACTCGACGTCGACGAGCTCGGCCGCGTCCCGGGCCTCGGCGGCCGAGCGGGCGACCACGACCGCCACGATCTCGCCCGCGAACGCGACCCGTCCGGTCGCGACCGGCAGGTGGGTCGGCGTCTTCTGATCGGGCGTGATCGGCCAGGCGTTGATGAGCACGCCCTGGGCGTCGCCGAGGTCCTCACCGGTCACGACGTCGACGACGTTGGTGGCCGCCTTGGCGGCGCTGGTGTCGATGCTGGTGATCGTGGCGTGCGCGAACGGGCTGCGCACCATCGCGAGGTGCAGCATCCCGGGCAGGGCGATGTTGTCGGTCCAGCGGGTCCGGCCGGTGATCAGCCGCTGGTCCTCCTTGCGCCGCCGGTCGCGACCGATCTCGCTGCGGGTCTCGTCGGCCGGCGCGTCCTGGACGGCGGTCACGACGCGCTCCCGGCGGCGTGCTGAACAGCCTTCACGATGTTGTGGTAGCCGGTGCAGCGGCACAGGTTGCCCTCGAGCCCGAGCCGGATCTCCTCCTCGGAGGGCTGCGGGTTCTCGTTCAGCAGGTCGATGCTCTGCATGATCATCCCCGGCGTGCAGAAGCCGCACTGGAGGCCGTGGCACTCCCGGAACGCCTCCTGCACCGGGTGCAGCGTGCCGTTCTGCGCGAGCCCCTCGACGGTGGTCACCTCGGCGCCGTCCGCCTGGACCGCGAGCACGTTGCACGACTTCACGCTGGTGCCGTCGAGGTGGACTGTGCAGGCGCCGCAGTTGCTGGTGTCGCAGCCGATCACGGTGCCGGTCTTCCCGAGACGCTCGCGGAGGTACTGCACCAGCAGCATCCGCGGTTCGACGTCGTCGGCGACCTTCGCGCCGTCGACCGTGAGGTTGATCCGGGTCATCGAGTCTCCCATCGCAGTGTGGTGCAGGTCACACTAGGGAGCGATGGTTGGTGCTGCGTTGGTCGAGCCCGAACGCTGGTCGAGCAGTGAGGAGCGCCAGCGACGAACGTCCGTCGAGACCCCCGCCGCCAGCGACCTCCTGGGGTCTCGACGGGCGCTCAGGACTTCGTCCTTCGCTGCTCGACCACCGGCGGCCCCGACGGGCGCTCAGGACTCCGTCCTTCGCTGCTCGACCACCGGCGGCCCCGACGCTGGTCGAGGCGCGAGCGGAGCGAGCCCCGAACCACGCCGACTCTCGACAAGACGGGTTTCGAGGCTCAGGACTTCGTCCTTCACACCTCAACCAGCGTCAAACAGCCGCCGACCCGACGCTGGTTGAGGTGCGAGCGGAGCGAGCCTCGAAACCCGGGGGTCAGCGGCGGGCGACGGCGAGGCGTCCCTTGAGCAGGGGTACGGCGGGGTGCGGGCGGCCGGCGAGGTGGGCGAGGCAGACCTCCAGCACCTCCGCGTCGTACGGCGCGCGCTCGCTGTAGCGGACGACGGCGTCGGGCTGCGGGTCGGTCAGCAGCGCCTCGCGGACCGCGACGGCGACGTACTCGGCGAGCTCGCCGAGCGCGGGGCTGTTGGTGCCGGGGAGCAGGTCGCCGCCGTACGCCTCGACGGCGGCAGCGACGCGGCCGCGGCGCAGCAGGCCGAGGACGTGGTCGACGTCGGTGGCGACCGGCATCAGCAGCCGGTAGGGGCGCGAGGAGAGCTGGCCGCCGAGGGCCGCGCGCAGGTGGGACACCTCGGCCTTCAGCGTCGAGAAGGTGACCTGCTGGTCGCCGTACACGCACGCGTGCAGCTGCTCCAGCGACAACCCCTCGGGGTGCATCGCGAGCAGCGCGAGGATCTCCGACTGGCGCCGGTTGAGCAGCAGGCGGTGGCCGTCGAGGCGGGTCTCGACCGTGCCGAGGAGCGTCATCACCAGGCCCGGGTCGCCGGTGTCGTCGGGTGCGCCGGCGGCCGAGGAGCGCGGCACCGCCGACTCGATCAGTCGCGCCATCACCCGGGCGGTCGCGAGCCCGATCGGGTGGGTGCGGTCCCAGGTCGTCGACAGGTCCAGGACGCCCAGCTCGGCCCCGGTCACGGGATCGTGCACCGGCGCCGCCCAGCAGACCCAGTTGTGGACGATCGAGGCGTAGTGCTCGGCGCTGAACACCATCGCCGGCGCGTCGAGGCGGGTCGCCAGGTCGAGGGCGTTGGTGCCGACCGACTGGTCGTCCCAGCGCCCACCCGGGACGAAGTTGACCGTCTCGGCCTTGCGCCGCATGACCCGGCCGCCGTACGTCCACAGGATCCGGGTCTGGGGATCGGTGACGGCCACGACGAGGTCGCCGTCCTCGGCGGTACGGCGCAGCTCGGCCTCCACGCTCTCCACCGCGACCTGCAGGGGCGAGCCCCGCCAGATCGAGGCGGTCTCGGACTCGTCGGCGAGCGGGGCCTCGGTGACGTCGGGCGAGACCGCGGCCTCGGAGCGGGTCCAGCTGCTCAGGATCTCCGGCCGGACGAGCGGCTCGGCGCCGTCACCGTGCTCGACGAAGGCGCTCCAGGCCCGGACGGCGTCGTACCGCCTGCTGCGCAGGTCGTTGGCGGCCATCGCGACTCCCCCGGGTCCGGTCTACCGGCACTGTAGCCGGGCCTGTGACACGCGTCACGAGCGCCGGGAGTGGCTTAACCCTCCCGGGTCTCGCGGATCGTGTCCTGCAGGCGCCGGATCTCCTGCGCGGTCTGCTGGTCGCCGTTCGCCGGGTCCTCCAGCCAGTTGAGGTACTGGCTGCCGGCGCTCAGCGGGTCGCTGTCGGAGACCGACTGCTGGGCGTCGGGGTCGTCGAGCCAGGTCTGGTACGACGCGGGCGGCCCGCCGGCCTGCTCGAAGATCACCAGCGCCAGGTTCTCGTGCACCTGCTCCTTCGCCCAGCCCTCGCCCTGCTCGTCGTCGTCGCCGTCGTCGGTCGCGGCCAGCAGCTCGCCGCTCTCGCGGGCGACGACCTCGGCGGTCTCGGTGCGGGTGGCGACCCAGTCCTGGAGGACCGGCCACAGGTGCTCGTCGGTGAACACCCCGCCCAGCACCGCCCGGCGCTCGTCGAGGTCGTCGAGGTCGAGCACGCAGTCCAGCGCCGCCGGCTCGGAGAACGCGTCGCGGCGACCGTCCTCGTCGTCCGCCGAGTCGGGGTCGACGCCCGCCGACTCCAGGCAGGAGGTGAACGCCTCGTCGTCGGGCAGCGCCTCGACGCCTCCGGAGCAGGCGGTCGCGAGCCCGAGCACCAGCGCGACGGGGACCAGGCGCAGGAGCCTCATGCGATGTCGCGGGTCTGGTTGATGATCTCCTGGATCCGCCGGATCTCCTCCGCGGTCGCCTGGTCACCGTTCGCGGGGTCCTCCAACCAGTTGAGGTACTGGCTGGCGGTGCTGAGCGGATCGCTGTCGGACACGGAGTTCTGCGCGTCGGCATCGGCCAGCCACTGCTGGTAGGAGTCCGGAGCGCCGTGGTTCTGGAGGTAGATGATCCAGGCGAGGTTCTCGTGGACCTGGTTCTCGCTCCAGTCGTCTCCGAAGTTCTCCCGGTTCTCGGCGGCCTCGGCGTACTGCTCGTTGAACGCCTCGAGGATGTCGATCGCGACCCCCGCGGGGCCGGCCGCCTTCCCGGTCAGCTTCAGCAGCGACTCGACGGCCTTGTCGATCATCGGCTGCATCGCCTCGCCGACGTTGAGGTTCACCTCGGCGGCGTCGGCCAGGCCGAGGAGGTAGCCGACGTTGCGGGCGGTGGCCTCGTCAAGCACCCCGGCCTCGCCGTTGCGGGCGATCAGCTCCTCGAGCATCGCCTGGACGTCCTCGTCGCCGAGATGGTCCTTGAACATCTCGGCGATGAGCTCCTGGTCGACCTCGCTGCTGGACTGGGCCAGGTAGTCGATGGTGTCGGGGTCGGTGAAGAACTCGTCCAGCTCCAGGTCGTACTGGCTCAGGTCGATGTCGTCCTGGCGGTCCTGGATGGTCTGCAGGACCTGTTCGAAGGTCTCCGGGAAGTTGTTGTCGCGGGAGGTCTCCAGCAGCTCCTTCAGCATGTCCATCCGGACCTGGTAGCCGTCCGGGTCGATGACCGCGCGGTGGTCGTAGGTGTGCAGGTTCGCGAGCTCGTCGAGCAGCGCCTCGCGGTCCTCGGGGTTGGCGTTGTTGAGGACCCGGGCCAGGGTCTCGGGGTCGGTGCTGTCGGTGAACGACTGCAACATCGCCTCGTAGCCGTCGGGGTAGGCCTGCGACTGCATGTGCCGGCCGATGTCGATCGACCCGTCGTTGTCGATCGGGACGTCGTAGCGCATGTACCAGCTGAGCGCGAGCGCGATCCCCGGGAGCCGGTCGTCGGCGTAGTCCGAGCCGGTGATGGCGGCCAGCCGGGACGCCTGCTCGGTGTTGGCGAAGTGGCGGGTGTAGGCGGCCAGGTCGACGTCGGAGTACTCGCCGAGGCCGGAGGCGATGACGTCGTTGAAGACCTGGAGGGACTCGGTCCAGTCGTCCTCGTCGCTCTCGCCGGTGTTGATGTAGTACTGCGCGACGTCGTAGACGCGGTTGACCAGGTCGGGGCCGCCGGCCTTCGCGAAGGCCTCGGCGTAGACCGGGTCGTCGGCCTTGCCCTCGAGCTCGGCGAGCGCGTCGCGCACGGCCTCGCTGTCGGAGAGGTCGACGTCCTCGAGCAGCTCCTGGAGCTCCTCGACGTCGTCCTGGGCCTCCTGCTCAGTCGCCGCGATCTCGGCGTTCTCGTACTGGCGGACCAGGGTCATCCCGGCGAGCAGCTCGGAGTGGTCGAACGGGTGGACGGGGAGCTTGCCCTTCTCCAGGTCCTCCAGCGCGCTCTCCGGGACCTCGACCGGGGTCTGCTCCTCCAGCGTCGTGGACAGGGCGCGGGTCTGGTAGCCGAGCCACTGCTTGAGGTAGCCGAAGCTCGTCTCCAGCTCGTGCCAGGTCTGGCGGCGGTCCTCGAAGGCCGCGTCGTAGTCGCCCTGGCGCTGGCTCTCGAGCTGCTGACGCTGGTCCTCGGTGAGCGGCTCGCCGTCCTCGGTGGCGTCGCTGCGGCGCTCGGCGTGGGCGTTGTCGGCCTGGGTCATCGCCGTGTCGTAGTCGGTCTGGGCCTGCTGGTAGCGCTGGTTGAGGCTGGGCAGCTGCTCGAGGGCGTCCTCGTAGTCCTTCGCCAGGCTGCCGACGGCGCCGGAGATCGCCTCGACCTTGGTCGAGAACCCCTTCATCAGCTCGCCGAGACCGGTCATCTCGGTCTTGATCGTGTCGGCGGCCATGCCGGTCCACTGGTTGCCGATCTCGCCCGGCGTGCCCGCGACCGTCGTCCCCTTGGTCTTCAGGTGGTCGGCGAGGGTGCCGAGACGGGTCTCGACGCCGCGCAGCACGTCGGGCTGGATGTCGAGGGTGAAGTGGTCGTCGGCCATCGGAGAGTCCTCAGATCGAGATCGACCAGGAGAGGTCCTGGTCCATGGCGGTCAGGTCGACGTGCAGCGCGTTGGTGTTGCCGGCGATCAGGCCCGCGGCGGTGGTGCCGACGTCCATCACGTCGCGCCAGCCGAGCTCGAAGATCGCGGTCCCGCCGTCGACGGATCCGGAGAACTCCCCGCACCCGGAGCTGATCCGCCCGGCCTCGGAGGAGATGAAGACCTTCTCGTTGGCGAACTCGTTGCTCAGGTTGTTGAACCGGTCCTTGATCTGCGCCGCGACCTCGTCGGACATCTGGATGTCGGTCATCGCCTGCTCTCCGTGATCGCGCGACCAGCGGGCCCGTCCTGCTGGTGCGAACGTCAGGAACGTTCCCGGGACGCCGCCCGGCAAACGCGGATCTTCAGACGTCGAGACGGCGACGCAGGAACCGCACCGTCTCCTCGATGGAGGCCTGCCACTGCGGGGTGAACGAGTGCCGCTCCCCGGGGTAGACCTCCAGGCGGCTCTCGACGCCCGCCTCGGTGAGCAGTCGCTGGGTCGTCCGCGCCCACGGGAACGGGCACTGCTCGTCGTCGGTGCCGTGGTGCATGAGCACCGGCTCGGTGATCCGGTCGAAGTAGGTCCGCGAGGACAGGCCGCGGTAGAACCCGGGCTCCTCCTGCGGGGTGCCGAACCGCTCGAAGACGGCGTCGACCGCCTCGGGCCGGCTGCGGGCCGTGAAGTGCCGCAGGTTGTCGAGGTAGCGCGAGCTCACGCTGGCGTACACCACCGCCGCGTCGACGATCCCCGGCTGCGCGACCAGCGCGTTGAGGGTGACCCCGCCGCCCATCGAGCGTCCGAGCATGGCCATCTTGTCGGGATCGACGTACGGCTCGCGCTTGAGGGACTGCACGGCGTTGAGCGCGTCGCGGGTGTAGCCGAGCCGGCTCTCGCGCTCCAGCGGCGTGGCCGGGTCGGAGTCGGCGTGGCCCCGGTAGTCGGTGTGCAGGACCACGAAGCCGGCGTCCGCCAGCCAGTCCTGCTCGCGCGCCAGGCCCTGACCGGGGACGTAGATCGCCGGGTCGATGTAGCCGTGGTTGAGCACGATCCCGGGGAACGGCCCCCTCCCCTTGGGGCGCAGCAGCACGCCGGAGACCCGGACGTCGCCGCTGCGGTAGACCACCCGGTGCCGCGTGTACGACGCGGTCTCGCCCTCGAGCGCCGTGAACCGGATCCGGCTGCCGCGGAACTCCTCGCGCATCAGCTGCGGGAGGGAGGTCCTGTCGGTGACGGGTGGCAGCGTCTCGTTCTGCTCGGTGGGGGTGGGGGGCTGGGTGGGGCCCGGAGACGGGCTCGTGGATCCGCTGGCCTCTCCCGACGACGTCGACGGCGGGGCGGCCGGCTCGTCGGAACCGTCGTCGCTGCAGGCGACCAGCGGGGCGAGCAGGATCAGCGCGGCGAGCGTCGTACCTCGACCGACGCGCCTCATGCGAGCGGACCCTCCCGGTGGATCCGGCCCTGGGTGTGCCCGAGCCGCTCCCCGGTGCCACCCCAGCGGCCGGCGATGATCTCGGCGGCGATGCTGATCGCGGTCTCCTCGGGAGTCCGGGCGCCGAGGTCCAGGCCGATCGGGCTCGCGAGCCGGGCGAGCTCGTCGTCGGTCAGCCCGGCCTCCTTCAGCCGGGCCATCCGGTCGTCGTGGGTACGACGCGAGCCCATCGCGCCGACGTACGCCACCTCGGGGAGCCGCAGCGCCACCTCCAGCAGGGGTACGTCGAACTTCGGGTCGTGGGTGAGCACCGTGATCACCGTGCGCGGGTCGATCGCGCCGGCCTCCAGCTGCGCGGTGAGATAGCGGTGCGGCCAGTCGACGACGACCTCGTCGGCCTCGGGGAAGCGGCTCGCGGTCGCGAACACCGGGCGCGCGTCGCAGACGGTCACCCGGTAGCCCAGGAAGCTCCCCACCCGCGCGACCGCCGCGGCGAAGTCGATGGCGCCGAAGACCAGCATCCGCGGGTGCGGGGCGAACGCCCACACGAAGGCCCGCATCCCCTCGCCCCGGCGCTCCCCGTCGGGGCCGTAGGTCAAGGTCGCGTTCGTGCCCGAGGCGAGCAGCCCCAGGGCGTCGTCGTGGACCGCGTCGTCGGCGCGCGGCGAGCCGAGGGTCCCCGCGGGCGCCTCGTCGGGACGGACGACGAGCCGCCGCCCGACCCACGCGGGGTCCGGGTGCTCGATCACCGTGGCGAGGGCGACCGGCCGGCCGGCCTCGACGTCGGCGGCGATCTCGCCCAGCTCGGGGAAGGTCTCGCGGGAGACGCGCTCGACGTACACGTCGAGGATCCCGCCGCAGGTCAGGCCGACGGCGAACGCGTCGTCGTCGGAGACGCCGTACCGCTCGAGGGCGGGGGTGCCGGAGGCCACCACCTCGCCGGCGAGCTCGTAGACGGCGCCCTCCACGCAGCCGCCCGAGACGGACCCGACGGCCGAGTCGTCGGGGCCGACCAGCATCGAGGCGCCGGGCGGGCGCGGCGCGGACCGGAAGGTCGCGACCACCGTCGCCACTCCGACCGTGTGGCCGGTCTCCCACCAGCGCATCAGCTCCGGCAGCACGTCACGCACGGGCGACCACCTCCACCAGCTCGGCGTACGTCGCGAGCGAGTGGCCGGCGACGAAGTCGTCGACGTACGGCAGAACCGCGACGATCCCCTGCTGCACCGGCTCGTAGCCCGCCTTCCCGCGGTGCGGGTTGACCCAGACGACCCGGTGCGCGATCCGGCGCAGGCCGGCGACCTGGGCGGTGAGCTCGGTCGTGTCGCCGCGCTCCCAGCCGTCGCTGAAGATCACCACGACCGCGCCGCGCGCGGTGCCGCGGCGGCCCCACCGGTCCAGGAAGGAGCGCAGGGTCTCGCCCAGCCGGGTGCCGCCCGACCAGTCCGGGACCGTCCGCCCGGCGGCCACCAGGGCGCGCTCGGGGTCGCGCAGCCGCAGCGCCCGGGTGACGTGGGTCAGCCGGGTGCCGAGCGTGAAGGTCTCGACCGACCCGGGCGCCGCCTGGGTGAACCGGTGCGCGAGGCGCAGCAGCGCGTCGGCGTACCCGCTCATGGAGCCGGAGACGTCGACCAGCAGCACCACGCGGCGCGGCTTGCGGCCGCGGCGGCGCCAGGCGATCTCGGCGGGCTCGCCCATCCGGCGCAGGCTGGCGCGCAGGGTGCGGGAGGCGTCGACGTCGCCGCGGTGCCACGCCCGGTGCCGGGCGGTACGGCGCAGCGGGATCCGCGGCCGCAACGTGCCGAACAGGGCGCTCAGGCGCTGCCGCTCGGCCGGCGAGAGGGCGGCGACGTCGCGGTGCCGGAGCACCTCCAGCTCGCTGGCCCGCGCACGGACGATCTCGGCGTCGTCGTCGCCCTCGCCGCCGTCCTCGGCGTCGGTCTCGGGCAGGTCGGAGAAGGTCGGCGCGACCGGCTGCGGGGGACGTGGCCGCGGCAGTCCGTCGCGGGAGCCGAACCAGGCCTCGAAGACCGAGTCGTAGCGGGCGAGGTCGTCCGGACCGCCGCAGAGCGTCGCCCGGCCGGCGACGTACGTCGCGACCTGGTCGTCGAGCCCCACCAGGGCGACCGCCTCGAGGTAGCTCCGCGCCCGGTCCTGGGTCACCGGCACCCCGGCAGCACGCAATGCCCGGGTGAAGCCGAGCAGCACCTCGTCGGCGTCATGGGTCGACCCGTCGATCCTGCCGCGACACACCGCAGAATCCGCCGAGAAAGCGACGGGTCGGCTCATGGGGTCAGCATCCGGTCGAGGGCGGCGCGGACCCGGTCGGCGTCCTCGCGGTACTTCACCAGCGCGCCGAGGGTGCGGGCGGCGGTCTCGAGGTCGAGGTCGGTGGTGCCGAGGTGGTGCAGGGCGCGTGCCCAGTCGAGGGTCTCGGCGACGCCGGGCGGCTTGAGCAGGTCGCCGCCCGCGCGGAGCTGCTGGACGACGCCGACCACCTGGGCGGCCAGGGTCGCGGACACCTCGGGGGCGCGCGAGCGGACGATCTCGACCTCGCGCTGCAGGCCCGGGTGGTCGATCCAGTGGTAGAGGCAGCGCCGCTTGAGCGCGTCGTGCAGCTCGCGGGTCCGGTTGCTGGTCAGGACGACGTACGGCGGCACCGCGGCGCGGACGGTGCCGAGCTCCGGGATCGTCACCTGGTACGTCGAGAGCACCTCCAGCAGGAACGCCTCGAACTCGTCGTCGGCCCGGTCGACCTCGTCGACGAGCAGCACCGCCGGCGCCTGCTGCAGCGCGGCCAGCACGGGACGCGCGAGCAGGAAGCGCTCGTCGTACAGGCTCTTCTCGGCCTCCTCGACGGTGCGGTCGTCGGCGCCGCCGGCCGCCTCCAGGGCGCGCAGGTGCAGGATCTGGCGCGGGAAGTCCCAGTCGTAGAGCGCCTGGGTGGCGTCGATGCCCTCGTAGCACTGCAGGCGCACGAGCGGGACGCCGAGCGTCTCGGCCAGCGCCTCCGCGAGGGCGGTCTTGCCGGTGCCCGGCTCCCCCTCGAGCAGCAGCGGCCGCTCCATCCGCAGGGCGAGGTACGCCACCGTCGCCAGCGCGTCGTCGCACAGGTAGCCGGTCGCGCCCAGTCGCTCGGCCACGTCCGCGGCGCTCCCCAGGGCCTCCATGTGACCCAGGCTACTGACCGGCCCGTTGGCCCCGGGTTGGCATCATCGGTGCATGGCTGACGACGCGGCCGATCCGCTCGAGCGGACCATCCTGGACCTGCTGGACCAGCGGGCCGCCGACGCCTCCATCTGCCCCTCGGACGCCGCCCGCGCGGCGTCCCCGGACGACTGGCCCGCGCTCATGCAGCCGGTCCGCGACGCCGCCGCGAGGCTCGCCGCCGCGGGCCGGGTCGAGGTCACCCAGGGCGGCGCGGTCGTCGACGTGACCACCGCCCGGGGGCCGGTGCGGATCCGGCGACCTCGGCACTGATCGACGTCCGGGGACGCTCCATCACGCGCCTCGGCCCCCGCCCCCGACGATGTCGACGGGGACGGGGGCCGGTGTCCGGACCTCAGCGCAGGGAGCTCAGCACTCCCCGCGCGTTGCGCACCAGGACCCGCGACGCCGCGGGGTTCCGCACGCCTCGGGCCACGCGCACGACGGCCCGCACCTGGGTGCGTGCCTGGGCGGTACGGCCCTGGGCGACGGCCTTGCGCACGGCCACCAGGCGCCGCTCCATCACCCGCCGGTCGGCCCGGGAGAGGGTGCCCTCGGCGGCGTACTGACCCACGAGCCTCGTGAGCACGACCGGGCCCGTCCGCGTGGCGAAGCGCACCCGCAGCACGGCCCGGTTGCCCGCGCGGTCCGTGGCCGTGACGACCAGGCGGTGGCCGCCCAGGCTCAGGTCGCGCAGGCGCAGCGCCCCGGTGCCGACCCGGCGCCCGTCGAGCGTGGCGACCACGGAGGCCACCCCGCCGGCGTCGGTGACGTTCACGCGGAGCGGGCGCACCGCCGAGGCGGGGTACGTCGCGCCGTCGCGCACGCCGGCGACCCGGATGACGGGCCGGGTCGTGTCGGCGGCCTCGGGCCGCACGGCGACCGAGCGGGCCTTCTCGACCAGGCCGGCCTTGTCCGTGGAGCGGTAGCCCACGGTCTGGGGCGCGGTGCCCGGCACCGTGACGGGGGCCGTGTAGGCCTGCCAGGCGCCGTCACCGATCCGGTACTCCGTCCCGGCGACCCCGGACGCGGCGTCCGTCGCCGCCAGCGTGACGACCGCTCCGCGCACCGTCGCCGTCGTGGTCGGCGGCGTCCGGTCGACCCGCAGCGTGCGGCTGCCGGTCGGGGACACGTTGCCGGCCGCGTCGGTGGCGCGGTACTCGACCGTGGCGGCTCCGTCCTCGCTCAGCGTGACCGGGGCGGTGAAGGGCTGCCACTCCCCGGCGTTCTGCCGGTGCTCGACGGTCGCGACGCCGGTGCCGGCGTCGGTCGCGCTCACCGAGTACGACGGCGCGCTGACGTACCAGCCCTCGGCACCGTCGGGCTGCTCCGGAGAGACCGTGAAGGCGGTCTCCGGGGCGACGGTGTCGTCGTCCCCGTTCGCCGACGCGACGAACGAGTAGCTGCCCGGCCCGACCTCGTAGGTCGCCTTCTCCGCGTCGCGCGAGACCGGGGTGAGCGCCCCGTCGCCGATCAGCGCGTCGGCTCCGCCGACCCGGTCGAGCGGCAGCTCGATGGTCGCGGTGGTGTTGGCCGGGACTACCACGTCGAGCGTGAGGCGGCCGCCGTCCAGCGTCCACTCGGTGCTGACCTCGCCCTGCGGGGTGTCGTACGACGCCGTGTTGGACGTCAGGCCCTCGAGGATCGAGGGCGCGATGACCAGCTCGCGGAACGCGATCGAGCCCTCGGCCTGCTCGATGCCGCCGAGACCGGACCAGAACCAGTCGTCGAGCGCGGCGAGCATGTAGTGGTTCTGCGACCCGGACCTGGTCATGCCGGTCCAGGCCTCGGGCAGCGCGGTCGACCCGGTCTCCACGAAGTAGCCGAAGCTCGGGTAGGCCTTCTGGGTGGCGATGTCGAGGATGACGTCGTCACGACCGTTGTCGGCGAGGACGTCGAGGATCGCCGGCAGGGCGATCTCGCCGACCGTGAGCAGGTTGTCCTTGGCGCGGATGGTGCCGATCAGCAGGTCGAGGACCTCGTCGTACCGGTCCGCGGGGACCAGGCCCTCGTCGAGCGCGAGGCCGTAGGCCGCCTGGTTGCCCGGGCCGACCTCGCCGGTCTCGGCGTCGAACCACGTGTCGATGAACGCGGAGCGGATGTTGCTCGCGAGGGTCGCGTACTTCTCCGCGTCGGCGGTCTTGCCGATGGTCGCGGCGACCTCGCCGAGGGTGCGGGCCAGCTTGTGGTAGGCCTGCGTCGCGACCAGGTCCCGCGCGATCGGCGCCGGCGTGGTGTCGGGCGTGATCCAGTCGCCGAGGCCGCCGCCCAGGATGAAGCCGTCGGCCCGGCCGCCCAGGTAGTCCAGGTAGCGGGTCATGTTGGCGTAGTACTGCCGCAGCGGCGTGGGGTCGCCGTACGTCTGGTAGCTGTACCACGGCACCAGGATCATGCTGCCGCCCCAGTTGGCGTCGTCGCGGTAGCCGTCGTCGAACTCCATGAACTCGGTGTGCTCGGGCGTGAAGTCCGGCACCAGGCCGGCCTCGGTCTGCCCGTCCGCCAGGTCCTGCATGATCTTGCGGAGGTGGGCCTCCATGTCGTAGTTCTTCGCGACCGAGTCGTAGACCAGGTTGAGCTGCTCGGTCCATGCGAGCTTCTCGCGGTGCGGGCAGTCGGTCATGACCGAGTACATGTTGCCCTGCATCGCGCGGTCGCTGATGGTGTGGATGCTGTTGAGCAGCGGGTTCGAGGACGCGAACTCGCCGGCGCGCTCGTTGGTCGTGCGCAGCACGATCGCGCGGACCTCGTCGGCCGTGGGCGCCCGGGTCAGACCGGTGATCTCGACGTAGCGGAAGCCGTTGTACGTGAACTGCGGGTGCCACGTCTTCGGGCCGTCGCCGTCGAGGTAGAACGACTGCCAGACCCGGTTGCGGCCGCTGTACTGCGTCTGCAGCACCGCGCCGGTCGTCGTGTTGAGCTGCTCGGCGGGGTACATCTGCACCTGCGTGCCGGCGGCGCCGTCGGCGGTGAGCTGCGGCCAGCCGGCGATGTTGATGCCGAAGTCGACGACGTACACGCCGGTCGAGGGGTTGGTGATGTTCACCGGCTCGAGCACGTCCACCGGCTCGATCGGCGGCGCGGTGCGGCCGACGACCTCGGTCGTCTCGTACGCCGCGGTCGTCACGGTGGCGGTCGGCCACGCGTCGACGGCGGTGGTGCCGGGTTCCTTCCAGCCCTCGACCTCGCGGCGGTAGTCGTAGGTCTCGCCGCCGTACCAGTTGGCGCTGGTGGTCGCGCCGAGGGTGGTGCGCCAGGTGCCGTCGGTGTCGACGACGACCTTCTGACCGCTCTTGAGCGTGACCTCGAGCTGCGCGAGCAGCCGCGGCGGGCTGTGGTGGCTGCCGAGGTACTGGTAGCGGTTGGAGGCCGCCCGGCTGACCTTGGCCATGCCGGTGCCCATCTCCGCGGCGAGGCGGTTCTCACCGGAGGTGAGCAGGCTCGTGACGTCGTACGTCGACGCGACGACGCGGTCGCGCAGGTCGGTGTCGGCGGGCTCGAGGACCGCGTCGCTGACCGGCTCGCCGTTGATCGTCGGCACGTAGATGCCCATGCCGGTGGCGTACAGGCGGGCGCTGGCGACCTCGCCGGGCAGGTCGAACGACTTGGCGAAGACCGGCAGCGCGTCGGGCTGGGGGTGCTGCGCCGAGGGCGGCTGCTCGCGGGTGGCGCTCCGCGCCACCGCCCAGGGGCCGTCGGGGCTGTCGGAGTACTGGATCTGGTAGTCCCGCGGCCGGTTGGCCGTGCGGGCGTACTGGTCCAGCAGGTCGTTGCGCGTGAAGATCCGCGCCTGGTTGAAGGTCCGCGACTGTCCGAGGTCCAGGGTCAGGGTGATCGGGTCGTCCGCGATGTTCAGCGCGGGACGCGACTCGCTGCTGTAGCCGCGCGGCGCCTCGGTGGAGGCGGTCTCGCCGTCGGTGAGGTACTGCGGCGACCACTCGCCAGCGGTGTCCTCGGACTCGGAGGCCACGACGGGCGCGCCGAGCGCGAAGTTCGCGGTCGGGTCGGCGCTGTTGAAGACCTGCAGCTCCGCGAGCTGCAGGCGGGCCTCGCGGTCGGGGGCGAAGGGGTCGGTGACGGCGCCTTCCAGCGCGCTCACGCTGAGCCGGACGTAGCGCCCGGTCACGGCGGTGAAGCCCGCGGGCATCGGGTGCGCCGAGGGCGCCTCCCAGGTCGGGTTGCCGATCCAGTCGGCGCTCCAGTCGGCCTCGTCGACGAGGCCGAGCTCGAAGGACGCCGGCTCGCTCCAGGGCGAGACCTGGTCGTCGTCACCCCACACCCGCACCTGCCAGGCCCCCGTCGACCGCGAGGTCAGCGGGGTGCCGTCGTAGGTGACGCCGTGGTTGACGTTCGAGGCGACCCGCCCCGTGTCCCACAGGTCCGCCTGACCTTCGGCGAGCTTGGCCGCGGTGCTCGCGACCCGCACCTGGTACGCCGCCTGGGCGCCACCGCCCCATCCGCGACCGAGCTGCCAGCTCAGGTCGGGCGTGGTGTCGTCGATCCCGACGGGCTCGACCAGGTCGGCCGTCTCCAGGCCGACCGGTGCCGCCGTGCCCTCGGGAACCGCGTGGGCCGGCGGTGCCACCACGGCCAGCCCGAGCCCGAGCGCTCCGCTCAGGGCCGAGGCGATCCCGGCGCCGACGACGCGTCTGACGTGCTGCATGCATCCTCCAGATCTCGCAGACCCGGCGACGCACGAGGATTCGTGAAACGTATCAGGCCCGAGCCCTCGCGAACCCTAAGCGAGGTGACGGCCATCACCGAGGACGCGATGGGAATTGGCCGGATGTGGCCACGACCACGCGCCAGTTCTCGTTCTAACGTTTCAACGATCGACGTCGTGGCCGGTCGCCAGATCGCCACACTCCACGAGCGCGACGTCGTGGGACCGCAGGTAGTCGCGCGCACCGTGGTCGCCGGTGGCCACCTCGACGATCCCCGTCCAGTGCTCGCGCCCGAGCAGGACCGGGTGCCCCGGGCGTCCGTCGTACGCCGCCCGCGCCAGCGCGTCCGGTCCCGTGGCCGCAGCGAGCACCCGGGCGACGACCGGAGCGGTGACGTCGGGCAGGTCGACGAGGTGCACGAGGGCCGCGTCGTCGTCGCCGCCGAGCGACGCGAGACCCGCACGCAGGGAGGCCGACATGCCCTCGGCCCAGTCGTGGGCGACCACGACGTCGGCGCCGCGGCCGTCGAGCAGCCGCACCGCCTCGTCGACGGCGGCACCCAGCACGACCGTCACCTGCTCGCAGCCGCCGTCGTGCAGCACGTCGACAGCGCGGGCGAGCCAGGGCTCACCCGCGCCGTCGACGACCAGTGCCTTCGGCATCCCCATCCGGGTGCCGGCCCCCGCGGCGAGCAGGAGCCCGTGGACGCTCATCCGCCGAACGCGTCGGCGTACAGCTGCTCGAGCTCGGGGGTCGCCGGCCCGCTGAACCCGCAGACGGTGACCTGGCCGTCGGTCGCCGAGACCAAGTAGGTGCCCCCGACCTCGAACTCGACCGCGCCGATCAGGTTCGTCAGCTGCTCGGCCGGGGCGTCGACCTCGACCCGGTCGGCCTCGTCACCGGCGTAGAACTCGGTGGGGGTCAGCACGACCGTGCCGTCGCCGATCGTCTCGACCGTGCCCTCGAAGGCCACCTGCTGCTGCGACAGCACCTCCGCCGAGGGCACCATGCACCGCCCGGTCGACGCCGCGGGGGCGCGCAGGCTGATCACGACGGGCTCGCCACCGCTGTCGCCGGATCCGTTGTCGTCGGCGATCGGGGGTGCGGTGTTGTCGTCGTCGGTCCCGGTCAGCGTGAAGACCCCGACGCCCGCGATGACCAGCACCGCGGCGGCCGCGACGAGCCAGGTCAGCGGGTTGCGGCCGCGGGTGCCGGTGCGGCGCTCGGGGACCTGGGTGTCGGTGTCGTGGCTCATGGTGTCCTCCAGGAGTCGGGCCACCCCGTCGGGGTCGGCCGGGCCGAGGGAGGCGGCCGGGTCGGCGGCGCGCAGGCGGGCGCGCAGCGGGTCGTCGCGATCGACGTCGTGCGAGTCGGTCATGGCCTTCTCCCCTCTCTCGACTCCTCATGTCCGGCTGACCCGTCGATCTTTCGCCCGTCCTTGCGGAGCCGATCGGCCAGGTTCTGCCGAGCTCGGTGCAGCCGGATGCTCGCGGCGTTCGGCGTGATGCCGAGGACGACCGCGATCTCGCCGGGGGCGAGATCCTCCCAGGCCCACAGGCGGAGGAGCTCGGCCTCGGCGGGCCGCAGCCCGGCCAGCGCGGCGGTCACGGCCTCGTCGCCCGGAACGTCGGCCGGATCGGGGACGACGCCCTCCGTCGTGACGCTGGCGACCTTCGCCGCCAGCCGTCGCTGCCGCCGCTCCCCCCGCTCGGCGTTCGCGAGACAGTTGCGGGCCACGCCGTACGCCCACGGGAGCGGGTCGCCGGGGATCTGGTCGAAGCGTCGCCAGCACACCAGCAGGGTGTCGGCCAGGACGTCGTCCGCGGTCGCGGGGTCGGTGCGCCGGACCAGGAACCGCCGCAGCGGCTCGACCAGCTCGCGCGCAGCCTCCTCGAAGCGGCGGCGTCGGTCCTCGTCGTCGTTCATCGGCACCCCCGTACCCTCCCACCCGCGGCCCCAGACCCACCGGGGTCGTGTCCCTGAGCGCGCGGCCGGGCGCGCGCTCAGGGACACGACCCCGGCATGCGGGAAGGCCCCGGCCCGCGTCACGCGGACCGGGGCCTCCCGGGTGAAGCTGGCGGACTCAGAAGTCCATGCCGCCCATGCCGCCGGTCGGGTCGCCCGCAGGGGCGGCCTTCTCCGGCTTGTCGGCCACGACGGCCTCGGTGGTGAGGAACAGCGCGGCGATCGACGCGGCGTTCTGCAGCGCCGAGCGGGTGACCTTCGCCGGGTCGATGATGCCCTCGGCGATCATGTCGACGTACTCGCCGGTGGCGGCGTTGAGGCCGTGGCCGGCGGTGAGGCCGGAGACCTTCTCCGCCACGACGCCGCCCTCGAGACCGGCGTTGACCGCGATCTGCTTGAGCGGGGCCGAGGTGGCGACGCGGACGATGTTGGCACCGGTGGCCTCGTCGCCCGTGACGTCGAGCTTGTCGAACGCGGTGGCCGCAGCCTGCACCAGGGCGACGCCGCCGCCGGCGACGATGCCCTCCTCGACGGCCGCCTTCGCGTTGCGGACGGCGTCCTCGATGCGGTGCTTGCGCTCCTTGAGCTCGACCTCGGTGGCCGCGCCGACCTTGATGACGGCCACGCCGCCGGCCAGCTTGGCGAGGCGCTCCTGGAGCTTCTCGCGGTCGTAGTCGGAGTCCGACTTCTCGATCTCGGCGCGGATCTGGTTGACCCGGCCCTCGATCTGGGCCGCGTCGCCGGCACCCTCGACGATGGTGGTCTCGTCCTTGGTGATGACGACCTTGCGGGCCTGGCCGAGCAGCTCGATGCCGGTCGACTCGAGCTTGAGGCCGACCTCCTCGGAGATGACCTGGCCGCCGGTCAGGATCGCGATGTCCTGCAGCATGGCCTTGCGGCGGTCACCGAAGCCCGGGGCCTTGACGGCGACGGACTTGAAGGTGCCGCGGATCTTGTTGACGACCAGCGTGGACAGGGCCTCGCCGTCGACGTCCTCGGCGATGATCAGCAGCGGCTTGCCGGACTGCATGACCTTCTCGAGCAGCGGCAGCAGGTCCTTGACGTTCGAGACCTTCTGGTTGGCCACGAGGATGTAGGGGTCCTCCAGGACCGTCTCCATGCGCTCGGGGTCGGTCACGAAGTAGGCCGAGATGTAGCCCTTGTCGAACCGCATGCCCTCGGTGAGCTCGAGGTCGATGCCGAAGGTGTTCGACTCCTCGACGGTGATGACGCCTTCCTTGCCGACCTTGTCCATCGCCTCGGCGATGGCGTCGCCGACGGTGGTGTCGCCACCGGCGGAGATGGTGGCGGTCGCGGCGATCTGCTCGCGGGTCTCGACGTCCTTGGCCATGCCGAGCAGCTGCTCGGAGACGGCGGCGACGGCGGACTCGATGCCGCGCTTGAGACCCATCGGGTTCGCACCGGCGGCGACGTTGCGCAGGCCCTCGCGGACCATCGCCTGCGCCAGCACGGTGGCGGTGGTGGTGCCGTCGCCCGCGACGTCGTCGGTCTTCTTGGCGACCTCCTTGACGAGCTCGGCACCGATCTTCTCGTACGGGTCCTCGAGCTCGATCTCCTTGGCGATGCTCACACCGTCGTTGGTGATCGTGGGGGCGCCCCACTTCTTCTCCAGGACGACGTTGCGGCCCTTCGGGCCGAGGGTGACCTTGACGGCGTCGGCGAGCGTGTTCATGCCACGCTCGAGGCCGCGCCGGGCCTCCTCGTTGAAAGCAATCAGCTTGGGCATAACTCCTGCGATTCCTCACGCTTAGAGTTGTGGATCCGGTTCGATGGGTTGCCCGCGACGGACGATCCCGCTGACCGGCGAACCCTTTCTCGCCGGCGCCTGGACCTCAACTGGCACCGATCCGGTTTGTCACTCTCATGGTAAGAGTGCCAACCCAATGTTTAGCACTCGACCCCTGCGAGTGCAAGAAATCCACCGGGGGCCGGACGGGGCTCAGAGGCGGGCCTGCACCGCGTCCGCGAAGGGGAGGGCGTTGCCCGGGATGACGTCGAGGTACAGCCCGGGCTCGGTGATCTCGACCTCGCTGACGACCAGGCGGCCGTCGTACCGCATCAGGTCGACGCGGCCGTACGACAGCTCGGTGCCGAGCAGCTCCTCGACCGCCCGCGTGGTGGCGACGGCGACCTCGGCCGCCACCGGGTCGAGGTCGGCGATCATCGAGCTGCCGCCGTACTCCTCGTGGACGCGGACGTCGCCGACCGCCGCGACCTTGCGCACCTGGCTCACGGCCCGGCCGTTCAGGACGAAGACGGAGTGCTCCCCCTCGCTGTGCACCGACTCGACGACCGGCTGGCCGAGCCACGGGCCGCCCGGCGGGGTCGGCGCCCAGGCCTCGGCGTCGTCGACGACGAGCAGGCCGCGGCCGCCGGCGGCGACCCGCGGCTTGACGACCGCTCGGCCGAAGCGCGCGACGAGGGGGCGCACGTCCTCGCGGTCGTGGACCAGCACGCTCGGGACGACGGGTACGCCGCGCCCCGAGAGCTCGACGAGGTAGCGCTTGTCGGTGTTCCAGCGGAAGACCGCGGAGCCGTTGAGCAGCACCGGTCCGGCCGCCTCGACCGCCTCGGCCCAGGCCAGGAACTCCGTGAGCCGGTCCTCGTAGTCCCAGGTGGAGCGGGCCGCGACCACCCCGGCGCCCGCCCAGTCGACCTCGGGGTCGTCCCAGCGGACCCACCGGCTGGTGATGCCGCGCCGGGCGAGCTCGAGGTCGAGCGCCGCGTGGCCGGGCTCCCCCTCGGGCATCGCGGAGAAGGTGGTCAGCAGCACGTCGGGCACGGGCAGTGACGCTACGTCACGGCCGCGCCGGCCGGCAGCGGGGTTTCGCCGCGCGGGAGGCTGTGGCCGAACGGCACCCGGTCGTGCACGCCGAGGGCGGCCAGCACCGACGGGAGCATCGCCCGCGCGGTGCGCTTGTAGCCGAGCGGGCTGGGGTGGAAGCGGTCGAGGCTGAACATCTCGTCGGGGTTGGTGATGAAGAACGGCCCGACCACGTGGGCCAGCGACACGACGTGCGCCCCGGCCCGCAGCGCACCCGCGCGCTGGGCGTTGGCCAGCTGCCGCGAGGCCCGCGAGCCGAGCGCCCGCAGCGGCTGCGGGACCGGTCGCAGCGCGCCGAGGTCGGGGCAGGTGCCGACCACGACGGCCGTGCCGCGCTCGCGCAACCGACGGATCGCGGCCTCCAGGTCGCGCACCGAGTCGCCCACCGGCACCCGGTGGGTGACGTCGTTGCCGCCGACGACGATCACCGCGACGTCGGCGGCGTACGACGCCGGCAGCCCGTCGAGCTGGGCGACCAGCATCGACGTCTCCGCCCCGACGACGGCGGCGGTCCGCAGCCGGACCGCCCGCTGCGTCCGCTTCGCGAGCTGCCGGGCCAGCCGGCCGCCGAGCGTCTCCTTGGCCCGCTCGGCGCCGAGCCCGGCGGCGATCGAGTCGCCGAGGAGCAGCAGGTCCACCGGGTCGCCGTACCGCTTGCGCCACGTCCGGTCGGCGTCGATCGCGGACTCGCCGAGGGGCTTGCCGATGATCTCCCGCGCGCGGGCCGCCTGGGACCGGAGCAGCCGGCGCGAGCCGACGACGAAGCCGAGGCCGAGCAGGGCGAGTCCACCGGAGGCGGTGCCGACGAGACGGGGCGAGACGGTCATGGGGACGACTGATCACACCGACCTGAACGGGTTCTTGCGGGGAGGTGTCGATTCGACGCCTGCCCGTCCGTCATCGGGGTGGAAGACTCAGCCGCACTCCACCCGAGGAGAGAGAACCATGACCGAGTACGTCGTACTGCTGCCCGGCGACGAGAGCGCCTGGGAGCGCGCCGGGGCCGAGGAGCGGACCGTCACCTACGCCCGGCACGAGGAGTTCTCGCAGCTCCTCGAGAAGCGCGGGCACCGGATCACCGGCGGCGCCGAGCTGACCCATTCGCGGACCGCCAAGGTGGTCCGCCGTACCCCCGACGGCGGGCACGCCGTCACCGACGGGCCGTACGCCGAGGCCGTCGAGCAGCTGTCGGGCTACTACGTCGTCGAGAGCGACGACCTCGACGACCTGCTGGAGATCTGCGCCGTGCTGGCGTCGGTCGAGGAGGGCGTGGAGGTCCGGGCCACCGTCGACCACGGAGGGGACGCCTCGTGAAGTTCGTGCTGCTGATGGCCGAGGACGACCACTTCGAGAAGTGGCAGCGGGCCGACGACGCCGAGCGGGAGGCGGTCTTCGCGGCGTTCGGCGCCTTCGCGGAGGCGGTCGAGGCGCGGGGCTCCGTCATCGGCGGCGAGGGCCTGGCGCCCGTCGCCGAGGCGGTCACCCTCCGCCCGGGCGCCGACCGGCCCGTCACCGAGGGGCCGTACGCCGAGACCGCGGAGCAGCTGGGCGGTCTCTGGATCGTCGACCTGCCCGACCTCGAGACCGCCGTCGAGCTGGCCCGGCTGCTGCCGGCGTCGTACTCGGTCGAGATCCGGCGCGCCACCGAGGACTGAGGCCTGAACCCGCTGGAGGCGCTGCTGCGCGACGAGTGGGGCCGGCTGCTGGCCCTGCTCGTCGCGTGGTGCCGGCGGCTGGACCTCGCCGAGGACGGGCTGGCCGACGCGTTCGAGGCGGCGGCTCGGTCCTGGCCCGCGGACGGGACGCCGGCCAACCCGCCCGCCTGGCTGCTGACCGCGGCGCGGCGGCGGATCACCGACCGGCTGCGCGCCGAGGCGGTGGCCGCACGGAAGCGGCCGCTGCTGGAGGTCGACGCCGCCGTGCGCGCGGACGCGCAGCGGGTGCTGGCCGACGCCGGGGAGGAGATCGTGGACGAGCGGCTGCGGCTGGTGCTGCTCTGCGCGCACCCGCGGCTGTCCCGGGAGGCCGCCGCGGCGCTGACCCTGCGCCTGGTCCTCGGCGTGCCGACCGAGGACGTCGCCCGGCTCTTCCTGGTGCCGACCCCCACGATGGCGGCCCGGCTCACCCGCGCCCGCCGCAAGCTGGCGGGCGCCGCGTTCGCGGTCCCGCCGGGCGCCGAGCTGGGCGAGCGGGTCGGGGTGGTCGCGGACGTCGCGTACCTCGCCTTCACCAGCGGCTACGCCCCCGGCTCTGGCGCCGACGTGCTCCGCGCCGACGTCGCCGCGGAGGCGATCCGGCTGGTGCGGGTGCTGCGCTCGCTGCTGGCCGCCGGCTCCTGGCCGGAGCTCGACGCGCTGCTGGCGCTGATGCTGCTGCAGCACGCCCGGCGCGATGCCCGGGTCGTCGACGGGCGGCTGGTGCTCCTCCCCGAGCAGGACCGGACCCGCTGGCACCACCCGGAGGCGCTCGAAGCGCTGACCCTGCTCCGTCCGCTCGTGGACTCGCCGCCCGCGCCGTACCTCCTGCAGGCGCTGATCGCCGCCGAGCACGCGATCGCGCCGACGCCGGAGGCGACCGCGTGGGACCGGATCGTGGCGCGGTACGACGAGCTGCTGGCCCTCGGCGACTCGCCCGTCGTCCGGCTCAACCGGGCCGTCGCCGTCGCCGAGCGGGACGGACCCGCCGCCGGCCTCGCCGCCCTGGACGGCGTGGCCCTCCGCGGGCACCGGCTGCCCGCCGTCCGCGCCGAGCTGCTGTCCCGCCTGGGCCGTCGCGACGACGCGATGCGCGCCTTCGACGCCGCGCTGGCCCTGTGCGGCAACGAGGCGGAGTCGGCGCATCTGCGGACGCGGCGGGCGACAATGGAGGCGTGACCGACCCCGCCCGCTTCCGCGCGATCGGCGAGGCCGGCTGGCGCTGGGTCATCGACCAGGTGCGGTACGACGACGCCGGCCCCTGGATCCCCGAGTACGGCGACGGCGGACCACCGGAGGCGGCGTACCGGTTCGGGACGCACAGCGGGACCGGCGGGCTGGCGCTGGCGCTGGGTGCGGTGGCGACAACCCGGGACTGGACCGAGGGTGAGGCGGCGCTGGCGACGGCGATCGGCGACCAGCTGGTCGCGCGGGCCGCGACGGCGGGTGATGCGACGTACTTCGACGGGCTGGCGGGTGACGTGCACGCGCTGCTCGCGCTCGGTCGGTCTCCCCGGCCGGCGCTCGACCGGCTGCACGCGATCGGGACCGACGCCGGGTGGCCGCAGCTGAGCACGGCGGCGCCGACGGTCGCGCCGGGGACGCCGTTCCTCGACCTGACGCTGGGCACGGCGGGGGTGTTGGACGCCGCCGTGGCCGGTGGGGACGTCGCGCTGGCGACCCGGGCCGCGGAGCTCCTGGCGGCCGAGGCCCAGCCCCGGCCCGACGGGCTCGCGTGGCTGATGGTGGCCGACGAGCTGCGCCTGGTGCCGCGGCGGGCGGAGATGCCGAACCTGTCACACGGGACCGCGGGTGCCGCCCTGGCGCTGGCGTCCGCCGGGTCCTTCCTGGGCAGGCCCGACCTGGTCGACCTCGCCCGCCGGGGCGCCGAGCACCTGGTCGCGATCCGGGACCGCTCGGTCGACGGGCTCGCGATCCCGCACCTGCTGGTGTCGCCGGGGATCGACCCGGCGGACGTGCACGACGGCGAGCGGCTCACCTGGGGCTGGTGCCACGGTCCGGCGGGGACGTCGCTGCTCTTCGCGGCCCTGGACCGCGCGGGCGTGGCGTCCGTCGCCGGCCGGCCGCCGGCTGCCTGGCACGCGGACTGCCTCCGCGCCGTACGGAACTCCGGTGTGCCCGATCGGCTGCGCCCCGGCTTCTGGGACAACGACGGCCGCTGCTGCGGCACCGCCGGGGTCGGCGAGGTGTTCCTGGCCGCGGGTGAACGCGACTTCGCCGTACGCCTCGGCGACGCGCTGGTGGACCGGGCGGTCGTCGACGGTCAGCGCGCCTGCTGGCGCTTCGTCGAACACCGCTCCCCCGACCCCCTGCTCCCGCCCGGGGTGGGCTGGATGCAGGGCGCGGCCGGGATCGCGGCGTACCTGCTGCGGCTGGCGGCGGCGCTGTAACGCGGTGCCGACCCGGGGGTCAGCCCCCGGCGACCGCCGGGATGACCGAGATCTGGGTGCCGTCGGGGGTGGGCGTGTCCAGGCTGTCGAGGAAGCGGACGTCGTCGTTGCCGACGTACACGTTCACGAAGCGGCGCAGCTCGCCGGAGTCGTCGAGGATCCGGGCCTTGATCCCGCTGAAGCTCGCGTCCAGGTCGTCCAGGACCTCGGCCAGGGTCGCGCCGCTGGCGCTGACCTCGGACTCGCCACCGGTGTAGGTGCGCAGGATGGTGGGGATGCGGACGGAGACGCTCACGGGATCCTCTTCTGTCGGGGTGTCGAGACTCAGGCCAGGCCGGTGGCGACGAAGGCGGCGTACGACGGGTCGATCGTCGCGACCGGGCCGACCGCGTCGGAGACCGCGTCCAGCGTCTTCAGGCCGTGGCCGGTGTTGATGACGACGGTCTCCAGCGAGGTGTCCAGCTGACCGGTCTCGACGAGCTTCTTCAGTACGCCGACGGTGGTGCCGCCCGCGGTCTCGGTGAAGACGCCCTCGGTGCGGGCCAGCAGCACGATGGCCTCGCGGACCTCGTCGTCGGTGATGTCCTCGACCGCGCCGCCGGTCTCGCGGCAGATGTCGAGGACGTAGATGCCGTCGGCGGGGTTGCCGATGGCCAGGCTCTTGGCGATGGTGTCCGGCTTGACCGGGCGGATCGCGTCGACGCCGGCCTTGTAGGCGACCGAGACGGGCGAGCAGCCGGTGGCCTGGGCGCCGTACACCTTGTAGGGCTTGTCCTCGACCAGGCCGAGCTTGATCAGCTCCTGGAAGGCCTTGTGCACCTTCGTCAGCTGCGAGCCGGACGCCACCGGGATGACGATCTGGTCGGGCAGGCGCCAGCCGAGTTGCTCGGCGATCTCGTAGCCCAGGGTCTTCGAGCCCTCGGCGTAGTACGGGCGGACGTTGACGTTCACGAACGCCCAGCCGTCCTCCTCGCCCGCGATCTCGGAGGCGAGCTTGTTGACGTCGTCGTAGTTGCCGTTCACGGCGACGAGGTTCTCGGTGTAGATCGCCGAGTTGACCTGCTTGGGCTTCTCCAGGTTGCTGGGGATGAAGACCACGGTCTTGATGCCGGCCCGGGCACCGGCGGCGGCGACCGCGTTGGCGAGGTTGCCGGTCGAGGGGCAGGCGAAGACCTTGGCGTCGAGCTCGCGGGCGGCGCTCAGGGCGCAGGCGACCACGCGGTCCTTGAAGGAGTTCGTGGGGTTGGTGCTGTCGTCCTTGACCCACAGGTTGTCGATGCCGAGCTCGCGGCCGAGGTTGTCCGCCTTCAGCAGCCGGGTGAAGCCGGGCTCCATGTTGGGGCTCTGCTCGATGTCGGTCGGCACGGGCAGCAGCGCCTTGTAGCGCCAGATGTTGGCCGGGCCGGCCTCGATCTCCTCGCGGGTGATCCGCGGGAACTCGTACGAGATCTCCAGCGGGCCGAAGCACTCCGGACACGCGTAGAACGGACCCAGCTCCAGCTGGTGCCCGCACTCGCGGCAGGCGAGGGCGGTGGCGTTGCCGAACGCTCCCGCACGCAGGGTGGTGGTGGCAGGTTCGGTGATGACGGCGCTCATGAGTCCTCCTCCTCATCTTCCCCGGCGCGACCATCGCGGTCCGGGCGGAATTGGCACCGTTTCCACGTCCGTTCCCCAGGTCTGGGAGGCGGAGGCTCGTGGCGGTTGCCGGGACTTCACTGGGCCGTTCCCTCAGTCCCTCTTGATGAGCTGACACAGACTGTACGACGCCCGTCTCAGCATGCGCACATCGGTTCCGCGATGTGGACAAGTGGGGCGGGCGTCGTACGGCGGTTGTCGGGTGGGGCGGGCTCGTCACAGGAGCCCCAGGTTCATCACGGTATGTCGAGCAGTTCGCACCTCCCACGGCGTACCCACCGTGGGAGGTGCGGGCTCGTCTGGGCGCGCTCGAGGGGTGAGCGCAACACCTGGGTGATGGGTGGTGCGCGATGCCGCGTGGGGTTGAGGTTCCGCGGGAGGTACGGCGGGGTTTCTGGCGAGGTGTGAGGGCGGGTGTGGATCC